>VAPL010611509.1_pt1 | contig 16475 bp, 19 predicted proteins | sample 3395061 | NCBI WGS metagenome assembly VAPL01 (sample SAMN08290444, study PRJNA428436) | hydrothermal vent metagenome | isolation source: Deep-sea hydrothermal vent chimney 2 | place: Pacific Ocean: Juan De Fuca Ridge | depth 2182 m m | reverse complement strand
CTATAAATATAATAAAGATGAGTTTCGAAAAATTACTAAAGAAGAACTTACTCCAGACGAAGATGGTGAAAACTTTAGGCAATGGCGTCAAAAAATTAGAAACCCAGATGATATTTGGTCTGAAATAATAAAGCATTCAAAATTCCCTGGATTAACGTCAGCACCAAAGTTGCAACCAATTCAAACACGTTTAATCATGCTGGCAACCGGTATGCGGGCACCAATGGGAATAAAAGTTTTTGGACCTACATTAGAAGTTATTGAAAAAGTGGGATATGAACTAGAAACTATTTTAAAAGAGGTTCCTAGTGTAGCACCTTCGACCGTTTTTGCAGACAGGGTAGTTGGCAAGCCCTATTTAGAGATAAAATTAAACCGACAGGCAATGTCGCGATACGGGTTGACCATTGCTGATATGCAAATGCAATTATCCGTTGCCGTAGGAGGAAAACAATTAACAACTACCGTTGAAGGTAGGGAGCGTTTCCCAGTTCGTGTACGTTACGCAAGAGAATTTAGAGATAACCCTGATGATTTAAAAAAAATATTGATACCAACACCTACAGGAATTCAGGTAGAATTGGGTGAATTGGCCTCTATAGAATATCTTAGAGGTCCACAGGTAATTAAAAGTGAGGATACATTTTTAACTGGCTATGTTATTTTTGATATGAAAGAAGGTAATGCCGAAACCAATGTGGTTGAAGAAGCCCAAGCACTTATTAAAGAAAAAATAGAAAAAGGTGAATTTAAATTACCAGATGGTGTTACCTATCGTTTCACAGGAAATTATGAAAATCAAATACGTGCTTCAAAACGATTGATGATTGTAGTACCTATTTCCTTAATTATGATTCTTTTAATATTATATTTTCAGTTTAAATCTTTGATACCTTCACTAATGGTATTCTCAGGAATATTTGTAGCATTCTCAGGTGGATTTATTATGCTTTGGCTGTATGGACAGGGTTGGTTCTTAAATTTTAGTGCTGGCGGTTTAGAAATGAGAGATCTTTTTCAATTACATACTATAAATCTAAGTGTTGCTGTTTGGGTAGGTTTTATAGCCCTATTTGGTATTGCTACAGATGATGGTGTTATTATGGGAACTTATTTAACTCAAACTTTTGATAGAGAAAAACCTTCAACGGTTAAAGCAATTCGCAAATCAGTATTGGAAGCAGGTTCAAAACGTGTTCGTCCAGCTATGATGACAGCAGCAACAGCAATTATTGCACTTATACCAGTACTAACAGCAACAGGTAAAGGAGCTGATGTAGTGATTCCTATGGCAATCCCTTCTTTTGGAGGAATGCTATTACAAGTAATGACCATGTTTGTTGTACCTGTATTATATAGTATGTGGAAAGAACGCATATTGATAAATAAATTAAAAAGATCTAATGCATAAATTAAAAAAAATGATAAAACATATTTATAAAATTCTTTTCTTCAGTGCATTATTGATGTTTAGTTCAAACATCTTTGGTCAAGAAAGTTTAAAGAATTATTTAGAAACAGCTGCCGAAAATAATTCAGGATTAAAAGCGAAATTCAGTGATTATATGGCAGCCATGGAAAAAGTACCTCAAGTAGGTACATTACCAGACCCAAGTTTTGCCTTTGCCTATTTTGTACAGCCTGTTGAAACTAGAGTGGGTCCACAAAATTGGAAATTTAATTTGGCACAGAGTTTTCCTTGGTTTGGCTTATTAACTGCAAAGAAAGATGTGGCTACCGAAATGGCAAAGGCCAAATTTGAACAGTTTGAAAATAAAAAATCAAACCTTTTCTTTGAAGTAAAAACAACTTTTTATAATTATTATTTCATTGAAAAAGCTATTGAAATCACAAAAGGAAATATGGAGATTCTCCAAGTTTTTAAGAGACTTTCTTTGGTGAAAATTGAAGCAGGTAAAGCATCAATTGTTGATGAATTAAGAGTAGAACTGGAATTAAATGATCTGGAAAATCAGTTAGCTTTATTTGTAGACACCAAAGAAGCTTTACAGGTAAACTTCAATAATTTATTAAATAGAGAAGTTGCAGAAAGCATTGATGTTCCTGATACTTTATGGCAAGATAAGTTATCATTGGATAAACGATCGCTGCTAGATTCTATTTACAATTCTAATCATGAATTAAAAAGCATAGACCATAAATTAAATGCATTTTTAAATCAGGAAGTTGTTGCTAAAAAAGAAGGTTTACCCAAATTCAATATCGGGCTAGGTTATACCATAGTTGGTGAAAATTCTGGATCTTCTTTTTCTGATAATGGTAAAGATGCTATTTTGTTTCCATCGGTAGGGATTAGAATTCCGCTATTCAGAAAGAAATATAAAGCACTGATAAAAGAAGCTCAATATTTTCAGGAAGCAGAAACTTCAAGAAAAGAAGACAAGAAGAACACCTTGAATACGATATATGAAAATGCTTATAAAAATTTCAGTGATGGCAATAGGCGAATTCATTTGAATAAAAAGCAGTCTGAAATTGCCAAAAAGGTGTTGGATGTATTGATGACTTCCTATTCAACAGATTCAAAAGATTTTGAAGAAGTATTACGTATAGAACGGCAATTATTAAAGTATGAATTAGAATATCAGAAAGCATTAACAGATAAAAATGCAGCCATTGCATTTATAAATTATTTATTAGGAAAATAACAGACAATTGTCTAAAAAGTTAAACAATATGAAAAAATATAAAAATTATATTATAGGAGTTGCAATATTAATTCTTGGAATTATTTTAGGAAATGTATTTTCAGGAGGTAACTCTAAAAATTCTCAAAATGAGGATGAACACAATTATGTGCAAGATAAAAAAACCGGAATATGGACCTGCTCTATGCATCCACAAATTAAAATGGATAAACCCGGAAACTGCCCTATTTGTGGTATGGAATTGATTCCGTTGGAATCATCAAGTGGTAGCGAAGAAAATATTGCATCTAACGAAATTGTAATGACTCAAGAGGCTATACAATTAGCAAATATTCAAACTTCGATTGTAGGTAAAGCCGATGCCAATAAGGAGATTCGTTTGCTGGGTAGAGTAAAACCGGACGAAAGAAGATTGTATTCTCAGGTATCACATTTGCCAGGAAGAATTGAACGTTTGTATGTCAATTTTACAGGTGAAAAGATTGCTAAAGGTCAACGCATAGTGCGCATTTATTCCCCCGATCTCATCTCAGCACAAAAAGAATTATTTGAGGCTATTAAATCTAAAGAGATATACCCTCAATTATATATTGCAACGCGTAATAAGTTAAAATTGTGGAAACTTTCTGACCGACAAATTGATGCCATAGAAAAATCAGGAAAAGTTCATGAACAATTAGATATTTATTCAGATTATTCAGGTTATGTAATGAAACGAAATGTTGAATTAGGTAACTATGTTGAGGCCGGAAGTAATCTTTTTGAAATTGCAAATCTAAATTCGGTTTGGATAATGTTTGAAGCCTATGAATCTGATATTCCTTGGATTCATATTGGTGACAAAATTGATTTTACCGTACAAGCACTACCTGGTACAAAGTTTAAAGGAAAAGTAACTTACGTAGACCCTTTTGTTTCTTCGAATACGAGGGTTGCAAAAGTGAGAGTTGAGGTGAATAATTCATCTAAAAAACTATTACCCGAGATGTATGTAACAGGTATTTTAAAAGCCACATTAAAAAATGCAAAAAATTCCTTAGTAATTCCGAAATCAGCAGTGTTATGGACAGGAAAAAGAGCTGTAGTCTATGTAAAAGTACCTCATGAAAAAACTATTTCATTTGTGTATAGAGAAATTATTTTAGGTGAAGATTTAGGCGATTTTTATATTGTAAAAAAAGGCTTGGAAGAAAATGAAATTGTTGCTACAAATGGGGTGTTTAGAATTGATGCTTCGGCACAATTAATAGGGCAAAAGAGCATGATGAATCCTGAAGGCGGTAAAGTAACTACTGGAGGACATGCAGGTATGAATATGGGAGAAGGAAATGATACCGAAATAAAAAATGATAAAAGTGAAGATATGAGTACTATGGTAATGATTGACAAATCAAAGATTGATGTAAGCTTCAAACAACAACTTGGTAAGGTAGTAACACAATATATTGAATTGAAAAACGCATTGACAGATGACAATACAAATATGGCACAAAAAGAAGCACAAAATGTAAAAAAAGCATTAAGTAAGGTTGATATGTCGTTACTATTGGGTGACGCGCATAATGTATGGATGAATTCATTAAAACCTTTAAAAGAAGCAGTTGTTGTAATTCAGAATTCGAAGGAAATAGGCACTCAAAGACAAGCCTTTTTGAATTTAGGCAAAAACTTATCTGATGCCATTAAAACGTTGGGTGTTGAAACTGAAAATAAACAACCGCTGTATTTAGAATTTTGTCCGATGGCAGATAGTAATAATGGTGGTTATTGGCTAAGCTATGATAAAGAGATTAAAAATCCATTTTTTGGAAAAGCAATGCTCACATGTGGGGAAGTAAAAGCAACGTATTAATTATTTAATAAACGTATTATGAAAGAAATAAAAGCATTTATACGACCAGAGAAGCTAAATAAGTTAGCAGAAAACCTTAAAAGAGAACAATTTTGTTGTTTTACCGTATTTGAAGGAGAAGGTGTAGGAAACTATGCAGACCCTGTAACTAAATTTCCAAGCTTAAAATTTCCCTATCTACATAATAAAGTAGTTAAAGTAGAAATAGTATGTGATAAAGAAAAAGTAGATAAGATTGTAAAAATAATAAAGAAGGAAACGCAAACAGGAAAGAAGGGGGATGGGTTAATTTATGTAAGTCATGTAGAACAAAAGATTAAAATTAGAGATTAACTAAAAATCAAATCATGTTAGAAACCGATGAATTACATATCAAAGGAATGGTTTGTAGACGATGCATTCGAGTTGTTAGCAACGAATTAGAAAATTTGGGAGTAGAAGTTATATCCATTGAGTTGGGAAAAGTGGTTATTAAATATAATAAAGAAAAAATAACCAACGAATCCATCCAAAAAATGTTACAAAAAAATGATTTCGAATTGCTCACTGATGAGGAATCAAAGATTATTGAAAAGGTGAAAATTGTGATTGTCAAGTTGGTTGATGATTTACCTATCATATTGAAAGTAAACTTGTCTGAGATTTTAGCCTTAAAAACCGAAAAAGACTATACCTATTTGAGTAAGTTGTTTTCAAAAGTTGAAGGAAAAACCATTGAAAAATATTTCATTCAGATGAAGATAGAAAAGGCAAAAGAATTGATTCAAGATGATGAGTTGAATTTCACTGAAATTGCCTATGAATTGGGGTATAGCAGCGTAAATTATTTATCGAATCAATTTAAACATTCCTCAGGAATGAATATGAGTGATTATAAAAAATTATCACAATGGGATAGAAAATCTATTGACAAAATAGTATAGATATTAACCATAATAGTACAGATAAAAAAATGAAGGTCAACATACCTTTATAGTATAAAAATAAGTAGTAATCATTAAATTATAAAATCATGAAAAAAATAATATTAGTATTAGCAGTAGTAAGTTTAGTAAGTCTAAACGGTTTTAGTCAAAATTCAAAAATGGATTATTCAGACATGAAAAAGTCAATGATGAAAACCATGGAGCACAACCCTGAAATAAAAGACAAAATGATGAGTATGATGCTGGATGATGAAGGTATGCGAAACAAAATGCATATGATGATGATGACGGATAAAGGAATGATGAAAATGATGATGAATGGTAAAAGTGGGCATGCTATGGGTTCAAAAGAAGGAATGATGAAAATGATGAATGACAATCCTAAAATGAAAGAAAAAATGATGAATATGATGATGGATAATACAGAAATGATGAAGAAAATGCATGCAATGAAGAATGGTAATCACAAAATGAAAGGAAAGATGAAAAATAAGGAAGAACATAAAATGGATCATAAACATTAATTATAAAAATGTTGAGCCAAAAAATGTTTTTGGTTGATCTTGCCTGATTAGGGAGAGAATTCCTCTTTTTTTTTATAGCAATAAATTAATCTTTCTCTCCCTTGTTAGGGAATGAAATCAAAACTTGAAAATATATTAATAACCATTAAAAAATTAAAGTCATGAAAAATTCATTTAATCTTGAGATATTGAAAACGAACAAAACACTCACAAAAGAAGAACAAAATACTTTTCGCTTGAAATTCAAACCCTTATTAGAGTTAGACGGAATTATGAGTCTTTGCCTTGAAGCGAAAGAGTTATACGTTGAATTTGATCCAGCACTATTCAATTTAAATTCATTTAAACAAACTTTAATAGAGACTGGGTTTCCATTGGAACTTGATGCCGTACTTGTTTAGTACTATTTTTGATTACCAAAGGAGCAAAAAAATAAAAATAAGATAGGAAAACGGCACATTAATTTATGAAAAACAAGCCCTGAGAGAGGAGCGTAGAAAAATATAATTACTTTTTTCATTGAAAGAATACGCTCCTTTGTCAGGCACAATAATAAATTTAATTAGTAACTAAAATATCAAAAAAATGAAATTATTTAAAACCACAATTACAGTAGCAACAATTTTTGTACTCACTTTATTTATTACCTCTTGTAAAAACGATAAGAAGACAGCGAATGAAGACATGAATCATCAAACAGAAATGAAGAATGATAATCATGAAGAAATGAATCACGATAACAGTGATGGACACCACGATAGTGATGCAGCTTCAACTACAGGGAAAAGAGAACTTGAAGCAAGTACACAAAAAAACGCTGCAACAACACCCATTATTGAGGCTTATTTTCAAATTAAAAACGGTTTAGTGGCAGATGACAAAAAAGTAGCAGCAAAAGGAGGAGGAGCAATGGTTACTGCATTTTCAAAATTCGATATGAGTAAATTGTCAGGTGAAACCCATAAAGAATATATGGAAATACTTGAAAGTGCTAAAGAACATGCAGAACATATTGTTAAAAGTGATATAGATCATCAAAGAGAACATTTTGAGGTGTTGACAACAGATGTTAACGACCTTATAACCTTATTAGGAACAGAGAAAAAAATGTACCAAGCTTTTTGCCCAATGGCAAATGATGGAAAAGGAGCTATTTGGTTAAGTGAATTTAAAGAAATTAAAAACCCTTATTTCGGAAGTAAAATGCTTACCTGTGGGTCCGTACAAAAAGAAATCTAACAGATGAAGGTCTTTAAGATTGTAATTTTGGTTTTAATTGCAGGGCTTGTAGGGATTCAATTTTTCCCTGCAAGCCTAAATCAAAATACAACAATGCTTCCAATAGATTTTATAAAAATATTTAATACTCCAGATAAAATACAAAGTTTACTAAAAAAAACATGTTATGATTGCCATAGTAACAACACTATTTATCCATGGTATAGTAAAGTACAGCCATTTGCTTGGTTGATGGAAAGTCATATTATAGAAGGAAAAGAAGAATTGAATTTTAGCGAATTTGGGGCTTATTCAAAACGTCGACAAAAAAGCAAATTAAAATCTATCATTAGTCAAATTAAAGATGATGAAATGCCATTGACATCATATACATTAATGCATCGCGATGCGATACTTTCAGAAAAAGATAAAGAAATACTAGAAAAGTGGTTTACAACTATTCGTGACGATTTAAACAAAAAATAAAAGGTTATGGGTAATACAAGTTATGGTTATAGTAAAAAAGTAAATGTTTCTTTTGAAGAAGCAATAGAAAACACAAAACAAGAACTTAAAAAAGAAGGCTTTGGTGTACTTACTGAAATTGATATTAAAGGTACACTCAAAAAAAAGATTAATGTTGATATGGATAATTATACCATTTTAGGAGCTTGTCATCCACCAAGTGCATATCAATCTATTCAATCTGAAATTGAAATAGGTTTGATGCTACCTTGTAATGTAATTGTTTATCAAAAGAATAATCAAGTGTTTGTTTCGGCAATTAAGCCGTCTATGGCTATGGGAATGATTGAAAATAATTTATTAGAAGAAGTAGCAACTGATATTGAATCTCGATTAAAAAAAGTGATTGATAATCTGTAAATGAATAGTATAATTAAATTTTAAAATCATAAAACAATAGTGACAATTTTGATGACCTGCATAAGGAAGATATATTTTTTTAGTTTTTCAATAACGAACCTCTTCCTTAAAAGGTCATTATAATAAGCTCAAAAGTCGAGTTAAGTGAAAAGAGGTTAATTACTTAATAATATTAATGTAAAACACTTTTCCTTAACCATAAAAAATATAGTATGAAAGATTGTTGTAAGAATAATAAAGATAATCAGAGGAAACCTTATTTAAAAAAATGGTTCAATTATATTGTTTATATGATAATAGCAACAATTGTTATTTGGACACTCATTCTTCAGATAAATGGTCAAAAATAATTTAATTGAAAATCAAAAACTAACACATGTCATAAATAGATTAAGATGGCTTTAAAAAACGATAAACAGTTTATACCTGCTTTAGGCTATAATTGGTTGACCAATTTTTATGACCTAGCTATTAAGTTTAGTATGCCAGAGAAAAAATTTAGAAATAAATTAATTGACTACTTAGACCCTAAAAATAATGAAAGAATTCTTGAATTCGGTTTTGGTACAGGAGAGAATTTGATTTTAGCAATCAAAAAAAATAGAAACTCGTACTATTTGGGTTTAGATATAGATCCGAAGGTTAAATATATAGCAGAAAAAAAAATCAGGAAGAAAAATCTAGAAATTAAGCTTGATTTATATGATGGGCATAGTTTCCCTTATGCTGATGTTACATTTGATAAAATATTTAGTTCTTTAGTGTTTCATCAATTAAATACTGAAACAAAAAAACATTCTTTAAAAGAAATATATAGAATTTTAAAACCAAATGGAGAACTAATAATTGGCGATTGGGGAAAACCAAAATCAAAATTTCAAAGATTTCTTTTTTATATAGTTCAACTACTAGACGGATTTAAAACTACTGCAGATAATGTGAAAGGTCTTATACCCAATTATATGACTAATGCCGGATTTAATAATGTAGAAGAATTAAGTTTTATAAATACTAAAATTGGGAGCTATTGTTATTATAAAGGAAGAAAAGATGATAATTACAATGCTATATTAAATTCGCCGTCATTTAATATATTATAAAACAAAATACTTAAAAGACACATGATTAATATACCCATTAAAACCAAAAAAATGAATAAATATTATTTAATTGCTCTAATGATTGTACAGGGAACAATCGCACAAAACACACTTTTAATTCCGAGTACCTTAAGTGGAACCGATATTAATTTAACACTTCAAAATGGAACGCACCAGTTTTATAGCGGTATAAACACCACAACTATGGGGGCAAATGGAAACATACTTGGCCCAACACTACTATTAAATAAGGGTGACTTTGTAAATTTTACTGTGAATAATCAATTAGCGGATATTACTACCATTCATTGGCATGGAATGCATGTTTCTGCAGAAAATGATGGAGGGCCACATACAACCATTGACCCGAATACGACTTGGACACCAAGTTTTACTATTTTAGATAAAGCGGCGACCTATTGGTATCATCCGCATTTGCATGAAAAAACCAATGAGCATGTCTCCAAAGGAATTGCAGGATTAATTATTGTTAAAGATGATGAAGAAGCAATTTTAAATTTGCCAAGAACATATGGTGTTGATGATTTTCCTTTAGTTATTCAAACCAAAGATTTTGATGCTAATAATGAGATTGTAGTACCCTCCAATTCAGATGATGTAGTTATGGTTAATGCTACCATAGATGCAGCCTTAACTGTTCCTGAACAAGTAGTTCGGTTTAGAGTGTTAAACGGATCATCAATGAGAGTATTTAATATCGGATTAAGCGGAAATAAAACCTTTTATCAAATTGCATCTGATGGAGGATTGTTATCTGATAATCTCCCATCAACTAGGCTAAGACTTGCTCCTGGAGAACGAGCTGAAATTTTAGTTAATTTTTCAGGAATGAATGGACAAACTGTTTTTCTAAAAAGTTATGCATCAGAATTTTCGAATGGAATTTACGGAGCTACCAACCCAGGAATGGGAGCTGGGATGACTTTAAACGGATACAATCCTAATCCGTTAAACGGTACAGATTTTGACATTATGCAATTTAATGTTGGGACAGTCACCGCAATTCCTGTAACAACCATTGCAAGTCCTTTGGTTACTATTACACCTATACCTGAAGCAAATTCTAATGTTTCTAGAACCATTACAATGAGCCCAGCCACAATGGGTCAAAATCAATTAAATGGAAATTTCTATCTCAATAATGTGTTATTTGATATTAATGTTATCAATGAAATTATTCCACTTAATAATACTGAGATTTGGTCTATTACTAATAACTCTGCCATAGCACATCCTTTTCATATACACGATGTACAATTTTATGTATTAGATAGAGACGGTAATACACCACCATCTAGTGAACAAGGAAGGAAAGATGTGATATTAGTTAAAGCACAGGAGACCGTTCGTTTTATTGCTAAGTTTGAAGATTTTTCTTCTACAGTACCTTATATGTATCATTGCCATATGCTGATACATGAAGATGGAGGTATGATGGGACAGTTTGTTGTTGAAAGCACATTATCGGTTGAAGAGAATGAATTGTCTAATAAATTAAAAGTGTATCCTAATCCAGCAAAAAATACCATATACATTGCTATAGAAGGTGGGTTAAATATTGATACTATTGAAATTATTAACCAACTAGGTAGCGTTGTTCTAGATAAAAAAATAAATTTTAATGAAGATTCAATACAAATTGAAGGGCTATCAAAAGGTATCTTCTTTTTAAAAATATATGTTGATAGTCTTAGTACAACGAAAAAAATAATTATAAAATAATCACTAACTAAAATAAATCATAAAATGAGAATCTACTTAAAATCAATCGTAATAGTATTAGCAATCCTCTTAACCATGGTAAGCTGTAAAGAAAAAAAAGAGAATATTGAAAAAAAAGTTGAAGTAACAGAAGTAAATATTGATACAGAAAAAGAAATTGTAATTGCAGTGATGAAAAGTTATAAAGATGCTATTCAAAATTTAACAACAAAAGGTACAACAGAGTTATTTACAAAAGAAGCAGCAGTTTTTGAATCTGGTGGATCAGAAGGCACTTATGCAAATTATTTGGCGCATCATTTAGGGCCGGAACTAGATCATTTTAATAGTTTTATTTTTTCAGATTACACCATAGATGTTGAAGTAGATATGCCTTACGCATTTACTACTGAAACTTACATTTATACTATAGACTTAAAAGCAAATGAAGAAAAAGGTAGAGAGGCAATGATTATTAAGAAAAAAGGAGTAGCTACCTCAATTTTAAAGAAGATAGATGGTAAATGGAAAATTACCAAAACTCATTCTTCCTCTCGAAATGTAAAAAAACACTAACATATTTTTAATTGAGAAATGAAGGAAGTATTATTTATAGTCGCATTTTTAATAGGTTCAATAAGCATTTATGCACAGCAGTTAAGCAAAAAAGGTCCACACGAAGGTGATATTTTTTCCCTTGATGATTTCCATATAGAGATGGTAAAAGAAATTTATAGATGCTTATTACACCCTGAAATAGTAAGAGAAAAAAATGACATCTGTATAAAAGATGGAGCAAAACTAGAAAGAGATAAAAAAATTGAATTTTACCTTTTAAATGAAGATTTTAAAGAACTAGAGCTGTCAAATTTAGAAGGAAGGGTTAGGATAGTTTTTAAAGATGGAACAGCAACTTCAAAAAAAATCAGAATTGATAATAATGTTATTTGGATTCCTTTAAGTAATAATGGCCATAATGAATTTCAACAAGCCATTGTTAAAATTAAACTGAATGATGAGAAGTACACGGCGACCTTTGGACATCCTATAATACATAAAGGTCATCATCATTAAAGAGATATAGAATATGGTAAACAGACATACTGCGCAAAAAATTAGAAAAATACATCGGTATTTAGGAATCTTTATTGGAATTCAATTCCTATTTTGGACAATTAGCGGTTTGTACTTTAGTTGGACAAACATAGATGATATTCATGGAGACCAGTTCAAAAATGAACAACTCGTTTCGGCATCATTTACTAATTTGATAAGCCCGAAAGGATTAGAAAAACAACCAGCCATTCAAACCATTGAATTAAAAGAAATTAATGAAAAACCTTATTATTGGATCAATGAAAAATATCTTTATAATGCTAGTACCGGAATTTTAAAAAATGGAATTACAAAAGAAGAAGCCTTGGCTGTCGCCAAAAGATATATGAAGAAAGGTATGGAAGTGATGAATATTCAATTGATTACAAAAATAGGAAAACATCATGAGTATAGAGAAAAAATATTACCTGCCTATGTTATTTCATATAAAGATCAAGAGAATGTAAAAGCATATATTTCCTCAAATAATGGCGCATTTCAAGCAGTGAGACATCGAAACTGGCGTGTTTTTGATTTTTTATGGATGACACATACAATGGATTATAAAAGTAGAGACAATTTTAACACATTAGTCTTAAGAGCTTTTTCTTTATTAGGTTTAATAACCGTTTTCAGTGGTTTTTTATTATGGTATACTTCATCTCCAACTGTCAGAAAAATAAAGAAAAGATTTTAGAAAGGATTAAATAGGATATCTATTCTTGTAAACGATTAAAGATTATAGGAGTCAAGGTCTGTGAAAATTAAGAAGATAGGTATAAAATTAAAGTTTTTAATTATAAAAAATAAACAGAATTATGAGTGCTATGAGTCAATACCGAAGAAATAGAAGAAAAAAAAAGCCTTCAAAAAATAAAATTACCAAGAAAGATAAGATTATAGGAATATTAGCGATAGTTCTTTTAGTAATAGCAGCTGCAGCATTAGCTGTTTATGTAGCTTTTTCTAATGCACATTTACTTTAAAATTATACGGTAATCGTACCAAAAGCAGTCATTAAAACCGGTCGGAAACGAACCCGAACGCTTTTTATGGCACTTTCAAAAGCAGACACACCATTTGAGTAACTACATTGATTGATACTATTGTTAATAATCAATAGGCTTGAACATAGAGCCCTCCCGTTTTTAACTTTTAGTTCAATGAGCAATGTGAAAATATTTATAAATAATACTTTTTCCGTAGCCAAAAAGATACTCTCACCAAAAGGATTAATGCTGGTACTTCCACCAATGGGCCAATAACACCTGCGAAAGCTTGTCCTGAATTCAAACCGAATACAGCAATTGCAACTGCAATGGCTAATTCAAAATTATTGCCTGCTGCTGTAAAAGCAACAGCTGCAGTTTTGTCATAAGTAGTACCCATTGCTTTGGTAGTAAAAAAGCCAATAAGAAACATTATAGCAAAGTATATTAATAATGGAACTGCAATAATCAACACATCCATTGGAATTTCAACTATCAGTTCTCCTTTTAAAGAAAACATAACGATAATGGTAAATAATAAAGCTATCAATGTTAATGGTGAAATGGTTGTAATAAATTTTTTCATGTACCACTCTTCTCCTTTTAATTTCACTAAAATTAATCTGCTCATTATGCCTAAAACAAAAGGTATTCCGAGGTAAATGGCTACACTTTCCGCAATAGTAGCAATCGATATCTCTACAATGACACCTTCAAATCCGAAATATGGTGGTAATATCGTAATAAATAACCAGGCATAAAAACTATAGGCAAACACCTGAAAGATGCTATTTAAGGCAACCAACCCTGCTCCATATTCACTACTCCCTTCTGCAAGGTCATTCCATACTAACACCATTGCAATACATCTTGCCAAACCAATTAATATCAATCCAACCATATATTCGGGATATTCTTGTAAAAATATAATCGCCAACACAAACATTAAAACTGGCCCTACTATCCAGTTGAGTAATAATGAAATAGATAATATTTTTACATTCTGAAAAACTTTTGGTAAAAGCGCATAATTAACTTTTGCTAAGGGTGGATACATCATAACAATCAACCCTATGGCTATTGGTATATTGGTTGTACCGCTACTAAACGAATCAATTAGAGTGGGAAATGAAGGAGCAAAATACCCAATACTTACTCCCAATGCCATGGCAATAAATATCCATAATGTTAAATAATTATCCAGAAAGCTTAATTTTTTTTTAGGAGTCATTTTTACGATTTTATTTGTGAGAAAACATACAGTATTTCTCTTGCAATTTGCATATTCCGTTCTTGATATTTTTTTGCTTCGTGCGGGGTACCGTCAAATGTTTTCGGGTCTTTATAAGTAATTGAAATCCGTTTTTCCGTTCCGGCAACAAAAAGGCATCCTGCATCGGCTTGTGAACAAGTCATAATAGCTGCAAATTGAGATTGTGGATTAAAAGGATCATCATAGATTTTAGAAAAACCAATCACCGGATGTTCATTTTCTGAAAATTTAATGGCGTAGATCGGATTGTTAGCACCTGATAAAGATTCAATTTTAAATCCAACTTCTTTTAAGGTATGCACCACCATGGAGTATAAGGAGGTAGCTTCTGTTCCGCCCGAATAGCAACATATATCTTTTATTCCGTAATAATAAGCCGCCGTTTGCGCCCATATTTGAGCCAAATGGCTTCTACGCGAATTGTGAGTACAAATAAAGTTGAGGCTAATTTCTTCCCGACTATTTCTTTTGACTTGAATATAATCAATCAGCGGTTGCAAAACCTTTTTTCGTTCAGATGATATACTTTTTATATCAATAGAACAAATCACATTTTCAATTTTCTCGAATAACATTCTTACTATACTATCTTTAAATTAACAGCAAGACTCACCCAATGCCACATTTTGCTCTAAGAGGCCTATAAACAACACTTTTACTTCTTCCCACTTTTCTTGATCTATACAATAGCAAACACTTGTGCCTTCAATATTACCTTTGATCAGTCCTGTATTTTTTAATTCTTTTAAATGTTGTGAAATTGTAGGTTGTGCTAAGCCAATTTCTTCTACCAAATCTCCACAAATACACGCATTCATTTTAAATATGTGCTGTAAGATGGCTATTCTTGCCGGATGGCCAAATGCTTTGGCAATTGATGCAATTGCATTTTGCTTATCTGTATACATTTCAGTTTTCGTGAGTCCCATACCCTTCATTATTATATTGCAATATTACGATTAATAATGTATTAAGCAACCTTTTTTTAACTAAAGTGAATATTCATTAGATTTTTATTCCGACCTACCCTACCCTAGGAGTCAAACTGCATCCGTTGAATCCGTACTGCATTTAAAATTGCAAGTAATGCCACACCAACATCGGCAATGACCGCTTCCCACATAGTTGCCATTCCCATAGCACCTAGAATTAACACTAGTACTTTTACACCAAGAGCAAGTCCTATATTTTGCCAAATAATCTTATTGGTAGCATTACCTATTTGTATAGCTGTAGCAATTTTTGAAGGTTGGTCAGTTTGGATAATAACATCTGCCGTTTCAATAGCTGCATCGCTTCCTAACCCTCCCATGGCTAAGCCAACGTCAGATAATGTAATTACTGGTGCATCATTGATACCATCACCAATAAAAGCTACTGTCTTTCCTTGTGCTTTTAGTTTTTCTACTTCTTTTATTTTTCCCTCAGGCAATAAGCCACCAATGGCTTTGTCAATACCTAACTGTTTGGAAATTTTATCAACTACGGCTTGTTTATCGCCTGAAAGCATGATAATTTCTTGAATCTTAGGAATATTATGTAGTGCAGAAATGGCTTTTTGAGCATCATCCTTAATAGTATCTGCAATAGTTATATAGCCTACATAATCATTATTTACAGCAATAACAACAATGGTTTCTGTATTCTCTTTTAAATATTTATCATAAAGTATGTTGAATTTATCTAACAATTTTATGTTACCAGCCAATACTTCATAATCACCAACACTACCTTTCATTCCGTGACCGGAAATTTCTTCTATTTCAATTGCTTTTAGGTTAGAGTTAGCAATATTAGCATAATTTACTATGGCCTCTGCAATTGGATGTGTTGAATTACTTTCTAAAACGGCTACAAGTTCTAACATTAGTGATTTATCAAAATTAACGGAAACCACCTCTTGCACTTCAAAAACACCTTTGGTCAAAGTTCCTGTTTTATCCATAACAACGGTATCTACCTTAGTAATTAAATCTAAAAAATTGGAACCTTTAAAGAGAATTCCGTTGCGAGACCCTGCTCCTATTCCACCAAAATATCCTAGCGGGATTGAAATTACCAAGGCACAAGGGCAAGAAATTACCAAGAAGATCAATGCTCTTTGAAACCATGTTTGGAAGACATAGCCTTCTCCTAAAAAGAAATAGGGTAATACCACTAAGGCTACTGCTAACCAGAATACAATGGGCGTATAAATTTTTGCCAATCGGCTGATTAATAAT
>VAPL010912338.1_pt1 | contig 16483 bp, 10 predicted proteins | sample 3395061 | NCBI WGS metagenome assembly VAPL01 (sample SAMN08290444, study PRJNA428436) | hydrothermal vent metagenome | isolation source: Deep-sea hydrothermal vent chimney 2 | place: Pacific Ocean: Juan De Fuca Ridge | depth 2182 m m | reverse complement strand
GTATTTTTAAACAGAAGAAGCCAGATCCAGCCCCCCGCTGGCACATGCAACACGGGGGGCCTTCTCCTGTTACGGCCAACGGCGCTCCCGCCTGTACCGCCTGCACAGACAACCCCAATTTTATTAAAATTTTGCTTCTTCTGTTTAAAAATACTCCCGCCAGAGGCATCCAACACCCACCCAAGCACGTTGGCCCGCCCATGACACGCGACCTGAGCCGCCTGTTGCACCCAAAATCCATCGCCGTTATCGGTGGCGGCAGTTGGTGCGTAAATGTCATTCAACAATCACGGAAATTCGGCTTCACCGGCCCGATTTGGCCGGTTCACCCAACAAAACCCCAAATCGCGGAGGAACCCGCTTACCAATATATTAAGGACCTGCCCGGCAGCCCCGACGCCGCATTCATCGGTATAAACCGCCACGCCACCCTTCAGGCAGTTGCCGCCCTGTCCGCCAAAAACGCCGGTGGTGCGGTATGCTTTGCCAGCGGTTTTCTGGAGGCAAAACAGGAAACTACTGACGGCGCAGACCTGCAACAACAATTGCTCAAGGCAGCCGGTAACATGCCCATCCTCGGCCCCAACTGCTACGGCTTCATCAACTACCTTGACGGCGCCCTGCTCTGGCCCGACCAGCAGGGCGGAACAAAAACCGACCATGGCGTCGCGATCATCACCCAATCCTCCAACATCGCCATAAACATCACCATGCAGCGCCGCGCTTTGCCGCTGGCCTATCTTGTCACTGCCGGAAATCAGGCCCAGACCGGCCTGGCGGAAATCGGAGCCACCCTGCTGCAAGACCCCCGCGTCAGCGCCCTTGGCCTGCATATTGAGGGCATAAATGACATCCGTGCCCTCGAAACCATGGCCAAAATTGCCCGCACCCATAACAAACCAATCATCGCCCTCAGGGTTGGCCGATCCGATCAGGCTGCGGCGGCTACAGTTTCTCACACGGCTTCGCTTGCGGGTTCAGACGCCGGGGCGCGTGCCTTGCTCAAACGCCTGAATATCTCTCAGGTTCACACGCTGCCTGAATTCATCGAGGCGTTGAAATTGCTCCATGTCGCCGGGCCACTTACATCCAACCGGATTGCGTCAATGTCCTGTTCCGGCGGCGAGGCCAGCCTGATTGCCGACATCGCCACCAGCCACGACCTGAGTTTTCCGCCCCTTAACGCCCGCCAGAAAACCAATCTGCACGCCGCTTTGGGGCCGATGGTAAAGCTGGCCAACCCTTTGGATTACCACACTTATATCTGGAACGATGCCAGCAAAATGGCAGATGCGTTCACTGCAATGATGGACCCGGATCTTGCCCTTGGACTTGTAATCTCTGACTTTCCGCGCGCTGATCGCTGTGACCCGAAGGATTGGGACTGCGTGATTGACGCGGTACAACAAACCCATATTTGCACAGGTATACCGATGGCCATAACTGCCTCACTGCCTGAAAATATGCCCGAGGATGTTGCCACCCGCCTGTTGGCCAGCGGTATCATCCCATTAAATGGATTGAACGAGGCACTGACAGCGGCCCGTGTTGCAGCGGAATGTGGACAACCGCCGACGAATGCAGCCCCAACTCTGCTTCCCCGACCTCCCAAAAACTGCAAAACCCTGCCCGAATCTCTGGCCAAAGCAGAACTCGCGCAATTTGGGCTAAAAACACCAAATTCCCGTCAAACTGACAACCAAAATTCCCTGCCAAGCCTCGCAAATGAGCTCACCTTTCCACTGGTACTCAAGGCTCAGGGCATCGCCCACAAGACCGAACATAACGCGGTAATTCTTAACCTCGCCAGCTCAAAACAAGTGACGGACGCCGCCCAAACCATGCAGGCAAAATCCTACCTTCTGGAAGAAATGATCACTGACATAGTCGCAGAGCTGCTCATCGGCGTGGTGCTGGATCCTGCCCATGGCTACGTGCTGACCCTAGGTGCGGGCGGTATCCAGACAGAATTGCTGCTAGACACCGCATCCTTGCTGGTCCCTGCCAGTGCAAAAGACATCAAAACCGCCCTTAGCACTTTGAAAATCCACCAAATTTTGCAAGGCTACCGCGGTCAACCCGCCGCCGATATAAATGCAATTGTTGACGCCGCTCTGTCCGTTCAGGCCTATGTCATGACAAACCATGGCCAGATCGAAGAAGTAGAAATAAACCCGCTGCTTGCCCTGAAGTCCGGCGCTATCGCCGCCGATGCCCTGATCCGAATAGGAGAAAATGATGACAGAAAACCCAATTAAAACCCGTGTGGTTGGCAAGGTGCTGGAAATCACCCTGGACCGCCCCAAAGCAAACGCTATCGATCTTGCCACCAGCCGGATCATGGGCCAGACCTTCGCCGACTTCCGCGATAACCCGGACCTGCGTGTCGCCATCATCACCGGAGCAGGCGACAAATTCTTTTGCCCCGGCTGGGATTTAAAAGCCGCCGCTGACGGCGACGCTGTCGACGGGGACTATGGCATTGGCGGCTTTGGTGGGCTCCAGGAACTGCCAGCTATGAACAAACCGGTCATTGCTGCAGTCAACGGTATCGCCTGCGGTGGCGGGCTGGAACTGGCCCTGTCTTGCGATCTGATCCTCGCCGCCGATCACGCAAGTTTTGCCCTGCCCGAAATCCGATCCGGCACCGTGGCTGACGCGGCTTCGATTAAACTGCCCAAACGCATCCCCTACCATGTCGCAATGGAAATGCTGCTAACCGGGCGCTGGCTGGACGCGGTCGAGGCCCATAAATGGGGCTTTGTAAACCACATCCACCCCGCCGCTGAACTGGTTGAAAAAGCTCATGAATTAGCCGCCGAATTGGCCGCTGGCCCGCCGCTGGTACAGGCTGCAATAAAAGAAGTCGTGCGTGAAGCTGAGAATATGAAATTTCAGGACGCGATGGACATGATCACCGGCAGCAAGTTCGAAACCGTGAAAAAGCTCTACACCTCAGACGATCAGCTGGAAGGTGCCCGCGCTTTCGCCGAAAAACGAGACCCGGTCTGGCGCGGAAAATAACGCAACTACCGCAAATCCTAACTATTCTATCGTTTTTCGCCCCCTGCCCGCAACATCCTGTTAACACCCGCCCGCCAAAGTATTCACGCGACGCGGGGTCGTTTGAATCGGGTGTGAAAATGGCGATCATCAACTTTGTAGAAACTCTCGGGGGGCCGTTTCTGCCCTATGGCGCAGATATACTGGGCCTTAACCTGACAGTTGACGGCGCTGGTATGCATCTGTCGGCTTTCGCGGGGGTAAACAGCTCTGCCAGACTGGTAAATTTTGATATTTCCGGCGCGGCCAGTTTCAGCGGGCAAAACTTCCTTGGCGCTGGAACAGATGGCTTCCAAACAGCGGATTATGGCGCCGTCACCCTAAACCTGTCCAATTCGCGTTTGGGCGAAGTTCTGAATACCTCCCCCGGTGACATACAGGACGCCGCGCGCCTGACATCCCTGAACGATGGCCAGGCAAGTGATCTTATATCGGTTGTCGGCATCGATATGGGCGCAAATACTTATTTGGTCTCAACCAACCCAAACGCCGCCGGTCTGACCACTTTTCAGGTGCAAGGTGACGGCTCACTGCTGGCCATAAACCCCTCCCCGGACCCGGCAATCGGGCAAATATCTGACCTCGCCACTGTCACCGCTTATGGCCAGACCTGGGTGCTCGGGACATCGCTGGCCAGCGACAGCGTTGCCAGCTACACCATCGACAATTCCGGCAACCTGACCCCTGCCAGCACCTTCGGCGCACCAGACGGCCTCGGGATCAACACCCCAACCAACCTCGCCCCGGTAATGCTGGAAGGCCAGCCCTTTGTGATCGTCGCCAGCGCCGACACCCATTCACTTTCGGTGTTGCGGCTGGAAGCAGACGGCAGTTTTACCCCGACAGATCATATACTTGACGACCTGTTCACCCGATTTGCTGACACAACCATTCTGGAAACCGCCACCATCGGGGACACCACATTTGTACTGGCCGCCGGGTCAGATGACGGTTTTTCACTGTTCAAACTGCGCCCTGATGGCCGGTTGCACCACCTGACTTCGGTGAATGACACAAACACCACCACGCTCGATAATGTCTCGGCCGCCGTGATGGGGCAGGATGGCGCGGATCTGCGGATTTTCCTGGCCTCTGGTACCGAAAGCGGGTTGACGCATTTCAGCTACGACCTGACCAGCCTCGGCAGCAATATCATCGGTACATCGGGCAATGATACCCTGACCGGCACCGCGCTGGACGACATCCTGATGGGCGGCGCCGGGGATGATACAATCTCAGGTGGTGCGGGCGACGACATCATCATCGATGGCGCCGGCAGAGATACCTTAATCGGCGGAGCAGGTGCAGATACTTTCACTTTCAACCCTGACGGCGCAAACGACACAATTCAGGACTTCCAACGTGGCCTGGACGCGCTCGACCTGTCATTCTTCCCGCTGCTTTATGATCCCAACACACTGGGTTTCACCGCCACATCTTCTGGCGCACGCCTGACGTTTCAGGGCGAAAATATCGATATTTACTCCAGCGATTTCAATCCCCTAAGTCTGGCTGAACTAACCGCAATCCACCCCTTCAATGTCGACCGGCCAGCCATGGTCCTTGGCGGCGGCACAAATGGCGGCGGCCAGACCCAGATCGGCAACGACAGCAATGAGACCCTTGTCGGTACTGATCTGGCTGACATTTTAACCGGCAATGGCGGGGACGATGTGCTGATCGGTGGCCAGGGCGCAGATGCAATCTTTGGCGGCATTGGTTTTGACACCGCCAGCTACATAACGGCCACCGCGGGCATAACCTTTGACTGGCTTAATATGGCCAGCAACACCGGTGACGCCGCCGGTGATCTGCTTACATCAATAGAAAAAATCACCGGCAGCGGCTTTGACGACCAGATCAGCGGTTCTGATCAGGGCGAACATATCAATGGCGGCAACGGCGCAGACACCCTGACCGGGCGCGGCGGCAATGACACCCTGTCGGGTGGCTATGGCAATGACATCCTGAACGGTGGTGACGGTGCCGACACACTGATTGGCGGCGACCAGATTGACATGGCCACCTATATCGACGCCAGCAACGGTCTGCGCATTGATCTCAGCTATCAAAACCGCAACACCGGGCAAGCCGCAGGCGACAGTTACAACTCAATCGAAAACCTCACAGGCAGCCAGTACAGCGACACGATATATGGCGACGCAAACGACAATTCCCTGTGGGGCCAAAATGGCGACGACTGGTTGCAGGGCCGTGCAGGAAACGACGCACTTTATGGCGGCAACGGCAATGATGTCCTGATCGGTGGCGCCGGTGGCGACCTGCTGGATGGCGGCGCTGGCACAGATCGCGCGCAGTATTTCATGTCAAAACAGGGCCTTACCATCGATCTGTCAAACAGCACCAACAACACCGGTATCGCCGCAGGCGATACCTACATCTCAATTGAGGACATCGCCGGTTCACAACATAGCGACCAAATAACCGGCAACAACGGCGACAACCGCCTGTTCGGAAACGCAGGCGATGACACACTGACCGGCGGTGCAGGAACAGACCATCTTTATGGCGGCGCAGGCGCAGATGTGTTCATATTCAACACCGGTTTTGGCAACGACACGATCCATGATCTAGACGACGCAGACCTGATACAGCTGCACTCAAACCTGCTCGCCAGCACATCCCTTAACGGTACAGCCGTTCTGAATGATTACGCCAGCCTCACCGGCACCACCGCAACGCTGGATTTTGGCAACGGTGACATTATCCTGATAGAAGACATCACCGATCTTTCTCAGCTAACAGACACCTTCACATTCGCCTGAATGCCTTTACCAGACACTCGCCAAAGCCCTTCTTCTGTTTAAAAATATTCCCGCCGGAGGCATCCCGAACCCCGGATATATTCCGGGGTGAGACAAAAGAAATCGCGCGCCAGCGCGCCCGCTAGTTCAGATCAAGCGCCCCATCCGCCAAGGCCAGAAGGTATTCCCCATAGTGGTTTTTCTTGAACACGTCAGCCCGCACCCGCAACTGTTCGCCATCTATCCAACCCATTGAAAATGCAACTTCATCCGGTGAACCCACCTGCAAACCCTGTCGCTTTTCCAGCGTACGTACAAAATTACTGGCGTCCAGCAGGCTGTCATGGGTGCCGGTATCCAGCCAGGCATAACCACGGCCCATCCGCTCAACTGTCAATTCGCCCGCGTCCAGATACATCTCCAGCAATGTGGTGATTTCCAATTCACCACGCGGCGAAGGTTTAACCGAACGCGCCCGCTCCGGCGCGGTTTCATCCAGAAAATAGAGCCCGGTCACAGCATAGTTTGACGCAGGCTTCTCAGGCTTTTCAATGATTGATTTCGCATTTCCATCGCCATCAAACGCCACCACACCGTAGCGCTCGGGGTCCGACACGCGGTACCCAAATACCGTCCCGCCAGACACCTTTGCATCAGCACTGGCCAGCAATTCCGGCAAGCCGTCACCAAAGAAGATATTATCCCCCAGCACCAATGCACTGGGCGCACCATCCAAGAATTTCTCGGCCAGAATAAACGCCTGCGCCAGCCCGTCCGGGCTTGGTTGTACGATGTATTCCAGCTTTAAACCCCACTGCGACCCATCCCCAAGCACCCGCTTGAACTGTTCCTGATCCCCCGGCGTGGTGATCACTGCAATCTCGCGAATACCCGCAAACATCAGCGTGGTCAGCGGAAAGTAGATCATCGGCTTGTCGTAAATAGCCAATAGCTGCTTGGAAACGCCCATCGTCACCGGATAAAGCCGGGTGCCCGACCCGCCGGCCAGAATTATACCTTTACGCTGTTTCACGCTCTACTCTCCAATAAACTCAATCAGGCCGATTTCACGCCAAGACGCGCGCCCACACCGCTCCGACCCTGCAATGCGCGCCACCAGTCTTCATTGTCCAGATACCACTGCACGGTTTTCTCCAACCCTTCAGGCAAGGTCAGCGATGGCCGCCAGCCCAGCTCGGTGCGGATACGTTCCGGGTCAATCGCATAACGCAAATCATGCCCGGGGCGGTCATCCACAAAGGTAATCAGGTCTGCATAAGGCGCATCACCGGGGCGTTTTTCATCCAAAATCGCACAGATCATCCGCGCAATCTCAATATTTGTTGCCTCGTTCTCGCCACCAATATTATAGGTCTGCCCGTTTTCACCGTTCGCCAACACGCACATCAACGCATCCGCGTGGTCCTCGACATAAAGCCAGTCGCGCACATTCACTCCGGCCCCATAAATCGGGATCGGCTCACCCGCCAAAGCGCGCAGGATAATCACCGGGACCAGTTTCTCGGGAAAGTGGAAAGGCCCGTAGTTGTTGGAACAATTCGTGATCACAATTGGCAGCCCATAGGTTTCACCCCAGGCCCGGACCAGATGATCACTGGCCGCTTTACTGGCCGAATAGGGGCTGGTTGGGGCATAGGGCGTGGTTTCCGTGAACTGCCCTTCAGCCCCCAAAGAGCCATAAACCTCATCGGTCGAAATATGGTGAAACCGAAAACCCGTTGGCCGGCGTTTGCTTTCCCAATAGCTCCTCGTCGCCTCCAGTAACCGATACGTCCCGGTCACATTGGTATCAATAAACGCCCCCGGCCCATCGATCGAGCGATCCACATGGCTTTCCGCCGCCAGATGCATCACCGCATCCGGCTGATGTTTCGCAAATATGCGCTCTAAGGCCTCGCCATCCCGAATATCAGCCTCTTCAAACGCATAAAGCGGACTATCCGCCACAGAGCCCACATTTTCCAAACAAGCCGCATAGGTCAGCGCATCAAGGTTCACCACCCTATGCCCCGCAGACACCGCCTTGCGCACAACAGCGGAACCAATAAATCCCGCGCCACCTGTAACCAGTATTTTCATCGCCTCATGCCTTCAACTTATTAACCACGTCCCGTAACCATGTTTCGCGCCCAGATTATGGCAACATGGCGGATTTTATACAGTTTTTCAGCCCAAATCCTTAAGAACATCCGCCAGATCAACCCGCCAGTCCGGCTGTTTTATCCCATATTCGCGCACCAGATCGCTGCAATCCAACCGCGAATTCAGCGGCCGTTTCGCAGGTGTTGGATACTCGGACGTTGGAATGTCATTCACCGCTACATCCAACCCGGCCTGCGCAAATATCTCCCGCGAGAACCCGGCCCAACTGGTATCCGGAGCACCTGCAAAATGATAAATCCCGCTGGTCCCCTTACCGGCCAGAAAAGCATCGCCTATCACCAGCAGAGCGTCCGCAATTGAGGCCGCACTGGTCGGCCCGCCAATCTGATCAGCCACAATCGATAATTCATCGCGCTCGCGCCCAAGGCGCAGCATGGTTTTCACATAATTATTGCCATGCGCCGAAAACACCCAACTGGTGCGCAACACCGCATATTCGCCACCTGCCGCAGCCACCGCCAGATCACCGGCCAGCTTCGTGCGTCCATAGGCGCCAATAGGGTGCGCCGCGTCGCTTGGTTTCCAGCGGTTTTCCCCTGATCCTTCAAACACATAGTCGGTTGAGATGTGCAAAAACGGTATCCCCATTTCCGCCGCTACAACCGCCATCACCCCCGGCGCATCGCCATTGATCGCCTGCGCCAATTTCTCATCTTCTTCCGCCCGGTCTACCGCTGTATAGGCGGCTGCATTGATCAACAATTCCGGAGCAATTTCACGTATTTTCGCCTCGCATGCCGGCAAATCCGTCAGGTCAATCTCCGGCGCTTCCATTGCCAATACTTCACGCTTTCGCGCCAGTTCGCTTGCCACTTGCCCGGTGCGCCCAATAACCAGTATCGTCATGCGCCGCCCCCCTCATATACAAACGGGCTTTGAATATCGCCGAGCATCGGCGCACCCGCATCCTTATGCGACAACAGGGCCTCGCCTTTGCCAATTCCCCAGTCAACACCTATGGCCGGATCATCAAACCGCACCGCCCCGTCACACTCCGGCGCGTAATAATCTGAGCATTTATATATAATCTCGGTATCCGGCGCGCGCGTTACAAACCCGTGCAAAAAACCAACCGGCACCAGCAACTGACGGCCGTTTTCGTGGGACAGCTCGACACCTTCCCATTTTCCAAAGGTCGGAGATCCAACCCTTATATCCACCGCCACATCAAAAAACCGACCGCGCCCGCAACGCACCAGTTTGGCCTGCGCGTGTGGTGGCGACTGAAAGTGCAGCCCCCGAACCGTGCCAACCTGGGCCGACATCGAATGGTTGTCTTGCACGAACTCTATATCAATCCCGTGCTCTGCCATCCGGGCGCGGCTGTAACTTTCGCTAAAGAAACCTCGCGCGTCACCAAACCGATCCGGTGTGATGATCTTCAACCCTTCAATAAAAGTATCCACTATTTCCACAAAACACCTCTGACAACGCAACATATTCACCCGTCCCTAACAAGGCAGGCGCAGACTGTCACGGGCGCGCGCTTCTAATCTGGCGACCAACCGCCAACGGTGCTATTTCTGACCCAATACGCCAGCAAAAGGCCGATTATGCCCCGTAAAGCAAAAAACATCCTGTTTATCATGTTCGACCAGTTGCGTTTTGATTACCTCAGCTGCGCCGGCCATCCACACCTGCACACACCTCATATTGACAGAATCGCCAAGCGTGGCGTGCGGTTCACCCGCGCCTACGTGCAATCCCCGGTCTGTGGTTCTTCACGGATGAGCACCTATACCGGCCGCTACCCCAGCTCACACGGCGCGCAATATAACGGCTACCCTTTGCGCATCGGCGAACAAACCATCGGCGACCATCTACGAAAAACCGGCATGGATTGCTGGCTGATCGGCAAAACCCACATGCGGGTGGATGTGGAAGGCATGAAACGCCTCGGCCTGTCCCCCGACAGTATCATCGGCGCGCGTCAGGCTGAATGCGGGTTTGATGTCTGGTGCCGCGAAGACGGGCTGAACGGGCAAGGGCCTGACGGCGCGTACGGCGGCGACAGCCCATATAATGAATACCTGAAATCCAAAGGCTACGGCGGTGACAACCCCTGGGCAGACCACGCAAACGCGGCCCTGGAAGACGGCGAAACCGCCAGTGGCTGGTTCATGACCAACGCCGACAAACCCGCCAACATCCGCGAAGAAGACAGCGAAACGCCGTGGCTTACCCGCCAGGCCATTGAATTCATTGATCAGGCCCAGGAACCATGGTGCGCCCATGTTTCCTATATCAAACCACACTGGCCCTATATCGTGCCCGCCCCCTATCACAACATGTATGGCGCAAACCACGTCCCCGCTGCTAATCGGGCAGAAACTGAACGCGAAAACCCGCACCCGGTCTACAGGGCATTCATGGACAGCCCCGTCAGCCGCGCTTTTGCCCGTGACGATGTACGCGCCAAGGCCATCCCTGCCTATATGGGGCTGATCAAACAATGCGATGACCAGATGGGCCATCTGTTTGCGCATCTCGAAAAAACCGGGCGGATGGACGACACCATGATCGTGATCACCTCTGACCATGGCGATTATCTGGGTGACCACTGGATGGGCGAAAAAGACCTGTTCCACGAAGAAAGCGTCAAAGTCCCACTGATCATCTACGACCCCGGAACAAATGCTGACGCAACGCGCGGCACCACCTGTGACGCACTGGTTGAAGCGATTGATCTGGCGGCGACTTTCATCGAAACCGCAGGCGGCAAAAACCCTGATCACATCGTTGAGGGCCGTTCCCTTCTGCCCCACTTGCATGGCCAAGCCCCTAATAACTGGCGCGAATTCGCGGTTAGCGAATACGACTATTCAACTTCACCTATATGCAAACAACTTGGCCTGAGCCCCCGTGACGCGCGCCTGTTTATGCTTACTGATCAAAACTGGAAATTTATCCACGCCGAGGGCGGCTTTCGTGCAATGCTGTTCGATCTGAATAACGACCCCTGCGAAATCAAAGACCTCGGCGACAGCCCGGCGCACCGCGAAATTATCGCAATGATGTATGAACGCCTTGGCCAATGGGGCCGACGCATGTCGCAGCGGCTGGTCATGTCGGACAACGAAATAATCAGTTCCCGCGGGGTGTCCGACCGAATGGGCATCCTGATGGGCATCTATGATCCCGGCGACGTCGCAACGGATGTCGCAGCCAGCTATCAGAACAAAGTTGACCGGGATTGGTCATAGGAACTCTGAACACCGCAATCTGGACCTATATCTCTGCCAAATCTGGCCCTATCGTAACCACCCGGCATATGCTTCTGACAAGGGACAGGTAAGGCGCGGATACAGGATACGCATTCTATTCCCGAAAAAGGACCAGCCCGATGAATATCAACATGAGCGCCAACGATATTTCCCAGGTAATAGAGGCCGACCGCGCCCATCTCTGGCACCATCTGATCCAGCATAAACCCTTTGAAACCATCGACCCAAAGATCATGGTTGAAGGCAAAGACATGCGGGTTTGGGATGCCACCGGACGCGAATATCTGGACGGGGTTTCCGGCGGCGTCTGGACGGTCAATGTCGGTTACGGACGCACAAGGATTGCTGACGCGGTGCGTGACCAACTGGTGAAAATGAACTATTTCTCCAATTCGGCAGGCTCAATCCCCGGTTCAATTTTCGCGCAAATGCTGATCGAAAAAATGCCCGGGATGTCGCGGGTATACTATACGAATTCAGGGTCCGAGGCGAACGAAAAAGTCTTCAAAATGGTGCGTCAGATTTCGCACCGGTTCCATGGCGGTAAAAAATCGAAAATCCTGTACCGCGAACGCGACTACCACGGCACCACCATCACCACCCTGTCCGCCGGTGGCCAAGAGGAACGCGGCGCGCAATATGGCCCCTTCACACCCGGATTTATCCCGGTCCCCCACTGCCTTGAATACCGCAACCAATATCCGGATGCAGAAAACTACGGCATAGCCGCCGCAGATGCGATCGAAGACGTCATCCAGCGTGAAGGAGCAGACACGATCGGCGCTATCTGCCTTGAACCTGTAACCGCCGGGGGCGGTGTTATCCCGCCACCCCAAGGATATTGGGACCGCGTTCAGGAAATCTGCAAACGCCATAACATATTGATCCATATCGACGAAGTCGTTTGCGGCGTCGGGCGCACCGGCAAATGGTTCGGCTATCAACACTATGGCGTGAAACCGGATTTTGTGACCATGGCCAAAGGGGTTGCTTCCGGCTACGCCGCCATCGCCTGCGCGGTCACCACCGAAGAAATATTCAATATGTTCAAAGACGATGCACAAGATCCGCTTGGCTATTTCCGTGACATTTCCACCTTTGGCGGCTGCACGGGCGGCCCTGCAGCGGCAATTGAAAACATGGGTATCATTGAAGATGAAAACCTGTTGGAGAACACCACTAAAATGGGCGAACGCCTGATGGATAATCTACACTCTCTGGCCGAAAAACACGCCGTCATCGGCGATGTGCGCGGCATAGGCCTGTTTTGCGGCGCTGAACTGGTTTCAGACCGCAATACAAAAGAACCGGTGGACGAGAGCCTGGCGCAAGCCGTGGTCGCAAACTGTATGGCGCAAGGGGTGATTATCGGTGCGACAAACCGATCGGTACCAGGCTTCAACAACACGCTCTGCCTCAGCCCGGCCCTGATCGCCACACCAGACGATATTGATGAAATCACCAGCGCTATCGATGTTGCCCTGTCGGCGGTTTTTTAACTAAGCGCCTGAGGCGCATTACACGCCCCAAGGGCGATTTGCGCTCGGCGTAGCGAGTAATTGAACAATGCAAAAGTCTTCTTCTGTTTAATAATACTCCCGCCGGAGGCCCGGCGACGCGCGTCAGCGCAGCACAACCCTTTTAAGTCCAGTTACTTCGATCTATAAGACCAGTCATGGCCATTTCCGTCGAAACATTCTTTCTGGACACCAACTTTGACGGCACCCTGCAACAACAAATCCAAAGGCTGGTAATCGAAGCAATCCTGGCCGGTCGCCAACGCCCGGGCGAACGCCTGCCCTCCAGCCGCAAACTTGCCGAACATCTCGGCATCAGCCGAATTACCGTCACGCTGGCCTACACCGAACTGGTATCCAACGATTACCTGACGTCGCGCGGGCGTTCCGGGTATTTCGTATCCGACACTGCGCCGCAGGCCCCAAATTTTGACCTGCCCGAACGGACCAACTCTGACGACGTAGACTGGCAACGCACCGCGGGTCAGCACTACGCCAATTACAGCGGTTTGGTGCGCCCCCCCGACTGGCGCAACTATCGCTACCCGTTCATCTATGGCCAGCCCGATGCACGTCTGTTTGATCACCAGAACTGGCGTCTTTGCGCCCTGCAAGCCCTTGGGCAAAAGGATTTCGTCGCCCTGACCTCAGATTATTACGACCGCGACGATCCAAAACTAATCGAATATATCACCCGCAATATCCTGCCCCGGCGCGGTATAGCTGCCCGCCCCGAACAGGTGCTGCTGACCCTTGGCGCGCAAAATGCCCTGTGGCTAAGCGCACAAATCCTGCTGACCCAGCGCCGCCGCGCCGCGATGGAAAACCCGGGCTATGCGGGGCTGCGCGAAATCCTCGCCCAGACCCGTTGCAGCACACTTTCGGTTGATGTCGATGAACATGGCCTGCCGCCCCTAAACCTGCCCAAAGATCTGGATGTCGTATTTGTCACCCCCAGCCATCACGCTCCCACCAATGCCACCATGCCTATTGAGCGCCGCCGCACCCTGCTAAAACGCGCCTCGGCGCAAGATTTCATCATTGTCGAGAACGATTACGAATTCGAAATGGCTTTTGAACACGCCCCTTCCCCCGCCCTGAAATCGCTCGATCAACGAGGCCGTGTTGTTCATATAGGCTCGTTTTCCAAATCCCTGTTCCCGGGCCTGCGTCTTGGCTATCTGGTCGGCTCAGAACCTTTTATCCGCCAGGCCCGCGCCCTGCGCGCACTGGTGTTGCGCCATCCGCCGGGCCACATTCAGCGCACGCTGGCCTATTTCCTGTCACTGGGCCATTACGACGCGCAAGTAAACCGAACCCGCAAAGCCTATGAACGCCGCCGCGCGGTGATTGATCTGGCAATTCAGAATAACGGTCTGACAATCGCTGGCAAATCCAGTTCGGGCGGTTCCAGTATCTGGATGAAGGCCCGGGATGGCATCAACACGACTAAATTGGCGAAAATGCTGCGAAAGCGTCAGGTCATCATTGAACCCGGACGTGCATTTTTCTCTCAAGATACGGATAACAATCAGTTTTACCGGCTGGCCTATTCGTCTATTTCTGCGGATCACATCCCCGAAGGCATCAAAATTATCGCCCAGACAATAGATGATCTGGACTTATGACGATTGTCCAACTGGCCCTATTCGACGATCCATATCACGGGCTAGATGACACCAGAATTTACGCGCATTTTAGCGCCCGAAACGAAAGCCACACCGATGAAAATGACCACCGAAGAAGCCTTTGTAAAGACCCTGCAAATGCACGGGATAGATAGCGCCTTTGGCATTATCGGCTCGGCTTTCATGCCAATATCTGACCTGTTCCCAAAGGCAGGCATCACATTCTGGGACTGCGCGCACGAATACACCGCCGGCATGATGGCAGACGGTTTCACCCGTTCATCCGGCAAAATGGCCATCGCCATCGCCCAGAACGGCCCCGGCATCGCCAATCTGGTGACCCCGGTCAAAACCGCCTACTGGAACCACACGCCGATGCTGCTGATCACCCCACAAGCGGCGAATAAAACCATTGGTCAGGGTGGCTTTCAGGAGGTCGAACAAATGCGCATGTTCGCCGACTGCGTCGCCTATCAGGAAGAGGTCCGCGATCCCTCTCGCATGGCGGAAGTGCTTAACCGCGTAATAACAAAAGCAAAACGCCTGTCCGCCCCCTGCCAGATCAACATCCCCCGTGATTACTGGACGCAAGTGATCGACATCACCTTGCCGCAGATCGTTGAATTTGAACGCCCCTCGGGCGGCACAGATGCCATAGCCCAGGCCGCGAAACTGCTGTCTTCCGCTAAATTCCCGGTGATCCTGAACGGCGCTGGTGTTGTAATCGGTGGCGCCATTCAGGCTTCTAAGGAATTGGCCGAACGCCTCGGCGCGCCGGTGTGCTGCGGCTATCAGCACAATGATGCGTTCCCCGGCGCGCACCCATTATTCGCAGGCCCGCTTGGCTACAATGGTAGCCGCGCCGCGATGGAGCTGATCCAGCAGGCCGACGTGGTGCTCGCCCTTGGCACAAGGCTGAACCCATTTTCCACATTGCCGGGCTATGGGCTGGACTACTGGCCATCAAGCGCCAAGATCATTCAGGTCGATATGAACCCGGACCGCATCGGGCTGACCAAGCCTGTCACGGTCGGCATTGCTGGCGACGCCAAACAAGTAGCCGAGCAAATTCTAGCCCAGCTATCAGACAACGCGGGTGACACAGATCGCCAACAACGCCTTGATATTATTGGAAAAGCTAAATCCACATGGGCGCAAACCCTGACCTCGATGGACCACGAAGACGATGATCCGGGCACCACATGGAACAAACGCGCACGCGGGGAAAAACCCGATCATATGTCGCCCCGTCAGGCTTGGCGCGCCATCCAGACCAGCCTGCCAAAAGACGCAATCATCAGCTCCGACATCGGCAATGTCTGCGCCATCGGCAACGCCTATCCGACGTTTGAAGCGGGTCGCAAATACCTCGCACCGGGCCTGTTTGGCCCTTGCGGGTATTCTTTGCCCGCCATTCTCGGGGCAAAAATCGGCCGCCCGGACACCCCGGTTGTGGGTTTTGCCGGTGACGGCGCATTTGGTATTTCAATGAACGAAATGACCGCCTGCGGCCGCGATGAATGGCCCGCCATCACCATGGTGATTTTCCGCAACTACCAATGGGGTGCGGAAAAGCGCAACACGACGCTGTGGTATCACGACAACTTTGTTGGCACTGAGCTGGACAATAATGTCTCATATGCCGGCATCGCCAAGGCTTGCGGCGTGATCGGTGTGGAGGCCACTTCGATGCAGGGCCTGACCGACGCGCTGGCCGCAGCCGTGAAAACCCAGATGGAGAGCGGAAAAACCACGTTCATTGAGGTCATGCTCAATCAGGAAATGGGTGAACCATTCCGGCGCGACGCGATGACAACACCAAATGAGATCGCCGGGATCAGTGCCGCCGATATGCGCCCGCAAAAAGGCGCTTGAAACAAATGACAGGAACCGGCCAAGGCCCCATTCTGGTGATCAATGCCGGTTCCTCGTCAATCAAATATGCGCTGTTTGATGATGCGCTAGAGGTACTGTTTTCCAGTCAAATCAATGTCGGCACTAAAGGTGTAAATGACCACCAGGATGCGCTCGCTCAAATACTCAAAATACTAACGAAAAACGGCACCCCTATATCCTCACTTTCAGCCGCCGCGCACCGCGTT
>VAPL010919493.1_pt1 | contig 16498 bp, 14 predicted proteins | sample 3395061 | NCBI WGS metagenome assembly VAPL01 (sample SAMN08290444, study PRJNA428436) | hydrothermal vent metagenome | isolation source: Deep-sea hydrothermal vent chimney 2 | place: Pacific Ocean: Juan De Fuca Ridge | depth 2182 m m | reverse complement strand
GAAATGAAAGCTAAGGCGCAGGAAGCCAGAGCAAAAGTTATTTTGGCGGAAGCTGAAATTCCAAAAGCGATAGCCGATGCATTTAGATCTGGTAATCTTGGATTAATGGATTATTACAAAATGCAAAATATTCAAGCTGATACATCAATGAGAGATTCAATCTCAGGTGCTCCGTCCCAATCAAAAGGGTCGAAAGGAGATAGCACGAAAAATAAATAATGAAACAAAAAGACCAAATGAAAACAAAAAAAGCCCTTGTTAAGGGCTTTTTTTGTTTTACAACTTAATTAATAATAGAAAAGGCAAAAAAAATACAGAAGAATTTGCATGTAAAAACTAAATGATCTGCATTAAATTGTAATTTAAAAAATATAGTCTTTGAGACATTTTTAGTTAAATTATATAGAAATATAGAGCCTAAGAATAAATATCAAATAGTACATTTATTTATATTATCTTATATTTTGATGCTTTATAGACTTAAAAATATCGAATATCGGGTCAAGAAAAAAAGTGAATTTGAATTCGATTAAATAACATATAATTTAAATGTAGCTCTTATATGAGGCAATTATTATTTCATTTTATTTCAGGAAAAAAGTATGAAATAGTGTTTTAATAGTAGGTATATGTATATATTTGGGTAGAAATTAAGAACTACAAATTCTGTTTTTATAAGAAAATTGTAATACGGAATTGATAATTTTTTTGGTTGTTTGGTTGATGTTGAAAAGGGGGAGCACTCAAGTTTCCCTTTTTCATTTTAATCCCTTCCCTCAATACGCAATTATTTTCATTTTTTTGTTTAAGTTAGATTTTAGAATATTGAAATTGCATCAATAGCGAATTCAGTTGCTAAAACCATCCTTAAATATTGTATGAAAATCAATAAAAAAATTCCAAAAATAGTCCAAGAGGATCCATGGCTAAAGCCTTATAAAGATGAAATAGCAAATCGTTCGATTAGGTTTGAAAATCTTTTGGCGGCGATAAAGAGATCAAGTAAAAGCCTCAAGAATTTTTCATTGGCTTACAAGCAACTCGGAATTAATTACAGTAGAAAAGAAAAGGGGTGGTACTATAGAGAATGGGCACCTGAAGCATATAGTATTTCTTTTTTTGGCGAGTTCAATAATTGGGATAGGTCTTCACACAAACTTACAAAAAATGATAATGGAATTTGGGAGATATTTATTCCAAAAAGCGACCTGAAGGAAGGTGATTTAGTTAAAGTTCATGTAGAATCCAGGAATGGAAGTCATGATAGGATCCCTGCTTACATTTTTAGAGTCGTTCAAAATTCTAAATCATCTGATTTTATGGGGCAGGTTTGGGATATAAATAAAAAGTTCTCTTGGACAGATCAGAAATTTGATTTGAAAAAGATACAAAATTCACCGATTATTTACGAGGCGCATGTTGGCATGGCTCAAGAATCTGAAAGGGTTGGGACTTTCACTGAATTTACAGATTACATGTTGCCAAAGATTAAAAAACTTGGGTATAATACCATACAGTTGATGGCTATTCAAGAGCATCCTTATTATGGTTCATTTGGATATCATGTATCTAATTATTTCTGTGTTTCTAGTAGATTCGGTACACCTGAGGATTTTAAAAAATTAGTAAATACTGCACATAAATTGGGGCTGGCTGTGATCATAGATCTTGTGCATTCGCATGCAGTAAAGAACTTTGCAGAGGGCCTTAATGATTTTGACGGATCTGGACATCAATATTTTCATGAAGGAGACAAGGGATACCATAAACAGTGGGATTCAAAACTCTTTAATTATGGGAAAAAAGAAGTGCTACAATTTTTGGCTTCAAATGTGAGATTTTGGATTGAAGAATACCACGTTGACGGTTATCGATTTGATGGTATCACATCAATGCTTTATCACCATCATGGAGATTTTGTAGATTTTGATCATTACGATAAATATTTCCTAAAGGGAGTGGACTGGGATGCCATAAAATACCTTCAGCTTGCAAATAAACTTGTTCATCAAATAAAACCCAATGCAATAACAATTGCTGAAGATATGAGTGGGATGCCGGGTTTATGCCGAAAAATTAATGATGGAGGAGTGGGTTTTGATTTTAGGCTTGGCATGGGCATTCCTGATTTTTGGATTAAATACCTCAAGGAAAAAAGAGACGAAGACTGGGATATTCATGAACTTTGGAGCGTGATGACCAACCGGAGGTACAGCGAGAAAACTGTGGCCTATTCAGAATCCCACGATCAGGCAATTGTCGGTGATAAAACGCTGGCATTTAGATTGATGGACAAAGAAATGTACTATCATATGCAGGTTGGAGATCAGAATATGGTTATTGACCGTGGCTTGGCTTTGCATAAAATGATTAGACTTTTCACTGCAACTCTTGGCGGAGAAGCTTATCTAAATTTTATTGGTAATGAATTTGGTCATCCTGAATGGATTGATTTTCCAAGGGAGGGAAATGATTGGAGTTATAAGTATGCCAGGCGGCAATGGTCACTAGCAGAAGATGAAGAACTCAAATACAAATACCTAAATAAATTTGATCAAAACATGATTTCAATGCTAAAGGAATATAATCTTTTAGCATCATTACCAGCACAACAAATCAATATGGATGAAACTAATAAGGTGATTGTTTTTGAACGCAATAATTTAATATTTGCTTTTAATTTTCATTTTAATCATTCAATTGCAGATTATAAATTTAATTCTATTGGAAAAGGGACATATAAAATTATTCTCTCTACCGATGATGTTGCTGTTGGAGGATTTGCAAGAATAGACACATCATTGGACTATAATACAATAGAAAATGATCAGTTAAGTGTTTATCTTCCAAGTAGAACAGCAATGATTCTAAAAAGATCTTAGTGTCATTATTTTTTAATCGTGTCTAATATTTATTTGTATTTTCCTCAATAAAGTACTTCCAATTTTATTCATTTTTATTGAATTACTACCTAAACATTGCCTGATCTAAGATATTAAGAAATTATTTTTTAACATTATTAAGAAATAGATTCACTACTTAGTGAATCTCAAAAGGTGGTGTATTGAATAATTTATGTTTTCTATTCAAAAAGGTGTTGTGTTAATTGGTCTTGCTATTTGTTTAGTAAAATATACCTATGCCCAGAATATTGAGATGAGAACATACCACGATGAAGGAAAGACAATCTTAAAAGAGATTTATTTTATTAACGATTCTTTATCTGTCCAATTGACCGGCCCATACAAATCACTTTTCATAAATGGAACCATAGAAAAAGAAGGATACTATAAAAATAATGTCCCTGATAGTTTATGGACTTATTACTATGAAAGTGGACAAATAAAAATGATGGGAACAGTAAAGAATGGCTCAAACTGCGGAGAATGGAAATATTATTATGAAAGTGGAAATATTAATAAGGTAGGTTCTATTGTCAATTCTAAAAGAGAAAGTGAGTGGAAATACTATTATGAAAGCGGGGAATTGAAATCGCAAGGAAATTTTAATAGAGGTGAAAAAGAAGGCGTATGGAACTACTTTAGTGAGGACAGTGAATTAAAGGCTCAGGCTTTTTATAATGAAAATATTGGTGCCTTTAAGGAGTTTTATAATAGTGGTGAATTGAAAGCAGAAGGAATACGGGTTGGCAGTCAGAATGATAGCACGTGGCATTTCTATTATAAAAGTGGTGATATTCAGGCTATTGGTGATTTTGAAGAAGGTAAACGTGTTGGACCATGGGTATTTTATCATGAAAATGAAATAATAGCTTCCCAAGGGAATTACATTGAGAATAAAAAAGAAGGTAAATGGCTTTCCTACAATGAAAATGGAAATTTGAGCTCAGAAGGTGCATTACGCCAAGGCAAGAAAGAAGGGTATTGGAAGCTATTTAATAACAATGGTACGATCAAGGCTGATGCAGTTTTTAATAGCAATAATGGGAAATATACAGAATACTATGAAAGTGGAGAGGTAAAAGCAGAAGGCGAAATATTAAATGGGAAATATAATGGGACATGGATTTATTACTATAAAGATAAAACCAAAGAAGGAAAAGGACAATATATTGAAGGAGATGGAGATTATATAGGTTATTACAGAAATGGGAGTACAAAAATGAAGGGTAAGATTGAGGATGGCGTAAACGTTGGACTTTGGGAGCTTTATAAGGAAGACGGGGGACTTGCAGGATACTACAGGCCTTACTATGAGGATGATAAACCAATATACAAACTTGTAGATAAGGAGAATCCGGTAAGAGGAACCTATATAAAACCAGCGTATAAATATAAAAGTTATAAATCAAGGTATTTTCATCCTGTAGTAAATGAGTTTAATGGGGTAATCTTGGCTACCAATCCATTGGCAACTGTATTTGGGAGATTGCCGTTTTCCTTTGAGTATTATTTTGAGGAAAGGTTAGGGTATGAAGTTGTATTCACAATTCTTAAGGACCCTTTTTACAAATCTTCTGAAAGCATTGAATTGAATAAGGTATATGACAGCGGATTTGATATTGCCGTAAAACAAAAATTTTATCATCCCGAAGGCAGATTTGGGATGTTTTATTTTGGCCATGAAGTAAGATTAACATCGCTAACACACAACGCAAATGTACTTGATTCTGCAAGCACCAATACTAAAAAAATCAAAATAAATACCCAAGAAACTAAATTTGAATACGCATTATTTTTAGGTGATAGATGGATGCATTTATTTGGTGAAAGGACCAAGAACAATTCCTTTGGTTTTACTTTAGATGCTTTTATCGGTATAGGTTTTGGATACCGGATGACTGAAAAAAAATATTCTAATAATTCTGATTATGATGATATCTTTAAAGATATAAATGATTCAAAATTCGCAATTTCTCCAAGAATTGGCATTAATATAGGTATAGTATTTTAGCTACTGACTTACTTCAAAATTCTGTATAAATTGTACCTGAACAATACAAAAATTATTTTCATCAAACCTGATATTTATCATGTTTGATGAATCAACTCTGTTTTATATTTGAATTACTTTTTAAGCGATACAACAATTATTTTTTAAGCTATAAACTGGTCACAGGGTGAACGATGTCTTCAGAGAAATCGCTCACTTTGGGGCTATTTTTTTGTTGCAAGTCCAGAATTCAAATTTTCATATTAAGTTTAAAACTTGATGTGAATTAACTCGAATAATTTGAGGTTAAAAGGCGTGTGGGTTTTTCTAAAAAAAAAGCCCATTTGTTCAAAGGGCATAGTAAATAGTAACGTACTTTAAATAATAGATTAATTTACTTCAGCAGTATTTTTACTCAGAAGCATTTCTTCTATAGATTTTTTCAGAGCTGCTTTTGGTAATGCCCCCTGTGCCATCTGAGGTTGACCTTCAGCAGGGCAAAAAAGCAATGAAGGAATACTCCTAATTCCGAAGGCAGCAGCTAATTCTTGTTCCGCCTCAGTATCTATCTGATAGATCCTTATTTTACCTTCATATTCTTTAGCAAGTTCTTCAAGTATCGGATGCACCATTTTGCACGGTCCACACCAATCTGCATAAAAATCAATTAGACAAGGTAAATCTCCCTCAAATTTCCATTCCTTATTTTGTTCATAATTGAAGACTTTCTTCAAGAATTTTTCTTTTGTTAACTTTTCCATATTTGATTTCTCTAAATTTTGATTCTACTATAATTATCTCTGACTATTTTTTATAAAGATTATTTTTATTGTGGTTTAAAACCATTCTCGCAAAAACTATCGAAGCTACAATTGTAGTTATATGATTTTACATTTCAGTAAATTGCAACACAAAAATATGAAGTAATAAACATATAAACAAGTGTTCATGTATAAATACGAATAATGTTTTAAATGGTTTCATACTATCAACATATTTTATTTATCCTCGTAATTTATTGTTATATGTAAACTTGAAGAATGAAAAAAATATTCATAGTACGACACGCAAAGTCAAGTTGGGACTCTCCATATTTAGATGATTATGACAGACCTTTGAATAAAAGAGGGAAGGATAATGCGCCCGAAATGGGGAGGAGGTTGGCGAGTAGGAAGGTATTACCTGATTTAATAATTTCATCTCCTGCCAACAGAGCCTTTTCAACCGCAACAAGTATTGCTGCGAAAATATCTTTTCCAGTTAATGAGATTAGAAAGGAACCTTTATTTTATCATGGAACAATAGAGAACATAATTTCGATAGTACGAAATGTTGATAATACCGTAGAATCATTGATGATTTTTGGTCATAATCCCGGATTAACAAATCTTACTAATTATCTATCAGGGTCTGACATATACAATATTCCCACATGTGGAATTACTGAAATAGAGTTTTATTTTTCTTCATGGAAATCAGTAGATAAGCAAGTTGGAAAATTGATCTCATTTGATTACCCAAAAAAATTATCAATTCGATAGTTTAAATTGAAATCGAATTATAGCTAAATAAAATCAAATTATCAGACCTATATTTGTTGAAGAGGTATTCAATTAATTATTTAAGTTATTTAATATTGGATTCTATCAATAGGACAATTCGATTGATATTTTTATACTTTTGTAGACACAATTAATTGATTCGAATTCGTTATTTTCAGTAATGATCTAACCCTGTTAAATTAAATTTTTGTATTTCATTTTATGAAAAAATATCTTTTACTATTTTTTATTAACTTCTGCCTTAGTTTTTCTGGTTTTGCTGTTTTTTCTCCCAATTTAGATTCCATAGGAACAATTATTGAAGGCGGTGAAAAATATATTCTCCATGAGGTTGAGTCAGGTCAAACCTTATATGCAATATCCAGAATTTATGGTGTAGAGGTGCAATCCATTAAAGATGCAAATAACAATAGTACAACAAGCTTAAAAATTGGCCAGAAAGTATTAGTGCCGATTATCAGAACTATGTCGGAGGTAGGCGATGAAGGTATTATTCATGTTGTAAAATCCTCAGAAACACTATTCTCTATATCAAGGCAATACAATGTGAAATTGGATGATCTAAAAAGATGGAATAATCTTTCAGAGAACAGCATTTCCATAGGCCAGAAATTGATAATAAAAGAAAGTGGTATTGACAATACCACTAAAATTACCCAGGATAAAAAAGTACATGTTGTTGAGCCATCTCAAACATTATACTCAATTTCAAAGATTTACGGAGTAACAGCTACACAATTACGTGATTGGAATGAGCTCGAATCTGACGTATTAAATATTGGTCAGACACTAATAGTTTCATCTTCGGTTATGAATGAAAGTCCTGATGATGTATCAAATTCATCCATGTTGCCTGAAAATGATAATAACGATCGGGATAAAGAAATTATCGAGGCTCCTGCAGAAAAAATTAAACAAAAAGGTTTTGCAGAGGTAATTGAAAAAACCTCTGATACAAAGAAGTACCTGGCCCTACATCGAAATGCTCCAGTTGGTACCATAATGCAAGTAAGAAATGAGATGAATAATCAAAGTGTTTTTGTGAGAATCGTGGGTTCTATTTCACCAACAGGAGACAACTCGAAAGTAATTCTTAAAATATCCCAGAAAGCCTACGATAGGTTGGGAGCAGTTGACAGTAGGTTTCCTGTAGAAATTTCATATATACCTTAATTTCCCAAGGTTTTGGATCAAAATCAGTTATTTGAATTACTGGAGTCTAAGTATAAAAAATATGATACCAGCGCATTCATCGAAAATGATCCAATATTGATACCTCATCGATTTAACAAAAAACAAGATATAGAAATATCAGGATTTTTTGCTGCCACATTTGCATGGGGTCTTCGCAAGACGATTATCAATAAGAGCTTGGAATTGATGGCGTTATTTGATTTTTCGCCTTATGATTTTATAATAAATCACAAGGAAAATGACCTTAAACCGTTTCAGAATTTCAAGCATCGTACATTCAATTCAACAGACCTTTTATATTTCATTCATTTTTTCAAAGAGTATTATTTAGAGCATGAATCGCTTGAAGAAATATTTATTCCTACTAAAAATCGAGCAATTAATGTAAAAAATGGCCTGAATAATTTTTATAATTATTTTGTTTCAAATGAGTTTTTCTCACAACGAACAGGAAAACATGTTGCCAGCCCATCAAAAAAATCAGCATGTAAGCGAATTAATATGTTTTTGAGATGGATGGTAAGAAGAGATGCAAATGGCGTAGATTTTGGGATATGGAAAAATATCAAACCCAATCAGTTGATTTGCCCATGTGATGTGCATGTAGAAAAAGTTGCAAGGAAATTGGAGTTAATTTCCAGGAAACAAGTCGATTGGCGCATGGCGGTTGAGTTAACGGAGAGTCTGAAAAAGTTTGATCCTGATGATCCGGTAAAATATGATTTTGCTTTGTTTGGCATGGGCGTGAACAAAGAATTATAAATTGGGTTTAATAAAGCATACTAGATAATAGTTGCTGGATTTACAGTTTTTCACCCAAGGGTGTTTAATTAAATTATAGTATTTTATTTAGCCATGAATTTGATATAGATGCGATATGAAATTTAAGCTGCATTGTTTTATAAAGTAAGAATGATATCACAAATAAAAAGCTGGTTTTTTAAGCCATTTCCTTTAGTACAATCAAATACGCAGGCTATAATTATAAGCTTGGTTGTTGGTCTATTTGTCACCATTTTTTTATTGATATACAGACCATTTGGAATTGAACAGATAGAGCCTGATTTATTCATTTATTTGTCTGGCTACGGTTTGATTTCTTTTTGTTCAACTTATTTTACTATACAGGTGTTGCCAAAATTAATGCCTAAATGGTTTGACGAAACAAAATGGAACATATTAAAAAATATATTGAGTATGACTTTTTTGCTTTTATTGATATCAATTTTTAACGGGATTTATGGGCAAATAAAACTTGGATTTACAAATCCACAAATTAATGAATACCCGGGAATTTTTTTGGCATATATTAGAATGACATTTTCTATAGGAATATTTCCTGTATTATTTACTAATTACATTCTTGAAAAACAGCTCTTTGCTTATAATGTAAAATTAGCAAAGTTGCTTAAAATTTCTTTTGGAGAAGCACCTGTGCAGTTAAATAAACAAGATTCTTTACAAATACCGATTGACGAGAAACAGTCAACTACCATATACAGCAATGATTTGATTTGCGTAAAAGCTGAAGGCGGAAATTACGTTACCGCCTATTGGATACAGAAAGATGAATTGAAAAGCCAACTATGGCGCACCACGTTAAAGAATGTTCTGGATATGCTAAAGAATAACCAAAATATTTTGCAGTGCCATAAATCATTCCTGATTAACAAATCATTCGTTTCTGAAGTATCAGGCAACGCACGTACGTTGATGCTATCAATGAAAATATTGAGCTTTGAAATCCCTGTTTCAAGAAGCTTTCCGCGAGAGTTGGTTGAAAAATTTCATTTAGAAAAGTCTTAAGACAGAAAGAGGCAAAGGCCTCCTTCTCCTTACAGTAAGTTACAAATCAAGTCAACTTTCCCATTCAACACTTCATCTTTCCTTTTCAGCACTTCGGTATTAAAAATTTGTAATGCTTTATGAAATAGAATTAACATTACAGAAACTTAACCACAAAAAAATGTTGAACAGAATTATTGTACTACTACTAATTTCATTTATCGGAATAGCAAATGTTTATAGTCAAACCCAAACACTGAGAGGTACTGTAAAAGACACCGATTCTCATTATCCTATGATTGGCGTTACAGTTGTGGTTTTAGATACATCGCCCTTATTAGGCGCAGTTACTGATATCGATGGGCAATACGAAATTAAAAATGTTCCTGTTGGTCGATTGAACCTAAAAATCAGTTTTATTGGATATAAAGATGCATACATCAACCAGCAACTACTGGAGATTGGCAAGGAATTGGTAATTAATATAAGCTTAGAGGAGGATATTCAGGCGATGGATGAAGTAGTGATAACATCCCAAAGCGATCGTATAATAAATAATGAAGCAGCTATATCAAGCGTAAGAACTTTTGATATTGAGGAAACGAGGAGATATGCCGGCTCCAGAAATGATATTGCCAGAATGGCCAGTAATTATGCAGGTGTATCCAATACAGATGATTCCAGAAACGATATAGTTGTAAGAGGTAATTCACCTGTAAGTTTACTTTGGCGCTTAGATGGCATTGATATTCCCAGTCCTAATCATTACAATTCGTTTGGATCTGCAGGGGGTCCATTGAGCATTCTTAATAATAACAATCTTTCCAATTCCGACTTCATTACTTCCGCCTACCCCGCCAGCTACGGGAACACTATTTCGGGAGTATTTGATTTGCAAATGAAAAAAGGTAATGGTTTTACACATGAATTTATAGCTCAAATAGGATTTAATGGATTGGAGTTGGGTGCTGAGGGGCCATTTTCAAAAAAATCGAATGCCTCATATATGGTTAATTACAGGTATTCTACCTTTAGTCTATTTCAAGCATTAGGTGTTAATTTCGGCACAGGCGCAGCAGTGCCTGAGTACCAGGATTTAACTTTCGCAATTGATTTACCTACAAAAAAAGCAGGTAGTTTTAAATTATTCGGTATGGGAGGTGCAAGTGAAATACATTTTGAACCGCTCGAAAATACCGATTCTGACGGTAATTTGTTCACTTCAGAAGATCTTAAAAATAGATCAAAAATGGGAGTTATAGGGTTGAAGCATACATATTATTTCAATCCGAAATCTTATATCGCCACATCTTTGGCAGCCAGTTACCAGTACTCTGCGGTCATTATTGATTCCATTCAAAATAATCCTCCAAACCAGCAACTTGATGATATTCATCAAAATCAATCGCAAAATAAATATTCTATTAATACAAAATGGGTTACCAAATTGAATGCCAAAAACAAGCTTGAAGTTGGCGTTAACTTTAATTATTACGACGTTAATTTTCAGGATAGTTTAAGGGAAAGTGAAGAGAGCTGGTTTCAATACACCAATGCAGCAGGAGGAACACTACTAAGTCAGGCACACTTACAGTATCAATTGAAATTTAGTCAAAGGCTGAGAATGGTTGCCGGATTACATTTCCAGAGCCTTTCCTTAAATAACAGCACAGCGATAGAGCCCCGACTGGGCGTGATGTATAATGCCGGGCCAAGCACTGTATTGACCTTTGGGTATGGATTACATAGTCAGATGCAACCCCTTATAGCCAATTTCAGACAGTTCAGGGAATACCCCAAGGATACCAATAAGAATTTGGCTTTTACAAAAAGCCATCATTTGTCAGCCGGAATTAATCATTCATTAGGCAATGGGTTTCATATAAAAGCTGAAGGGTATTATCAATATCTTTTTAATGTTCCTATAGAATCAGTCCTTAGTTCATACTCCATCCTTAATTCAGGGACCTCCTTTAATTTTGAGTTAAAACCTAATTTGGTAAACGAAGGTCAGGGTAGAAATTATGGTGTTGAGTTTACGTTAGAAAAGACTTTTAGCAATGCATATTACTTTCTGTTGACAACCTCTTTGTTCGAATCGAAATACAAGGGAAGTGATGATGTATGGAGAAATACCGCCTTTAATAATAAGTACATTGTTAATTTGCTTGGAGGCAAAGAATTTAAAATAGGTAAATCGGGTGTACTGACTACCGATATAAAGCTCACCTATTCGGGAGGGAGGTTTCATACGCCCATTGATTTGGATGCTTCCATTGCAAAAGGAGAAACGGTGTTCAAGGATTCAGAAGCTTTCACCTTACAATATGATGACTATTTCAGGACAGATTTTAAAATAGGGTATCGACTGAATATGAAACGAATATCACAGGAATTCTTAATAGATTTTCAAAATGTTTTTAATAGAAGTAATATTTTCGAAGAATATTTTAATGTCCAAACGGGCACGATTGACCAGCGAAATCAGTTGGGCTTATTTATTATACCCCAGTACCGGATTTTATTTTAAGAATAAATCTAACTTTCATAATTGCTAAATCCCCATGAGGCAGGATCTTCACGCCATTTTTTCAGACTGGATATTTGCTCTTGCGTCACATAGTTAAGTCGAAGTCCTTCTTCTATTAGATCATTATAGCTGCTTAATGAAATCAGCTTCACTCTCGCATTGGTGAAATTTTCTTCGGCAATGGAAAATCCATATGTAAAAATAGATACCATGCCCAATATTGAAAAATCATTTTTTTTCAATGCTTCAACAGCCTTAAGGGAACTTCCTCCGGTGGATATCAAATCTTCAATGACAACTATTTTTTGCCCAGGAGTTATTTTTCCTTCAATCAGATTTCCCATCCCATGACCTTTGGGTTTAGAGCGCACATAGATAAATGGGATATTTAAGGCGTCAGCGACAAGAGCTCCCTGAGGAATACCCGCAGTGGCTACTCCGGCAATTGCTTCTACAGCAGGAAAATTATTTTTAATCGATTCTGCTAATTGGTTTTTGATATATGTCCTTATCTCAGGAAAGGATAATGAAAGTCTATTATCACAGTAAATAGGAGATTTCCATCCTGATGCCCAGGTAAACGGATTTTCGACATTTAGTTTAATAGCCTCAATCTCCAGTAATTTTTTTGCGACAATTTTAGCAATCTCTTTCATCTTTAAGTTTATATTTTGATTATAAGGGACAAAAGTAAAAAATATGATTTTCAACACATTATTTGTGACTATAATTATTCAAAAAATATGCAGTCTAAATCGGAATAATTTTATTTCTTGTGGTGTTTTTAAAAGCTTATGAAAATATTTATTAAAGATATCCCGGTTATAATATTGTCAAATCAAGATTTTGTTAAAACCTCTGTTTACGATAAAATATTTAAGGGGTCAGATTCAACAATAAATTTTGATCAGCTTGCAGGTGAAGTATTGATTAAGAATGCTACTGTAGAGCTAATTGATAAATTCCTTGTTTATTTAAAGCAAAACAATGTTAAAAAATTAGAGGAGATTACTTTTTCTGTAAAGGATTACGGTGCGGTTATCTATGGCATAAAAAAAGATTATACAATTATAAAGGCCGCAGGCGGCTTGGTGGTAAACGAAGGCGAGGTGTTAATGATTTATAGGCTCAAAAAATGGGATTTGCCAAAAGGTAAGCTGGATAAAGGAGAAAAACCAAAAGAAGCTGCCGTGCGAGAGGTTGAGGAAGAGTGCAATGTGAAAGTAAAATTGGGGAAAAAGATTTGTCATACCTGGCATACCTACAAACAAAATGGGAGGAGAATTCTCAAAAAAACTTATTGGTATAACATGTATTGCATTGACGATACAAATATGCAACCACAGTTGGAAGAAAATATCGAAGAAACTAAATGGATGAATGAAACAGAACTTAAGGAGGCTTCATACAATACCTACCCGGCAATAAGGGATGTTTTCAGACATTATTATTTGATGGATTAAAGAGGATATGGGATATATTTGCTAACGTCTCCACCAAAGGCATGTACTTCTCTTACAATGGTAGAACTGATAAAAGCAAATGACGGTGAGGTGATAAGAAATACTGTTTCAAGCCCATTGTGTAGATCTTTGTTTACCATGGCAATGCTATTTTCATATTCGAAATCTGTTGTATTTCGCAATCCTCTCAAAAGATAATTGGCTCCTTGATTAAGTGCATATGTTGCTGTAAGGCCTGAGTATATATCGACTTTTATGTTGGCATGCCCAGAAAAACATGCTTTGATATTACCTATCATATCATTAATCTCAAAATATCTTTTCTTTTGAGAGTTATGCCCAATGGCTATGATTATTTCATCAAATATATTTAATCCTCTGAGCACAATATCTTCATGCCCTTTTGTAAAAGGATCAAATGAACCAGGGAATAGAGCGATTTTTTTCATAGCAAGTTTATATGCTAATAGTATTTGTTGAAAATAAGTCAAAATATTGATGATCCAATATCTCATCAAATACATATCCAAAATTGAGATTATCTGGCCTACTACCAAGCTTAAGATTAGGCATGGTTTTTTTTAGTTCATTGAACTGTGGCGTATTTGCACCTAAATACCCATAGAGTAATATCTGATCTTGCGTCAAATTAATATCGAGTTCATTAGCTGCCATTTTAATATATTTCAGGTAGTCAACAAATTTCTTAATTGTGTATTGATTATAAAATATTAATTTTTTATCATTTACTAACAAAATATGTAATCCAAATCTGTCGATATAGAGCACAAGGTCTCTGTGTCCAAGCTTATTTAATTTTATTGCTCCATTGATCAGTAGACTACTTTGATGGATAAATTTAACCTTTCTATCAGGGTAAACTTCGGAGGTTAGCTTGACGATTGAATTTGAGGCAGAAAAAACATTGACTAAATCCAACTGGTTATGAAAGGTGAGCATAACTTCCTCTTCATTTGGATTATAAAGTGTATTGATTTTTAGATAATTGAATAATTGATCTTCTACAAAATGATATTTTGGAACAAAAGAGAATACCTTATTTTTAATTATTATTGAAATTGTTTTCCAAAAATTAGCTAAAAGCAAATGATGGTCATCAAAGATAAATTTGGTTACAGAAAATTTCTCAGAAGCCTTTAATTTTGGGTCCAGTATATAGTCTTCAAGTAACACACATTGGTTTACCTCCTCATCTGTGATTAAAATCTGAAAATCCTGAAGCCCTATAAACAACGAAAGGCTGTAATATTCCAGCCTATCAATTTCAAATTTTGGGTCTTTAATTTTCCTAATTAATCGAAAAGAGTTTTGACCGATCTTATTCAAGATTATTCCCAGTTTCCTGCTATAGACACCTCAGTTCTTGATCCTACTCTCAATGCATGTTTGTTATTCTTATGTCTTCGCCTTGGGTTGACCGGCTTTGTGTCACTGGCTTCAAAAACGTCAACTACAACATTCCCTTTTGTTACTTTTCCAGCAAATAACTCAAATTTATATTTGTTGTTGGAACCTGGTAAATAAGGTAAGTTCGAAATATTTGAAAGACGCTTATAAGATAAAAAAGCTAAAGCATTTTTTGATTCAACTTGCTGACCTTCCCTTACAGGTATTAGATCAACAGTAGCATTGTAAGGAGCTTTTAGTTTTATGGTTTTGCCCTTGTTGCTTAATATGGTAGCAACAATTTCACCTCTTTTTATAGTAGAACCTACACTTATATTTAACTCTTGAACAGTTCCTGGGGCCAAACAAAACATTGCCTCTCTTACCACAAATACAGAATCTTTCACAGATACTTGTCCTATTGTATCAATGATAAGTGTCACCTCTTCCGCACCATATGACAACATTGTGATTTCCTCTCTTCGCTGGGTAATATAGATGCTACCTGTATCTATAAAGCTAATTAACGTGTCAAAATCCCCGGTATAATTTCCATTGGTAGATAAGTATGCAACCTCTGCATCACGAATCATTTTTAACTTATGAATAACTGTTTGCTCTTGTCTCTCAATTAGTTTATCGTCATCAATTTTAGACTTGATATTTCTAACTAAAACTATAGCTAATACTATTGCTACGACAAAGAAAAATATGGAAAGTATTTTTGTTGTACCCATTGTGGTAATCTTTTTTTGTGCAATTATAATTATTTTATGCCTTAATCTTAAATTTCTACTAAGCTATTTCAATTGGGAAATCTATTTTACGTTTACACAATCAATTAATATTCAGTTATTAATATGTGCTTAACCCAATCAATTAATTTCACTATTAAAGCCCAATTTATATATAAAGTTGAATATTCTAAAAAAAAACTTTGAATACCTTATAAATGACAATTTGTGCATGACGAAATTATATCAAATAATGTGGTATAACTCTCATTTTTGAAATTGAATATCAGCATTTGTGCAACCCTTTAAAACAAATGCAATTGACTATTTTTCCCAAATAGAATAACCATGCATTTTCTCAATTTCTTTTATGTTTTCGATATTATGAAATATTTGATGCAAGTTGTTATTATCCATATCCATTATTTCTTCTAAAGATACAAACCTGACTTCTTTTATAATTTGTTCGTTTTCGTCCATTTCCGGGTCAATCCCAACTTTTAATTCTCCTCCTTTTCGGTTTACTTTGAAATACAATTCTATTGCATGCAACGGAGGGTTGAGATACTCGTGAACGAATAGGAATTTTTCTTTTTCAATAATAATTCCTGTTTCCTCCAAAAATTCTCTTTTTAGATTTTCTGAAGAAGGTTGTCCAAATTCCAAGCCTCCTCCCGGCGGACTCCAGAACTCATTTTGCACATTTAAACTATGATGATTAACCAATAATACCTTTCCTGATTCAATACACAGCCCACAGACTCTGATCCGAACTTTATTTCCAAATTGTTCAATTATTTTTGCTTCTGGGTAATTCATCAATTTTATAAGTTTATAATCACAGGTAGATATTAAAAGTAACAAGTAATGAATTAAAATGAGTTAGTTCATCTAATTTTGCGTACAGCTATTTTAATAATCTAATAATCT
>VAPL010174618.1_pt1 | contig 16509 bp, 11 predicted proteins | sample 3395061 | NCBI WGS metagenome assembly VAPL01 (sample SAMN08290444, study PRJNA428436) | hydrothermal vent metagenome | isolation source: Deep-sea hydrothermal vent chimney 2 | place: Pacific Ocean: Juan De Fuca Ridge | depth 2182 m m | reverse complement strand
TTTATGGATGTTCGCGCCACAAATTCACAAAACATTATTTCAACTGCAGGCAAGGTGCCGGTGGATAATGTTTCTATTTCAACAAATAGAACGGACGTTTCAACTTTTTCGGTTAGTCCGTATATATCAAAAAATTATTCTGGGAATATTAAAATGTTACTACGTGTAACATTTAATAAAACAAAATATGATGATGAATTTGTCACTAATATTGGCTCAGATGTTGAAAATAAAATTTATAATTTTGCACTGAGTAATGCGGCAAAATCACATTTTTCATGGCAGCTTGATTTGAACCGGGATGAGTTTAGTACCAATGTTGTCAGTAAAAATTATTATGAGGTTAAATCAATGACCGTGTCATATGGTGAAAGTAGCCAGCTGAGACCCTATGCAGTCGTTGGTGATGAAGATAATAGTATATATCAGTCGACCATGAATTCCGGTGGAGGTTTTTGGAGTGTCGGATTGAAGTGGAACCCCACACCGAGAACCGCCATATCTGCTTCCGGGGGGCAACGCTTTTATGGTGATAGTAAAACATTCGCCTGGGAAACACAGGGACGAAGACTAAAATTAGTGATCGACTACAATGAGGCAGTGACGTCATCATCTACATTATTTAACAGGCAGAGTCTTGGACAGGTTGAAGGCGATGGGAGTTCAAATGACTTTATTGATATTACAGACACAGTATTTGTTAGTAAAAAATATTCGTCTTCAATAAATTACAAAAAATCTAAAACAACAATAAGCTGGCGAGTTTTTAATGAAGAAAGAAGTTTTGTTTCTTCTGGAGAGGTTCAAAAATATCAGGGTTCTAATCTAAGTTTAGCATTGAGAGTGGGTGCAAGGACAACGGTTAAAATGAATGCAAATTGGTTTAGAAATAAGAGTGAAAGTGAATTATCAAATAATATTATAGGCTTCGCGTTGAGTGGGCTGCGCAATATATCAGATAAAATAAGTGGTGAAATAGGTTACAGGTATAGAGACAATGAGGTGGACGGGCCTACTGTTGGCTATGTTCAAAATGTTGTTTTTGCAAATTTAACTGCAAGTTTTAAATAATCGTGGACAATAAAAAAACGCAAGATAATATTGTCAATGCGATGACAGTTGATGTCGAAGACTATTTTCAAGTTTCCGCCTTTGAAAAATATGTGGATAAGTCAAATTGGGACAAATATGAAGTAAGAGTTGAATACAATACAAATAGAATTCTTGATATTTTTGAAGAAGCCGGCATAAAAGCAACGTTCTTTATTTTGGGTTGGGTAGCAGAACGATATCCCTCTCTGGTTAAACGGATTGCAGCGGAAGGCCATGAAGTTGCTAGCCATGGATATGAGCATATTCGTGTGATAAACCAGACGCCTGATGAATTTAGACAAGACGTAATCAAAACGAAGGGAATTCTTGAAGAACTTTCTGGCGTTGAAGTAAAGGGCTATCGAGCAGCAAGTTATTCAATTTGTACGAAAAATCTGTGGGCATTAGAAGTGTTAGCAGAAACAGAACACAAATACAGTTCAAGCATATATCCCATTAAGCACGATTTATATGGAATTCCTGATGCACCCAGGTTTGCCTATCGGCCAAATGGTGACGATGGTATTTTAGAAATACCGATTACGACGTTGGAACTTGGAAAAAAGAGATTTCCATGTGGTGGCGGTGGATTTTTCAGACTATACCCATATATGTTTTCAAAAATGGCTTATCGGCATATAAACTCCAGAAATAAACAAGCGGGAATTTTTTATTTCCATCCGTGGGAAATAGATCCACAGCAACCAAAACCGATTTCTAATTTAGATTTTAAGACAAAGCTACGACACTACTTGAATTTAAATAAAACGGAATCAAGAATTAAAATGTTATTACGCGATTTCTCATGGGGTCGCATGGATGAAATATTTTTAGTAGATGAAAAATAGTTACGTATATTTAAAGTGAGACTTATTTGTTGTGAGTGTAATTAAAAATTTAACAAACGATCTTTTCCCGAAATGGAACCGCTATGTCGAAAATAATCCAAACGGAACATTTTTTCACCTGGCTGGCTGGAAAACCATAATAGAAGAAGGTGCCGGGCACAAAACATATTTTCTATTTGCTGAAGATGAAGGCGAAATTACCGGCGTACTGCCTATGGCGGAGGTCTCAAGTATAATCTTTGGAAAATCATTAGTGTCGACACCATTCTGCGTTTATGGTGGTGCCATTGCGAATGATGATAAAACGATGGATATGCTATATCAAAAAGCAAGTGAGATAGCAAAAGAATTGAAAGTTGATTATTTTGAAACGCGGCATTCAAAAGGTAAGTACAGGGAATGGCCAGAAAAGGATTTGTACGTAACGTTTAGAAAAAAAATGAGTGCTGATCCTGAAGAGAATATGGCTGCTATCCCAAGAAAGCAGCGCGCCATGGTGAGAAAAGGAATAAAGGCAGGTCTTAGAACTGAAATAACAGAAGAGGTGGATGATTTTTATAAAATATATTCACTAAGTGTTCGCAATCATGGAACCCCGGTATTTGCAAAAAAATATTTTAAAGTGTTGAAAAGAATGTTTCCTGAACAATGTGAAATGAGGGTGGTATATAAGGGAAATATTGCGGTAAGCACAGTTATGAGCTTTTACTTTAGAGACGAGGTTTTGCCATATTATGGTGGGGGCACGCTTGAGGCAAGGAACACCAAGGCATTTGATTTTATGTATTGGGAAATAATGAAAGATTCATGCGTAAAAGGTTATCGAATTTTTGATTATGGCCGAAGCAAAAAAGGAACAGGCTCGTATAGTTTCAAGAAAAACTGGGGATTTGTACCAGAGCCGCTTTCATATCAATACGATCTTATTAATACGGACTGCATTCCTGACGTTAATCCATTAAATCCAAAATACCAGATTTTTATTAAAATATGGAAGAAATTACCACTTCCAATTGCCAACACCTTTGGTCCATATTTAGCTAAAAATCTTGGTTAAATAGTGGAGTCATTACTTTATATAGTTCATCGAATTCCTTATCCGCCCAATAAAGGCGATAAGATTCGTTCGTATAATATTTTTAAGCATCTCACGCAAAGATATAATGTATATCTGTGTGCGTTTGTTGACGATGAACATGACTGGCAATATATAGATTATTTTAAAACACGTTGTGCGGACTCATTTTTTATAAAATTGAATCTGAGGCAGGCAAAATTATCGAGTTTAACGGGGCTGCTGTCAGGCCAATCCCTTTCTGTTGTGTATTATAAAAATAGAAAATTTAAAGAGTGGATTGATAACACTATAAAGAAAAATTCAATTGATAAAGTTTTGGCTTTTTCATCACCAATGGCTCAATATATTGATGAAAAAACCATGTGTAAAAAGACGAAAATAATGGATCTTGTTGATATAGATTCAGATAAGTGGCGACAGTATGCATTATCGAAAAAATGGCCGGCGCGCTGGATATATCAACGCGAGGCGAAAAAGCTTTTTAAATATGAGAAGGAAATAATTGCATCTTTTGATAAAACCACGCTGGTTTCAGAAGATGAAGCTAATTTATTAAAAAAATTAGTACCTGAATATAAAGCTAAAATTAGCTATTTTTCGAATGGAGTAGATACGAACTATTTTTCTCCACACGAAAAATACGAATCCCCCTATTTGGGAGAAGAGAAAATTATAGTGTTTACAGGGGCAATGGACTACTGGGCCAACATTGATGCCGTAAAATGGTTTGTGCAACACATCTTCCCTGCTATCAGAGAACAGATCAGGAACGCCGTGTTTTATATTGTTGGAAGTAATCCTGCAACTGAAGTTCAGGCACTGGAAAAGATAGCGGGAGTTACAGTAACCGGCTCAGTGGTAGATATAAGGCCTTATGTATATTATTCGGACTTGGTTGTTGCACCTTTAAGAATCGCCAGAGGGATTCAAAATAAAGTGCTCGAAGCAATGTCGCTGGCAAAGCCTGTGCTGGTAACTTCAGCCGCAGCAGAGGGAATAGAGGCAAGCCCTGACAAACACCTGTTTATTGAAAATGGTGAACGGGAATACCAGCAACGCGCTGTTGAGATACTTGAAAGCAGGGTGGATAAAAAAGTGGCCGAGCAAGCAAGAGCCCTGGTGGTCGAAAATTATTCATGGACAAGTAAATTAGAAATGTTAGATATGTTATTGGAAGAAAAAAATATTGAATAGTTACTTCAGTGCTGTGAGCAAGACAGGTTTCTGCATAAAACGCTTGTATACATTTCCCATAGATGTGCGCCTTGCTAGAGGCGACGGTTACAGCTTAGAAATAACGGGTTAAGAGTGCGTCATTGAAAATGAATACTGCTGCAAAACCACTTATTGCTCACATTATCCATCGCCTGGATGTTGGCGGGCTTGAAAATGGCCTGATTAATTTAATTAACAATATGTCTGAATCTAAATATCGGCACGTAATTATATGTATGACGGAATATACGAATTTTAGATATAGGCTGAATGACAATAACATTGAGATTTTTCAATTATTGAAATGTGACGGAAAAGATTTAGCTGTATTTTACAGGTTATGGAAGTTGCTTAGAAAGCTGCGTCCCGATATTGTGCATACGCGAAATCTTGGAACGCTGGAATGTGTCGTTCCCGCATTACTTGCGGGGGTAAATATACGCATACATGGTGAGCATGGCCGTGACATGCTGGATATAGATGGGACTAATAAAAAATACATAACATTACGGAAAATATTAAAGCCTTTTGTAAGTAGGTATATTGCTTTATCAAAAGATCTTGAATCCTGGTTGCACCATTCTATTGGTGTTAAGCAGGCTAAGATACGACAATTATACAATGGAGTTGATGTTAATAAATTTTCACCTAGAGAAGTAACGAAACATAAAATTCCAGATAAATATTTTGTTGGGCAGGATGTAAAAATTATCGGTACAGTTGGTAGAATAAGCGGGGAAAAAGATCAGTTTAGCCTTGTTCTGGCTATGGCCGAAGTATTTAAAAGGCAACCAGAATTAACAAATGTTCTTCGTCTAATAATTATTGGCGATGGTCCTTTGTTTTCAGAGCTGGAACAACTGGTACGGGAAAAAGGTTTGCAGGATTATATTTGGCTGGCGGGTGCTAGAGATGATATACCTGAATTATTTAACGAGATGAAACTATTTATTTTACCTTCTCTTGGAGAAGGTATATCGAATACTATTCTTGAAGCGATGGCATCTGGCTTGCCCGTTATCGCAACGAATGTGGGTGGTAATCCAGAGCTTGTTATTGAAGGAAAAACTGGAACATTAGTGCAGCCGAAAATGCCAGATGAACTTGCAGATAAAATAATAGAGTTTCATCAGCAACCATATTTATTTAGTGAATATGGTAGGGCGGCGAAAAAACGAATTGAAAAAGAATTTAGTCTGGATGCAATGGTAAGGCGTTATATTTCAGTATATGACGATATGATTAACGTGTGATTGTTTGTTAATAGTCACCTCTAATTTATAAAGAAATAAAAATATGTGCGGTATTGTTGGAATATTTGATTTGTCGGGTTCATCTGAAATTGACCGTGAGCAACTGTCAACGATGAATGAAACGCAATTTCATCGTGGTCCAGATGAGGGGGGCTTGCACACAGAACCGGGCGTGGGTCTTGGCCATCGACGCCTCTCGATAATCGATTTGTCATCTGGGCAACAGCCATTATTTAATGAAGATAACTCGGTGGTAGTTACCTATAACGGTGAAATTTATAATTTTAAGGTGTTAATGGCCGAGCTAAAAAATTATGGTCATATATTTAGAACGCACTGCGACACGGAAGTTATAGTTCATGCATGGGAGGAATGGGGAGAACAGTGCGTAAACCATTTCCGTGGAATGTTTGCTTTTGCGATTTGGGATAGAAATAAACAGACTCTCTTTATAGCGCGTGACAGATTAGGGATTAAACCTCTATATTATGCTGAATTGGACAATGGTCTATTTATTTTTGGCTCTGAACTAAAATCACTATTGGCTCATTCTTTATTGAAAAAAAGAATAGACCCTTGCGCGGTCGAAGACTATTTTGCATTTGGATATATTCCCGAACCACGATCTATATACTGCGGTGTAAAAAAATTACCCCCGGCACATAGTCTGACTCTTCGACGAGGGAAGCCGGTAAAAGATCCCGTAGAATTTTGGGATGTGCCTTACAAGGAAGTGCAAGTTGGTGATGAAAATGACATTGAACACGAACTTATTGAACGCCTGCGTGAAGCAGTTGATGTAAGGTTAGTTTCAGAAGTTCCGCTGGGGGCTTTTTTATCCGGTGGTGTTGACTCCAGTGCTATAGTCGCTTTGATGGCACAACTCAATCCTGATGCGCCCGTAAATACATGTTCGATAGGTTTCGGTGATCCAAAATATAATGAGACTGAATTTGCAAAAATAGTTTCTGACCGTTATAAAACGAACCATTATGAAGAATATGTTAAGTCAGAAGATTTTGATCTTATAGATACTTTGGCTGGCATGTATGACGAACCCTATGCTGATAGCTCAGCTATTCCCACGTATCGGGTTTGTGAATTAGCCAAGAAAAGAGTAACGGTTGTACTTTCGGGTGATGGCGGGGATGAGAACTTTGCAGGCTATCGGCGTCACCGTTGGCATATGAATGAAGAAATGATTCGTGGGCGTTTACCACACTTTGTACGAGGGCCGCTGTTTGGTTTTCTTGGGCGGCATTATCCCAAGCTGGATCGAGCGCCCAAAATATTCCGAGCTAAATCAACGTTCCAGGCACTTGCGCGTGATAGCGTGGCGGCATATATGCACAGTATGTCGATAGTGTACGATGATTTAAGAACGCCACTTTTTTCTGATAGCTTCAAAAAAGATTTGGCTGGCTATCATGCGGAGGAAGTTTTCCGCCACCATCTTAATCGAGCACCAACCGATGACCCCTTATCATTAATACAATACCTTGATACGAAAACATATTTGCCGGGTGATATTCTTACAAAAGTAGATCGAGCCAGTATGGCGCATGCACTCGAAGTGAGAGTGCCTATACTCGATCATAAGTTTGTGGAATGGGTATCGGGTCTATCTCCAGATCTTAAGCTTAAGGGACGTGAAGGAAAATATATTTTCAAAAAAGCGTTAAAGCCACATGTGTCTGATGACATATTGTATCGGCCAAAAATGGGTTTTGCCGTGCCTCTGGCAAGCTGGTTTCGTGGCCCATTGCGTGAAAGGTTGCGCCAGTCTTTAACGAGTAAAAGACTGGCGGAAACAGGTATTTTTGATATGACATTTATTAAAAAAATGCTAGACGATCACCTCGATGGAAAAAGAGAACATAGTGCAGCACTATGGTCGTTGCTTATGTTTGAAGCCTTTCTTCGCAAAGAAGCCTGAATGTTCAGATGTTAAAAGCACTAACATATACTAGTTTGTATCCGAATACTGAAATGCCTCAATTAGGTGTGTTTGTTGAAAACCGCTTACGCAATTTACTCCATGACACTGATATTCAAAGTCGTGTATTTGTCCCTGTGCCCTGGTTTCCATTTAGCCAGTATTTTGGAGAAAAATATGCAAAGTACGCGCGCATTTCAAAAACAGAAAAACGGCATGGAATAAATATTACATATTGGAGATATTTTCATTTGCCAAAAATAGGCATGAGCATTCAGGCCTTTAGCATGGCGATTTCATCTTATTTCCAGCTAAAAAAAATTATTCGCGAAGGCTACGACTTTGATCTGATTGACGCGCATTATGTTTACCCGGACGGGATTGCGGCGGTATTGTTAGCCAAACTGCTTGATAAACCAGTTGTCATCACTGCGAGAGGCAGTGATCTAAATGTTTATCGTGAATACTTTATACCGCGGGTTTTAATTAAGTGGGCAACTAAAAAAGCAAACGCTTTAATCACAGTATGCCAGGCATTAAAAGATGTTCTGGGGGATTTGTCAGTTGCAAAAGAAAAAGTAACTGTACTTCGAAACGGAGTAGATCTTGAATTGTTTACGCCACTAATGGATCGAGATAGAATTCGAAAAAATTTTGGTATAGACGGTACGACTCTTTTAATGGTTGGTCGGTTGGTAAGTTTAAAAGGGCATAAATTAGCGATTCAGGCATTAGTCTCACTTGAGAATATAAACCTTCTTATTATAGGGGAAGGCGAAGAGGAAAATGCTCTGAAAGTGTTAGTTGAAAAACTCGCCATTGGTCAGCGGGTAAAATTTTTAGGCACTGTTGCGCACAGCGATCTTCCTGCTTATTATTCAGCGGCAGACGCATTATTGTTAGCATCAAGTAGTGAAGGTTGGGCTAATGTGATACTGGAGTCCATGGCGTGCGGAACGCCAACAATTGCTACAAATGTTGGCGGCACTTCTGAAATTATTTGCGCGCCAGAGGCTGGAGTTTTAGTAAAAGAACGTACTGCAGAAGGTATAGCGAATGCGATAATAGAACTCATGGATTGCTATCCAGATCGACAGGCAACAAGAAAATATGCCGAAAAATTTAGCTGGCTAGAAACATCGCTTGGTCAGGAAAAATTATTTCAGAACATCATCTAGAAACAAATATATGAAAATACTTTATCATCATCGAATTGCATCTAAGGATGGGCAATATGTCCATATCGAAGAGATCATTAATGCATTTACAGAGCTTGGGCATGAGGTTGTAGTCGTCAGTCCCAAAATTGCAAGTGTGGGTTCCTTTGGCGGAGAATCAGCCTTTGTTCGACGCTTAAAGCAATTAATGCCGGGTGCCGTGTATGAGTACCTGGAGTTTCTTTATAATATCGTTGACTATATCAACCTGGTTAAAACTATAAAAAAGGTTAAGCCTGATTTTATTTATGAAAGATATAATTTGTTTTTTGTCTCGGGCATCTGGGCAAGAAAAAAGTTTGGCATACCTTTGTTATTAGAAATAAATGCGCCATTATTTGAAGAGCGAAACAAATTTTCAGGGCTGTCGAATAAGAAGCTGGCACGTTGGGTTCAAAGCTATACCTGGAATAATTCAGATTATGTCTTTTGTGTTACCCAGGTTTTAGCGAACATGGTGAAAGAGTATGGAGTGGAAGAAAAGAAAATATTAATAACACCAAATGGCGTAAATATAGAAAACTTTACACTCCAACATGACATTCCTCACTATAAGGCCAAATTGGGATTAAAAGATAAAAAAGTACTTGGCTTTGTAGGGTTTGTTCGTGAATGGCATGGCCTTGAAAGAGTGGTGGAGTTATTAACAAAATTTGATGCTGATGATTTGCATTTTTTGATCGTGGGTGATGGCCCTGCGTGCAACTTTATTATGGATAAAGCAAAACAGAATAACGTTGAGAAAAAATTAACAATAACGGGCATCGTAGATAGAGAGAATATTAAAGATTATATCGCTGCTTTTGATATCGCACTTCAGCCTAGCGTCGTGGATTATGCCTCACCATTAAAATTGTTTGAATATATGATTTTAGGTAAGGCGATTGTTGCGCCTAAACAGGATAACATTACCGAAGTTGTTACTGATGAATATAATGCCCTGTTATTTGAAGCAACCGATAGCAACGCATTTAATGCATCAATTGAGAAATTATTGAATGACTCTGTATTAGCAGAGCGGGTTGGAGAAAATGCGAAAAAATCAATAATTGATCAGGATCTTGAATGGCTCAAAAATGCAGAAAAAATTATCAAGGTCGCTAACAATTTAGTAGATAAGTCCAGTCTGTGACTCTCTTTATCCCCCTTCATCACAGCGCAAAAAATTAAATCAATAAAGTGAAAATATCGTGAGTCTTAGCCAAAAAGTTATTACTGCAATTAAGTGGGCAACAGGACTTAAGTTTATTGGCCAGATCTTCACCTGGGCGATGACGATTATCGTTATACGATTACTTAGCCCGGAAGATTATGGTCTGATGGCTATTTCAGTTCTTTTTGTTAGTTTTCTCATGATGATTAACGAGATGGGGCTAGGTTCTGTTCTGGTTCAGGCTAATGATCTTGATCAGAAAAAAATACAACGCATATTCGGTCTTATTTTTACTATAAATAGCGTCTTCTTTATTGGAATGTATCTGTCGGCTCCACTCATAGCGGTGTTTTTTGATGATCCACGCTTAACAGATATTGTAAGAATTTTGTCGTTACAATTTTTAATTTCAATTTTTGAAGTTGTTCCAGAATCACAATTAGATCGGGAACTTAATTTTAAGGCAAAGTCGATTGCTCAGCTCGTAGCAAATATTTCTGGAGGGGTTGTTACCCTGAGTCTTGCCTATCAGGACTATGGAATCTGGTCGTTGGTTTGGGGAAATATCACCGTCTTTTTTACCAGAATGTTAGGCTACAATATAGCATCACCGTATTTAAGATTACCGAGATTTGATTTTTTGGGGCTGCGTCAGGCGATTTCTTTTGGCGGTCTGATTGCCAGCGAACGGGTCATGTGGTTTTTTTACACACAAGCAGATATTTTTATTATCGGCAAGTTACTGGGTAAAGAATTACTCGGCGTTTATACGGTGGCCATGCATATTTCCTCGCTGATATATCAGAAAACTGCGGGAACATTATATGAAGTAGCGTTCCCTGCTTTTTCAAAATTACAGGACGAACCCGAAAAAGTATCATTTTATTTTATTAAGGCCACGAGGATTACAAGTTACATAAGTTTCCCGATGTTTATTGGCATTTCGTCTCTTTCTCCTGAGATCGTAGCAGTGCTGCTTGGCGAGAAATGGAGTATGGCGACTGAGGTGCTCATGATACTTTGTTTGATTATGCCATTGAGGATGATCAGCAATATCTTCCCGCCGATTTTGCAGGGGATTGGCAAGCCAAAAGTAAGCGTTACCAATCTGTTGTTCGCAACAATTGTTATGCCGGTAGCGTTTTTAATCGGGACTCAATGGGGAATCATTGGCGTTAGTATTTCCTGGCTGGTAGCATTTCCATCGGTGCTTATAGTGATGTTTATCAAGACAAGAAAGGCCGTGAAACTTGATGCTAAAGAATTTGTTTTAGCCATCATTATTCCGGCAGGATTAAGTGGGCTTATGTTTTTAAGTGTTTATTATTTTAAAACCCTTTTAGGGTTTGAGCTAAATTCTATAATCAATTTATTACTGTCTAGTATTGTCGGAGCATTCAGTTATACCGTGCTCTCATATCTGTTGTACAAAGAAGGCTTAAAGGATGTGCTTGCTCTGGTTAAGCGCTAGCGAATAGTGTTGGGGAGGGGCTGACAAAGTCTGTTTGCTCAGAGCCCTCTGGCTTCGTTCAGGGGAAGCCAGAGGGCTTGAATACACTATATAACCTAAGCAAACTGGTTTCCGTTCATGGTTCGACTGGCTCACCATGAACGCCGGGATTAACCGGTTTTCTTCTCTAGTTCACCATTTTTTCAATGGTATATTCTTTTATTTCCTTGGCATGGGTGAATATGATGATTTCCCCAACCAGGCCAATCGCCAGCATTTGAAATCCGAGCACAAGCAGTAGGGACGCAAGTAGAAGAATGGGTCGGTCAGCGAGAGGCGTTCCAAGAAATAATCTTTCGATGCCCAGATATAATAATATGATAGAGCCAAGACCAAAATTAACTGAACCTAACATACCAAAAAAGCGCAGTGGTTTTTTGGTGAATTTCAACAGGAAGAATATGGTGATGATGTCGAGCAGTCGGCGAACATAAACGCCAAAGCCATATAGGCGCTGCTGCTTATCAGACGTTGCCTGCCGAGCATCGATTTCAATTACCTTGAAACCCTGACGGTGAGCTAACAAGGGAAGAAATCGATGTTGATCACCATAGATGCTAATTTCATCAACTATCTTGCGGCGGATAACTCTTGCTGCGCAACCAAGATCGTGAAAATCCAGTTCGGTCAATAATTTTAGCGGTAGGTGAAATGCGCGGGACTGCATGCGGCTGAGAAACGAGTCGTTTCTTGGCCAGCGTCGGGCAACAACCATGTCATTGTCGCCCAGGCTATTAGTGAGCATTTCAATTTCGGTCGCATCAATTTGCAAATAAGCAGGTAAGGTAATAATTAACTCACCGCAGCTGTGCTCAAAGCCAACACTTAGAGCCGTGGCTTCGCCAAACCATTTGGCCAGTTTAATTATTTTAATGGGTTCGCCTTCGGCAAAAATTTCTTCCAGCTCTTTCTGAGCATCAGGAAAATCACCATCAACGACATAAACTATTTCATAGGTCTTGCCGGTCTTTTCAATGTTTTCTTTGTAGCTATTATATACTTCTCTTATGTCATCATAGCGTTCCGTAATTGGAATTATTGCGGAGAGTTCTACATCAGTTGTCATTTTAATATTCCTTACGAGTTTTTCTCGGATATAATTCGTGTCGTTATATTTGATAGCCGTTCAATTTTTAAGTTGCCTGTCTTATATATCAATTCACATAAGGGACCGCAGGCAATAGAAAAAATACCTGATGCGCCGAATACAAGACTGTTACCCAGAAGAACAACAATTGAGCTGCCATCATCCTGACTAAGTTGAAGCACTGCCAGCAGGAAGAAAGCAAAACTGATGGCGATTGAGGTAAGACCAATGAATCCAAACCACAGCATTGGCCGTGCAGAAAATGAGACCAGTGTTTTTATGGTTAGAAGATCAAACAATACTTTGTAGATGCGGGAGAGGCCATATTTTGACTCACCAAATTGCCGGGCATGATGGCGCACTTTTATCTCGGCAATTTTTGCACCTGTTAGTGAAAGCATGGCAGGAATGAATCGATGCATTTCCGAATACAGCGGTACATTTTTGACTATCTCGGCGCGATAGGCTTTGAGTGAGCAACCGTTATCTTTGATGGCTACGCCAGTAACTTTACCGATAAGCCAGTTGGCAATCACGGATGGGATTTTACGGGATACAAGTTTATCCTGACGCTTATGCCGCCAGCCGACCACAACGTCATAACCTTCGTCTATTTTATCCAGGAATAGAGGAATGTCAGCGGGATCATTTTGCAGATCACCATCCATGGTGATGAGTATCTTGCCTTTTGCATGGTCGATGCCGGCGGCCATTGCCGGGGTCTGGCCATAATTCTTGCGAAATTTAATAGCTCGCAGGCAGGCGTCTTTTTCGCCCATAACTTCCGCTTTGGCAAAGGTGTCGTCATGGCTACCGTCATCGACAAAAAGAATTTCATAACTTTTATCGAGTGGATCAAGAGCCTGTTTCAGAGCATCATAAAGTGGCTGAATTGATTCAGCTTCGTTATAAAGAGGTACAATAACGGAGAGTTCTGTCATAGCGTTTAGTGGCCTGTTATCTGCCGGGAAAGCCCCCCGACTTTAATCAGTAATTATACAAATCCTGAACGAATCATGGTAGAAGAATGTTAAATAAAATCAATATATTTAGCCTTTAGTGCTGCCTGATGGCCGCAAAAAACCCGAACTTATCAGATATCCATGAACAGGCTAATTTTAGGGGTATTCTTCAGGAAAAGACGATATTGCTATGTTGCGGCTGAAAACTGTTAAGTTGAGCATTCACTTTGCCTTGATTTGTGAACTGAGCCGCAAACTTTATCTATAATTTTATACACGTATTTCCGATAATTGAAACCAGTTCATGAAAATGTCTGAGCGAATTTTGTACACTTACATATACTAAATATCCACTGTTGTCGTATCCCATTCACATCAGTGGCTCACAGGAGTAGCAAGAATGTATTCTAGCTGGATTAGATTTGAAGACCGAGCCAAGCCTGTTTCTATGGGCTTGCTAAGCATCTTTTTGCTCATACTAGCGCTGGACGTGGGCGCGGCACCTAATGTGGCAACCAACCAGTGGACGGAAGTGACCCAACTGCCAGATTCAAATGCAGTGGATGATTTTGGCAGCTGCAATGGTATGCCGTGCAGACGCGCCTGGTTTCCGATGGTTTATCACAAGGGTGTGAAACGTAGCATTATTATGGGTGGCTCGGCAGCTGGTGGTTGTGGCTCGGGTTATATCAATGATGTTTGGGAAGTTTGGTATGACGCGGCCAAAGATGGCTGGCAGTGGAATCAGCGCAAAGCGGTAAATCGAGCCGGTGATGTCTGGCCGCAGGGCATGGATAATCACGTGATGACCTATGATGCCATCAACCAGTACATGTGGATCCTGGGGGGAACCTGTGGCGGAGGCTTTGGTTATTACGATTACACAACTAATAAGTTTGTGGAAGTGGGTGATTACAGAGAATCTGATACCAACGAACCGTTGGATGGTGTCTATGATCCAGGTTTCGCCTGGGGTCAGGGTGAGATCGTTGTCTTTAGTGGCGAGCCTGCCTGGTTTGGCAATCCTGGCGGTATGACCTCAGTCTTTGATACGACACAGAAAACGCCGTCAGGTTGGTCGCTGGTAGTAGATTGTAAAAGTGATCCGCTCAATTGCAGTCTCGCGCCCAAAGCTCGTGCGCAAATGGAAGAAGTGATGGTTTATATTCCAACCACTGATCGATTCCTGATTTTTGGTGGTGAGTTGCCGATCACGCAGTCCGGTCAAAATGTGAATGATACCTGGGAATTTGATCGCAAGAATCGCACCTGGATCGAGATTGATACCAGCGGTGGATTAACACCTCCGGTGCGAGATGAACATGTGATGGTTTATGACTCCAAAAATGATGTGGTGATCATGCATGGTGGCAGTGGTAGCCGCAAGGATACCTGGATGTATCATCCAACCAATAAAACTTGGACATTACTAAATTCAAATGGCCCTCAACTACGTTTGCATGGTGCGGTATATGATGTAGAAAATGACGTAGTTATGCTTTGGTCTGGTGTTGATGCCGTTGATGCACAAAGTAAAATGTATGTACTTCGGGTAGATCCAGCTACAGCCGCTTCTAACCCATCGCCTGAACTCTTAAATGTTCCAAAGGCACCAACAGAAATTATCGTGCAATAAGATTGCCGGAGTATAAATCTATGATGCTGAAAAAAGACAACATACTATTTCTAACTATCTGTAGTTTACTGCTGTTTGTTACAACAGGAACCGTTAGCGCAGCGTTGAGAGGTAATGAAATTACCTCACTAACTATCGATGAACCGGGTGTTGCTAACCGGACTTCTGCACCGGTGACTAGTGGCGTGCCGGTGCCAGCAGGTACGGACATCAATAGTCTTTCCCTGTTTGATGGTGATCAGGAAATCCCTGTTCAAATCAGTAAACTCAAAGGCAGTAGTGCAACCTGGGTATTGCTCGACTTTCAGGTAAGTATGCCCCAAAGCACACGCCGGACACTGAGCTTGCGTGATGCCGCACCGCTAGCCAATCCTGCTAGCCCCCTTAGCATTGTTGATAACGGCTCTGAATATATCGTTGATACCGGCCCGTTAAAGCTGGTTATACCTTACAGCAGCTTCAACCTCTTTAAGGAAGTATGGAACGATAGTGATGGCAATGGTGCGTGGGATACTAAAGTAATTAGCAGTAGTGGTAGCAACCTGAATCTAAGTGGCCGTGATAGCGGCACTAGCAATGCGAGCCTGACGGGCAATGGCGCACCGAGCAATATGACATGGGAGTATGGTGGTCCCGGCAGTAGCCAGACTATGCGCGCTACATTACGCATCGATGGTCAGTATGGGAGTTTATTAAACCATACAACGCGGATTACATTTTATGCTGGCCTCGGAGCGGTGCGTGTTGAACATCTACTTCGTAACAGCAATGCTGATAATGAAACCACGGTTAAGGTGCGCTCGGCCAGTTTGAAAATTGGCGATGGCAATGGAGTGACGGTTACGGCGGTTCGTCCGGGTAGCATGTCATGGGCTAAAGTAACGGCGCAAAGTGGTGCGACCTTTGAACTTGTGCCCAGCTCTTTCTACTATGCCAGCAGTAGCAGCAATGGGGGCATGGTGGTTGCCGATCAAAGTTATCATGGTGCCAGCATTATGCTGGATTTCGCGCCTTCATCGACGACCAGCGCGGTAGAACAAAAAAGCCCGTTATTTGCACTTGCTGATGGTAGTTGGTATTCAAAATATGGTTCGGTAAGTGTACAAAAATTTGGTGATCTGGCCGATGAAGTTGCCACATATGCGGCCTGGGGTTGGAGCGGTGGACCAGCGAAACCTTCCGAGCCACATAATCCAGATTATTTTATTAGCTGGAAGAATATCGATGTGCATGGCGATTTGGAAGCCGATGATCTTTGGCAGAATATGATTATGTATATGCGTACAGGTCAACGCGGTTACTGGGATAGGGCGCGTGGTTGGGCGCGATATTATAAATGGGAATACCCACATCGTACTGACAATTTTGAATATGCATGGAGTGGTAATTTTGAAACCGGAACATCAAAGTCACGGCCAACAGTGCAACCCTCAAATCTGAGCGGTGATGATTCAAATTATGTTAATAATTCAGTTGGTCCAGGCAAGATAGATATCTTCTATTCGGACTATGGTGGCGACCA
>VAPL010403503.1_pt1 | contig 16517 bp, 11 predicted proteins | sample 3395061 | NCBI WGS metagenome assembly VAPL01 (sample SAMN08290444, study PRJNA428436) | hydrothermal vent metagenome | isolation source: Deep-sea hydrothermal vent chimney 2 | place: Pacific Ocean: Juan De Fuca Ridge | depth 2182 m m | reverse complement strand
TCACAAATTGCAAACGGACATTTATCCGGTTTTACATTTGACCGCTTATATCGCTGTCTATACGCCCTTGATATGGACGTTGAAGTAACCCTGAAAAGACATATTCCAACTAAAAATGCGGTTGCTGGCATCCATGTTTCTAGCCTTGGGGTGTAAACGAAAAAGAAGCGCCCTTATTCAATGAAAGCAATGATTCTTGCAGCTGGACGTGGAGAGCGTATGCGCCCACTCACAGACTGCACACCAAAACCTCTGTTGCAAGTAGGAGGAAAATCACTGATCGAATACCATTTGATTGCACTCGCCGAATCAGGTTTTAAGCAAGTTGTGATTAACCACGCTCATTTAGGGCAACAAATTGAAAACAAGCTCGGCAATGGTGAGTGCTATGGGCTCAATATTTTATACTCTGCCGAACCTGAAGGTGGATTGGAAACAGGCGGAGGAATCCACCAAGCCTTACCACTTCTAGGAAGTTCCCCTTTTTTAGTAATTAATGGTGATATCTGGACAGATTACCCACTACCAGCCTCCCTTTTTCTCAAACCGAATGCCCTTGCTCATTTGATTCTTGTCGATAATCCAGCACATAACCCAGAAGGTGATTTTGTGCTTTCAGCGAGTAATAGAGTTCATGATAAAAAAGGCCCGCGCCTTACCTTCAGCGGCATTGGCCTTTATCACCCTGACCTGTTCAAACAACAAAAAAGTGGTCGATTTGCTTTAGCTCCTCTATTGCGTAAAGCGATGCTAGCCAACCAAGTCACGGGGGAACGCTACCGTGGCCAATGGATTGATATTGGCACACCACAGCGTCTTCATGAGCTGGATCAACACCTCACTACAAAAATGCACTATAAGCAATGAACGGTATTTTACGACGACAGGGATTTTTGCCTTTTTTGGTGATGCTTTTTCTCAATGCTTTTGTTGATCTTGGGCATAAAATCATCATTCAGAATACTGTATTTAAAGTCTATGATGGACAGATACAGATCATTCTGATTGCCATAGTCAACGCCCTTATTTTGCTGCCATTTATTCTACTTTTTTCACCCGCCGGTTTTCTATCGGATCGCTTTGCCAAACCCAAAGTGATGCGAATAAGTGCTTGGTGTGCAGTTATTTTAACGCTCATGATCACCCTCTGTTATTACAAAGGCTGGTATCAGGGTGCATTTTTGATGACATTAGCTCTGGCGATACAAAGCGCTTTTTATTCACCTTCAAAATACGGTTATATCAGAGAGCTGGCTGGTAAGGAGCGGTTAGCAATGGCCAATGGCTTAGTTCAAGCCACAACGATTATTGCAATTTTGGCCGGTATATTTGCTTTCTCCATCGCCTTTGAAACTTATTTGAAAGGCCACACCATCACAGACGAAGAGATGATTTTAAAAACCATTGCACCCATCGGCTGGTTGCTGGTTTTGTGCGCAATCGTCGAACTATTTTTTGCCTATCGCCTACCTGAAATAGTGAAAGGTGATGCAACTCAAACCTTTGATCGTCGAAGCTATTTTAATGGCACCTATTTGCGTCGTAATATTTATGCCATTCGTCACCAACGAATCATTTGGCTATCGATTATCGGGCTCTCAATCTTCTGGGGGATTTCACAAGTGGCACTGGCTACTTTCCCGGCATTTGCAAAAGAGGTATTGCAAGAAACCAATACCGTTATCATTCAAGGCATTCTCGCTTGCTCAGGCATTGGTATTGTAGTCGGCTCACTGCTCGCCGGACGTGCTTCACATCATAGCGTTGAGAAGGGGCTAATACCGATCGGAGCTATCGGTATTATGGTCACGCTAGCACTCATACCTCAGTTGCAATCATTTGAATCACTTGCGATCACATTTATTATTTTTGGCGTGTTTGGAGGGCTATTTATTGTTCCGCTGAACTCACTGATCCAGCTTCACGCCAGCGACGAGCACCGCGCCACCATACTAGCGGGCAATAATTGGGTACAAAATCTGACCATGCTCAGTTTTTTAATCATGACGGTCTCATTTGCTGTGATTGGCCTTAAAAGTATCGGGCTACTTTATATGATTGCACTCATTGCACTGATCGGTTCACTCTACACCATAAAACTGCTTGTCCACCCAATGATTATCTTCCTGCTCGGTCTGCTTTTTCGTAGTGTCTATCATGTCGATGTGCAAAACCTGCAACATCTGCCCAAACAAGGCTCTGTACTATTACTGGGCAATCATATCAGCTGGCTCGATTGGGCCATTGTACAGCTTGCCAGCCCACGCCCGATCCGCTTTGTGATAGATCGCCACTACTATCAACGTTGGTACTTAAAATGGTTTCTCAATTTTGTCAATGTCATTCCTATTGCATCCAGCAGCAGTAAAACTGCATTACAAAAAACAAATGAAGCATTAAAGGCGGGGGAAATTATTTGTCTGTTCCCTGAAGGTACAATCAGCCGTAGCGGAGAATTAAATGATTTCAAGCGTGGCTTTGAAAAGACTGTGGATGGCGTACATGGCGCCATCATTCCCTTTTATCTGCATGGTTTGTGGGGAAGTCGCTTCTCACGCTCTGCCAAAAAGCAGTATGAACTAGGAAAATCAGGCTGGAAACGCCGCCTCGTAGTCAGTTTTGGCGAAGCAATGCCCATCACAGCAACCGCCGCTGAAGTCAAACAAAGCGTGCTTGATCTAAGCCAATCTTTGGGAGATCAATAATGCAACGTAGAACCTTCCTTGGATTCTTCTATCAACCAGCCTGACGGGATGCTTTTCCTTCTGGCCTGAAGGTTTCTTAAATCCATGTTTGCCCGACCCACTGCCCGCTCACCAAGACTCACGCATTCTCTCTTATACCGTTGAATCAGAAAACTTTGGATCCATTCACAATCATTCTGCATACGCATTAATTGAAAAGAAAGTCTGATTTTAAAGACTAAGAGTTTTGTACCGAGTAAGCAGAGATGCTTTCATAACTTAGATTAAAAAATAGCCCATAAAAAAGGGGAAGAGATTACTCTCTTCCCCATTTTTTATGCTACACCATAAAGCAATACAGCGATATGGTTTTCCTTATGACACTGCTTACATTACAGGATCAGCTGGAAGTACTGGATCAGTAACTACTGGATCAGCTGCCGGAGCTGGAACCACTGGACCAGTTGTTGGACCTGCTGGAGGAGCTAAAGAACCGTTACTGCCCGCAGGTACTGTTGCGGTAGCACCTGTACCAGTCGGACCCACTCCTGTTTCAACAATGGTATTTCCATCTGATACGTTCTGAGTACCGCCCACGGTATTATCACCTTCAACAACAGGCGCCTGATTTGCATTTCCTTCACCTGGCGCTGAATACCCTGGAATACCTGAAGTTCCATTTCCACCAACAGCAGGATCATTAATATCACCTGGCTCAGGACGATCTTCAGAGTAACCGTGTGGATGAGGTAGCAATAACCCTGAAAGACCTGCCGTGCCAACCGGTGGAATATTTGGAGTCCAGCCATTATTATCAGGCTCACCACGTTCAGGAATACCGTCCATATCATCCGAGAACAGCTCAAGCGGACGTGGGAAAGCTGCGGCAAAATCTGCGTTAGTTGCCCATGAATCCAAGCCGCCCTGTTTGCGAATGTCAGCTTGACGTTGTCCGCCACCAGTGCTTGCAAAGCCAATCTGTTTCACAGTACCGTCAGTGCCATAGTTGGTGGCTTGTATGTGGCCAAAATCACCCGCACCACCTAAACCAAGCTGCATACTCTGCCCAATACCAAAGACCTGAACACGATCACCTGCTTCCCATGTCACTTGTGGTGTGTAACCTGCAATATCAGAAAATAATCCGGTAACACCTGTCGACCCACCAGCAGCAGTCGTGCTCGCACCAGCAAGCTCCTCAAATACAAACGATGTACTATCACCTGCAGCCGTTTCCAAGCCGTTTTTATCCAGAGCAACCCCTTGAGTCATTAAGAGTGCGCCACCCGTCTGAACATTATTAATATCGAACTCGGTATTTAACCAAAAGCCGAAGTTAAATGATTGACCCGTGATCGCCATGTCGGCGCCCGTACCAGTAGAACCACTACCGATATAGTAGGTATTACCAATATCAACTTCGACACCGTTATTCTCTGTAGCCCAACCTGTGTTGATCACCGAAATCAAATCAAACCGGTAAGCCGCATCAGTGGCACTGCCTGTGCCATACGGGCGACCGATAACAGGACCACCACCATCTGCTGAAGTAAAATAGTCACGGATTTGCGATTTCAACATTACACCATCGGTCTGTAATGGCGCTGAAATGTTTTGCGTATAGTCGACTTTTATAATTGACTCATCCGAAAAACCCAGCGTAGCTGAAGTACCATTGGTGGGTGCACCAAACATCCGTGGATCTGCATTATCGACAATAACCTGACGGATATAAGACTGCCCATCAACACTAAACTGTGATTGCAAAAAGCCATCATCACGAATCAGATCAACACCACCTAATATATCAACGATCTGTCCATCTTCAACATACCAGCCATCAAATGGCACTGGCGCGGGTTCTACCGCGTAAACAACTCCGCTCAACATCGGAGCCACAGCGGCTGCGACTGTAAATATGCGTATATTCATTATTATACCCTCCCAAAAAACACGGTCTTTATTATTGTTAAGATTGCCTTGAAAAATGTTTCCAACAACCCCTGTCTAGCATCTTACCTATACATCAGTTACAACGTCAAGTATTTTAAGCATAAAGTTTAAAGGGCATTCCGTCGCTTAACTAAATCTATAATTAACATCTTCTTAGTATGCGTACCTGACTAATCCAGTCTATACTAGTGCCAACAATTTATTTCCCATGCACGCTTGAACTCAAAGCCTTGTGGAACTTTTTCGATCCAGCACTGCACCAACGAACAATTATAAAACCTGACAAGCAATCCGGCCCTATATGATTTTGCGTGATAATAAGTTCATCGCCACCGCACTACTTTCTGTTGTACTGAGCTTTTTCATTTTTCAAAAAGCAACCCGTGCCGAACCCATAAACATAGAAGACCTACCCGAAGCCAGCACCGCCCCTATTTTACTTAAAAGAGGCAACATAGCTCTTGCCAAAGGCGATTATGACAACGCACTTATGCGTTTCGAAGAAGCGCTGTTTCTCAAACCTGGCTATATAGAAGCCTATTACCGTATTGGACAAATATATATCAGCAAAGAAGCCTATAACAAAGGCATTCAATACATCAAAAAAAGTATTGCCCTCGCTCCTGAAAACCTGACATTGCGCCACTCTCTAGCCACTCTTTATGAGAGCCTGGAGAATATCAATGCTGCGATTGATGAATTCAGGAAGCTGGAAATGGTTGCCGCCCAGGTGGCAGATCTTATGGACGACCCAACCGATGCTATTCGCTGGAAATTTATAGCACACCAAAAACTGGCAACACTGCTTGCACAACAAGGGGACATGGAAAATTCACGAGCGCACATAAAAAAGGTTTTAACACTTAAACATGGTGGCAACATTCAACCTGAAAAAATGGATGACAACATGATCCACCTTCAGCTTGCAGAACTGCTTAAGGATGAAGGAAAGTATGATCTCGCTCTAAAGGCCATACAACCCATACTCACCTCGGATAAAAACAACACTACAGCTCTTCTCACAACCGGCACCATCTACCAACAACAACAACAATACAAGAAAGCAGAAGAAACTTTCAAAACAGTGCTAAAAATCAACCCCGAATACGCCCTTGCACATGCACATTATGGCACTTTGCTTGTGGAGAAAGGCGACTTTCCTGGCGCATTAAAGCACTTTGAATCCGCCTTAAACCTAGACAACAACGAAGCTGTCACACAAAGAACCCGATTGGTGCTTCCCAAAATTTATATCGCCTATGGTAATAAATTACTTCAGGAAAACGATACACGCCAAGCGCTGAAATATTTTGAAAAAGCCATTGCGATTAACCCTGAAAACAGCCAGATACAATACACGATCGGACTCATTTACCTGAGCCAGAATAATGCAAAAAAAGCTGCTAAACACCTGGAAAAAACGGTCAAATCCCAGCCCGATAATATCAAAGCCCATTATGTACTCGCAGATGTTCAGACTCAGCTTCAAGAATACGAAAAAGCCAGTAAATCCTATCGCAGAGTCATGGAGTTAAATCTTAATGAACTCTTCGATAATGAAAAAATTGAAAAACAACTCAAAATGATTGGTGTGAAATCATGGATTGCATCAAGTGATTATGACAAAGCGGCAAGGTCATTGCTCGACATCATTGCTACTTACCCGGAAGACAATGCTGAAACACACTATTATCTTGCTGCAATTTACGCACAGCATAACTATCTGGATGCAGCCTTAACCGAGTATCAAAAGGTATTGGATATCAATCCTGACAACAGTCGTGTCAAACTTAATATGGCAGCAATACACCATCAACAATGGAATGAGTTTAAAGCGGCCCGCATTTATGGCCAACTTGCAAATAATTTAAGCGGCGGCTCCACCGCAAAAAGTGCAGCACGGAGGCTCGATTTTCTAAATAAACAGATCAATGGTTTTGCCTACAACCTGAATCAAACATTGCTCGCTGATGATAATCCTTTTCTCAGTAGCGAACGCCCATTTTTCGATTTTCGCGCCAAACCGACTATTGATATCCGATCGGACCTTTCATTCAACCTCACTTATAATTATAAAGTAACCAGAAAGCTGAAGTTAGCGCTCGCACTCTCCCCATCTCTGACCTCATATATTGATGCGGGCGTAGATTTTTTCAACAGCACAAACCGAGCCACATTCACATGGGGGGATCACCGAAACAGTCTGGATATCGGTTACACTCAAACGGATCAGTCCAGCCTTCTCGATGAAACAAGAGTCAGTCAGACTCAAAACATCAGCGCAACCGTCCGTACCAGACTGGAAACCTTACCTCCACTCACGACACCCGACGCTCTTAAAAAAGTAGCGCCACCACAACTGCTATCACTATCATTATCACTTAACGATTATATTTCACTCTCAAACCCTTCACTCAGCGCAGAGCGTTACACCGCAGTCACTTCCTACAGCACTCGGTTTTTCGACACTTGGTTACTCACGCCAAGCTATACATTGACCATTAATCGGAATAAAAATCCGGACGGTGACGATTACGCCTACCAAAAGCACGCCATCAATACTTCATTGAGCAAATCATTCACTTCACGCTGGAGTGGCCGCCTCAACCACACGCTATCTTTTTCGCTCTACAACAACCCGGACAGCTTTTCAAAACGGGAATACCGACGAAAAAGCATTTATAGCTCACTCACAGCAACGCTCAATTACAGCATCAATAGCAATATGAAACTGAACGCCGCTTATACTTTGGGTATCAATCACGCAAATTTACCCACGGGCTATATTTTAGATATTGACAATGGCCCTGTCGGCTTTCAAAGCAGCTCACTGGGGAGCTACCGTCACCAGTCACTCAAATTAAACTTCAGCTTGAACTTTTAAAACCGGGCTGCTTTGCATCAATCCCTAATGCTCGCAGCTTACGATAAAGATGTGTACGCTCCACACCTGCTGCTTTTGCCACTTTGCCGACACTGCCGTCCGCAATACGTAACTGGTGTTCCAGGTAAGCTTTTTCATACAATTCACGCGCTTCACGCAAAGGCAAGTCAAAGCCCGTTAATACTTCACGAACAATGGGGCAAGGCTGATTCCCTAACGCCAACATCACCTCCTCTTGCCCCACTTCCGGGGTCGTACCTAAAATCAACAACCTCTGCACAAGGTTTTTAAGTTCACGAACATTGCCTGGCCAGCGGTAATTACGTAGTCCATTTTGCCCTGCGACCGAAAAATGCCGATAGGGCAAGCCCTCCTTGCTTACAAAAAAATCAGTATAGTATTCGAGCAGTTCAGGCACGTCTTCGCATCGCTCCCGTAACGATGGCACATTTAAAGGAACAACATTCAACCGATAATACAGATCCTCACGAAACCGCCCCTCCTGCACATCCTGTTCCAGATTTCGGTGAGTGGTTGCAATAATGCGTATATCCAGCCGCACAGGTGCCTCACCACCCAGGCGATGAAGTACGCCCGTTTCAAGCGTTGTTAACAGTTTTGCCTGTATCGCTGATTCCATTTCTCCAATTTCATCCAGCAGAAGCGTTCCCCCGTTGGCCTGTTCCAACAACCCAAAGCGTGTCTGCCCCTTCCGCTCATCACCAAACAGCGCCTCAGCGCCCCCCTTTTGATCCAGCCCGGCAACGCTCACATCCACAAAAGAAGCATCACGCCGAGCACTGCAGTGATGAATATAACGAGCAAACAATTTTTTTCCAACGCCGGGCTCTCCGCGCACTAAAACCCAGGCATCGTGCTCTGCAATACGTTCCGCTTGAGCACGAACCGTTCGCATTAATGCACTCTTTCCCAGCGGCTCCACCAGCTCGCTGACATGTTGACGCAATCCTTCATTTTCGCGGTGCAATTGCGCCAACTCAAGCGCTCGCTTGACGGTTACCAGCAATTTAGCCAGAGAGAGTGGTTTTTCAAGAAAATCGTAAGCACCCAGGCGCGTCGCTTCCACTGCTGTTTCTACTGAACCATGCCCTGACATCATAACAACTGGCACTCCGACATCCTTCGTCTCCCCCCACTCCTTCAGCAATGAAATGCCGTCCGTTCCTGGCATCCAGATGTCGAGCAAAATTAAATCAGGGCGGCGAGCGCGTCGTTGCTTGCGTGCAGAGTCTGCATCTTCAGCAACACTCACTTCATACCCTTCATCGTCCAAAATCTCTTTTACAAGGTTGCGAATATCCGGCTCATCATCAACAACTAATATATGAGGTGCGCTCATCTCTATTATCCTCTATATGACTCTTCTGTTTTCCACAGGTAAATGAAGAACAAATGAAGCTCCGCCTTCTGGCCTGTTTTTCGCGTAAATGACACCGCCATGCTCTTCTATAATTTTTTTAACAATGGCAAGTCCCAAGCCACTGCCTCGGCCTTTTGTGGTCACGCCGGGCTCAAAAACCTGCTCAATAATTTCTGTCGAAATCCCCACCCCATCATCAATCACACAAATTTCCACCGCATTGAGATCCAACTCATTTCGAAGGCGCGTACTGATCACCACGCGACCTTCCGAATGACCTTCCATTGACTGCATAGCATTTTTGATTAAATTATGCAGCACTTGCCTTAATCGCCCTGCGTCTGCATTGATTAATGGAAGATCAGGCGCAAGCTCTGTTTTCACGTCTGTTTTATGGCCTGAATATAACTCCAGAACACTGTTAATCAATTCGTTGAGTGCAATCGGTCGAATCATGAGTTTTGGTGGCTTGGCATATTCAGAAAAAACCGTCACCATCTCTTGCATGGACTCCACTTGCTCAACAATGGTTCGCGTGGAACGATCCAGCACTTTAGCATCCGCCGCATCCATTGTTGCGAGGTATTTGTGCCGTAACCGTTCGGCCGAAAGGCGAATGGGTGTTAGTGGATTTTTAATTTCATGAGCCAGGCGACGCGCCACCTCTCCCCAGGCGGCATCACGTTGAGAGTTAATCTGGGATGTCATGTCATCAAACACCACCACAAATCCGCCCTCTACAGCGTCCCCGCTTATTGCAGGCAATGCACTGCCGCGACACATCAAGACTTGTCGACCTTCCGGGCCAAAAATGGTGATATCTTCACGCCACGCCTCATCAATTTCATGCAAATGAGGCAAAATAGATTCGACCAATTGGGTTAAGTGGGGATAATCCTCTCCCAACATAGTCAATGATTCACCGAGCCGATGAGCAAGATCAACACCCAAAATCTGATTGGCCGCACTATTGACCATACGTAACGTATGTTCGCTATCAAAAGTCAGTACGCCCGAGGACAGACGACCCAATACCGTTTCCAAATAAATTCGCTGCCTCTCTGCCTGCCCCTGACTGCGTTGAACGTCCTCTTGAGACTGTGCAATTTTTTTCGTCATATCATTAAATGATTTCACCAAAAAGCCAAGCTCATCATTCGATGCCATTGGCAGATGTTTGCTGTAATTGCCTGAAGCGACAGCCTGTGTACCAATCGCCAATACACGAATCGGTGCTACCAGACGCTGAGCCAGAAAAAAAGCGGCCAATACGGCCGTCAACAAACTCAGCAATAACACTAAAGATAAGGTAAACGTAAAGCTGATTTTAAGGGGTTTGCGAAAATAACTTAGTTTTCGATACTCATCATAAGCAGATTGAACGTCTGCCAGCAGCTCACCGGTTTGTGCCTCCACCTCATAAAGCGCCTGTAAAATACGAATTTCTGCAATAGACTTGGGGATAGGCATCGCCACCACAACACGAATAAATAACCCTTTTTTATCAATGGAATCAAGCCCCACATAAGGCTCACCTGTTCGCACCTGAGCCAACACAATTTCACTGGGGAGATCAGGGAAAATTGACTCCATTGCCTGACTTGTTGTTGCAATAATTCGCCCGTTCGAACCCAGCAACGTCAGCTCAAAAGCACCATTACGATGGCGTATGCTATTCAACGTGAGAGGAATTCGGCTACCTGACACACCAGACAATGCTTTAACCACCTTTTCAGCACGTCGACTTGCATCCCGCTGACGATCACTTAACGTAGCACGAGTCAGTTTCAACGCATCGGCCAAGGCTGCTTCAGTATGCACGTCAAACCAGCTATCAATACTTCGATTTAAAAAGTTTAAAGAAAAATAGAATACAACCACAACCGGAAGTACCGCTAACGTGACAAAAACAACAACAAGACGTGCTGTTAAACGTGAACCCGGAGCCTTGGCGCGATACTGCCTGACCAAACGAAAAAGATTAATAGCGATCAATGCCAGCAACGCAAGCAACGCAAATACATTAAACACCAATAGCCAGAAGTAAATAAGACCGAATTGTTCAGAGTTTTGAATCGCTTCGCCCATTAAAAGAAGTGATGTCAACAACACCACACAGAGCAAAATAATCGGGCGAATGCCCTGCGTATAACGTTTTAAGACTCTAGAGGGCATATATACCAATCGCTGGACATATACCAACTCGGTGCGAAATAGGCCAGCAACCGAATCGGCACGGGTAATGATTCAATATCAAACAGTGCCTTTAAACGTACTACGTATTGTGCTTCAGGATTAACCTCTTCCTGCTTCAACAAGGGTAAATCTGCAACGATACCTAATATCCAGGTCGCTGTGCTTAAGCTGGGCAAATTCCGTGACTTTCCGCTGTTAATATGAAGCACCTGGTATTGTTGCGTCAGCGGTTGATATTTCAGAGTATAACGCTGTGTTGACTGACTGACTTTTTTATCCAGAAACCATAATCGGCCTTTTTTTCGAACCACTTCAACTTCTAGCTCAAAAGTGAGTTCCACACCTTTGAGCAAGGCTTCCCGAGCCTGATCTGAAAGATGGTAATTGACCGTTGCATCAAGGTAATAGGTATCCCCCACCAAGCCCGTCTCTGCATGCTCTATAATAAATTCTTTTGCCTCTACTGCGCCGACAAACAGTGCAGAGATAAAAATCCACAAAAAACTCAGATTTTTTTTGTATGGCTGCATTAAATCTCTACTTTCTTTAAACAGGCATAGTAGAAACCATCCATATCACCACCTCCTGTCATAATTTGACGACCCACTGCAACATTCACTCCCCATTGCGCCTGAATAGGTACTTCAATCGCATCCTTTTGCTGTTTAAGAAAATTTAAAATTTGCCCTGAATTTTCCTGAGATAACACGGAGCAAGTCGCATACAACAACTGCCCCCCAAGCTTAAGTAATGACCATAATGCCTGTAATAGTTCACCCTGAAGCTTCACTAAACCTGCAATATCATCAGCGACGCGCAAGTATTTAATATCAGGGTGACGACGAATCACCCCCGTTGCCGAGCAGGGGGCATCCAGTAAAATACGATCAAACAGTTGGCCATCCCACCATGATTCTGGCTGCGCTGCATCCCCCACCAATACTTGCGCCTTCAACCCTAATCGCTGTAAATTTTCATGTATCCGCTTTGTACGGTGCTTATCATGATCTAATGCAATCAATTCTACACTACGCTCACACTCCAATATGTGACAGGTTTTCCCTCCTGGTGCGGCACAAGCATCCAGTATACGCATATCGGGCTGTACATCCAGCAATGGAGCCGCCAATTGAGCAGCACCATCCTGCACCGAAAACCAGCCTTGCTCAAAACCGGGTAGCGCGGTGATATCTTGTAATTTGGCCAGTTTTATCGCTTGCGGAGCATGGGAAAGTGGCTCGGCATCAATACCATTTGATGCTAAAATATTCAGGTAGTCTTGCTGTTCAATTTTGCCAATATTGACACGCAGTATGATCGGTGCCGGTTTATTATTAGCGGCGACAATCGTAGGCCATTCATCAGGCCAGTTTTTTTTGATCTTACCCAACAACCAAGCCGGGTGTGCTGTTGCAACCACGTCATCCTTATCCAAAAGATCCAACACATCACTGTTACGTTGGTAGCTTCTCAAAACAGCATTAATCAACCCTTTTGCCCAGGATTTATTCAATGCATTTGTAACCGCCACCGTTTCAGCGACCGCCGCATGTGCAGGCACTCGCATATAGATGAGCTGATAGAGTCCCAGCAATAACAAGCATTGAATATCGACATCCTTTTTTTTCAGTGGCTTGTGCATAAAATGCTGTGAAACTGCACTTAAACGCAGATGCCATCGCAAAACACCGTAACAGAGCTCTGAAACTAATGGTCGATCTGCCGATTTTTTCAGCGAAAGCAAAGCCGGTGGCAAGGCAGCAGAAAGTGAGCGCCTCTGCCCTAACACTTCAGTTAATACTTTTGTCGCTGTTAGCCGAGCGCTCATGGGACTAAACAAACATTCATTTTTTGATTACCGGGTCAAATACTACACCACGCTCCATCAGTGCACCATGCGCATTCATAAAATCAGCGACCGATTGTGAACGCCCGCCAGGCCTTTGAATTTGTAACAACCGTAAAACTCCTTGCCCTGTCGCCACATCAATGCCCTCACGTCCAGCATTAACAATCGTTCCCGGCATTTCGTCCGTGCAATCATTCAGTACGGTTGCCATCCAGATTCGGTAGGTGACACCAGACAAGGTGGATCGCGTCACTGGCCAGGGATTAAATGCCCGAACCGTACGCGCCAAAACATCTGCAGGCTGTTGCCAATCAATATCAGATTCTTCTTTTTTCAATTTTTCAGCATACGTTGCCAAACGACTATCTTGTGCCGTTGCTTGAACCGTGCCCCCACAAATCTGATCAAGCACATCCAATAAACTGCTGCCGCCAAGCTCTGCCAGCCGATCATGTAAAACCGAGCTCGTATCGTCCGCATGAATCGGGCATTCAGTGCTGAGTAACATGTCGCCGGTATCCAGCCCTTTATCCATCTGCATAATAGTGATTCCTGTCACCTGATCACCTGCCAGAATTGCACGATGAACCGGCGCTGCGCCCCGCCAACGCGGCAATAGCGAAGCATGAATATTGATGCAACCATAACGCGGAATTGCTAATACAGCGGGCGGTAAAATCAACCCATAGGCAGCCACAACCATCACATCAGGCTCAAATGCCATCAATGCCTCTTGCGCTTCTTGAGATTTCAACGAAACAGGCTGATGCACAGGAATATCATGCGTTTCCGCCAATACTTTAACAGGGCTGGCTTTCAGTTTTCGGCCTCGTCCAGCAGGGCGGTCGGGCTGAGTATAGACAGCACGTAACATATGCCTTGAACTCAACAATGATTGCAATGCAACCGCTGCAAATTCAGGTGTTCCAGCAAAAACAATTTTTAAAGCGTCTTTCATAATCCTTTTATTGCTCTATCATTATTACAGTTACATCCATTATTACAGTTACATCGCTTGCCGACTTTGTTTGAGCAGTTTTTTACGTATGCGCTGCCGTTTCATTTCTGAGAGATAATCAACAAATAACTTGCCATTCAAATGATCAATTTCATGCTGAATACAGGTCGCCAACAATCCCGCTGCTTTCAGCTTGATCGGCTGACCTGTTCTATCCAGTGCAGTCACACTCACCCGCTCAGCGCGAGTTACAGCCTCATAAATACCAGGCACAGACAAACAACCCTCCTCATACTCAAGCTCACCCTCTTCATCCATGATTTCAGGATTAATCAAACATAATGGTTCGCTTTTGTTTTCAGAAATATCAATCACCACAACACGCAATAAAACACCAATTTGAGGTGCAGCCAAACCAATTCCCGGCGCTTTATACATCGTCTCAAACATCGTATTAATTAATGCTTGAATATCAGAATTTACACTCTTGACCGGCTCGGAATTCTTCAGTAAATCAGCGTCGGGATAGTGTAAAATAGTAGAAATTGTCATTGCACTGTTCGATTTTTGTAATATAAATGCGCAATTATACCGTTAATTAGATTAATCGGCTCGCTCAATGTGTATTGGATGACCGCTATTTATTGTATACACTCGTCCTGAACGCGTCGTATCAGTTCAATATGGATCATGAAAAAGGATTTATTATGTTAAAAAATATTGCTGCCGCCTTGCTACTGTTGTTTAGCACCGCCCTGTTCGCCGACACGCTGGTATTGCGTGCAGACCACCCCGATCGCTACGTAGTCGTCAAAGGTGACACTTTATGGGATATTTCAGCGCGTTTTTTAACAGACCCTTGGTTATGGCCTGATCTTTGGCGCACGAATCCTGAAATTGAAAATCCCCACCTGATCTATCCTGGCGATAGCATCAGGCTCGTTTATATTGACGGTAAACCCACACTACAACTGGACCGACCGGGTCAACTGGATCGTGACAAAAAAGCACTGAAACTTTCACCACAAATACGTGCAACAGCGCTGGAAAGTCCAATACCTACAATCGCACTTGAGCAAATACAACAATTTTTAACCCGCCCCCGTGTCATCAGCCCTCAGGAGTTGGAGCAGTCAGGCTACATTATTGCTGGTGATGATGGCCGCCTGATAAGTGGCGCTGAACTTTCAATCTATGCGCGTAACATTCAAAACTTTGATGGCTCGCACCTCAACATTTACCATATAGGGAAAGCATACCAAAACCCCAATACAAAAAAAGGTGATATTTTGGGCTTTGAAGCCATTCAGGTCGGCGATGCGCGTATTACACAAACTGGTGACCCCACTAAACTCTATGTAACCCACTCTTATCGTGAAATTTTAATCGGTGATCGTTTGTTGCCTCCTGTTGCTCAACCACTTGATCAAAACTTTATCCCTCGTGCGCCTGATAAAAATATTGAAGGCATCATTATTTCAGTGCTTGACGGCATCGCTAAAATTGGACGCTACCAGACCATCGTACTCAACCAAGGTCTACAAGATGGAGTCGAGGTGGGTCATGTACTCACCGTGCACCAGCAAGGTCGCACCATCCGTGACCCTTATGCTAAAAAACCGGGCGAAACAATCACCTTGCCCGACGAAGCAGCCGGAACTGTTATGGTTTTTCGTGCATTCGACCATGTGAGTTATGCTTTAGTCATGGATGCTAAACGAGAAATAAAACTATATGACGCTGTTAAGACACCATGACGGAATTAGCCTATTGGCTGGCACTGCATCGGGCTCCAGGTATTGGCTCCATTACTTATAAAAAGTTGCTCGATCATTGCGGTTCAGCTCAAGCTGTTTTTGATCAGGTTGAAACTCTTAAACTCAAACAAACCACTCGGGATTTCCTGAAAAGTCCCGATTGGGCAGCCGTTGAGTCTGATTTGGAGTGGCAGGAAAAGGAGACGCACCACTCAATTATTACATTGCATGATGCAAACTACCCATCACAGCTCAAAGAGATTGCCGACCCACCCGCCGTATTATATCTGCAAGGAAACCCAAACCTGCTTCACAACACGCAAATTGCAATCGTAGGCAGCCGTAATCCGACACCGCCGGGCCAGGAAAATGCCTGGCAATTTGCTGCCAGCCTGTCACGCATGGGGTTAACCATTACCAGCGGGCTTGCATTAGGTATTGATGGATCCGCTCACAAAGGCGCACTCCAAAATGACGGAATGACCATTGCTGTGACGGCAACAGGTCTCGACCGCGTATACCCGGCTCGTCATCGAAAATTAGCGCATGAGATTGTAGAAAAAGGTTTGATTATTTCAGAAATGCCCATTGGCACCCCACCAAAACCGCAACATTTTCCGCGACGCAATCGAATCATCAGTGGGCTCAGTGTGGGAACTTTAGTTATTGAAGCCGCACGCAGCAGCGGTTCTTTAATTACTGCACGGCTCGCAGTGGAGCAAAACAGAGAGGTATTTGCCATTCCAGGTTCAATTCATAACCCGCTGGCACGAGGTTGTCACGACCTGATTCGTCAAGGTGCAAAGCTCGTAGAAACAGCGCAGGATATCACCGAAGAACTTGAAGCTGTGACAG
>VAPL010356736.1_pt1 | contig 16537 bp, 14 predicted proteins | sample 3395061 | NCBI WGS metagenome assembly VAPL01 (sample SAMN08290444, study PRJNA428436) | hydrothermal vent metagenome | isolation source: Deep-sea hydrothermal vent chimney 2 | place: Pacific Ocean: Juan De Fuca Ridge | depth 2182 m m | reverse complement strand
GGAATATACCCCATATAAACAAGATTGCCGCGCTATCGCTCGCAACGACAAACTCACACCCATTTCATGTCCAGGAAGTTAATGTTTTCTTTTACTACTTAGTAATAGGCCTCATAAAAACATCTTATTCATAAGTTAACGGGACAGCAGTGAGTTCAATACTAACAGCATATTAATGTATTTCTAGATAATACAGTATTTATTATCAGCACCTTAGAAACCCACCTATTAACAAAATAAACAAGAATTACTCTCAACAATGAAGCTCCACAAATTAAAGAATACACTTCTTCTGCCGCTATAGTTTGCAAATAATAATTATATCCGCAAGGTAAAAACTAACCAATGTATAGCATTAAATTCCGTTTACATAGCTTTCTTGCTGTTAGCATTATCACTTTTGGCTTAATAATAGGAACTATTATTAAGCTATATGATACTCACATGAACAGAAGTATTTCTGCAGTAAAAAAATCAAACTTAATGACATCTTATACGTTTGAAGCACAGGTACACTTTAAACGACAGGTCCAGGAATGGAAAAACATTCTGCTCAGAGGCCACGAACCCGTGCTTTATAAAAAATATTATTCTCAGTTTGAAAAGGAAGAACATCTAGTAAAAGAAAATATCCAAAAATTACTCCCCCTGATTAAAGACCATAAAAAACTCTATACCACCACTTTTCAGTTCAGAGATTTACACGCTAGACTCAATAAAAAATATCATGAAGGGCTAAAGCTCTATCGAACAGAAAAAAAACAATCATATTTTGCCGCAGATAAATATGTTAGAGGAATTGATCGAGAACCCAGCCAACTGCTTGATAAGCTAATCATTGAGATTAAAGCCTATTCAATCAAACAGGAAGAAATGATTAGCCAACACTTCAAGATGGCCCAAAACATGGCTATAAGCGTTTCACTTATCAGCTCGATTATACTTACCATTGCATTTCTATTAGCCCTGAAAAAATTTATTTTTAGACCCATTAATAATCTGTCAAAATCTATTTATTTAGTCACCAGTAAAGATAAAGATTTAACACAAAGAATAGAAGATACGCACTGCAGTGAATTTGCGAAGATTACAAAAAATTTAAATGATTTTATCTCAACTATTCATAATATGTTTATGGAAATTCGCAACGCATCGGTGAATTTAAAAGAAGCGTCATTAATATCTGCACAAGTAACAGAAAACACCAATCAAAGTATTCAAAAGCAAAATCGTGATATTGTAAACCTTAATGAATCAATGAAAAGCATGACGGGTTCAATTGATCATATTGCGGCTTTAACCCATGATGCCGCTGATGCCGCTGATACCTCGTCACAAAGTGCAACAATGGGGAACCAGGAAGTTGTACAAATTAAGAATTTAATCACTGACTTATCTGATAATGTTGAGCATACCTCGAATGACATCCAGGATCTTGCCGAACAGTTTCAGTCAATTAACGCTATCTCAGATATGATTACATCAATTTCCGAGCAAACCAGTTTACTCTCATTAAATGCCGCCATAGAAGCTGCGCGCGCGGGTGAAAGTGGTCGTGGTTTTGCCGTTGTAGCGGATGAAGTGCGAAGTTTAGCGGTAAAAACCAGTGAAGCAACAAAGCAAATTAAAGATACTATCAGCTTAATTCAGCAAAAATCATCCCGCTCTCTCGAAACAATTGAACACAGCAATAAAATTGCAGCCGATTGTCGTTCACAATCTTCTACTGTTGAGAGTGCGTTTACTAATATCATTGAGTCGATACAAACTATCGTCGACCAGAATCAATCGATTAAAGAGTCATCATTAACGCAACAGAAATTGGTTAACAATGTAACCAATCATATAGAACAAATAGAATACGATTTAAATATTACAACTAAAAACACAACCCAAAATACCTCCGACAACAGCGACCTCGCGCAATTATCGGTCATGCTACAATTGTTGATAAATGAATTTAAAGTTGTAGAAGAACAGGAAAATGAAAAAATGAATAGCGAAATAGAAGCCGACGATAATATCGATCTATTTTAAGTTAATCCCTTGTATATCCATCAGTCTATCCATTTTTTTCCTGCAAAACTAAACTAGCCACCTGACATTTTCATATAATAATTAATCAAGCCATTGGTTGATACATCATGGTTATCAACCGGCTTTCTGGCACTAAGTTGCTTAAAGATGGTATCGGCAAGTTGTTTGCCGAGTTCTACACCCCATTGGTCAAACGAGTTAATTTGCCAGATTACGCCCTGAACAAATATTTTATGTTCGTACATGGCAATGATAGAACCAAGTGTACGTGGCGTTAACGCTCTAAATAAAATTGTATTGCTGGGTTTATTACCTTTGAACACTTTATAAGGTATTAAGCGTTCTATTTCTTCTTCGGGCAAGCCTTCTGCTTCTAACTCTATCCTAGCTTCTTCCTTAGTTCTGCCACGGGTCAAGGCCTGGGTTTGAGCAAAAAAGTTAGACAGTAAAATGGTATGGTGCTGTCCAACCGGGTTAAGGCTTTCAATGGGAACCATAAAATCGGTTGGTACAAGTTTTGTGCCTTGATGCAGTGATTGATAAAAAGCATGCTGGCCGGTTATGCCTAGCTCACCCCATACAATCGGCCCGGTTGAATAGTTAGTGGGTTCACCTGCGCGAGTGATGCTTTTACCATTACTTTCCATATCGACCTGTTGCAAAAAAGCGGGGAAACGATGTAAGTGCTGGTCGTAAGGTAAAACGGCATACGAGTCGGCATGAAAGAAATTGTTATACCAGATACCCAACAAGGCTAAAATAACCGGTAGATTTTTTTCGAAAGGCGTTGTTCTAAAATGTTCGTCCATTTCAAACGCGCCTTCAAGCAGGGCTTTAAAACGGTCCATACCAATATAAATAGCAATTGAAAGACCAATCGATGACCAAAGCGAATAACGGCCACCAACCCAGTCCCACATTTGCAGAATATTTTCATCTGCAATACCAAATTCCTGAGCCGCTTTGGTATTCGCCGCAACCGCAATAAAGTGTTTTGCAACAGCGTCGTCGTCACGTGCGGTTTCAAGTAACCAGTCACGCGCTGTTTTTGCATTGGCAATGGTATCCTGGGTGGTAAAACTTTTAGACGATACGATAAATAAAGTTGTTTCCGGGTTTAAGTTACGTAAGGTATCGCATATATGGCTCGGGTCAACATTGGAAACAAAATGAACCCGCAAACCGGATTTACCGTAAGGTCGCAAGGCTTCGGTCACCATCACTGGCCCTAAATCCGACCCCCCTACGCCTAAATTAACCACATCAATAATATTTCGATTGCTATAGCCCATCCATTCACCATTTCGAATGCTATGGCTTATAAACTCCATTTTATCGAGAACTTGCTGAATATCAGGCATGACATCCCGGCCGTCCACTATAACGGGGCTAGCAGTGCGGTTGCGTAAAGCGGTATGCAAAGCGGCACGCTTTTCAGTATGGTTAATCTCCTCACCTGAAAACATTTTTTCTATCCACTGTTCAAGCTCAGACTCGCGCGCCAGCTCCGCGAGCAAGCTGATGGTTTGTTCTGTAATACGGTTTTTTGAAAAATCGAGCAGAATATCGTTGAACTTGACTGAAAATTTTTCGAAACGAAGTGGATCAGCATCAAATAAATCACGCATGTGTAATTTACGCACACTTGCCCAGTGTTCAGATAGCGCTTTCCAGGCAGGAAGATCTAATAACGACATATATAACCCTTCGAAATTGTATTATTAAAGTAAAATAGTAACATGCCGGCTAGCCTTATGAAAAATCAGGATTTTTAAATTCTCTGCCTCAATAATAATAAAATTCTTAAAAATGACTCTTTTTGGTGCCTCAGCGATTTATTTTTAGATAATTCGCATTTTTAAGCTTTTACAAACAAATTTAAGCGCTGATTTAGGTATAATGCGCGGCTTACTGACATTTGTATATTTGAAAGAGATCACATGAACGCAGAAGTAAAACACAAGCCCACACCGGTTGGCGAAAAACAAAAGCCATCAGGCACAAGCAACAATACAATGAATGGCAACACCGTGAATGATGAATCACTACGCTCAAGGGTGAAGCTTTTCGGCAATATTTTAGGTGATGTTTTACGTAACCATGCCGGTGACAAAGTGTTTTCAGCCGTTGAAGCCCTGCGAAAAGGCCATATCAGTCTTCGGCAAAAAGACGATTCTAACCAACGCCATGAATTGGTTGCATTAATAGAATCGCTCGATGAGCAAACCGTTACCCATGTCGTTCGTGCATTCAGCTTATACTTCAGTTTAGTGAATATTGCCGAAGAAGACTTTCAGCAAAAATATAGAAAAACCCTTATCACAAACGAAGGCATGCACTGGCAAGGCTCGTTTGATACAACCATTACTGAGCTAAAAGCCCAAAACCTGGCGCCTGAAAAAATTCAGGAATTATTAAACCAGTTAACTTATACCCCCGTTTTTACAGCGCACCCAACCGAATCAAAACGCCGTACCATTCAGGAATCGCTACAACGTATTTTTTCTGTCAGCGAAGAGCTCAATAACGAAAACCTGGATGATTTCCACCGCAGTGAAATTACCCAGCAGCTAAAGCGTGAAATACAAATTCTGTATAAAACAAATGAAGTACGTACCGATAAACCCACCGTTATTGACGAAGTCAAAAATGGTTTATTTTATTATCGTGAATGTTTGTTTAATGCCATCCCAGAAGTATATCGACAATTCGAACATGCTCTGGAACGCCAGTATGAAAACAACACGATTAAAGTACCGAGTTTTTTCCAGTTTGGTTCATGGATTGGCGGCGACCGCGATGGCAACCCCTTCGTTAAACCGGAAACCACACGCAACGCTATTTACTTACAAAACCGACAGGTTCTTAAAGAATATTTAGATCGTGTTACCGCGTTAACCCATGTATTAACACACTCCTACCAGCTATGTACGCCGAACGAAGCCTTTAGCACCAGCCTGGAGTATGATGAAAAACATTATAGCGATGCATTTTCGGATAAGCCGCATCGCTACAATAAAGAACCCTACCGTCGTAAGCTTGGATTTATGTTCTTCCGACTAAATTCAAACCTTAATAAAATTGAAGCGGGTTTAGGTGAATCTGTCGAGAATAAAAATTTTTATGGTTACAAAAATGAAACCGATTTTTTAACCGACTTATTCCTGATTAAAGACTCATTAGTCAGCCACGGCGACAGTATAGTTGCCGATGGTCGCTTAAAAGACTTAATTCGCCTGGTCGAAACATTCGGTTTTTATTTAAGCCATCTGGATATTCGTCAGGAATCAACCATTCATAGCCAGACTGTTTTAGAAATACTTCAACAAACCGAAAACATAGATTACGCCAGCCTTGATGAAGAGCAACGCATTAGCACCTTGGCAAACCTTATTGCCAACTCAACACCGCCAACGGTTGATACTTCTCAACTCACCGATATGTCGGCCGAAACTTTACAGATTTTTGATGTTATTTATGAAATGCGTGAAAAGGTCAGCCCAAATGTTTTAGGCAGTTATGTTATTTCAATGACCCATGAAGCCAGCCATATTATGGAAGTAATATATCTTGCCTGGCTTAATAATTTAAGTGGTTTTAAAAACGGCAAAGCTTTTTGCCAAATTAAAGTATCACCTTTATTTGAAACTATCGAAGACCTGAAACATATCGACCCGGTTATGAACCGACTGCTTGATAACAACATTTATGCCGAGTTATTAAAAGCATCCGGTAATACCCAGGAAGTGATGCTCGGCTATTCCGACTCCTGTAAAGATGGCGGCATACTCGCATCGGTCTGGAACCTGTATCAAGCGCAGCAACAAATTTCGGCTATTACAACCAAACGTAATATTCGTTTAAATTTATTCCATGGCCGTGGCGGCACAATCGGCCGCGGCGGTGGCCCAACGCATGAATCTATTTTGTCGCAACCCGATGGCACGGTACACGGTGGCATAAAATTTACCGAACAAGGTGAAGTGCTTTCCTATAAATACAGTCACCCTGAAACAGCCATTTATGAATTGACCATGGGCATTACCGGTTTGTTAAAAGCAAGTGAGCACCTTGTAACAAAACCGACAGAAGATAAGCCGGAATACAACCAGATTATGACTGAGCTGGCAGCACAAGGTGAACAACATTATCGAACCCTCACTGACAACACCGAAGGTTTTCTGGATTACTTTTACGAAGCCACTCCGGTTGCTGAAATCGGTTTAATGAATATTGGTTCCCGACCTTCACACCGTAAAAAAGGCGACCGCTCTAAATCGTCTGTTCGAGCCATCGGCTGGGTGTTTGGTTGGGCGCAATCACGTCATACATTGCCAGCATGGTACGGTATTGGTTTAGCATTAAATAACTGGTTAGAAAAAGATCCAAAAAATTTAGACACACTACGCGACATGTACCAGAACTGGCCTTTTTTCCATGCCTTACTCAGCAATACGCAAATGGCCTTATTTAAAGGTGACATGAGTATTGCAAATGAATATAAATCGCTTTGCTTAAACCCGGATACCGCTCAAAGTGTTTATGATAAAATTGCCAACGAATACAAACTAACAACAGAAAATGTTTTAAAAGTTGCCAATGCCGATGAGTTGTTGGCTGAAACGCCAATACTAGCACTGTCACTCAAGCGCCGTGATCCTTATCTTGATCCCCTCAGTTATATTCAGTTTAAATTATTGCGTAATTTCCGGGATGAATCATTAGATGAGCAAAGCCGAGAAGCCTGGCTGGATCCCCTGTTAAGATCGATTAATGCGATTGCGGCAGGTATGCGAAATACGGGTTAGTTTTTAACATCCAGGCGAATGAGCAACCAACACTTATTTCAGCTGTGATGTAAAATTATTTTTCTCGGTACACGCCCAATGCACGTAAGGTTAGCTGAGTTGTTGCCCATAATTGTTGCTCAGACTTAATCACCTTCGACAAAGTATTAATGCCCATTAACAAGCTTTGAAGCGCTAAAGCCAGCGTCTTAATATTACTCGTTGGTGCTAACTCCCCCAAACTCATACTATGGGTTAATAGTGCTTCGAGATGTTTAATACCTTGCTGTATGGCATCTTCCAATGGCGGGCCAAGGCTTTCATTAACCCCCACTAGTTCTGATACGCCATTAACCGCTAAGCAACCACGATGCTCCAAGTCACTCGCGCGCATACGACATGCTTCCTTAAAAACCTCACACATTAAAACAAGAGGGTGCTTGGAATTTGCAAAGTCAGCTAACTTGCGGTCTGGGCTTTGTTTAAAATAACACTGTAAAGCCTCTATAAATAAAGCCTCACGGCTTTCAAATGTATTATAAAAACTCGACCGGGTAATGCAGAGATTCTCAGAAATAGACTTCACCGAACAAGCTGCAAAACCCACCCGCCAGATCTCGTTCATCACCCAAGTAACCGCCGTGTCACGATCAAATTGTCTTAACCGTCCCATCATCACCTTAAAATTATATTGTACACCCATGTACAATTAAGTTACACTCAAATAAATTGTACACCAATGTACAATATAATGCAAAAAAGGGGATATTTTGAACCTAACTTACCCACCACAAATCATTCACAACATTGATAAAGGTAAATACAATGAAACTGAACAAACAGATTAGAGACACAATACAACTCTTTCGAGACACCCTTCCCCCCGAGCTTGGCGCATTAATCGAGCAAGGCGCAGGGGAAATTAGTGCTCTGGATATTATAGAAAATGCCCTTAAAGTGGGTGATTCCATTCCAGATTTCACACTTCCAACCTACAAGGGCGAATCACGCAGCCTTGGTGATTACCTGGATCACGGCCCATTGGTCATTACTTTCTATCGTGGCGCATGGTGCCCTTACTGTAACTTGCAGCTTGCCGCCTATAACAGTCAGCTTGATAAAATAAAGGCCAGCGGTGCCACACTTATCGCCGTTACCCCCGAACAAGCAAATGGCTTTAGCGCATTTTTAGAATCCGATGTGCCACAAGAAGCAAAAGACTCAATTGTAACTGACACCGATTTTGACGTACTGCATGATAAATCCAATCAACTTGCGAAAAAATTTGGCCTGGTTTTTGAGCTACCACAAGCACACAAAAAGCTATTCGAGTTAATGAAATTTGACATCGAAAAAGCAACGGGGGATAACAGTTATGCCTTCCCCGATCCGGCGACCTATATCATAGGCCGTGACGGTATTATTCAATGGGCCTTTATTCCCAATAACTACCGCAAACGCGCTGAGCCCGAAGAAATCATTCAACAACTCAGCTTGCTTAAAAGCAAACAGGAGGTACCCGCATGAGCGCATTTTTTATTGCAACCGTCGCTGTTAAAGATGCCGATAAATTTCAGCAATACGCTGAAAAATCGAAAGCAACATTCGATTTATTTAAAGCAGAAGTTATTACTAAGGGTAAGTACCATGGCACGCTTGCTGGCGATGCAAACCACCAGATCGCCGCGATTATTAAATTTAAAGATATGGATACATTAGACAAGTGGTATATGTCAGATGAGTATCAAGCCTTAATACCTTTACGAAATAAAGCAGCCGATATGACTATCGTTAAATATGTTGTTCCTGCGGCATAATTATTAAGGAAGAGAAGGACACTGATAACTTAACTCAGCACACACTTTTTAAACACCCTTTAAAATAAAATGCAATGCTTAGATTATCAGTGTCCGTTTCTCTTGCTATTTTTTATGTACGACGATAATCATTATCGACAGCCAAGCGGCCAAAGACGCAGACAGGCATAACCAACAAGCCGATTACCCATATCCTGATCAACAACTACGTATGTCCGTGAGGATTGCCCCTCATTTTTTAGCGCGCGTTGTTTTAACCAGAGGTTAAGGGTTTCTTCATCGGATTACCATCTATATCTTATTGATATTTATAGGATAATAATCTCTAAACTTAATCTATGCGTCCATAATTTCGCCACCCTTGGTGCCGTTGTTCACCTTTTACTTAAATAAATCTGCCCCTGTTTTTAGTGCTAGTGCATATCAAATTGTTTGGCAAGCTCTGCCAGTGTTACCTTGGCCTTCAATCAGGATAAATGATTATATTTCATTATTCTCTCCTGTGGTGTATACGTTGCCTCAGGTATAAAGGTTGGGTGTTCTTTTGTTCATTTGTCACCTATCATGTTATGAGGTGTAGGATATCACCTCTAGTTAGGTGGCCAAATTAACTATGCCACTACATACACTACTGACTCATTTTTGGAAGTACTTTAAAATTGCTGTGCTACAGTAAAATATATACATTTTACTGGACTACTTAAATATTATGGATATTTGAAATGACTAAACGGATCACAAAACTAAAAACGATAAAAATCATTCTTACCTTATTTGCATTAGTTATAGGAGCTTTTTCTGCTATTCAAATGGAATACGTACAATCTTTATTACTTAATAGCTCTTTGAGCGATAAAATTTATCGTAAATATGCACCTAATAAACATAAAACCTTTAAGGGGTTTATATATGATAATTTCCCAGGGTTTGCGTATGCTTATATAACGCAAAATGTAATCGGTTCTGAGACGGATAAAGAAAAAATTGTTCTTAAATTAGCTACTTTTGTTCATGAAAATGTTTTTGTACCTGGTGGTAAGTATAAAGTAATTGATGCCGCACCAATTGAGCAGCTTAAAAGAGGGGTTGGCTGGTGTGATCAGGTATCTCACCTATTTATTCGTTTAGCGGCATTTCGTGATATTCCGAGTAGAATCGTATTCTTAAAAAATGATAAAGGTGTATCGCCCCATACGATAGCAGACGTTTATCTGAATAATGCTTGGCGCATTGTTGACCCTCTTTACTATATACCGATATTTAATAAAAAAGAGAATATAGCGACAAGTGAAGATATATGTAAAGGAGACATTACTACCAACCCAGCATTGTTTGATGAAATGGGCTTAAAATCGTACCCAGCACTTTTCTGTAATACACCTCAAATTTTCCTAAAGAATATAGCTGTGACTAGGTCTGTAGTTTTTAATGCCGTTAAGAATAACGAGGTTATTTCAATAAGAACACGTGCGGATTCATGGCAGCGTCTTTTTTCTTTACCTGAATTTATTGGCAGTAATTTATTTATAGATTTATCTATTTTATCGATAAAAGACGAATATGATAAAACAGATGATTTCTTATATTCAAGCGCAAGGATTCTGCAAATTCTTGGGAAACATAAAAGGGCTATAAATCTGTATAATAAAATTATTAATAACTACCCTAGCAGCTCACATGTTGATGAAAGCTATTTCTTCTCTGGTTTAGCTAAATATCATGATGGACAACACCTTAACTCATTAGCTACATTTGAAAAATTATTAGAAAAACATTCGACATCAGCATGGGTTGGATATACCCATCTTTTTGCAGCTAAAAATTTGATTGCGCTTAGCAGAAGGGATGAGGCAGTAATTTATTTAAAAAAAGTTGACGGAGAAGCATCGAGAGAATCCAAGAAGATATTGTACTTAATGTAAATAGGCCGTATTTATTTCTTAGCCTAACATATACTTAAATCTGCTAGGACGTAATAATAAATTTGCTTTCTGATTATCAAGCGCTGAAACAAATATTGGTTAAAAAACTAAGAAATATCTAATTGAGGCAATTCCTAATTCCAGTTCTGACAAGGCATTATCGATTATTCTGTTACTCATACTCGAAATTGAATTCCACCACATTGTTTCCTAAAAATCTCATAGCGTGTTTTAAAACGAAGAAGAACTAGGCAACCTGAACAGGAATAGTATTACGCGTATGGGTTATTTCGTTATTATCATTTAGATAAATTAGCTTAGGCTTAAAGCTTGCTAACTCTTTTTCATCCAGACCAATATAAGCACAAATAATCACAATATCACCGACACTGGCCTTGTGTGCAGCAGCACCATTGATAGAAATAATACCGCTACCGGCTTCGGCTGCAATCGCATAGGTTGTAAAACGTTCGCCATTGGTAACATCGTAGATATCAATTTGCTCGTATTCACGAATACCCGACGCTTCTAGTAAATGGCTATCAATCGCACACGAACCTTCGTACTCCAACTCAACATGAGTCACATGAGCGCGATGTAATTTGGTTTTGAGCATGATGGTTTGCATTAATAAACTTTCCAAGGTGTTGATAAGCAGTGGATTTTAACATGCTGTCTGGATTTAAGCCTAGCCCAGAGACGAAATTTTGCACTCTTTTTTCCACTAGTCAATGCGTAAATTATCCAGTAAACGGGTATTTCCGAGACTTGCGGCAACTAAAATAACCCGCTTGCTTCTTTTCGGCAAAGACAAATCAGTTGCATCCCGAATAACAAAGTAATCAATTTTAAGCCCATTTTGTTGAATAAAATCAATTGCTTGACTCTCAATATCAGCGTATGTGAGCTTGCCATCAAGGATGCTTTGGCGTGCGTTAAGTAAAGCCTGATAAATAAGCGGTGATTTTTGACGCTGTTCCGAGCTGAGATACTGGTTACGTGAACTTTTCGCCAAACCATCCTTATCGCGAACAATTGCTGCGCCATGAATCTCAACCGCTAGAGCCAATTGTTTGACCATATCTTTTATCAGCAATAGTTGCTGGAAGTCTTTTTCGCCAAAAATAGCATGATCGGGCTCAACACAATCGAATAATTTTTTAACCACAGTAACCACACCGCGAAAATGCTCCGGCCTGGCAGCACCTTCATATTGTTTAGCGACTGCGGGCACATCGAGGTATTGAATCATTTCATTCGGTGGATAGATTTCATTAGCAAGCGGCATAAAAACCACATCAACCACCTGACTGGCTAGCTGCTTTAAATCGTCTGCTTCGGTTCGCGGGTAATTATCTAAATCTTCATTTGCTGCAAACTGCGTGGGGTTAACAAAAATGCTTACCACCACTTTGTCGGCCAGATTAGCCGCCTGTTCTACCAAGCTTAAATGGCCAGTATGCAAGTTACCCATCGTCGGTACAAAAGCGATACTCTCTCCCATGCGATGGCATGCCTGCGACCAGGCTTTCATTTCGGCAATGCTGCGTATAATGTTCAAAATTAATAGCTGTGTTCGGCAGTTGGGAATTTGCTTTGTTTAACATCGGTCACAAACGTTTTAATTGCACTAACAATTAAATTATCATCTGCCGCAGTTGCAGCGGTTAAAAAGTTTCTCACAAAGCGCGGCAGCTTGCCCGGTGTAATACCCAATAGATCGTATAAAACCAGTACCTGGCCATCACAGTCAACACCGGCACCAATACCAATGGTTGGAATGGCAATAGCCTCTGATATTGCTTTACCCAAATCACTAGGAATACATTCAAGCACAATCATATCCACACCAATCGATTCAAGGTGTTTGGCATCATTTATCATTTGTTCTTTAGCCGCTTGCTCCCGCCCCTGTACTTTATAACCGCCTAGTTCTTCCACCGACTGCGGCAATAAACCAAGGTGTCCACAAACAGGAATACCATTTTCAATAATGTGCTCGATTGATTCAGAAATAGAGTTTGCTCCTCTACCCGCACCTTCGAGCTTAACCATGTCTGCGCCAACATCTATAAAACGTTTTGCATTTTCTAAAGCCTGGTTAATATTTTGATAACTGTGATAAGGCATATCACCAATCAAAAGTATATCTTGCCGGGCAGTCACAACATGGCGCATGTGGTACAACATATCGTCCATGGTAACCGAAAGTGTATCCGCATGACCGTGTATAACCCCACCCAATGAATCGCCAACTAAAATAACATCCGCACCAGCTTGTTCGATACGGCTTGTAAAACTTGCGTCATACGAAGTAAGTATCGCAATCTTTTCAGACTGCTGTTTCATTTTACGAATGCGTGTTAAAGCTTGAGGTATTGTTGCGTTAATAATAATTCCCTGACATGGTCGATGCGTTAACTACGATAATATTAACATTTTCAGGATTATTAGAAAATTAAAGTTTGGAGAGAATTCAAGGTTTTGGGAAATTAATGACAAAAAATGATGCGATCCCGTTAACTTTTGAATTAGGTACGAAGTAGGATATGGGATTGGTGAGGTTGACTAACGGACCGTCTGCTTCATGGATGAAACAGTCGAGCAGCCGGGAAAGCAAATAGCGAGTCCGTTAGTCAACCTCACCCATTCCATGTCCGGCGGCGTTAGCACTACCACAAACAGTAGATTTAAATAATTAAAGCCGGGAAGACAAAGGATTAAAATACTGCCGACCACGCTGAGGTCGGGAAATCTGGGTTAGCAACTGCTGATAATCCTGCTCGTTTTCAGCAAAATTCATATCTTCTGCATTAACAATTAACAAAGGCGAATCGGTATAGTCATGAAAAAACCGCGCATAGCTTTCACCTAATGCGGCCAGGTAATTATTATTAATGGTGCGCTCATAATTTCGACCACGGCTTGCTATTCGTTTTTGTAAAACAGAAACTGGCGCTTGCAGATATACCACTAAATCAGGCTTTGGCATATTAACCGTCACATGTTCATAAACCTGGCAATACAATTTATATTCATCTGCATCGAGTGTTAATTCTGCAAACAGGCGATCTTTTTCCATTAAATAATCAGCAACCCGAACCGGTTGAAACATATCATCCTGTTGAATATCCTGTAGTTGTTTGGCGCGTTGAAATAAAAAAAATAATTGCGTTTGAAATGCTGCGCCTTTGGGGTCGTTATAAAAACGTTCAAGAAATGGATTGCCTTCCGGCTCTTCAAGAATTAAATCCGAACCAAAACTTGCCGCCAGTTTTTTCGCCAGCGTTGTTTTACCAACGCCTATGGGGCCATCTATCACGACATATTTAAGCTTGTTTATATATTCTGGATTAATCATTATATATTTTTTATTTCGGCTGATGATTCTATCAATATTAATGTATCTTTCGTTCTATTTAACAGTAATTTTTCAAGTTTCCCCAGGCCAGGAATATTTAATACTGGCGAAATATCCTGCAGCGGGTAAAGAACAAAATTTCTATTCGCTAACTCACCATGCGGTATGCTTAAACGTTCCGTATCCAGTATTAAATCATCGTATAATAAAATATCTAAGTCTAGGCTGCGCGGTCCCCAACGATATTCTTTTACCCTGTTATGTTTCAGTTCAATCGCTTGTAATACATCGAGTAACTCAATCGGTGTATAACGTGTTTTAATACAAGCCACGGCATTAATATAATCGTTTTGCTGTTGTTTTACACCATTAAGTTTAGCATCGAGAGCTTTGCTTTGATAAATATTTGAAACCACATCAACATTGATTGCGGTGTTTAAATGTAACGCTTTAAGTGCCGCTTTTACCTGCTTTAAGGGGTTATCTAAATTACTTCCAAGCCCTATATAAACAGTATGCAACATAAAAACTCCAGATAGCTTATTGTTCTTGACTGGTTTTTTTAGTTTTTGTTTTTTTCTTACGCTGTGTTGATTTATTTGGGCGTTTATTTATCGGCAAATCCTTCAGCATGCCTTTTCTGCCGGGCTCTGATTCCGTCTGGAACTGAGTCCACCATTGGCCAAGCTCGCTTATTGCCGAAACTGATAATTGACTAACATCATTATCGTTACCCACACCTTGTTCAACTTGCGCATCACCTACCTGAGCACGTAATAATAAAAAGTCATAACCGGCTCTAAATCTTTTTTGTTCAAGTAATTTGTAGGCGCGTCGACCAACTCGATTAGGCAGCCTTATCTGTAGCATCCAGATGTCGCGCATCATATAGCGAAAACGTTTTGGAATTGTAATACGAGCATTCACTCTTTCGATAATATCCTGCCCGGCAAAATTCACCGCGTCATACAAAGAATTACCTTGCTGCTGTAACTGTTTAACTAAAACTTCAACCGCTGGCCAGAGTAAAACGGCAAACAAAAAAGCAGGGGTAACCGGCTTTTCCTGCTGGATACGAATATCGGTATTCGCCAGACCTTGTTTTATGAAGGCACTATAAAATTCTGTTTGAGTGGACTCGTCAAAGGGTAGTAAACGTGGGTAGATATTTTCTTTAATTAATAAATCGTAAACCGCTTCGGCGTAACCGCTCATAAAAAGCTTTAACACTTCATCGAACAAACGTGCAGAGGAAACCGCCTCAAGCAGGTGAATATTTTCATCTAAGGCTTTTTTTATAGAAACTTCGTCATCGTGTTGTATTTCAAAATTTAGTTTCGCTGCAAAACGAATCGCACGTAACATGCGCACCGGGTCTTCTTTAAAACGAACCGTCGGCTCGCCTATCATGCGAATGGTTTTGGACTTTAAGTCCTGCATACCCTGGGTGTAGTCAACAATCGAAAAATCTTTAACCGTGTAATACAGAGCATTAATGGTAAAGTCGCGCCGCCAGGCATCTTGTTCCAGTGTGCCATAAACATTATCCCGCAATAACATGCCTTCATCGGAAACATGTTGTTCTTCACCATCATGCGGGCCTCGAAAAGTGGTAACCTCGATAATTTCCCGGCCAAAACGAACATGCACAATTTGAAAACGGCGACCAATTATACGACTGCTTCGGAACAAAGCTTTCACCTGCTCGGGCGTCGCATCGGTTGCAACATCAAAGTCTTTTGGATGATGCCCCAGTAACAAATCGCGCACACAACCACCCACTAAATAGCCTTCGAAGCCGGCATCTTTTAGGGTGTACAAAACCTTAACCGCACTTTTAGAAATATCTTTGCGAGAAATATTATGCTCGGGGCGAGGAATAATGTTCGGGCTTGGCGTTGTAATATCAATCGACCTTTTATTGTATTGCCGGTAAATTTATCATGTTTCTCATTATGCTTAGGAAACATTTAGTGAATGTCATATATTTGAAGTATAATACCTGAAAATTCATTAAAATTAAGACCTATGCCAAAGAAAACATCAAAAAAAACAACAACTAATAAAAATAAAGCTCTGGACTTTGAAAAAGCCTTAAACGAGCTGGAAAATCTGGTTGAAACCATGGAGCAAGGCGATATGTCGCTTGAAGATTCCCTTAAGCATTTCGAACGCGGTGTTGACCTTACCCGTCAGTGCCAAACCGCACTAAAAGAAGCGGAGCAAAAAGTGCAAATTTTAATGAACAAGTCGGAACAAGCCGATCTTGAAGCTTTTGAAGAAGATTAATAATAAAGAATAAATATTATGTCCCCCGAAGTCGCTCATAAAGTCGTATCCCTTAGCCAGGCCATGTCTCACTGGCAACAACGTGTTAATACTGCATTAGAAAACCGTTTACCAAAAGATAGTATTCAACCAACCCGGCTACACCAGGCCATGCGTAGCTCTGTTTTATTAGGCGGCAAACGCATTCGGCCGGTGCTGGTTTATGCGGTTGGCCAATGTCTTAGTGCAGATGAAGCGCTGTTAGATAACCCAGCCTGCTCCGTTGAAATGATTCATGCTTATTCTCTAATACACGATGATTTGCCCGCAATGGACGACGACGAT
>VAPL010815936.1_pt1 | contig 16538 bp, 13 predicted proteins | sample 3395061 | NCBI WGS metagenome assembly VAPL01 (sample SAMN08290444, study PRJNA428436) | hydrothermal vent metagenome | isolation source: Deep-sea hydrothermal vent chimney 2 | place: Pacific Ocean: Juan De Fuca Ridge | depth 2182 m m | reverse complement strand
TTCCTTTCGGGCGAACGACCAGCTTGGGATCGACCCCGGCGGCGCCACAGGGATTACAAGGATTTACCTTGGCCGCGCAGGGATTGCACGGGTTCATCATCTTTTTCTTGTTCTTGGCCGCGCACGGGTTCATCATTTTCGTCTTGGCCGCACACGGGTTGCACGGGTTGCAGGGATTTTTCGTGGCGGCCACCCGCAACAGCAGGGCCTGGGCGCGGCTGATTGCCGGCGGGTTAAGCCTGCCGACGCCGGGAGCGCCGGCCTGAACCGGTTGGCCGGCGATCAAGGCTCCACTCAACATGGCGCCGCCGCCAACAATGGCAGGCAAAATAGTGGAAGATAACGGCTTCTTTTCGAAGTACTTCACGGTAAAATCTCCTGCCATGTGTTCTAATTATAAAATGCAATAACGATGTTAGAAAAATGACGAAGTTACCCCGGATTATCCAATCACAGCTGGTCACATGTTTGTGAAATGATTCGATTGCGGATAAATTCTGCCTCATTCTTGCTGCTGGCGATCGCCGTGTTCCGGCCCGCCATTGCGGCGGCGGTCGATACTTTTGCGCCGCCCGAAACGATTCCCATAGCCGCAGGCGACTTCATCATCGGTTCGGACCGGGGCGAACGGGAAGCCGCCTACCAGATGGATGAGCTGGCCTACGGCCATGACGCGACCCGCAAGGGCGGCTGGTACGAGAACGAACCGACCCGCCGGAAGGCGACGACCGCCGCCTTCGCGATTACCCGAAATCTCATCACCAATGCGGACTACGCCATCTTTGTCAGGGAAAGCGGCCACCGGCCACCGTCCGTCGATGCCGCCACCTGGGCCGGCTATGGCCTGAGCCATCCTTTTCAACGAACCCGGAAATTTTCCTGGAAAGGGGCGGCGCCACCGCCCGGACGCGAATCCCATCCGGTGGTGCTGGTCAGCCACGCCGACGCGCAGGCCTACACCCAATGGCTCAGCGATAAGACGGGGCGGCTATGGCGGCTGCCGAAGGAATCCGAGTGGGAAAAAGCGGCGCGCGGAAACCACGGCCGCCGCTTCCCCTGGGGCGATAAGTTCGATCCCCGACGCCTAAATTCCCACGATCGGGGACCGTTTGACACCATGCCCGTGGGCAGTTTCCCAAGCGGCGCCAGCCCCTATGGGCTGCTTGATGGCGGCGGTCAGGTTTATGAATGGACCGCCGACCGGGCCGGAAAGGGCCGTTTCATCGTCAAGGGCGGCTCGTGGGACGATAAGGGCTGCGGTATTTGCCGCCCGGCGGCGCGGCATTCCCGTCCGGCCGCCCTGAAGCACATTTTGATTGGTTTCAGACTGGTCCGGGAGGGACAATAATAAATTACTCGGTCACCACCAGTCGATAATCCGGGGTTGTATTTAGCGGGCAGGAATACAGGTACTCACCGGGCTTCAGGCTGACCTCGTAATCCTGGCTCTTGCCAATGGTCAGGCCGCCTCCGGAAATGCTGGTTTTGGTCAGTTTGTGCAGCGGGTTGCGCCAGTCGTAATCTTTCTCCCTGAGCCAAAAACCCAGCTCATACGGGACATTTTTATTGCTTACCCGAAAGATATAGTCGCCGGCTTTTAATCTCAGAACCTTGGCTTTTTTCAGGCGCCGTTCCGCCGTTTTGGCGTTTATCGCATCACAATCGGCCTTGCGGCTGGACCTGAATCCCAGGTCTGTCTCGATGTCGAGAAACTGACACGGGACCTGGACAAGATCGATGACCTGGGCGGCAACCGCCGGACCGGCACCCATGTTGAAAATGGCGATGGCGAGCAGGGGGAACAATAGACGGATCATCGGTATCTCCTCTGGTTCAGGTTGACAGCGGTGCGGCTTGGGCGTCCAGGCGGAACGGGCGGCGCATGACTATACCCAGGGCATTGCCGGGCAGCGCAAACAGTATCCATACCCAGCCGTGCAGACTGGACGAAGCGACGCCGCTGAAAAATGCGCCGATATTGCAGCCATAAGATAAACGGGCGCCGTACCCCATCAGCAAACCGGCGACGACGGCGGCCAACAAAGGGCCGGCGGCGAATGGTTGTCGTTTATAGAAGGTCCCGCCAAGGCCGGCCGCCAGCAGGGCGCCCAGCAATATGGCTATGTTCATCAGCGATGTGGTGTCGGTAAGTACCGAACCGGCCATGGCGGCCTGTTGGAAATTACCGGCCCAGAAATCGCTGCCGGCCGGATTCCAGCCGAGCAGGGCGGCGATTTTGCCGCCCCATAAGGTAAAACCCCAGGTGATCGACCAGGCGTGACCGGCGACCAGCAACGTCGCCCAGTTAAGCAGGGCCAGCAAAAGGGCGCTGACAAGCAGCGGCCACGATCCCCTTAGGACGGCGGTTGCCGTCAGTCCGCCCGGCCATGCGGATATCGGGCGCATCGTCCAGCCGCCCCGGCGCAATCCCAGGAAGATCAGCGCCAGCGCCCCGATTTGCAGGGGCACGGCCGCCTCCCAACCCAGTGTCCGGATCAACGAAACGGCGCCAATTCCGGGCAATGCCCGCCACCATCCCATATCCAGGCTGGCCCAGAAGGAACCGGCGCAGAAAAACACCAGCACCAGTAACGTCCGGCCATTGCCGCCGCCGGCGGTGTAAAGAACACCCGATGCGCAACCGCTGCCCAGTTGCATGCCGATGCCGAAAATAAATGCGCCAAACGCCAGCGCCAAACTGACCGGGGCCACGGAACCGGTAACAGCCTGGCCGAACGCGCGACCCTCGTTCAGAATCGGTGTGAACAGCAGAATAGCCGCCGCCAGCATGACTATCTGGGCGGCGACACCGGTCATCTCGCGTTCGACCAGCCGTTTCCGGTAAGCGCCCGAAAATCCGAACGAGGCATGGTAAAGGGCGATCCCCATGGCCAGGCCGATTGCGAACAGCATCGCGCGGGTGACGCTGTCGGAAAGGATAATCGCCAGTAGCCCGATGGCAAGACCGCCGCCTGCCGCCAGGATTTTCCATTGCGCGGAATGCCGTCTCGCGTCCGGATCAACCATCGGCACTATTCCCATTCACCACTTATCATTGCAGGGCAGGATAGTATCCGTTCCGGGGTAAACGGCGGTTTCACTTTGTCGTGAAAGGATGCCGCCGGACCGATTGGCGGCGAAGGCGGGTGATTTCCGGATTACCCCGAACGCAAATATTTAACGGCGGCGTCACGTTCGAACAGGTAAAGCAGTGTTCTTAACGCCTGGCCGCGTTCCGATTGCAAATCCGGGTCCCTGTTCAGGATCAGGTCGGCGTCATCCTTGGCGACGGCCAGCAATTCGGCGTGAGCGGTCAGGTCGGCGAGACGGAAAACGGGCAGACCGCTTTGCCGGACGCCAAGCAATTCACCGGCCCCGCGCAGCCGCAGGTCTTCCTCGGCGATCACGAAACCGTCTTCGGTCTGGCGCATTATGGCCAACCGGGCATGGGCGGTTTCGCTCAACGGCGCCTGATACAGCAGCAGACACACCGATGGTTTTTCGCCGCGACCGATGCGCCCCCGCAACTGGTGCAGTTGCGCCAGTCCGAACCGCTCGGCGTGCTCGACGATCATGATCGTCGCCTCCGGCACATCGACCCCGACTTCGATCACCGTGGTCGCCACCAGCACATCCAGGTCGCCGGCGGCGAAGGCGGCCATGGCCCGGTCTTTCTCCGTGCCCTTCATGCGGCCATGAACCAGCCCTATTCGAGTTTTACCCAACGCCATGGACAGTTCACGATGGCGCACTTCGGCGGCGGCGACATCAAGGGTTTCGGATTCCTCGATCAGCGGACAAACCCAGTAGACGCGGGCCTGTTCGGCGATGCCACGCCTGACGGCGTCGATAACTTCTTCCAGTCTTTGCAGCGGTATGATGCGGGTATCCACGGGTTTGCGCCCGGCCGGTTTTTCGGTCAACCGCGAGACATCCATATCGCCGTACGCGGTCAGCATCAGGGTCCGGGGGATCGGCGTCGCGGTCATCACCAGCACATTGACCGACTTGCCCTTGGCGGCCAGGGTCAGCCGTTGATGAACGCCGAAGCGGTGTTGTTCGTCGATCACCGCCAGTCCCAGGTCATGAAAAACCACATCATCCTGAAACAGCGCGTGGGTGCCGACCGCCAGTTTGATATCGCCGCCGGCAAGACCGTCGAGTATTTTTTGCCGGGATTTTCCCTTATGGCGCCCGGTCAGCAACGCCACTTTTACACCGGTCGCCCGGGCCAGGGGCTCGATGGTCCGCAAGTGTTGCCGGGCCAGGATATCGGTTGGGGCCATCATTACCGCCTGCGTCCCGGCCTCGACCGCGCTTAGCATGGCGAGCACGGCGACTACGGTTTTGCCGCTGCCGACATCACCCTGCAGCAGCCGCAACATGCGATTATCGGAGCCCATATCGTCGGCCAGATCCTGGATGGATGCTTCTTGCGAGGCCGTCAAAGCGAAGGGCAGGGCGTCCCGGACAATGCTGCAAAGGGAGCCGTCGCCGCGAATGCCGCGACCGGTCGCCACGTGCATGTGCATACGCATCAGCGACAGGGCCAGTTGATTGGCCAGCAACTCGTCATAGGCCAGCCGCCGCCGCGCCGGGGTGGACGGTTCCAGGTCTTCCTGTTCCTGTGGCGCGTGGGCGCGGATCAGCGAACTGCGCCAATCGGTCCAGCCCTGGTTCCTGACATAGGCCGGATCCAGCCATTCCGGCAGATCAGGGGCCTGAGCCAAAGCCCCGAGAATAGCCTTATTCATGACTTTTTGCGATATCCCGGCGGTCAGTGGATAAACCGGTTCGACCGACATCAAGCGGTCCAGTTCAGCCAGCGTGCCAATATGATCGGGATGGGTGATCTGGATTTCCCCGCCGAACCTTTCAACCATGCCGCTGACTATCCGAACCTCGCCCTCGGGCAGCAGTTTTCGCAGGTAATCCTGGCGGGCGTGAAAAAACACCAACGCCAGCACACCGGTGTCATCGCTGCAAAAAACCTTATAAGGCAGGCGTTTGTTGGCGGGTTTGACATGACGATCGACGGTCACCGTGACGGTGGCGATGCGATGGGTGTCGGCATGGGCAATTTTGGGTGCGTATCGGCGGTCGATAATGCCGGCCGGAAGATGCCAGAAAAGATCGACTATTCTTGCCCCGGCAAGGGTTTCGATGCCCTTGGCGATTCTCGGCCCGACGCCTTTCAGGCCGGTTACCGGATGAAACGAAGAATACAGGGATTCTGGGCGCATATCCGTCCTGTTCTATGCTGCTGACTTGGACTATATCCTAGTGGATAGAATCTAGTGGAGCCAAATTTTGGACCCAGAGCGTAAACGTCTGCTGTTTCGAAGCCATCATTGCGGTATGAAGGAAAATGACCTTCTTCTGGGGCGTTTCGCCGACCATTATATCGAACGTCTTGATGGCGCCCAACTGGCCGGATTCGAACGCCTTATGGAACAAAGTGATATCAATATTCTCAATTGGATCACCGGCAAGGAGAGGCCGCCGGAAGACCTGGATACCGATCTTATCACAATGATAAAAAACATTAATAATCTGTAGTAAATAATTGAATAACAAAGAAATAAAAATTGCGGTAGGCCAGGCAACAGATATTGGCGGGGCGCCTAGCGGCTACGATGCGATTGTTCTGGCGCGGCTGGTGCGGCGGCATGGGCAGGCCTTGTTCATCGCCCGCGATGATGTCCATCTGGTCCGGATATCGCAGGCCCTGGCGTTCTTCGCGCCGCATATGGAACGCCTGGAATTTCCGGCCTGGGATTGTCTGCCTTATGACCGCGCCTCGCCCAATAACGAAATTCTCGGCAGACGCATCGACACCCTGACCCGGCTGCTGCAACCGCCGACCGGGCCCAGGGTGACTCTGAGCACCGTTTCGGCGCTGTTGCAACGGCTGCCGCCGCGCGCTGCTTTTCGGGATTCCACCCTGACTGTCACCGTCGGTGATGCCCTGCCGCAAGATAAGCTTGTCGATTTTCTTGCCGCCAATGGCTACGGTCGGGCGGAAACCGTGATGGAAGCCGGCGAATTCGCCATCCGGGGCGGTATCGTCGATATCTTCCCATCGGGCGCCGGCCAGGCCGTTCGCCTGGATTTTTTCGGCGACGAACTGGATGCCATTCGCACCTTTGATTGCATGGATCAGCGGAGCACCGGAAAAACCGATAGCCTGTCCCTGAAGCCGGTCAGCGAAATCACATTGGATGAAAAGTCCCGGGAACGCTTCCGGACCGGCTACCGCGCCACATTCGGCGCCGTCGACGGTGAAGATGCGCTCTATCAGGCGGTGACATCGGGGCAGCGATATATCGGCATGGAACACTGGCTGCCATTGTTTCACGAAAAGCTGGAAACGCTTTTCGACTACCTGCCGGAAACCCCGGTGATCCTTGATTACCAATGGGCGCAGGCGATAGACGGGCGGCTCGACCTGATCGCCGAATATTATGCGGCGCGACTGAGCGTATCTTCAGGCCGGGCCGGTGGAAGCGTTCCCTATCTGCCGGTGAAGCCCGACCGGATGTTTCTGGACCGTAATCAGTTGGAAAAACTGCTGGCGACCCGCGCCGTCGCCAGGCTGTCTCCCTTCGCCCTGCCCGATGGCGCCGGGATCGATCTGGGTGGCAGGCCGGGCCGGGAATTCACCGCGGCCCGGAAGGACCCCGGCGGCAATGTATTCGATAACGTCGGCGAGCACATAAGCGAGCAGCAATCGGCAGGCAAAAAAGTATTGATCGCGGCGATGTCCAGGGGCTCCATGGAACGGCTGGAACACGTCATGCGCGAGCATGGCCTGAGCGGCCTTGCCGCCGTTGCAAACCAGTCGGCCCTGGATACGCTGGATGGTGGAATCACGGCCTTGGGCGTGCTCGATATCGAGCACGGATTCGATTCCGACAAACTGGCCGTCATCAGCGAGCAGGATATCCTGGGGCAACGCCTGAGCCACGCCGCCAAGCGGAAAATCAGGCCGGAAAACTTTATTGCCGAGGCCTCGTCCCTGCGCCAGGACGACCTGGTCGTGCATGTCGACCACGGCATCGCCCGTTATGATGGGCTGGAGGCCATTCAGGTCGGCGGGGCGCCGCATGACTGCCTGCGGCTGATTTATGACGGTGGCGACAAACTATTCCTGCCGGTCGAAAATATTGAACTGATTTCCCGCTATGGCTCGGAAATGGCGGGGGTTCAGCTGGACCGCCTGGGCGGTGCCGCCTGGCAGGCCCGCAAGGCGCGCATGAAGGACCGGATTCGCGGCATGGCCGATGAATTGATTAAAGTGGCGGCGGCGCGAAAATTACGCAAGGCGGCGAAAATTGTCTCAACCGATGGTTTATACGACGAGTTCTGCGCCCGCTTTCCGTTCGAGGAAACCGACGATCAGCGCCGGGCCATCGAAGATGTACTGAACGATTTGGCCAGCGGCCAGTCCGCCGACCGGCTGATCTGCGGCGATGTCGGCTTCGGCAAGACGGAAGTGGCGCTCAGGGCCGCTTTCGTTTCGGTGATGTCGGGCAAGCAGGTAGCCATTGTGGTGCCGACAACGCTGCTTGCCAGGCAGCATTACCAGAACTTCCGGCAACGTTTCGCCGACCTGCCCGTCAGGGTCGAACAGATTTCCCGGCTGGTCGGCACGAAACGGGTCAAGGCGGTAAAGGAGGCCATGAAATCCGGCGCCGTCGATATTGTCATCGGCACCCACGCCCTGCTGGCCAAGGATGTCGGCTTTCGCGATTTGGGCCTGCTGATCGTTGACGAAGAGCAGCATTTTGGCGTCGCCCATAAGGAGAAACTGAAAAAAATCAAATCCGATGTTCATGTGGTGACGCTGACCGCAACGCCGATCCCCCGTACCCTGCAACTGGCGCTGACCGGGGTCCGCGATATGAGCATCATCGCCACTCCGCCGGTTGACCGACTGGCCGTGCGGACCTTCATTTTACCGTTTGATCCGGTGGTCATACGCGAGGCCATCATGCGGGAACGCTTTCGCGGCGGCCAGACCTTTTACGTTTGCCCGCGCATCAAGGACATCGACGGCATCGCCGACCGGCTCAAGGAACTGGTGCCGGAAGCTTCGTTTATTATCGCCCATGGCCGGATGCCGCCGAACGACCTGGAAGACGCCATCGGCGCTTTCTACGAAGGCTCGATTGATGTTCTGCTGTCGACCAACATAATCGAATCGGGGATCGACATGCCCGATGTCAATACCATGATTATCCATCGCGCCGATATGTTCGGCCTGGCCCAGTTGTATCAGTTGCGCGGGCGGGTAGGGCGTTCGAAAATCCGGGCCTATGCCTACCTGACGCTGCCGGAACGCCAAAAGCTGACGCCGAGCGCGGAAAAACGCCTGGAAGTCATGCAGACCCTGGATAATCTGGGCGCCGGTTTTTCCCTGGCCAGCCACGATCTGGACATTCGCGGCGCCGGCAACCTGCTGGGCGATGAGCAATCGGGTCATATCCGCGAAGTCGGCATCGAACTGTATCAGCAAATGCTGGAAGAGGCGGTCGCCGAGGCCCGTGGCCTGGATGGCGGGACCGGCGTTGACGAGGAATGGAGCCCGCAAATCGGCATCGGCATGGCGGTGCTTATTCCGGAGCATTATATCGCCGACCTGAATGTCAGGATGGAACTCTACCGCCGCCTGCCAAGCCTGCAAAATAGCAAGGAGATAGAGGCTTTCGCCGCCGAATTGATCGACCGTTTCGGCAGTCTGCCGGTGGAAGTGGAAAACCTGCTGGAAATTGTCGCCCTCAAACAGCTTAGCCGCAAGGCCGGCGTCGGCAAGGTCGATGCCGGGCCGAAAGGGGCGGTAATTTCCTTCCATAACGATGATTTCGCCAACCCGGCCGGGCTGGTCCGGTTCATCACCGCGCAGACCGGAACCGCCAAACTGCGGCCCGATCACAAGCTGGTTTTCATGCGGGGCTGGGATGATCCGGCGGCCAGGCTTGCCGGTGTCCGCCACCTGCTGAAAGAATTGGCCGAAGTGGCGGCCTGCTAACCGAACGAGGTCAGATTCCCGCTGACTTTCAACTCGGCGGTCGCGGCGTCGATCACCCGGGCCAGGATTTTAGGTTCTTGCGCCCCGGAAACAATCATCGAGCCATTGCAGGCGAACGAAGGCGCACCGCTAATGCCCAGGCGGTGCGCCCTGGCGTTTTCGCCATAAACCAGATCCACTAACTCATCAGATTGCAGACGCCTGCCGATATCAACCACGTCGAGACCTATTTTTTCCGCAATATCCATCAGCACCTCAAGGCTGGAAATGTCCGATCCAAGGGTAAAATAGCTTTTGAAAATCCGTTCGACGGCGGCATTTCCCTTGCCGGCCAGATCGGCCATTTGAATAAGCCGGTGGGCGTTCATCGTGCGGGGGGTTATTTTGATGATATCGAAATTAAAAATAATCCCCGCCGATTTACCGGTCGCCGTCAGGGTTTCGTGCATACGTTTTATGCTGGTCTCGTTGACAAATTTGTCTACCAGAAACGAACGGCGCGCCACGCCGCCGTTAGGCAATTCAGGATTAAGTAAAAACGGCACCCAGTTTACTCTCGCCGTTACCCCGGGCCTGGCCGCAATCGCCTGATCCAGCCGCCGTTTGCCGATGTAACTCCATGGACAGGCGGCATCGAATATGAAATCTATTTCCATCTTGCTAATGCATTAACACAACCTGACCATATGGACAAACTTGCCTGAATTCGGCAACATGCAGCGATTACGCAATTACCAATATAAAAGGGGTGGCCATGTCCATTTTAATCCGTGGCGGTACGGTCGTTAATGCCGAAGGCGAGACGAGCGCCGACGTTTATTGCGAAGGCGGCAAGATCGTCGCCGTGGCGGAAAATCTGGAAGCGCCGACCGGCGCCCGGGAAATCGACGCCGGCGGCTTGCTGGTCATGCCCGGCGGCATTGATCCGCACACTCATATGGAATTGCCATTCATGGGCACGGTGGCCAGCGAGAACTTTTTCACCGGCACCTCGGCCGCCGCCGCCGGCGGCACCACGATGATTATCGATTTCGTCATTCCCGGACCGCAGCAACCGATCATGGAAGCCTGGAAGCAGTGGCGCGAGTGGTCGGAAAAGGCGGCGACCGATTATTCCTTCCACGTCGCCATTACCTGGTGGGATGATACGGTGCATCGTGACATGGAAACCCTGACCCGCGATCACGGCGTCAATTCGTTCAAGCATTTCATGGCCTACAAGGGGGCCATCATGGCCGATGACGAAATCCTGGTGAACAGCTTCACCCGGGCCAGGGAACTAGGCGCTATCTGTACGGTCCATGCGGAAAACGGCGAACTGGTTTTCCATCTGCAACAGAAGCTTCTGGCCCAGGGCGTGAACGGCCCGGAAGGCCACCCGCAATCGCGACCGCCCGAAGTCGAGGGCGAGGCCGCCAACCGGGCGATCCGCATCGCCCAGGTGCTTAATGTTCCGGTTTATATCGTCCACAACAGTTGCCGGGAATCCCTGGAAGCGATTACCCGGGCCAGGCTCGAGGGGCAACGGGTGTTCGGCGAGGTCCTGGCCGGTCATCTGGTGGTCGATGACAGTGTCTACTGGGACCAGGATTTCGAGTTCGCCGCCGCCCACGTCATGAGCCCGCCGTTCCGCCCCAAGGGTCACCAGGAGGCGCTGTGGCGGGGGCTGCAATCGGGTAATCTGCAAACCACGGCGACCGACCATTGCTGTTTCTGTGCACCGCAAAAAGCCGCCGGCAAGGACGATTTCAGCAAAATCCCCAACGGCACCGGCGGCGTCGAAGACCGGATGTCGGTGCTATGGGATCAAGGGGTGGCGACGGGCCGCCTGACGGCCAGTGAATTCGTCGCCGTTACTTCCACCAATACCGCCAAGATTTTCAACATCTTTCCCCGCAAGGGATCAATCAGCGTCGGCGCCGACGCCGACATCGTGCTGTGGGACCCGAACGGCAGCCGCACGATTTCCGCCAAGACCCATCATCAGAATATCGATTTTAATATATTCGAAGGTATGAAGGTCTCCGGGGTCGCCGAAAAAACCATTTCCCAGGGCAAGGTAGTCTGGGAAGATGGCCAGTTGAAGACCGAACGGGGGGCCGGTCGCTATGTCGACCGCCCGACGTACGCACCGTACTATGCGGCCATGGACAAGCGTGGCAAACTGTTTGCCCCGACTTCGGTTAAACGTACTTGAAAAGGGCCGGCGCCGACAATGATCGACAGCGAAACACTCCGCGCACGGCTGCGTAATGTCCTGACCGACGCGACCATCGCCGAACTGCCCAACCATTATCGGGGCAAGGTTCGCGATACTTACCGCTTGCCGGATGGCCGGATGATTATCATCGCCACCGACCGCCAGAGCGCGTTCGACAGGAATTTGGCCGCCGTGCCCTGCAAGGGCGAAGTGCTGACGCAAACGGCGCGGTTCTGGTTCGATGCGACCGCCGATATTTGCGCCAATCACGTTATCGAATACCCCGATCCCAATGTGCTTGTCTGCAAGAACCTAACCATGTTGCCGGTGGAAATGGTGGTGCGGGATTACCTGACCGGATCGACCAATACCTCGATCTGGCCGATGTACGAGCGCGGTGCACGGGATATGTACGGGGTCAGATTTCCGGACGGCCTGGTCAGGAACCAGAAACTTCCGGAAACCATTCTTACTCCGACGACGAAGGCCGAACAGGGCGAACACGACGCCCCGGTGACGCCGGCGGAAATTGTCGAGCAAGGGTTGTTAGGTCAGGCCCGGTGGGATGAACTGGCGGTACTGTCGCTCGCCGTTTTCGCCCGCGGCCGGGAACTGGCCGCAAAACAGGGGTTAATTCTGGTCGATACCAAGTTCGAATTCGGCCTCGATGAAAATGGCCGGGTCTGCCTGGCCGACGAAATTCTGACTCCGGACAGCAGCCGTTATTGGCTGGCCGACAGCTACCCGGACAAAATGGCCGCCGGCGAGAACCCGGACGGACTGGACAAGGAATTCCTGCGCCTGTGGGTGAGCGAGCGGTGCGACCCCTATGCCGATGACATCCCGGAAATTCCCGAAGACACCCTTATAGAATTTGCCGGTCGCTATATCCGCCTGTTTGAAATGCTCACCGGCCAGGAATTTACCGGCGGCGGCGATGTTCCGGTGCTGGAGCGGATCAGGGGTAATCTGGCCACCTATTTTTAACAAAAAAAGGGGAGGCCGAAGCCTCCCCGTAATTCAATCCGTTAGCAAGCCTGCAACTTGGTATTACATGCTCATGGCCTTGTTCCAGATGTCGTGGGTCCAGGCGCCGGAGGGTTTTTTGGTGATAACCGGGTCGGATTTGCTGGACAGCAGGACATCGACGGTGCGTTCGTAGTCGGCCGGTTCCAAATAACCCAGGCCCTTGGAAGAACCCGCAATCAGCTTGGCAATTTCACCCATCATGCGGCGCTGGTGCTTTTCGGTCTGGGCCCCGGAAGAATCATTTTCAAGCACGATATCGGCCGCTTCGTTAACGTTATCCATGGCGTATTTCCAACCCTTCATGGAAGCCTTGACGAAACGGGCCAGTTTGTCGGCCATCTTGGGATCTTTCAGATTTTTCTCCAGCGTATACAGGCCATCTTCCAGGGTGGCGACGCCCTGATCTTCGTACTTGAAGACTACCAGTTCGCTGGCCGGAATACCGGCGTCGATAATTTGCCAGTATTCGTTATAGGTCATGGTCGATACGCAATGGGCCTGCTTTTGCAGGATCGGATCGACGTTGAAGCCCTGCTTGAGGACGGTCACGCCGTTCGGTCCGCCATCGGTCGAAAGGTCCAGTTTGGCCATCCACGACAGGAACGGATATTCATTGCCGTAGAACCAGACCCCCAGGGTCTTGCCCTTGAAGTCGGCCGGGGTCTTGATGCCGCTGTCCTTGCGGCAGGTCAGCATCATCCCGGATTTCTTGAAAGTCTGGGCGATGTTGACCAGCGGTACGCCTTTTTCGCGGCTCGCCAATGCCGAGGGCATCCAGTCGACGATCACATCGGCGCCGCCGCCGGCGATCACCTGCGACGGGTTGATGTCTGGTCCGCCGGGCTTGATGGTGACGTCCAGCCCGACATCCTTGTAGAAGCCCTTGTCCTTGGCCACGTAGTAACCGGCGAACTGGGCCTGGGTCACCCATTTAAGCTGCAAGGTGAGTTTTTCGGCGGCTTCCGCCCGGGCGATGCCCAGCGCCAGAATGGCGGCGGTAAGGACGCTGGTCAATTTCACGATTTTCTGCATTTATTTTCTCCCTGTTATGTGAACATTATTGATTATCAGCGGTAAGAAGGATGCCAGAAAGTCAGCCTGCGTTCCAGCAAGGCCAGCATCCCGTAGAAAACAGAACCGGCGACGGCGGCGACGGCGATGGTCGCCCACACGGTATCGACATTCATCCTGGCCATTTCGGTGCTTATTCTAAATCCCATGCCTTTTATCGGAGTGCCGAAGAATTCCGCGACAATAGCACCAATCAGGGCCAGCGTTGAGTTGATTTTGAGGGCGTTGAAGATGAACGGCAAGGCGCTCGGCAATCGTAGATTAAGAAATGTTTGGTGGTGTGTCGCGCCGTAGCAATGCATCAGGTCGCCTTGCATATCGTCGGGCGAGTTAAGTCCGGCCAGGGTGTTTATCATCATTGGAAAGAAGGTCATGACGACGATCACGGCGGCCTTGGATTGCCAGTCAAAACCAAACCACATAACCATTATCGGGGCGATCCCGACAATCGGAATGGCGCTGACGGCGGACCCCAGCGGCAGTAGTCCACGGGCCAGGAAAGGCACCCGGTCGATGACCAGCGCGACCAAAAATCCGGAACCGCAACCGAACACGAAACCGCTCAGCACCGCCTTGAGAAATGTCTGCTGGAAATCGAGCCACAGGATGTCGTAGCGGGTCGCGATAATGTTGCCGATCTGGCTGGGGGCGGGCAGCAATACCTTGGGCACATCAAAGCCAATGACCAGAACCTGCCACAGATAAAGCAGCCACAGCCCGAACAGGGTGGGGACCAGCAGAGCAAGCAGCTTGTCCGGCTGTTTTTGCAACGACAGGTTTTCCAGCGCCCGCCAGACCACGATTGATAGCCCGGCCAGGAAAAGCCATAGGCCCGGGGCCTGGGCGCCGAGCGTCAGCCCGGACGATAACATTTCCAGCGGCGCAATAACGCCGGCCCCGGCCCCGAACGTTGAAACGGCGAGCGCCGGCCAGCCAGCCGCCCGCGGCCTGAAGGCCAGCCATATGGCGCTTGCCAGGGCGACGAGCGCCGGAACCAGTACTTCCGGCATATCCAGCCAGCCAACCGCTTCCGGACCTTGCCCGCCAACGCCGCCCAGCGGCAGCATGAAACCCGTCGCCATGAACAGCAGACACAGGGTGTCGTCGATGCGTCTCTTGGCGCCGACCGTACTCATGGCCGCGCCCCCATTCTGCCGGCGACGAAACGTTCGCCAAGGCTAACCGCGTAAACCAGAATCATGCCGAGCACCGAGGCGACGATCAGCGCCGACCAGATTTGCACGGTCTGGCCGTAATAGGAGCCGCTCAGCAGCCGCGCCCCGATGCCGGCCTGCGCCCCGGTCGGCAGTTCGCCGACAATTGCCCCGACCAGGCTGATGGCGACGGCGACCTTCAGGCTGGTAAACAGGAAAGGAACCGACGCGGCCAGCCGCAATTTCCAGAAAATTTGCCCCTGGGTGGCGTTGTAGGTACGCATCAGATCCATTTGCAGGGGGTCGGGCGACCGCAACCCCTTGACCATGCCGATAGCCACCGGAAAGAAACAAAGGTACATGGATATCAGGGCTTTCGGCAGCAATCCGGTATAACCCATATTCCCCAGAATAATGATAACCATCGGCGCAATGGCCAGAATGGGTACCGTTTGCGAGGCTATGATCCAGGGCAGCAAACTGCGTTCCAAGGTCACCACGTGGACAATGCCAACCGCCAGCAAGACCCCCAGCACGATACCCATAGCGAACCCCAGAAGGGTCGATGAGCCGGTCACGGCGGCATGATAAATCAGGCTTCGCTTGCTGGTGACTTTCTTCTGGGCGGTGGTCTTGTACAGTTCGACTGCGACCTGATTAGGCGACGGCAAAACCGGTCGCTTCATCGACCAGCTTTCATCGATTAGTTGCGCCATGGTCCAGTCGATCTTGTTGCGTTCGAATTTTTCGATCACCTGTGGCGCATTCAGATAAACGGCGCCGGCGTACCAGGCGATCAGGATAAAGGTAAGGATGACGGCAACCGGCAACGCCCGTCCGGCACAGGCGCGGCGGAACAGCGATCCGGTCGGCGGGGCAGGGGGGGCTGAAACGGCGGCCTTAGTCATCATAGCTGTGCCCTTCCCGCAACGCCAGGCGGACTTCATGGGCGATTTCCAGGAATTCCGTGGTGTCGCGGAAATCGAGCGTCCTGTCCGGCGGCAAATTGCTGTCGATTACTTTCAGTATGCGGCCCGGCCTGGGACTCATGACGATGATCTTGTTGGACAGGAATACCGCTTCGGAAATGGAGTGGGTAACAAACACCACGGTCTTGCCGGTACGTTCCCAAAGCCTGAGAAACTGTTCGTTGAGATGGTCCCTGGTAATTTCGTCCAGGGCGCCGAAGGGTTCATCCATCAACATCAGTTCGGGATCGAAACACAGCGCCCTGGCGATTGATGCACGCTGCTGCATTCCCCCCGACAGCTGCCATGGAAATTTCCGCTCGAACCCCTGCAAGCCAACCAGCGCCAGATGCTTTTCCGCCCGTTCCCTGCATTCGCCGCGTGACATGCCCATCAATTCCAGCGGCAGCATGACGTTGCGCATAACCGTGCGCCAGGGATACAGTACCGGCGCCTGAAAACAGTAACCATACAACCGATTAAGCCGCGCCGTTTCCGGCGATACGCCGGCGACCTCGATCCTGCCCGAAGTCGGCTGTTCCAGATCGGCGATAACGCGCAACAGGGTCGTCTTGCCGCAACCGGAAGGCCCGATCAGGGAAACGAAATCACCTTTGGTAATTTTCAGATCGACATCCGACAGGGCGTGAACCGGTGCGTCCGTCGTTTCGAAGGTCAGGTTCAGGCCTTCCGCGTCGATGATCGCATCGTTCATTCGTCGGACATTCCCACCGAATTGGCCCGTTCGATGACGGCCTGCAACAAGACCTGGCAGCCGGCCGTTATATCATCGGGGGTGGCGTTTTCCTCTTCATTGTGGCTGATACCGTTTTCGCACGGAATGAAGATCATGCCGGTCGGCGCCACCCGGTTTATGTAGCAGGCGTCGTGGCCGGCGCCGCTGACTATATCCCGGTGCGCATAGCCCGCCTGTTCGGCGGCGTTGCGCACGGCATTTACGCAATCGGCGTCGAAGGCGACCGGCGGCGAATACCAGATTTGCTCGAATTCCATTTCCAGGCCGATCTTATCGACGATCTTTTGCACTTCGGCTTCCAGCTCGTCATTCATGGACTCGAGAATTT
>VAPL010335518.1_pt1 | contig 16543 bp, 13 predicted proteins | sample 3395061 | NCBI WGS metagenome assembly VAPL01 (sample SAMN08290444, study PRJNA428436) | hydrothermal vent metagenome | isolation source: Deep-sea hydrothermal vent chimney 2 | place: Pacific Ocean: Juan De Fuca Ridge | depth 2182 m m | reverse complement strand
TTTGATGCAGATATTGTCATACCATCTGTGGACAGCGTAGTTAAAAGCGATTTTCTCAAAGTGGACAGATCCGGCAATGGCGACATCGACATCATTCTAAATGGAATAAGAAATTTTTCTAATATTTATAACGGCAGATTATGGCTCGAGGTTTTAATTGTAAAAAATATCAACGATAGCTTGGAAAGCATAAAACAGCTTGGAAAATGGGCATCTACCGTAAAAGCTGAAAAACTTCAGATAGGCAGCGTAGTCAGACCTCCTGCAGCGGATGTTATGCCGGCTACAACAATCGAACTACAGAGAATTGCCGGTATTCTACGGAGTTATCTTAATTATGCCGTAGAGGTAGCAAGCGAATTTGAGGCTGATGGTGAAGAAGATCGTATCTCGGAAGCAAGAATTTTGTCAAGCTGTAGGATGCGTCCACTTACAAAAAATGATTTAACCTTATTATATGGGGATAATCCCAAGTTAAACGACATATTATGCCGATTGATTGACGATGGCTTGATAAAACAGGAAAAATTTGACGGTAGAAAATATTATAAAACAACAAACCTGTGAGGTTTTCTTGCTAATAAAAAATACCTTTCTTTTAATGATTCAATTGCCTAAGCAGACATAGATTATCCAATAAACATATAATCAGTGTTAAAGAGGCAATAAAAATCTTAAAACACTGCATCTTAGAATATAATGAGACCACTCTTCATAAATCTTTCTCAACTTTCTTTATATTTCCCCTTGACAATAAGATTCGGATGGTATAGTATCCCTATTCGTCCTTGCGAAAGGAAGAGGTTTTATAACCTTACCTCTTGCATAGCGACCTGTTCTTTATCAGATGACGTTTAGTTAGGAAATAATATTAATACTACATAAAAGCTCTTTCAATAGAGCAATTTTTGAGAGTTTGATCCTGGCTCAGAACGAACGCTGGCGGCGTGCTTAACACATGCAAGTCGAACGAGAATCTGATGCTTGCATCAGAGGAGAGTGGCGAATGGGTGAGTAACAGGCAGGTAATCTACCGGAAAGCTCGGAATAGCATGGGGAAACCTATGGTAATACCGAATAATCAGTAATTGATGTTTTCTTTTACTGTAAAGATTTATCGCTTTCTGATGAGCCTACCTCCGATTAGCTTGTTGGTAAGGTAAGAGCCTACCAAGGCTACGATCGGTAGTTGATCTGAGAGGATGATCAGCCACACTGGGACTGAGACACGGCCCAGACTCCTACGGGAGGCAGCAGTGGGGAATATTGCACAATGGGCGAAAGCCTGATGCAGCGACGCCGCGTGGAGGACGAAGGCTTTCGAGTCGTAAACTCCTTTCGGGAGCGAAGAAGGAGGCGCAAGCCTTTTGACTTTAACTTCAGAAGAAGCACCGGCTAACTCCGTGCCAGCAGCCGCGGTAATACGGGGGGTGCTAGCGTTGTTCGGAATTACTGGGCGTAAAGCGCATGTAGGTGGTTTGCTAAGCAGAATGTGAAATCCTCAGGCTCAACTTGAGAACGGCATTCTGAACTGGCAGACTTGAGTATGGAATGGGGAAACAGAATTCCAGGTGGAGGGGTGAAATCCGTAGAGATCTGGAAGAATACCGGTGGCGAAGGCGGTTTCCTGGTACATAACTGACACTGAGATGCGAAAGCGTGGGGAGCAAACAGGATTAGATACCCTGGTAGTCCACGCCCTAAACGATGGATACTAGATATTGGGAGATTTTTTTCCAGTATCGAAGCTAACGCGTTAAGTATCCCGCCTGGGGAGTACGATCGCAAGATTAAAACTCAAAGGAATTGACGGGGGCCCGCACAAGCGGTGGAGCATGTGGTTTAATTCGACGCTACGCGAAGAACCTTACCTGGATTTGACATGTTAGTGGTAGGAAGCCGAAAGGCTGACGACCCTGTGTCCTTTTTAGAGCACACTTTGAAGAAGTGTTGAGTGTTAAGAAAAGATTAAGACAAGATTAAGAAAAGAAGCTCTTTTAAAGCTATTAGCTTAGAATAATTAGCTTACTTAAAGCCATTAGCTTATAAAGTAGGTAGAGAGAATCTAAACTTTATAACCTATAAGATTTAAGTTATATCTTTTTTCTTATTAACTTCTTAATTTTAAAACTTAAAGCTCATAACTAAAATTTCTTAAAGAGAACTGCTTTAAAATGGATGCAGGGAGCTTTCACAGGTGCTGCATGGCTGTCGTCAGCTCGTGTCGTGAGATGTTGGGTTAAGTCCCGTAACGAGCGCAACCCTCGCCATCAGTTACTAACAGGTTATGCTGAGCACTCTGATGGGACTGCCGGTGACAAACCGGAGGAAGGCGAGGATGACGTCAAGTCCTCATGGCCCTTATATCCAGGGCTACACACGTGCTACAATGGCCGTTACAATAAGATGCTTGATCGCGAGGTTTGGCAAATCTACTAAAGGCGGCCTCAGTTCGGATTGGAGTCTGCAACTCGACTCCATGAAGCTGGAATCGCTAGTAATCGGAGGTCAGCTACACTCCGGTGAATACGTTCCCGGGCCTTGTACACACCGCCCGTCACACCATGGGAGTTTATTTGGCCCGAAACCGGTATGCTAACCGCAAGGAGGCAGCCGACTACGGCAAGGTAGATGACTGGGGTGAAGTCGTAACAAGGCAGCCGTAGGAGAACCTGCGGCTGGATCACCTCCTTAATAAGGTGTATAATTTTACATTGACCTAAAAGTATATATTAAATTAGTTCCATGAGCTTTTAACCGACCTGTTCTATTGAATCGGCCGGTTAAAGTAAATTGGAACTATTACAAGCTATTCGTCATCTGATATTGTTTAATTGATAAGCTAATTAGTCATAATAAAAGCAGGCTAGCGGGCCTGTAGCTCAGCTGGTTAGAGCGCACGCCTGATAAGCGTGAGGTCGATAGTTCAAATCTATCTAGGCCCACCACTTCTAATGTTAAACATTAAATTTAAATATTTAATGTTTAATGATAAATTGCAGATTACGAATTAACAATTCAAAATTTAACATTTATCATTGAGCAGTTATCAGGGGGGGCTTAGCTCAGCTGGGAGAGCATCTCGTTTGCACCGAGAAGGTCGCAGGTTCGATCCCTGTAGCCTCCACCATTTGAAGTTCTGCTTTTTATATTCTCAACCCGCAAGCTCTTATTATTTGTGCCTGCGCTAATTATGATGATTTTTAGTCTTATCTGTTTGAAACCGATCGAAAGGTAGTTATATTTAAGTAGATCGTTAAATTTGTTTTCTAATATATTTTAAATTTGTTACTTAATATGTTTAAGATATATTTTTAAATCCGTTTAACGTTTATTTAAAAAACCTTTTGTCAGGTTCTGCCCGTTCTTTGTCATTGCTGATTATGAAATTTTAATCTAACCAATTGAAATTTAGCCGAACTTTAGAAATAAAGTTTAATATAAAAGTTATCAATTAATCAAATCTAAAATCAAATGTAAAGTTAAATATAGAAAAACTCAATTGCCAAACAATAGGCGGTTAAGTTAATAAGGGCTTATGGTGAATGCCTTGGTAACAGATAGCGATGAAGGACGTGATAGACTGCGATATGCCTCGGTGAGCCGCCAAATAGGCTTTGACCCGGGGATTTCCGAATGGGGAAACCCGATAAGCTGAACGCTTATCATCGGCTCCTGAATATATAGGGAGCAGGAAGCGAACCCGGCGAACTGAAACATCTAAGTAGCCGGAGGAAAAGAAATCAAAAGAGATTTCCCGAGTAGTGGTGAGCGAAAGGGAAACAGTCTAAAGCAGATTTATGTCAAGCCTTACCGGCGTTGTAAATCTGTGGTTGTAAGGAGATTTTTAAAGGCACCTCTATTGATTTTGGATGTTCAAATCGAGATTCTAAATCTGCATCATTGAGGCACAAATTTAAGGTAAATAGTTTGGCTATTGCCGAAATTTGTAACGAAGATGAGGCGAATTTAGGGCTCAAGATGGATATTCACAAATTAATAGAGGTGCCTTAAAGACAGGTAAGTGTCTTTGGCATCTGTCAACTGTTAGTTGAAGGTAGTGGGATCTACCGCCATAGAGAGTGAAAGCCTCGTAAACGAAAACAGATTGACGGAAGTTTGAATCTTTCTTAAGTACCACGGAGCACGTGGAATTCTGTGGGAATCCGGGGGGACCATCCTCCAAGACTAAATATAATCTGTTGACCGATAGTGAACTAGTACCGTGAGGGAAAGGTGAAAAGTACCCCTGTTAGGGGAGTGAAATAGTACCTGAAACCATAAGCCTACAATCAGCCGAAGGGCTATGATGGATTAAATGTTTTATACTTGTATGAGATGTTTGATCCGTAACGCCTGACGGCATGCCTTTTGTATAATGAGCCACCGAGTTATTCTATGCGGCAAGGTTAACCGATTGTAGTCGGGAAGCCGCAGCGAAAGCGAGTCTGAATAGGGCGTCAAGTCGTATGGGATAGACCCGAAACCGAGTGATCTATCCATGGTCAGGATGAAGGTCAAGTAACACTGACTGGAGGTCCGAACGGGTGCCGGTTGAAAACGACTCCGATGAACTGTGGATAGGGGCGAAAGACCAATCAAACTCGGAGATAGCTGGTTCTCCCCGAAATATATTGAAGTATAGCCTCCGGTAATTGATTAACGGCGGTAGAGCACTGAATGGACTAGGGCCCCCACCAGGGTACCAAACCCAATCAAACTCCGAATGCCGTTATATCTTATCCGGGGAGTCAGACTACGGGCGATAAGGTCCGTGGTCGAAAGGGAAACAGCCCAGATCGTCAGCTAAGGTCCCTAAATCCGTTTTAGTGGGAAAGGTTGTTTTGTTGCATAAACAGCTAGGAGGTTGGCTTAGAAGCAGCCATCCTTTAAAGAAAGCGTAATAGCTCACTAGTCAAGCGACAATGCGCCGAAGATATAACGGGGCTCAAAACGGATACCGAAGCTGCGAATGCAGAACCTTTTGGTTTTGCATGGTAGGGGAGCGTTCCTTACGGATGAAGCAGTATCGTAAGAAGCTGTGGACGTAAAGGAAGTGAGTATGGTGGCATGAGTAACGATAAGACAGGTGAAAAACCTGTCCGCCTAAAGTCTAAGGTTTCCTATCCAACGCTATTCGAGATAGGGTTAGTCGGTCCTAAGGCGAGGCAGAAGTGCGTAGTCAATGGACAGCAGGTTAATATTCCTGCACCACTTTATCTTTGCGATGGGGTGACATTCGGGCTAGAGCAGGTGGCCGGTTGGAAGTGGCCATCGAAATTCCGTGAGAGTGCGGCAGGCAAATCCACCGCACATATATCTTTGGGAATGATAGACTGCGGATATCTTCGGATTGAAGCAGGTCTGCTGGAGACTGAATCAAGAAAAACCTCTAAGCTATAAAGGTAAAGTGTCCGTACCGCAAACCGACACAGGTAGACAAGTAGAGAATACTATGGCGTATGAGATAACTCTGGCTAAGGAACTCGGCAAAATAGTCCCGTAACTTCGGAATAAGGGATACCTGATAATGTGATAAGATTAAGGGTACCTCTATTGATTCCGAATGTTCAGATTGAGATTCCAAATCCGCATCATTGAGACACAAATTGAAGGCAGATAGTTTTGCTATTGTCAAAATTTGCAACGAAGATGAGGCTTATTTGGGGCTTAAGATGAATGTTTATGAATTAATAGAGGTACCCTTAGCTCTTTGAGCAATGTATCAGGCTGCAGTGAAATGGCCCTGGCGACTGTTTAACAAAAACACAGCACTCTGCTAACTCGTAAGAGGATGTATAGGGTGTGACGCCTGCCCAGTGCCGGAAGGTTAAGAGGATGAGTTACCCCACCACTAAATTGCTTTGGAGGTTTAATATGTATTACATATATGTGCTTCAAGCTGAGATAGATGGAAGATTCTATTTAGGCTGCAGCTCTAATTTAAGGAGCAGACTTAAAGCGCATAACGCAAGACAAAATAAATCGACAAAATACAGCAAGCGGAAACTCGTTTATTATGAAGCTTATCAATCAGAAAGTTATGCAAGACTGCGTGAAGCAAGTCTAAAGCATAATGAAAGGATGAGAAGTTTTGTTTATAAACGAATCAAAGCTAGCCTAAATGAAGAGCAATTTGGTGGTGGGGGAAGCCCTGAATTGAAGCCCCGGTAAACGGCGGCCGTAACTATAACGGTCCTAAGGTAGCGAAACTCCTTGTCGGGTAAGTTCCGACCCGCATGAAAGGCGTAACGATCAGGGCACTGTCTCGGCCAGAGACTCAGTGAAATTGTGTTGGCGGCGAAAACACCGTCTACCCGCGACAAGACAGAAAGACCCCGGAACCTTTACTGCAACTTGACACTGGGGTAAGAATCAGGACGCGTAGGATAGGTGGGAGGCTATGAAATTTTCCTTTCGGGGAGAATGGAGCCACCCTTGAAATACCACCCTTCCTGTTTTTTACTCCTAACATATTTCCGTTATCCGGAAAATGGACAATGTCTGGTGGGCAGTTTGACTGGGGCGGTCGCCTCCTAAACTGTAACGGAGGCGCGCAATGGTTGGCTCAGATGGTATGGAAATCCATTTTAGAGTGTAAAGGCATAAGCCAGCCTGACTGCGAGAGATAAAGCTCAAGCAGAGACGAAAGTCGGTCTTAGTGATCCGGTGATTCCAAATGGAAGGGTCATCGCTCAACTGATAAAAGGTACTCCGGGGATAACAGGCTGATACCACCCAAGAGTTCATATCGACGGTGGTGTTTGGCACCTCGATGTCGGCTCATCGCATCCTGGGGCTGAAGCAGGTCCCAAGGGTTTGGCTGTTCGCCAATTAAAGCGGTACGCGAGCTGGGTTCAGAACGTCGTGAGACAGTTCGGTCCTTATCTGTCGTGGGCGCAGGAGATTTGAGGGAAGCTATCCTTAGTACGAGAGGACCGGGATGGACGAACCTCTAGTGCACCGGTTGTTCTGCCAAGAGCATCGCCGGGTAGCCATGTTCGGAACCGATAACCGCTGAAAGCATATAAGCGGGAAGCGGCTCCCAAGATTAAATCTCCCTTCCTGCATCCTCCTTTAGATTAGCATATATATCTACTTATAAAGTGTATATGAAATCTTAAGGTGGATGCAGGACTAAAGGTCACAGGAAGACTACCTGTTTGATAGGCCGGGTGTAGAAGCGTAGCAATATGCGAAGCTGACCGGTACTAATAGACCGTGAGGCTTAACCGTTTTATTGTTTGGTAATTGAGTTTAGAGAATAAAAGAATATAATGAAAGATTTGACCAAATTGATTAGCTAAATTATATTAATCGGAAAGAAGTAAGAGTAAGATTAAAATTAAGAGATAAGAAAGATATGAAGATAGATATAGAATAAATACAGATGTGAGACAAATACAGGTACATATCATAGATATCTTCAAACATAATCAGCAAGTATAAGATATTCCTCTGGTGGCTATAGAGCTGGGGCAACACACGAATCCATTCCGAACTCGTAAGTTAAGTCCAGCGTCGCCGATGGTACTAAGATTCTTGGGAGAGTAGGTTACTGCCAGGGGAAGTTTAAAAGATAAGAAATTTAAGAAAGATGGGGGTATATGACGTATTAGCATTTTTTATCAATTTGTTAATAGTTGCTTCTCATCCAAAGATATGTTAAAATATGTATAAATTTAACTCAAGAAGCCTTTTGGATTTCACAGCTTGATGCTGCGCAAATTTGAGGCTGTCATAAAAAAAGAATTCGGTTTTATCTATAATAATCATCGTATTGGAGTCGCTGTTTCAGGAGGTCCTGATTCGGTATCGCTTCTTTTGCTTCTTAATGCTTTGAACCCTTTGAAAAATAATCTTGTTGTGCTTCATTATGATCATATGTTGAGAAAAAGTGCGTGGGAAGATCGAATGTTTGTAAATAAGCTCGCCAAGAGATTGAATCTGCCTATTCTAATCGGTAGATCCAACGTAGGTCTATTTTCTCGAAGAAACCATTTTTCCCCTGAGGAAGGGGCGAGAATTGCTCGCTATAGATTTTTTGATAAAGCTGCAAAAATTATGAATTTAGATTTTATAACCACCGCACATACGGCAGATGATCAGATTGAAACGGTGATATTAAGACTTATTCGAGGCTCGGGAATAAGGGGACTTAGAGGAATACGTTCCATGCGAGGAATTTATGTCAGGCCCCTTTTATCGTTTGAAAAAAGAGATTTAATTCAATTTTTACAGGAAAATAATCAAGATTATAGAATTGATGAATCAAATTCGGATACTAGATATAAAAGAAATTTTATAAGAGCCAATATAATTCCGCTTATGAAAAATATGAATCCCGGATTATCTTCTACAATTTATAAAAGCTCGGAATATATAGGGATAGATAATCAATTTTTGGATAAAGAGGTTAAAAAGTTATCAAAACAGTTTGTTCACAGATCCGATTTCTACGAGATTGCAAGAAAGCGTTTCATTGGTTTTGACCAAGCGATGCAGTCGCGCATAGTGGGCTATTTTTTTATGCTCTTATCGGGGAGCTTTTACAATCCTCCATTAACTTTTGCCGAAGATGCTGTGTCTATGATAGATATTGGCAGCGGAAGTAAAACTTATGAGAATTTTCGTATAACGGTAAGCTGCGGATATGTTGCATTTTATATGGATGACGAGCCTGAAAAAATTAATACTGTTATAAAGATTGGTGAAAACAGAAGTTTAAGCGCTATGAGTATCAATATATCCGAACATGATAGATCTGACATATACAAAAGTTATTTTTATAGTGAGAATAAATTTATTTTTTATATTAACGCTTCCGCTGTAAAAGGAGACCTCAAAATACGCAATATTCGTAATGGCGACTATTTTATTCCGTTTGGAAAACATAGAAAGGTCAAGATCGCTCGTTTTCTAATAAAAAATAAAATTCCTATATATTTCAGAAAGTATATCGCCGTTCTTTATGACGACGAGAAAATAGCTGCCGTTTTGCCTGTTCAGATTGACAATAGGGTAAGACTAAGCGATAATTCCAAAGATATTTTGAAAATAAGATGTGTTATAAGGAGTGATTGATGAAGAATGCTGTTGTGATCGGTGTGGCTGGATTTATTGGGTCCAACATCGCCAAGAAGCTTATAAAAGACGGGTACAATGTTCTGGGTGTAGATAATTTTTACAGTGGTACATTTAAAAATATAATTGATTTTAAAGGTGAATTTGCATGCAGTGATGTTGCAAAAGATAGTCTTGATCGTTTTGCCGATGCCGATGCTCTGTTTTTCGAATCTGCCATAACAGATACAACCGTTATGAACCAAGAGGAGATGATGATTAACAACTACGAGGCCTTTAGAAGGTTACTCGAATTTTCCAAAGATAAGCATATAAAAATTGTTTATGCATCAAGTGCGGCAACTTATGGCAACGCAAAAGCTCCTACCAAAGAAGATATTCACCTTGTTCCACTTAATGTATATGGTTACTCAAAATTATGTATGGATAGATTGGCGGCTCAATATGCAGAAAAATACAATATGGATATTATAGGTCTGCGCTATTTTAATGTATATGGCATGGGGGAACAGCATAAAGGAAAATTTGCAAGTATGATATATCAATTGGCACAACAGATGAGAGCGGGAAAGCACCCTCAAATATTTACCGATGGCGAGCAAAAACGTGATTTCGTATCTATTGATGATGCTGTATCGGCGAATATGAAGGCACTTTTCGCTAAAAGCGGTGTGTATAATGTGGGATCCGGCGCATCCACAACTTTTAACAAGATTGTAGAATGCTTAAATGAAGGTATGGGATTGGATCTGCCCCCGAGATATTTTGAGTGTCCGTACGATTTTTTTCAAATTCATACTGAAGCTGATTTGACAAAATCTAAAAATGAGCTTGAATATGAGCCTGAAGTTAATATAAAAGATGGGATATTTGATTATTTAAACAAATTAGGTTTTGCAAAATAGATTGTTTTTACTATTAGTAGTATGAAAGTTAACTGTAATTTGTGTCCAAGAAGATGCAACGTTAAGCGATCCGAAGGCAAGATGGGATACTGTAAGGCATTGCTGCCTAAAATAGCAAGTTATTGCATTCATAAGGGAGAAGAACCGCCTATTGCAGGCAAAAACGGATCTGGTGCCCTCTTTTTTTCTCATTGCACGCTTTCCTGTGTATTTTGCCAGAATTATCCTATTAGCCAATATGGCGTAGGAAATTTTGTTACTGTTGAGCGTATGTCTGAGATTATGTTGTCACTGCAAGAGAAAAAGGCTGAGAATATAAATCTAATCAGCGCCGATCACTATATTCCGTGGGTGATTAATGCAGTTCGGCTTGCAAAAAAAAACGGACTGAAAATCCCGATAGTGCTTAATACGAGTTCGTTTCTCACTGAGGAAACCGTTAGACAACTTGTTGGAGTCGTGGATATATATCTTGCGGATTTCAAGTATTTCGATGAAATAACCGCTAAAAGAATGTGCGGATTTTCGCAATATGCATTATACGCAAAAAAGGCGATAAAAATTATGTACAATCAGGTAGGAGGTCTAAAAATAGTTTCAGGAACGGCAAAAAAAGGTTTAATAATTAGACATCTTATTTTGCCCCACTATGATAGTCAGGCAAAAAGAATTTTGCAGTGGATAAAAATAAACTTTGGAGCATCTGTACCTGTTAGTATAATGAGACAGTATTTTCCGGCATACAAAGCCGTTAAAATGCATGATATTGCCTGTAAAATTACAGATGATGAATATTATTTAGTTTTAAAAGAAGCCGATAAACAAGGACTTTCGGGATGGATTCAGAATAATGACCATAATATATTGGCCGATGTTTCATAAGAAGGAGATGAATGAATGATAACGACTTTTAGAAATCACTTAAAAGCTTTAAGCTTGGTAATATGGGTAGGTATTTTTGCGTTTGTAGCCGGCGGATCGGCGCTATATGTCTTCGGACCGTTCAGCAGGGGAAACAACAATGCAATCACTGTTGGAAATATAAAGATTTCGCGGCAGCAATATCAAACTATGTATAACAACTATTACAAAACATATTCAAAATTGCTCGGAAATTCATTTAGCAAAGGTATGGTGGAAAAATTAGGTTTAAAAAATTTGGTAAAAAATCGTCTTATTAATCAGGCAATATTGCAGATAGAGGCAAAAAAAGATGGTATAAAGGTATCGGATGCTTCCGTTGCATTAGAGATAGAAAGTAATCCAAATTTTTCTCGATCGGGCAAATTTAGCGAATATGCGTATAATGCATTTCTTAATTCCAACAACATAACAAAGAAGAAATATGAAAACTCGGTACGAAACAATCTTCTTATGAGACAAGAAGCTCAAAGACTGGTTGGAAATGTTAACATATCCGATAATTTGGTGAAAGAGAAATATCTTTCTTCGTATGAGAAACGAAGTTATAGATATTTTATAATTAACGGTTCTAAATATGAAAATAGGGTAAGGGTTAACCAAAATAATTTGGAGAATTTTTATGCTAAAAATAAAGAAAAATTTAAAATTCCTCAAAAAGTCGTAATTAAATATATAAATATTGATATAAAGAATACACAAAAGTTTATCAAAATAAAAAAAGTTACTGAGAAAAAATTCTATGATTCCCACCCCGATCTATTTATGAGTCCTGCCGTAGTTCACGCAAGACATATCCTTATTGCTGATAAAAATGGAAATTACAGCGCAGCGCTCAAAAAAGCCGAAGCTATTTATAAAAAGCTTAAGAAAGGCGCTTCATTTAAAAAACTTGCAGAAAAGTATTCGGATGACCCGGGTTCTAAAAATAGAGGCGGCGATCTTGGATACATCGATAGAAATCAACTTGTGAAGCCGTTTGCAAATGCAGCTTTTTCGTTAAAAATCGGACAAATTAGCAAACCTGTGAAGACAAGGTTCGGCTATCATATTATTGAAGTGCTTGATAGAAAGAGTGAATCTGCGGAGCCGTTTAAAAAAGTGGAAAGTGCAATCGGCAGCTCTCTAAGAAAGGCGAATGCTTATCAAAACCTTTTTAATAACGCAAAGCGAGCACAAATGGAGTGGAAAAGCGGTGATACGCATATCCGATATCCTATTATAACTTCCATACCCTTTGCGTATAATGGAACATTATTTGGCGACAACACAAAAAATGTTTATCAATCAGCCGTCTTAATTGCTAAAAATGAAGTGTCTTCTCCTGTAAAAATAGGATCGGATCGTTACATTCTTTTTAAAAAGATCAAAATTATAAAATCTTATGTGCCAAAGTTTGCCGATATAAAATCTATGATCAGGAAAGACGTTGTAAGGGTGAAATCTGAAAAATATGCTAAAAAATTAGGGCAAAGAGTTTTGAAGGCTGTACGAAATATTGGCATGATAAAAGCTGGAAGAAAATACAGATTGAAATTTATTACGACAAAACCGCTTCTGATTGCCGATTTATACAATACTTTGCCAAACTGTTCGCCTCAAACATTAAATAAGCTTAAGAAGAGTAAGGCTGAGATTTGCGGCAAAGAAGGATTATACAACATTGTGGAACTTAAAGGAATTAGCAAATTTGATAAAAAAGATTTTCAAAGCAAAAAAGTTTCCATATATAACCGCCTGCAGCAGGTTAAAATGGCAAACATTCTTAATAATAAGATTAAACAGCTAAGGAAAAAAGTTAAAATTACGACTAACGAAAAGTTTATAAATAGTATATAATGCGACTTGATTGATATATTGGTAATATATAGGTGAGTAATGGTATGGAAGAGATCGGTGCTTGTAATTGTTTAGCCGATGAATTGAGGATAGACCGCATTGTTGCGGCACTTTCAAGGGAGATGCCAAAATGGAAAGTTCCTGTCGTTACCGAGATTTCTCGGAACGGCAATCCTTTTTGGATTTTAATTTCTACGGTTTTGAGTCTTAGAACAAAAGATCAAACAACCAGAGATGCCACATACAGGCTTATGGAACATGCCGGAACTCCGAAGGAACTTGCCGGGTTGGGTTTTCAAACAATAGAAAAGCTTATATATCCTGTAGGGTTTTACCATACCAAAGCAAGAAATATCGTGAAAATATGCGATATTTTGCATGATAGCTACAATGATGTGGTTCCGGATGATATTGATACGCTTTTAAAACTTCCCGGTGTTGGCAGAAAGACAGCCAATCTTGTGATAACCGTGGGATATGGTAAATTAGGTATCTGCGTGGATGTTCATGTTCATCAGATTTCAAATAGGTTGGGCATCGTAAGTACGAACAATCCCCTACAAACTGAAATGGTGCTTAGAAAATGTTTGCCCAAAAAATATTGGATTGAGTATAATGATCTTTTGGTTGCATTTGGTCAAAATATATGCAGATCCGTTTCTCCTTTCTGTTCGCTTTGCCCTATTGAGGCTACTTGCCCGAAAATTGGAGTAAAAAAGTCTCGATAAACTTTATAGCTCCTGCTTGTTATTGTCATTATGCGGAACCTCAGTCGTTAGCCTTTCGCCTGGAGTCCCGCATATATGACACTTGTCAGGCCGCTTATTTATGCTCTCTTCATTTCTGCAAACCGGACATATCCAAACGCTTTTTTTTGCACCCGCATCTTTTTGCTTCATTTGCTACCCTTCCGAAATTTTTTTATACATTAACATTACTTATATTATTGTCAACTTATTTGTAAATAATATCCGATACATATATATTGATCTGTGGATAAAATGAAATAAATATTATTTGGAGAATATATGAAGATACAATTACTTTATTCGTTGGGTTGTCCTGAATGGGGCAGAGCGTTGGAAAGACTAAAGAAGATACTTATAGAATTGGGTGTTACACAAACTATCATTATTACTAGAATCGCAAATGATGAAGATGCAAAGAGACATCACGCTCACGGTACTCCGTCTATTATCATAACTGATAAAGATATAGATAAGGCTGCATGGAGCAGACCATACACACATAGCTGTAGATTCTATGTTGACGACGGTGCGTTGTTGAGAATACCATCTGAGAAAATAATCATAGCTTCTGTAAATGAAGCACTTAGCAATGAAGGTAGAAAACAAACACGTAAACTTTTTGCACTAACAGGAGGTATAGCTACGGGTAAATCAACCGTACTATCATTATTTAAAGCGCTGGGTGCACACGTTATTGATGCGGACCAAATTGCCCACAAAGCGCTGCAGAAGAATTCCGCTGCGTATAAAAAGATTTTGAAAAATTTTGGTGATTCGGTGCTTGACGAGAACGGAAACATTGATAGAGAGAAATTAGGCAACATAGTTTGGAAAGATGATAATAAAAGGCAGATTTTGGAACTCATTGTTCACCCCGAAGTCATTACGCTTGGTGAAAATGCGATTTCAGAAATCTTGAAGAGCCATCCTGAAGCTATTATCATATATGAGATTCCAATTCTTTATGAAAGAAATTATCAGCAGCGGTTCAAGAAAATTATTTTAGCGTATACCGATCCCGATATTCAGCTCAGTCGTTTCGTCTCTCGAAATCATATATCGGAAGATGATGCCAAACTTAGAATATCAAAACAGATGCCTATAAGAAGTAAATTGGAGGCGGCTGATTATATTATAGATACCAGCGGAACGCTGATTCAAACTGAAAAACAGGTTAAACAGCTGTGGGATACCATAAAAATAGTATAAGTTTGAATAGTATAAATAGAGTTGAATTTGTTTTGAATGGCGTGTAATCTGTGTTGAATCGTTATGAAGGAAAAGATTAAAACAACGCATGGCATTCATAAGGTCTGTGCTTAAGATAATCGGGGGATATTATGGTTATAAAAGCGGATGATCTTTTTGTGCTTGTTTCAGCAGCATTTGTAATGCTAATGACACCGGGAGTTGCAATTTTCTATGGAGGAATGGTTTCAAGCAAAAACATACTCTCTTTATTGGGACAGTCTCTGAGAATTCTTGGAATAATATCGCTGCAATGGTTTATTTTTGGCTACACTTTATCCTTTGGGCCTGATATAGGCGGATTTATAGGCAGCTTGAAATATCTGTTTTTGTCCGGAGTTTCAAGCAGTTCATATATAGGGTCAATTCATCAGATGACATTCATTATATTTCAAATGATGTTTGCTGTTATAACCCCTGCATTAATTGTAGGTTCATTTGCAGAAAGAGTTAAATTTCTTCCCATTATGCTGTTTTGCTTTCTTTGGAGCAGTTTTGTTTATGATCCTGTAGCTCATTGGATTTGGGGAAACGGATGGATCGAAAAACTTGGCGGTTTGGATTTTGCAGGCGGAGCTGTAATTCATATCAATGCCGGTATTGCAGCTTTGGCGGGAGCTCTTTACATAGGTAAAAGAGAGGGATTTGGCAAACGGGCATTTATTTTTCATAATATATCGTTTGTAGTATTGGGTACCGCTATGCTATGGTTTGGATGGTTCGGGTTTAACGCAGGTTCGGCTTTGGCGATCTCTTTTCAAGCAATATCAGCATTTATAAATACCCAGCTTGCTGCCAGCAGCGCACTTGTTACATGGGCAATAGCTGAGTATATAGTCAGAAGAAAGGTCACGATTTTGGGCATGGCATCCGGTGCTGCTGCAGGTCTTGCTGCAATTACGCCCGCAAGTGGTTATGTAAGTCAGCCCGGTGCTATTTTATAGGGGCAACGGCAGGATTTTTATATTATTATACAACTATTTTAAGAAACAAGATCGGGTATGATGATTCGCTTGATGTGTTTTTCGTTCATGGCATAGGAAGTATGACCGTAATGCTTGCGCTTGGATTTTTGGCAGTCAAATATGTTGGAGGTGCTACAGGCGGCACACATCAATTTTTCATCCAACTGATAACAATTATTGCAGTAGCCGCGTATAGCGGTATAGTTAGCTTTATACTTTACTTTTTTGTGGATAAGCTTGTAGGAATCAGGGTTGATTCTTATCAGGAAAAACAGGGAATTGATATTGCGGAGCATGGCGAGAGAGCTTACGATTTATCATGATACTATTTACCTATATATGTGACTTTAACATCAGTTATAATAGAATGAAGGAGAGATAAGTTGACATTTCAGGAAATTGAGATTACGATTCGTAAATGAAATTATAAATTTGTATCGTAATTGTGATAATACACAAAAACGGTTATGTTTCTATAACATGCTGCTATTGAGGTGTGATTGAGAGATGGAAAAAAAAGTTGGTAACAATGTTCCGAGTGAATTCTCCGGAACATTATCCGTTTATTTGAATCGTATAAAATCTATCAAACTGATTGCACGGGATCAGGAAATAGCATTAGGCAAAAAAATACAAGATGGTGATAGTGATGCTTTGAAAAAACTTGTAGAAGCAAATCTGCGTTTCGTTGTTACTATCGCACTGAAATATAAAAAATTCGGTATGCCGTTGATTGATCTGATAAACGAAGGCAATGTCGGACTGATTCAGGCTGCAAAGCGATTCGATCCTAACAAAAATGTTAAGTTCATTAGTTATGCAGTGTGGTGGA
>VAPL010395815.1_pt1 | contig 16548 bp, 7 predicted proteins | sample 3395061 | NCBI WGS metagenome assembly VAPL01 (sample SAMN08290444, study PRJNA428436) | hydrothermal vent metagenome | isolation source: Deep-sea hydrothermal vent chimney 2 | place: Pacific Ocean: Juan De Fuca Ridge | depth 2182 m m | reverse complement strand
CTCTTCAGCTTTGGGATATGCATCCTGATTCGTGTATTCCTCAATTGACAACAGATAATGTCGCATTAATTTGTTTTTAAATTCGCTGTCTGCGTATATCTGTTTTCGTAACGGATCAGTCAGTGCCTCAAATTCATTAATAGGATCGACTTCGAGGCTTGTTGTATAAATACCCAGCAATGCATCGATGACTTCTTTTTTTGCAAGTATCTTATTCTGGTCATCATTTGGGCTTCGAAAAAGCTCTATTGCCGCTGAGGGTTTTCCAACAAGAATTCCCTGGCGAATAGGATCTAATCGCATATCAAGAAGATTCTGTATCAGTGTGGGGGCAAGCAAAATTGCACCGAGCATCAGTAATGCCGTCAAAATTACGCGGTTCGATAAACCCCATAGCTTGCGTTGATCCTTGTATTCAGGAAGTAATCCATCACGGAATTGCTTGACATCAAAAATACGTCGTTTGCGGAGTAGATGTAACCCTTTTAAAAGTGTGCTGTTCTGCGATGGTTTTAATCCGGGAACTGCGATTGGCTTTTGACCCTTCGATAATGCGGTTTCTGCGGTGTGTCTAGCATAGGGGTGACTTCCCGTTAACAGTTCATAGGAAATGCACGCCAGAGCATAGATATCATCCCTTGGGTCGGGATCAATGCTACGCAGCATTTCCAGGCTCGCATAAGGTCCAGTCACTGCGCGAAGCTTGCCAAGATCAAAGCTGGTTTTGTCCCGATCAATGGGACTCGCATGTCGTGTAATACCGAAATCAATTACCTTGACCATTTCTGTTTCTGGGTCATAGATAATATTGCTTGGTTTTACATCCAGGTGAATAAATTTGTGTAAATGTGCAAACTTGAGGGCATCACAAATTCCGCGAATAATCGGAACAGCATTTTTTAATGAAACCCCATGTGGGTGTTCTTTGATCCAATGATTGAGCGGTTGTCCAGACAAATATTCCATTGCGATATAAACCTGGTTATCGCTGTGATTAAGCTCAAACACTTGTACGATATTCTGGTGTATTAATTTTCGGGAGTAGGCAAACTCTCTGGCAAGCGATTTTAAGGCATCAGGATGTTTTCTAAAATCAATATTGAGAAATTTGATTGCGACGAAACGATCACTGTCTGAACTTTCGGCGACATCCTGCAGGAGGTGAGTTGCTTTCCATACCTCGCCCATTCCACCGATGCCTAACAGTGTTTCTAACTGGTAGGTGTTGCGAATTATCGTTCCAGGACTTAGTTGGGTTAACGCTGTCTGGTTGGATTCCAGAAACTCATTCCACGATCCATTCTGGTTATTCGCGTGTTGCGGAGAGTATTCTTGTTTTGAAGGATGATCAATCCGCAATTTTATAGTCTGCTCCAAAAGAGTCAGGACTTCGGTGCGAACCGGCTTTATTAAAGTGGTTTTTGATATTTCTTCTTGTACGATGGTTAATAGCTCATCTGCTTGTTCTGGATATTGATCGAAAATTCGTTCGAGTTTTTCAATAAATTCCTGTTTTGGTTTACCATCATCCGATAACGAATCGACTGCTTGTTTTATGGCATTAACAGGAAGCATTTTCGGTCTCACGCAGCGTAATCAATTTGCAATGCCTTCAAATAGCTTTAAAAGTTCAACTGCTGAAGCATTTTCAGGATTAAGGCAAACTGAGGTTTTAATGGACTGTCTGGCTTTTTCGATTTGGTCCTTATTAAAAAGTAATTCAGCCTTTTTGAAAAAATCTTTAGCTAACTCAATCTTTGGCTTATTGATGACCACACCACACACTTTTTTGACTTTTGATTCTGGAGGTGGTTTTGAATTGATTGGGTCGTGTTTTCTTTTTCTCAGAAGTAGCTCTGGTAATTTTAATTTCTTCCCTGGGACTAACCCGCCCTGCTTATCTGCATAATAAGATATCAGAGAAAACATTGTGGCATCTTTATACGTTTGCTTTGCAATTGATTGACTGGTATCTCCATCCCGGATTAAAACAGTCAGGTAGTTAGGTTTATTGATCTCTTGAGACAATCGATTTCGAGCTTTTTTAAGTTCAGGGTTAAAATATAAAGCTTTAAGCATCTCACGGGTAGCTTTCAATATTTCATGTGTTGAGAAATAGTTGATTCCTTTTTTGTAGTGCTCATTTGCGTCCATTCGAATAAGATTTTCCAGTTGCCCAATCTTCTGATCCGCATGCGCGATTTTTTTTTCATAATTTTCGTATAAAACTGTTGATTTTCCAGCTGACGCTTGTGGTTTTAGATTATATAATTGAATATATTCATCACCAGTTTTTTGCAAAAGACTATCTTTGATTAAGTACCAGTGATTGAGCGCTTCTCGCCAATGCCCCTTTTCTTCTAATGCTTGTGCTGTAGATTCAGAGGGTTGGTTTAATATAATTTCATTATTCAACCGCTTGCTGTTTAAATCGAAGTATTCGACTGTGTTAAGTTGACGCTTAAATTGTCCCAAATTGTAGGTTCCAAATATCATGGATCGATTTAATTTAAGCTGATTTGTTAAAATGGTGTTTGGTTTTCGATTGATTGTATATCCAGTGCTGTACCCTAATTCCTTCATCAAGTCCATGACTAATTGGTTGGTTTTTCCATATGGATAGGCTAAATGTATCGGATTGATTCCAGTTTCCTGGAAGATGATTTGCTTTGCCAAACTTAAATCTTGTCTAATTGAAGAGAAATACTTTGTAAACGATTCCCCTTTTTTTGGACGTGTCAGGTCTCTATGAGTATTCGTATGGCAACCGAGTGAAAGGTTGCTGTTTTTCAGCATCTCTCGAATTTGATCCCAATCCAGGGTTTTAAATGCGCTGTTTATTATATTTGTTTGAATAAATAAAGTGTACGGATAGCCATATTTACGCAATATCGGATAAGCAATACGGTATGCTGATCCCCAGCCATCATCGATAGTGATCACCACCGATTTTTCTGGAAGCTCCTTACCGTTAAAGAAATCAAGCATTTTGGATAAAGATACAACATGATAACCGTTGGTTTTCAAATACTTCATTTGGGCTTCAAAATCTTTTTCTCGAATGGTCATATAGTTAGACGTTTTCCAAGAAAAAGCGTGGTAACTCAACACAGGGACAGTTTGCAAAGCCGTTCTTCTCACTCCATATGGATATAGCTGTATTAGTGGCACCACTAACGGTTGATTTGGACTTGAAGCGTCAATATTATTGAATTCTGAGATACGGAATGCTAATTTCGAATCACCGAGATATTGATGGGCGATGTCAGCCAAGGATTTGTCTCTCTCCGGGATAACGGTAATAAAATGGGTCGGTTTCGGTGGCTGAGATAATTGTTGTTGTGTAGCGCACCCAACAAGGACTATTGATGCAAGCCAAATGATCAATAGTGAACAAATAGATTTAAAAAGTGTTGTCTTTCTTTTCCGCATTGTCAGAATTACCGATTACTTTCATGCTAGTCAATCATGCCGCTTTCCAGCTTTGGTTAATAAACAAATATTACATCTTTCTGATTCAGAGAACAAAATAATTCAACATATTTATCGATTTTTCATGACGTAAGCCAACAAAAATGATTTGTAGATGAATATGATGCTGCCTGAGTAAATTAACAGAAACGTATACACAGATGGATTTTCGAGGGTACGGTACTGAATGATTTATTATTGAGACGATAGCTCCGTCAGGATTTCAGAGGTCCAGCATTAAAATTTGCGATAGAGCAATGAAATATGAGTGTCTTGATGAAACGTTTATTTGATATTCGGTAATATTACCATTGTACTAGACACAAACTAGTAATTTAAGTTAAAACTTAACTATGGGAAATACACTGAGAATATTTAATTCGTTGATATAGATATGTGATTTATTTATATGCTTGTTAAAATATTATTGAAGTACATATCATTAGGCTACTTTAGCTTTCTCAAATTCACATGTACAGATAAAAAATAGGCTATTTCTTGTGGAAGCATTATTTTTATTGTGTGATGTATTTAAACAACTAATAAATGATAGGAGTACACTCATGAAAAAATTTATATTCACTCTGGTATTGTTTTTCAGCTTAATGTCTCAATCGGTCATGGCTGCTGATCCAGAAACTGGATGGTGGTGGAACTCAGTTGAATCAGGACGTGGATTTTCAATTGAACAACAAGGAAACTCTATATTCTATGCAGCGTATCTTTACGATGATTCAGGAAATAATGCATGGTATACAGCGTTGATGATAAAAAATACTGCTGGAGATTTCACAGGAACAATGAACCAATTTAGTGATGGACAGACTTTATTGGGATCATTTCAAGCACCAAATGTAGCCAATAGTAATGTCGGCGATATTACACTTGCATTTGATACCCCGACAACTGGAACAATGACCTGGCCAGGTGGAGTTGTCCCCATAGAACGGTTCCCATTTGGCAACACCGTTCCTCCGCCCAAGCTAAATATAGCGACTAATTCTTCAGGACTAAACTATAGTTTTGGTACACAGCTTCTTGATCTTGAAGATGCGCCTGATGATACAGATTACAATCGCTGGGGAATGCTGCATGATGGAACATTCCTGCGTTTGTATTTCTTCAAACAATCAAGTGATACAGAATTATATCAATTTGCATTGGATCAAACCGTGACACCTCCTACAACGTCTCTTGTACAAGGTTTTTTTGCAAACCCAAAAATTACAGACGCACCTGTGGATGCTGACACTGGTAATGTTGCTTTTGTAAACGATTTTGGTGACCCGGCTAACATATCTCCAACACCGGTCACTTCCACAATGTACATTCGTAAAAATAACTCACGCACTGTGTATCCGTTTAAATTGAACCCCAGCACTAACAATTTTGAATATGACACAAATTCAAACACGGCACATAATATAGTTGGTTCGCCTGCAGATGCTGATTTTGATAGATGGGCAATGGATGCTCTAACATTTCCGGATGCAATGAACGGTAATGCCCCTACCCTTGGGGTTTCATTTTACACGTTCAAATCTGGTAGTAATACAGAGTTTTATGTGCACACGCTTGACCCTTTTTCAATTGGGACTAATGGGTTTCCACAATTTGTATATACAGGCAGCACGCTAACAATTTCGAACTTACCAGCAAATAGAGATACCACTAGTTTTTCCACTGTTTACGATAAGCAGACTAGTCTACCTGTTTTATATCAACTAACGCAGTAAAATTTACACCTGCAGTTTGAGTGCACCTTACAACTCCTCGATAGACTATTGGGGAGTTCGCAGGTTAGATTGGATTCATAACCAGTCTTCTGAATTAGGTGAACCACATTCATTTGGAAATATAGCTTTTATTATAAAGCTGAGGCAATGATAAGCTGATTATTGATTTGCTTTAACAGATAACAAATATAAATTATTTGGTGTGAAATTAATGTTCAGTTTCTATACGCTATTAAGACATGTTGAACCAAGTTAAAAATGTAATCCCGCATATTATAGATCAGCATGCTGAAGAAGCAGCATTTCTTTGGTTGCTAAGGAATAATGCGGTTGATGCTCCACATTACGATCTTAATGATTTGGCAAAATTAGATGATCGAGTTGACGCACATCTGGATGGGTTAAGAATTGCTGAAGACAATGGTTGGCAGGCTTGCTGTGAGAATCTACAGGCAAAAGAGTCTGGCGAAGTCTTTGCTGCAGCTATTTTGGCATTAGAAGGGCAATCGCTTGATTACATTAACCTGATTTATGAAGTTGTTGAAGAAGCACCAGAAACAATTAACGGGCTAATATCGGCCTTTGGTTGGGTTGATGCCGATTATTTACAAGGGAAGGTGAATGGTTTATTGGTTTCTGAAAAACCTTTATGGCGGCAGGTTGGTCTTTCTGCATGTGCTATTCACCGGGTTGATCCCGGAAAATTCCTTGAGCAGGCTATTTGGGATGATAATTTACAACTAAGATCAAGAGCGCTAAAAGCTGTTGGTGAACTTGGCAGAGTCGATTTAAAAACTGTATTACTTAAACAACTAGATAATGATAATTACAATATTCGCTTTTGGGCTGCCTGGTCAGCTGTATTAATAGGTGATCGCGGACCCGCATTAAATTTATTGAATGCGGAAATTGAAGCAAACTCAGAGTTTTGTATAGAAGCGATGCAATTGGTTTTGCGTGTCGTTGATGTACAGGTAGTTAAGCAAACACTAAAAGTGTTGGCTGACAACCCAGCCAGTGTGCGCCAAGCAATCATAGGTGTAGGTTATTCAGGAGATTCTACCTATATACCATGGCTGATTCAGCAAATGAACATACCTACTCTAGCCAGAGTTGCTGGAGAAGCATTTAGTAATCTTTGCGGAATTGATCTGGCCTATCTGGACATGGAAGGTGAGCTCCCAAGCAGTGAAGTGGACGGGCCTAGTGAAAATCCACAAGATGATGATGTTGCGATGGATGTTGATGAAGACTTAGCCTACCCAGATCCTCTATTAGTACAACAGTGGTGGCAGGACAATAATCAGAATTTTAAACCAGATGTGCGTTATTTATACGGCAAGCCTAGCAATGCAGCTCAATGTGAGTGGTTATTAAGAAATAGTACGCAAAGATTGCGATATACAGCAGCTCTGACGCTAGCATTAATGAAGCCCGATCAAGCTTTGTTTGAAGTGCGCACAATTGGTAAAAGGCAGCAGAAAGCCTTAATGCAATGACAATATGTTGCACGTGTAACCGCATTTTGTTGTTGATTTAGTGATACTAACGAGACAATTAAATCTAGTCCGATGAACACTATATTCACGGTCAATGTGATTTCACAATTAGCCCTCGGCGTTTATTTCTTCAGCCTTGGAATGCCTTTCGCGTCGAATTTTCCACTGGTGTTGTTAGGATTGGCTGGGTTTGCATGTTCACTTTATAGCAATAACAGTGACGTTCTCAATAAATGTCTACTCATTCCGTTAATAGCATTCGTTGTCGCTACCTCTTTGTCGATTATTTTTGCTATTGATGTTAATCGCGCAGTTCTCACGAGTCTTTCCTGGATACCTGGTTTTATTATCATTTATTTGACAGCAATGACATTTAATCGTCATGCACTCAGAAGATATTTACTCTGTAGCGCAATATTGATGATTTTGATCAGTAGTTTTGTCTGTATTGAATTCTTAAAACAGCCCATTGCAAGTCCTGCAGTCTGGATGGAACAGGCAGGATTGCCTCATCTTTCGGTTCCCAACGATTGCCTTCTTTTGGCTATCACTGCACCTTGTTCATGTGCACTATTCAGTATCTCGGCGAGCAATATAGATAAGGTTTTGGGTGTGTTGGCGTTGTTTAGCATTGCTATTACAATCCTGCTGGTTAGGAGCAATTCGGCCCTTTTGGTTTATATGTTTAGTATTTCTATGTTTTTATCCGACAAGTATTCAAAACGAGTTTTTTTTGTATTTATTGGAGTTCTAGTGCTATCAATATTTGCTGCACTGAATTCATCTGGCGGGGTATTTAGAGAATTTCTTAACTATTCTACCTGGACCTCTCGTATACCGCTGTGGGTGGCGGCCTGGTCTATGTTTTTAGATGCGCCTTTTTTGGGTCATGGCCCGGGGTCATTCTCAGTGTTTTATGAAAGTTATCTGGAGGGTGTTGATTTTGTTGATTGGGTTGTAATCGAAAGACGCCACGTTCCATGGGCTCATAACCTTTATTTAGAACTACTAGCTGAACGCGGCATCCTTGGTGCTAGCGCATTTATTATTTTTGTATTGTCGCCAATTGATATGTGGCAGTATTCAAAAAATGAATATCATGATCGAGAGTATCTAATTTTTAGAAAAACCATCTATACATGTATTTTTAGTTTGTTTTTCGCTGGTTTATTTGAGATAAGTATATTGAGGCACTGGGTGGTTATTGCGTTTTGTTATTTTATAGGATTATTGCAAGTAGATAACAATCCATCCAAGATCATGTGCTCAAAAATCAGCACATGATCCTAGTAGTCAGTCAATATTATATTGACTGAGTACTAAATACATTTTTGTAAAATAAATAATGTTGGGTGAAAGAGTATGAATATAAAATTCTCGCAGAGAAAAATATTATCAAAGACACTTTTAAGCACCATGGCGGTGGCGTGTTGCACAGTGCCGCTGATGTTTCCTAAATGGCAAACGGTATTGGCAGAATCATATATAAGTGACGTTCTGGATGGCAATAACGTTAATGAGGTCAATATTGCTAATGCAGTAGAAGACCTCTGTCTAACTGGAGCGAATGGCAATTCAAGCCTGCAAGCCAGCCAACAACTCCAGACAGATTGTAATGCACTGGTAGGTCAAGCATTCTCTGTCGCTGGAGATGGATCTAATGTTGGGTTATTCTCAAATGAACTGCGGCAATCGATCAACAGGGTCGCTTTAGAGCAAGTGAGTTCAATAAGCACTAATACTTTTAACCGCATCAGTGTGAACATTAATTCCATAGCCAATCGGATGTTGGCATTGCGCGACGATAGTGCTACTCGATATGCGCTGTACGGTGATGCTCCACGAGGAGGTGCGGCTGGTAGCGATGACGATTTCGACCGACTCGGGGTGTTTTTTAACACGCGTTATCGCAAGTTTGACCAAAAAGGCAACAATCTTGAAGACGGTTATAACACCGATATCTGGAATTTTATTGTCGGTGCTGATTATCGCTTCACTGACAGTTTGATTTTTGGTGCTGCTGCCAACTATGGTAGTGATGATGTCGATATTGACCGCAACGCCGGACGTATTCGCTCCAACAAATACGGTATATCACTCTACGGTACGTTTTATGCCACTCAACAATTTTTCGTCGATGGTGTGGTGGGATATGAGTGGGGCAATAACCGTATTCGTCGCAATATCAATTACGTATTATCAAGTACACCAGTGTCAGTTAATCAACGGGCAACATCATCTCCAGATTCCAATGAAATATTCGCAAGTCTTGGTGCTGGGTACCTGTTTAATATAAATTCACTGATGGTTACACCGACGTTGCGATTCGAATATGCTCATATATTTCTGGATGGCTTCAGAGAGAGCATGAGTAATCCGACCGCATCGGGTGGTGGGCTTGCGCTTAAAGTTGCATCAGACGACTTTAAATCATTATCATCCAACTTAGGTGTTAGATTGAATTACACTGTTAATACAGCGTATGGAATCATTACGCCACAAGCACATGTTGAATGGATACATGAATTTGAAGATCAGGCGAAAGTCATTTCAGCCCGGTTTGCTAACGATGTTTCGGGCTTGGGTGGTTTTAAGATTGTCACACAATCACCAGATCGAGACTATATTAATCTGCAACTTGGTCTTTCAGCTCAATTGGGTGCTGGTCGCTCTGGTTTCTTAAGTTTTAATAAAACATTTGAACGCGAAGATATTACTGATTATTCGATAACCGCAGGAGTTCGCGCTGAATTCTAATTACACATGAATGATAGCATTGAATGTTGTTGATGTGAGAAGAGTAAAGAGTAATTTTGTTATTTATAAACGGTGCAGTTAATGCTGAGTACAATACTATTTTTTATTTTTAATAATAGGGTAGTCAGAAAAAAACAACTGATTATTATTCCGCTTTTATTATTGTTTGGTTGTCAGTCAGGATTAGTTGATAAAACTGTCAATTCAAGCGCAACAGAAGGTTATAGCGCAGAACAAACTGACCAGCTTTTTGTGGTGGATTGTTTGTTGCCGGGGCAGATTCATAGGTTGGGTAATCAGATGGAAATGTTAACGGCCAGACGACCGATTAAAACTACGGCTGGTGATTGTGAGACGCGTGGAGGCCAATATGTTGCTTATGATCGTGCGAACTACGCGACTGCGTTAGAGGTCTGGATTCCTCAGGCCAAAAATGGCAATCCGAAAGCACAGGTGATTTTAGGGGAAATATACGAAAAAGGCCTTGGAGGTTTAACGGATCCTGCTTTGGCTGCTAAATGGTATAGAAAAGCAGCTGAACAGGGCAGTTCCAGAGGGCAAATAAACCTTGGTCATTTATACGAAAAAGGATTGGGTGTGGAACAGAACCTGCCTGAAGCATTGAACTGGTATCGGAAGGCTTCGGGACTTGATGACACAGATTTAGAATATGCTTCGGTCACTGAAGCAGTTGTTTCAGCTGGTTATGAGAAACAGTTAGATGATTTGCGTCAACAGTTAAACCAGACTCGTCAAAGTTATGAGATGCAGCAAGATGAATTAAAGACCATCAAAAATCAGCTGGAAAAAACTCGCCAGATGTTGCGTAAGGAAAAAAACAAAAAAGTGGCTGACCAGCAATTGATTAAAAGGCTGGAAAAAGATTTACAAGCGAAACAAGCATCCTTTGACAATCAGAAAACCAAGTTGTCAAAAACTCAGATTGCTATGCAAAAAGAAAACCAGGATTCAGTTTCTAAATATGGTTTGTTACTGGAAAACAAGCAACATGAGTTGGCATTAAAAGAAAGCCATTATCACGATGTGTCTAATCGTATTACCAGTACAATGAAGCAGATTGATAAAAAATCCAGAGTGGCGGCATCGACTCAAGATAATTTGGCAATTGAGCATTTGCGTGCATCACTCAACTCAGCAAAAGTTGACTTACAAACAAAGGGTCAGGAAATAAAACAGCTTAAGAGTAGTATTGCTGATAACCAAAACATTATTGCCAGTCTGGGAAATATTTCAATTGCTAGTGTAGGCATTGAAATTATTGAACCACGCATGTTTCTGACGCGAGGGATGCCCAGTTATCAACTAAGATCAATCAAGCCTAGCAAAAAGATTATTGGTAAGGTGCTTGAATTGAAAGATTTACAATCGTTGACTGTTAATGGTCGAGCTATTCAAGTCAATAACAAAGGGGTATTCCAAACACAGGTTGGTATCAAGGTCGATATCAATCCGGTTGAAATTGTTGCAACCTATCAACAAGGAAGTCCCAGTCAATTAAAATTTAATTTGCTGGCTAAAGGGGTAGATTCTGATGTCAGAGATCAAGATCCTCCTCTCATGATGACTTCCAGTAGCTATCCGTCCATCAATTTCGGACGTTTTTATGCTTTGGTGATTGGCAATCAGAATTATGCGCAACTGCCTGCTCTAAAAACCTCTGTGAATGATGCTCGGGCAGTAGAAGAGATATTACGCACGCGCTATGGTTATCAGACCACATTATTGATTAATGCTAGTAGACATCAAGTGATGACTGCTTTTAATGATTTGCGTGAAGTTTTAAGTGAAAAGGATAATTTGCTGATCTACTATGCAGGTCATGGCGAAATTGACAAATCAGATCAAAGTGCTTACTGGTTGCCGACTGATGCAGAAATGGATAATTCAGCAAATTGGTTATCCAGTCACAGTATCACTCAGTTTTTAAATATTATTGATGCCAAACATATTTTGGTGGTTGCCGATTCTTGTTACTCAGGCGCAATGACTCAAACAGCAATTGCTCGTTTGCCTGAGCAAATGGCTGAGGAAAAACGCAAAAAATGGCTACAATTTATGGTTAAGCGCAAAGCACGCACAGTGATGACTTCAGGCGGTGAAAAACCAGTACTTGATAGTGGCGGTGGTCGGCATTCGGTGTTTGCCAAAGCCTTTTTGAATGTATTGAAACGAAACAACGGTTTAATGGAAGATTATGAGCTGTTCAGGGCTGTTTCTGGATACGTTAAAAAATCAGCTTCATTAGTCGGTTTTCAACAGTTACCTCAATATTCGGCCATGCTACATGCTGGGCATGAAGGAAGCCCATTCTTTTTTGTTCCTACCAGGCCATAGATAGTCTGATTTTGATGACTACTTATGAACATACATTCAATAATGACACAACTGTCATTAAACCAGTCAAGAAAGATGGTGATGCAGCTATTGCAAGAACTTCAGGTGTTGAAGCAAGCAATATAAGGTTAGGTACGGGATCAATTCTACAAAATCGTTTTGTTCTTAAGTCAGTGCTTGGCAGTGGAGGGATGGGTACAGTCTATCGTGCCACTGATATGCGAAGACAGGAAGCTCAGGATCATCAGCCTGATGTGGCTATTAAAGTATTAAATGATGAATTCAGAAGCGATCCTGATTTATTTATTGCATTGCAACGAGAAACCAAAAAATCACAATTACTGGCACACCCCAACATTGTTAATGTTTATGATTTTGACAGGGATGGTCATAACGTTTTTATGGTCATGGAATTACTGGAAGGCAAACCACTTTCAAAATTTATCAGAGATGAAGGTTCGAGTGGACTATCTTTTAAGAATGCCTGGCATATTATTAAAGGGTTGGCGTTAGCGCTAGCCTATGCACATAAAAAAAATATTATTCATTCTGATTTTAAACCAGGCAATGTGTTTATTACATCTGATGGTGGCGTCAAAGTACTCGACTTCGGCATTGCTTGCGCTCTAGTGAGATCTGATGTGCCGGACGACGACACCGTTTTTAATGCAAGAGATCTGGGGGCATTAACACCTGCTTACGCAAGTCTTGAAATGTTACAGGGCAAAAACCCCGATCCTGCTGATGATGTTTACGCTTTGGCTTGTGTTTGCTATGAAATACTCAGTGGGCACCATCCATACAGAAAACTTTCTGCACAAAAAGCATTAGAGTTTAAGATGGTAGCCCCTTTCATTAGAAGGCTGGACAGAAGGACACGTTTTGCCTTAAGCCATGCGTTAGCTTTAAAACGAGTGCAACGCACAGCAACAATTGATGATTTCCTTGATGAAATAGAACCGAAATCTATTTGGCCGAAAGTGTTGGGAGTGATAACAGTCATCGCTGTTTTATCGACCATTGGAATTTATTATTATGTAATGAACGAACTGGAATTTGTCGATGATAAGATTATTAAGTTGACTGCAGATCAACAGTTGAAAGTTAAAGACTTTCTGGAATTGGCAATAATCCATTTTGAAGTCGGTTATTTGACTGCTCCATCAGGTAGTAATGCACTTTGGGCATATAGACAAGTATTAAAGATAGATCCATATAATCAGGAAGCACAGAAAGGGCTCAAAAAAATAGCAAATCTAGTTTTGCGACAAGCAACTGATCTTTTGGTTGCAGGCAACAAAAGAGAAAGCATGACTAGGGTTGAAGAAGGTTTGGATGCAGTACCTAAGCATGAAGAATTGTTGGAGTTAAAAGATCAGATTTTAAATCTGATGTAGGGTTGTCTGATTACTAAAGTTTTGAAGTTCATTTTGGCATCTAATAAAAACGACCACACCTAATTCATAAAACCTCAAACCGCAATGTCATCAAGTCAAAGGACTTGCATAAAAAAGCACTGTATGCGTGATTCAATTGTCTTTAGCACTATAGCAACCGTTTTACCTAATATTATTGTAACTACTCAGCTTACCCTCTATTTTGTCCAATAGCTTCGTTGAAAGTGCTCATTTACACCTGTAAACTCCGCGCTTTCGCCTTGCTCTTGAAAAAACTAGAGGGCAACCTGAGCAGTTACAGACTGCGCTGAATAACATATTATTTTCAATTCATCCAGAGCACCTGTAATAATCACACGAAAAACCTGTCATAGCATAGTTGCAAAGCTTATGTTGACACAGTTACTACCGGAGAATTTTAGGGCGAGATGAGTATTCTGGCGAAGTCATTGACAATGTGAAGGGGGGACAGTTATGGCCAGCAGGGTAAAGATAAATCAATGGCTTGCACCATTGTTATACTCGAAAAACACGCCTTACTCATGCTTATCTTATTGTATTGTAATGAGAATATTGATTTTTTAAGTAGCGATTTATTGATAATGATGTTAATCAATTGGTTGTAATAAGTCCTCCAGATCTTCGGCACTGAGCAGTGGCCCTTGCTGGGCTTTAGCATTGCCGCCGTAAACATTATCTGCCAATGCTTGTTTTTTCTGTTGCAGGGCTATAATTTTATCTTCCACTGTGTTTTCGCTGATTAGCTTATAGACGAAGACAGCTTTGTCCTGTCCAATGCGGTGAGCACGATCAGTTGCCTGGTTTTCGACTGCGGGATTCCACCACGGATCGTAATGAATGACAACGTCGGCTGCTGTTAGATTAAGTCCAACTCCACCTGCTTTGAGGCTGATTAACATCACTGTCGCTGGGCCGTCCTGGAAAAAATCGATGGCTTCATCGCGTTTACGGGTTTGGCCAGTAAGTTTGCTGTAGGTAATGTGTTGTTGCTTGAGAGCATCTTCGATGATTGCCAGCATTTTGGTGAATTGAGAGAAGATGAGGATTTTACGACCTTCTTCGATCATTTCAGGGAGCATTTCCATTAACAAATCCATTTTTGCGGATTGTTTGACTTTTTTTGCCTTGTCCAATGCAACCAGTCTTGGGTCGCAACAGACCTGGCGCAATTTAAGTAGCGCATCCAAAATCATGATGTGGCTGCGTGCCAGACCTTTTTTCTTGATTTCGTCGCGTACTTTTTGATCCATTGCCAAGCGAATGCTTTCATACAAGTCGCGTTGTTTACCTTCCAAAATAATGCTGCGAATGATTTCGGTCTTTTCCGGCAGTTCCTGTGCGACAGCTTGTTTTGTACGCCTGAGTAAAAATGGCTTAATGCGTTTTTGAAGTTGTTGCAGGCGTACACTATCAGCCTCTTTTTCAATGGGCTTGCGAAACTGGCGGTTAAAGCGATCCATTGGCCCCAGATAGCCAGGCATCAAGAAATGATACATCGACCATAATTCACCTAAATGGTTTTCCATGGGTGTTCCGGTCAAGCATAAACGATGATTTGATTTTAGTGTGCAAACTCCCTGTGTGGTCAGTGATTTCGGGTTTTTGATGGCTTGGGCTTCGTCTAGAACGATATAGTGAAAGCGATAGCCTTGTAATATCTCCAGGTCACGACGAATCAGTGCATAGGTGGTGAGTACGATGTCATAATCAGTCAGCTTATTCAGATACTCTTTACGATCGATACCGTGTAGTAATAACACGCTTAAGTCTGGCGTAAAACGTTGTGCTTCTCTGCGCCAGTTTCCCATCAAACTGGTTGGTGCCACAATCAAAGTAGGGTATTCACAGCGTCCCTGTTGTTTTTCCAGTAGTAAATGGGCTAATGTCTGCACGGTTTTACCCAGCCCCATGTCGTCTGCAAGAATACCGTTAAAAGTCAGTTCACGAATAAATTGTAACCAGCATAAACCTTCTAGTTGATAAGGGCGTAATTCCGCGTTAAGACCTGTTGGTGGTTTTATTTCGCTGAAGTTATCAAGGTTTTTGAGTTTTTTAGTGAGTGCTTGTAACTCATCCGCACCATACCAGCGCAGCTGTGGGTCGTTGAGTAGATCACCAAGTTGCAAACTCTGATAACGCGATAATTCCAGGCGACCATCATCATTGAGCGGGTCTGTGTCATAGAGTTCAATTAGCGTATCAAATACAGACAGCAGTCGCGAGGTTGGCAGTTTTAACCAATGATTGTCATCCAGAGGAACCAGAATGGTTTCTTCCTGTTTCAAGGACTCGCGCAGCTGGATTGGGTCATCACTTTGAGCGAGTAATTCGACCAGGGCGGGTAACAGATTGATGCGTTCGCCATTGACCTCGACGCCTAATTCGAGAGAAAACCAGTCGTTACCCTCGTCTTCTTCCAGTTCCGCTGTCCAATTGTCAGCAACATCAAAGCGTAATTCAAAGCTGTCCGTGATTTCTATTTCCCAGTCTTGTTTTTTTAATTCAGGGATGGTTTCTTCAAGAAATTGCTGCCAGCACCGGACGGATTGGGTCATTGTTGAGCCAGTCATTACCAGCTCAATTGGTTTATACTCAAAAATACCGGCTTTTTGAGGAGAATCCAGTCCAGCTTCATAGAGTGTTTTTAACGCTTGAATTTCTTGCTCTGGATGACGGGTAACGTGGTAACGTGTGTCATCGACAATGACAATTTTAGTGGGTTCAAAATCATCAGGATTGATCAGGATGCTGTCGTAGCGAAACCTCAAACGAACAAAATGCACTTGACGCTGAACACCATTTTGCAGTATCACTGGACGACGGTATAACTGCAGGACAGGAACCGTCGATGCAGTCTCGATTTGTTTGTCCTCAATACCAATATCCACAGGAGCAGGAATATTCAAGTCAGCCAGGTCGAGCAATAACTGACGACTGACTGTTTCCAGTTTTTCAGTGGGAATGACTGGTGCGTTGAGTAACGGTGAAAATTGCGCAGGGTTAAGCGAGGTTTCTAAAATACCACATTCCAGGCTGGTTAAATCCAGATAAAATGCATGCTCAATCAGAAATAAACGCTTTGCGGGCGGAGTGATTTCAGAAATGAGTTGTTGGCCATTTTTCATTTCCTGCCATACAAATTTCAGGGAACGCGACTGACCAGGAAATAACGCAGCATGCTTCTGGTTGCTCCAGTGGCAACGTCCTGTTTTTAACAGTGTATCCAGGGCTATTTCTCCCAGATTTCCTCTTAACTCAAAACGCGCTTCATAATAGCTCAACTGGCCGGGTTTGAGTAATGTGACAATTTCT
>VAPL010464975.1_pt1 | contig 16560 bp, 10 predicted proteins | sample 3395061 | NCBI WGS metagenome assembly VAPL01 (sample SAMN08290444, study PRJNA428436) | hydrothermal vent metagenome | isolation source: Deep-sea hydrothermal vent chimney 2 | place: Pacific Ocean: Juan De Fuca Ridge | depth 2182 m m | reverse complement strand
TTTTTGTCGAAACAAATTTGATCATACTTCGTCATGAAAGTATATCAATTCCTGATTTTTCAGTGGGTTATCTGAAAATTTCGTGGGGATAACTCAGATTTGAAACACTTTTCTTTTTCAGAGTTCAGATTAATTATTTGAAGAACACACGGCCTGTTCATAAAAAGATTCCAGACCACGCACACATTCTACATCTTCATAAATGTTTTCATGCTGACGCGCAATATTAGCCACGATACTCTCCCGCCACTCCTTGTTTGTTCCTAACTTTACAGCAATATCGATATATTCCTGTTCACTTTTTGCAATCGTCTCGGTTACTCCCAACATTTTCAAAATAGCATAGGAATGACGACCACGCATAAATTGAGTAGGGTAACAAACAATGGGTAAATGAGCATCAATTGCGGCCAACCCCGTATTATTTCCTGACCAGGGTGGGTTATCCAGAAATACATCAACCAACTGGTTAAGAATCATATAATCTTCGGGCGTTTGCCTGTTCATCATGACACAATAATTTTTTGCATCCAGGCCATATTTCTTAAATATTTTTTCAACCCGTGACATAAAGAGTTTTACAACATGGATACTGGATATAGCCAGGAAAATAAACTTGGCATTAGGGACTCGTAAGGCTATTTCAGGCCATAGATAATCATATTGGGGTAGGTATTTGAATAATGACTGGCTGCAAAAATAAAGTATATTATCTTCTGACAGGCCAAAATTATTTCTGTTTTTTGTGAGTGCAGATGCCTGCAATTGATCATGCTGTTCCTTTGAGTGACAATTTGCCATGTTTGGCAAACGTACCAGTTTTTCCAGATAATGATCCTGTCCGTTATCAGGTTCCATTAAATCAGATGACAACCAGTAATCCATGGTCGGCAGTCCTGATGATATTGGATGCCCCCAACCAACACATTGCACAAGCGCCAAACGCAATCCCGCCATTAACATAGATTGCGTATCCATACCCAGTTCAGGATACACAAGAATATGAAGTTTATCGGCGTGGATTTGTTCACAAACTTTTTCAAGATTATTCGGGATATGATGAAAATGATCACATAGTTCTTTGAACTCGGTGGTTTTATCGTCAGTTCTACTTCCTGTGTGATAACAAAATATTTCAAACTTTTCTTTGTTTCGATTTCGCAGCCACCCTAATAACCATACTGCACCGTTATGGGCGCGCAGAAATGCACTGGTATATCCGATTCGTATTTTTGTATTGGGTATGATTTTTTCGCCAGGGATGTCTTTTGACCAGTGTGGATAAAGGGCAGACATCACTTTTAATATGATGTTTCCATACTTGCATTGTAATTCCAGATCATCACAGCCCTGATACTGAAGATAAAAATTGGTGCTGGTATTGAGCCCTTTAAGCGCCTGACGTTTACCCGAAGCGGTATCCAGGATTAAACTTTGCTCAAGTTTTTCCATACCTTTTGAATAAGCTTCCCTGCTTTTCTGAATCTTTTCTTCGCTCTCAAATATAATGGGCAATAGACGTTGTTTGTTCCACTCAGCTTCAACCAGTGCCGGGTTACAGGCTAGCGCCTTATCATAGCTGGCGCTTGCCATTTCCGTTTGTCCCTGAATCCTGAGCATGTTAGCGCGATAATAGTGGGCTAATGTCATGCCTGGCTCAATTTGCACAGCCTGTGAATAGTGCCTTTCTGCAGCATCAAATGAACTTTGTTCACGATAGACGTTACCCAGAATATAATGTGCTTTTGCGGCTTGCGGATTAATTTGCAAAGCCTGTTCACAATATTGCCGTGCCTGAGCATGTCGCCCCATTGCCAGGTTGGCTTCCCCTATGCCGATAAAGTTATCTACATTTGGGGGGGATAGACTCATGGCCTTCTGATAGCTTTGCACGGCCAGGGTGTACTTACCTGTTTGATTTTGAACACTACCAAGAGTACTCCAGGCATTCGCGTCACCAGGATCCAGTTTGCAGGCCTGTTCAAGCAACTTGAGCGCCTCGCCATGGCGTTTTTTCTGTAAAGCTGCTTTTGCTTTTTTCTTAAGAATATTCGCTCGTGCCACGTTATAGCTCCAACATATACAATTTTTAGAATCCCCTTACGTGAAAACTGTCGGAGCGGGGGCTTGCCCGCGAACGATTTGGGGATACGCTAAATCTTTGATTCGCGAGCAAACTCGCTCCTATGTCCTGACACCCAATCCACTTGAGATGAGGTGATTACAGATAGAGATTATCGGCGTTGTCGATATTTAGCAAATTTAACACAATTTTTGTGCGCTAAAAATGGTTTATTTTACTGCAAAATGATAAGATTATGGGACAACAATTCAGCAGTAGACATTAATCTCTGCGGGTTTAATTTCCCGCTGCTTGCAGCGAAAAATGGTAGGAGCGGGCTTGCCCGCGAACAGTATGAGATTCAGCCAATCGCTTTCGCGAGCAAGCTCGCTCCTACCATTTAATAACCCGTTAGCTTGCTGCGTAGTGTTTATCCAGCCATGATGGTGTCAGAATCTGTGACAGCTCAAAATACAGCAAATCTAGTTTCACAAATAGCCACATTGGCTGGCAACGGCCAACTTTCTGAAGCAAAAACATTTTGCGAGCAACTTAGCCGTAACAACAAAAAAGATCCGCAAGTCTGGATTATGCTAGGCGATATCAACCAGCAGCTACGAGTTTTTGACAAGGCAGAATCATGTTACCGACGCGCATTAAAAATCAAGTCAAATAACGTACCCGCCCACAATCGTTTGGCCATGCTGTACCACGGACAGGGTAAATTTGCCAGGGCAGAACCCTGTTATCGGCGATCATTGAAATTAGATAATAATCAGCCCACTGTGCACTTCAATCTTGGTGCTATATTGCAGGAACTGGGAAAACTGGATGATGCGGTTGAACAATATCGGCAGGCGATTGAACAGAAACCGGATTACGCAAAAGCCTATGCCAACCTCGGATTTATTTTCCGTCGCCAGGGAATGACTGAAGAGGCTCTAGACAGCTACCATAAAGCCCTGCAATTTGCCCCGAACATTCCGGAAATCCATTACAACATGGGTTTGTCCCTGTTGGATACAGGTCAGGCTGAAACAGCAGAACAACATCAACGCCAGGCGCTGGATCTGAAACCGGATTACGCAGACGCATGGGCGGGGTTGGGAGCCGTGCAGTTTTTTAATGGTGAAACTGAAGATGCTGCAAACAGCTACCAGCAGGCTCTGGAACACCAGCCAGACAAGGTTGAAATCCTGTGCGGCTATGCCAATACACTATCTGCACTGGGACAACACGAACAGGCGATGGAGCGTATAAAACAGGCTCAGAATATTGACCCGGATAATGATGATACCTGTATTGCCAAAGGCTCCATTTATGTATCACTTGGCCAACTGGATGAAGCCCTAGACTGTTGTAATCAGGTTTTGAATAAAATACCTGGGCATGAAAAAGCTATATGTCTTGCGGCCTCTGTTTGTGAGAAAAAAGGTGATGCAAAACAGGCTTATCATTATCTGAAACCATTACTTCAGGAAGAACATCCCAGAGTTGATGCTATTCTAACTTTTTCTTCTATCAGCAAATCACTCGGTCTTGTCGATGATGCTATAGAGCGCATGGAACAAATGCTAAAAAATAACAGAAGGATCCAGGCAACAGATCGTAGAAAACTGCATTTTGCTCTTGGTAAAGCCTATGATCGCAAGAAAGATTATGACCGAGCATTTAGTAATTTTCACATAGCGAACCACCTGAAACAGGCTGTATTTGATATCAAAAGCATCCAGAGAGATATTGATGCTAAGATTAAAGTATTTTCGTCTGACTTCAGTGCCCGATTACCAACAGCATCTATCCATTCAAATCGTCCTGTATTTATTATTGGCATGCCGCGATCCGGCACCAGTCTGGTGGAACAAATCCTGGCCAGTCACCCTCAGGTATCCGGAGCCGGTGAATTACCGGATATCAATAATCTGACTCTTACAATGCCCCTGACATGCGGATCAAACCGTCACTATCCTGAATGCCTTGAGCAAATAGATACTCAACAACTGGATCGTATGGCGCAGGCTTATCTGGATCGTTTATCGGAAGTAGAACGTGATTCCCACCACGTTACCGATAAAATGCCGGGTAACTTTATGCATCTTGGCCTGATTCAATTACTGTTTCCTGAGGCCCGAATTATTCATTGCCTTCGAAACCCACTGGACACCTGTTTATCCTGTTATTTTCAGGATTTTTCACACAACCATCCCTGGATTTATGATTTGCAGGACAGCGGCAGAATGTATCTGGAATATCAACGACTGATGCAGCACTGGAAAAGTGTGCTGGATATTTCGATACTGGATGTACATTATGAAGACCTGGTGGAAAACCAGGAAACCATTAGTCGTCAGATGATTGAGTTTTGTGGCCTTGAATGGGATGACGCATGTTTACATTTTCATAAAAACAATCGCTTTATCTGGACAGCCAGCTATGAACAGGTGCGCCAGCCCATGTATAAAAAATCTGTTGCGCGATGGAAAAATTATGAAGCCCATATTAAACCACTTATGGAAATATTGAGAAGTCAGGTTACTGTAGCAGTAGGTTCGACTGAGTTAAACGATGCCCGACATAAACTCCATGATTAATTTAAACCATTGGGGTTCGTGACCCCACCCCAACTACCCCGTTTCATTTTTACTCAGTGCGGCATTTGCTAATTAATCAACGATTCACTAATTTATGAGCAACATGAAACCAGCAATCTCAAATAATATTGATACACTGTATCAGGATGCCATAAATAACATACAGCAAGGCGATTTAGTCAAAGCCAAAACTCTGGCTAAAAAAATCCTGAAAACCAAATCAATGAATGCTGAAGCTAATTACCTGCTAGGCATAATCGCAGCCCAGAATTCTAAATATGAACTGGCATGCAAACACTTCAAACTGGCCATTAAAAGCAATAACCAACAATCCATGTATTTTTACAATTTTGGCGTTGTATCAGGTATGAGTGGCCAGACAGATCAGGCAGTCACAGCCTATGAACAGGCTATAAAACTAAATCCTGAACTGACTGAAGCACACAATAATCTCGGCACCCTGTTTTTTACAACCGGGCAACCAGATAAAGCTTTATCAGCCTATGATCGTGTACTGCAATTGCAACCCAACAATGCCATCACACATGGTAACCGAGGTAATGCCCTGAAAGAACTCGGTAAATCGGATGACGCTATCAAAGCTTATCAACGAGCCATTGAGCTACAGCCAAAAAATGCTGAATCTCACTATAACCTTGGCATTTTATTCGAAAGCATGGGATATTCTGGCGACGCTTTAAATGCCTATGATGAAGCTGTAAAAATCAACCCTGAACTGACTGAAGCCTATTGTAATCATGGTGTTGTACTGGTAGACCTTGGCCGCCCCGGTGAAGCTGAAAAAAGTTATCGTCGCGCCATTGAACTAAAACCGGATTACACCAAAGCACACAGCAACCTGCTGTTCTCCCTGAACTATCGTACAGATCTTACAAAAAAGGAGCTATATGACGCACATTGTGATTGGGATCAGAAACATAGCCAGATAAAGCCATTATCTTTACCTCCCAGACACAGGCGTACACAGCACCGATTACGCATTGCTTATGTATCACCTGATTTCCGCAATCACTCTGTTGCATTCTTTTTTAGTCCCCTTCTTAGTGAGCACAACAGGGAAGACTTTGAAATTTATTGTTATTCTAATACATCATGTACTGATTCTGTTACCGAACGAATAAAATCAAAAACGGATCACTGGCGGTCTATCGTTAATATGCCAGATAAAGATGTAGCGAAACTGATTCAAAAGGATAATATTGATATTCTTGTGGATCTGGCTGGGCACACGGCTGGGAATCGGCTGCCTATATTTACATATAGACCAGCCCCAATTCAGATCACCTGGCTTGGGTATCCGAATACGACTGGTCTACAGACCATGGATTATCGTTTAACCGATAACATCGCTGATCCCATTGGGGATACAGACTCATTGTATACAGAAAAACTGATACGCCTTGATACGGGATTCCTGTGTTACCAACCACCGGATTCTGCACCACCAACAGCCAATGCGCCATGTCTCAATGTTGGTCACATAACCTTTGGCAGCTTTAATGTAATGGCAAAGATTAATAGTGAGGTCATTTCTGTCTGGTCGGAGATTCTATGCAATCTCCCAGAATCACGCCTTTTGTTAAAAAACAACGGTCTTGGAGATGACAGAAATAAAGAGCGCATACTGAATCTCTTCGCTGAACATGGAATAGATAAAGAACGAATAGACCTATATGGAAGATTACCAAAACAGAAGGATCATCTTGATTTATATCGCAAGATAGACATAAGCCTGGATACATTTCCCTACAACGGCACAACCACATCCTGCGAAGCACTGTGGATGGGTATACCTGTTATCACTCTCAGAGGGAACCAACATGCAAGCCGTGTTGGAGCTAGCATTCTTGCACACATGGATTGCAATGAATGGATTGCATCAACAACCGCATCATATATCGAAACAGCCGTAAAATTGGCTGGCGACAGACAAGGTCTGGCAGAATTACGAATCTCGCAGAGAAACCGCATGATGAAATCAACGCTACTTGATGCAAAGACTTTCGCAACAACTATCGAAAATGTATATCGAATGATATGGGAAGAGTACCTTGATAAGGTTCACTAATGCTGTGTTAATTTAATTTGTAACAGACTGAATTTATTGCATTAAGGAAACTCTGATTAATTCCGCCGTTCGTGGTGAGCCTGTCGAACCATGAGCGGCAACCATTGAAAAATCATAATATTATGTACTTTGCCCTTCGACAAGCTCAGGGCGAACGGAATTAATCAGAGCTTCCCAAATAATATTTGTTTAAATAAGGCCATATTTATGAATCAACAATCTATTATCTGGATTGCCTCCTGGCCACGAAGTGGCAACACTCTACTGAGAACAGTTTTATGGCATTGCTTTGGCCTTAAATCTGCAAGCTTCTATCCAAACGACCTGGGAGGAAATACCCAACTGGAAAAACAGGTTGGTCATATTGAACGCGATAAAAAAGGCGGTGTATTTTTTCCCAAAGGCAATCTACCACTATTTAAAACTCATGAGTATCCACCCGATAATAATGCAACTATTTATATAGTTCGTGAAGGGCATGCCGCCTGTGTCAGTTTATGGGATTTTTATAATAAGAAATCAGATTTAAATGATATTATTTCTGGCAATCATCGATTTGGAACATGGGCAAATCATCTTGATGCATGGAAGCCCTGGGAACGGAGTAATCTTCTTCTCCTTAAATATGAAAATATAATCAGTAATCTACCCCTGGTGCTGGATCAACTAACTCAGTTCTTAGACAGGAATATAATTGCTAACAAAATACCAGGTCGAAACGATATGGCTTCCATTGAAGGCCGATGGATCAGAAAACAATCAGATTGGCGTGATTATATGGACAAACACGCAGTTGAATTATTTGAACAACACAATGGGGAAATGATGCGAAGAATGGGGTACTGAGTTATTCACCCAGGAAAATTTTCGATGCACGTCATGTTAGGAGCTGCTGGTTAATTCCTTCGTTCATGGTGAGTCCTTCGACAGGCTCAGGACTTCAGGACGAACGGAATTAATTATAGGTTCCTTAACTATATTTCAAAAGATTAACACTTTAATTATAATAGATACTAATTTTATGATAAGCAATCAACAAATAATAATTCTAAAACAACAAGCTTTTAGTCTTTTTAATTCCGGCCACCTGACTCAGGCAAAAACACATTGCCAGAATTACTGCACTTACAAACCGGATGACCCTGAAGCGTGGTGTTTATTAAGTGCTATTAATGGCTCGCTTAACTTGTATGGTGAATCGGAACAATGTGCCAGCAAAGCTATTTCTATTTCACCCGGTTATATTCAGGCTCATTTCAATCTCGGGGTCGCCTTGCTGAATCTAAAGCGTATGGAAGAAGCAATAGATGAATTTAGTATCGTAATACAGTCCAAACCTGATCATGGAATTGCTCACTATCTAAAGGGTAAATGTTTTTTCCTTCAGACCGGTCAATTGCATAAAGCACAACCATGTTTTGAGAAAGCATTAAAAATTATCTCCGCACCGCCCAGAGACCTGCTTCTGGATCTGGCACAATTGTATGTGCAACTGGGAAATAATAAGAAATCCATCCAAATAATAGAAATCCTGATAAAAGAGAACCCTCTCGATCCACAGGCAGGGGTTCTCATGGCAGCTCAGGAAAGACGGGGAAACAAACTGGATGTGGCACGAAAACGCCTGGAATTACTGCGTGATTCCAATCTAAATTCATTGCCTGATATAGCGCGTATTGAGAATAACCTGGGTCTTGTTCTGGACAGACTTGGGGAATACGATAAGGCATACGACTCCTTCACAAAAAGCCAGGACGCTATAAAAAAGACCATAGCATCACAAGATAATAACAACTTCTGGTATAAGCGAATTAAAAGCAATAAAAAATTTACAAAAGCAGAGAATATCAAACAATGGCAACATAAATACGATGATAATCTACCTGCACCAGCCTTTCTGGTTGGTTTTCCTCGTTCAGGAACAACTCTGGCGGAAAAGATCATTTCCTCCCATCAAAAAATAATCTCAAGCGATGAGTATTCACTTATCCATGATGTATTTATGAAAATGATGTCATTGACACATATAGGTTCTGATTATCCGGATAACCTGAATGAATTAACGCAGAATGATATAAAAGATTTGCGTAGAGCATACTGGGACATCGCCAGGAAGAAATGTAATGCGAAACCAGACAAGTTTTTATTCCTGGATAAAATGCCCTTAAACATCATAGAGCTCGGTCTAATCAATAGAATATTTCCAGAGTCAAAAATACTAGTGTTAATACGTGACCCGAGAGACGCCTGTCTAAGCTGCTTTATGCAACTATTCAAAACCAATGATGCAATGAATAATTTTCTGGATTTAGAAAGTACCGCCCGATTTTATGCTGCAACAATGGGACTGTTCCAGCTTTATGAAGCTGTACTTAATATAAATATTTATAAGTTTTATTATGAAGACCTTGTTGCAAACCTTGAGGCAGAATCAAAGAAAATATTTGATTTCCTTGGCCTTGAATGGAATGAGAATATCCTCGAATATCACAAAAAAAAGAGCCGCACTATATCTACGCCAAGCTATCAGGATGTGTCCAAACCGATTTATACTCGCGCTTCTGGTCGGTGGAAAAATTATCAGAAGCAGTTGCAACCAGTAATGGACAAGTTACAATCCTACATAGACGCTTTTGGTTATAAAGCTAGCAATTTAAATTGATTAACAGGTTTATGTTGGGGGGAACTCACCCCAACCTACGAAACTGGAACTGATTCATTCTTAATTAATAAAACAAAAATGGCGTAACATATTTGATATCACACGAAAATTCGGCTAAACAAAAAGAAATATATACCCGGATTTAGCAATGGCAAAAATATCAAGTAATCAAAACAAAGGCATACCTATGATATCCGACGACGATGTAAAGAGGTTGTTCTGGAATGGCCGGAGTATTCTGGCTAAACACTGGAATCCTAACGAACCACTCCAAACTCAGTTTTATAGAGGGATAGGGCCACACATATGGAAAAATCAGCACCCAGGTGGTTGCCGCCGACATATGGCAATATTCAATAATTTCAATATCATTCCAAAATATTGTTTTAGTTGCTATAAAATTTTAATTGTTCCTCGCACTGTAGTAGAGCTTTTCAAACTTATGGTGGTTTTTGAGAAACTTGAGCTACCCGATGATAATTCCAGAAAATGCATGGTTGAATGTAGAGAGCAAGTATCCGGAGCATATAAGGGATTTATTTATTGCAGAAGTGTCGAAGAGGGGAAAGAAATAATCAAACTAGTTCAAAAAGCAGTAACGGAAAATATTTCAAAAAACATTTCAATCACTTTAAAAAGAGGCTGTTCCGAGTTCGCACTCACCTATCCAGAATATGCAAAAACAAGCCAAGATACTGCTGTTATGACGTACAAGGAAGAATGGCATGAAACCGAGGAGCTTGCCGATAAAAAATTGGACATTAATACACCCCTTCCTGCGAGTGATACCTACAACCAGCCCGGTTACACTTCACGAGATGCACGGATCATGCTTGCCTGGCTAAAATATGCGGCAACCATAGGGGATTTAAGCTATCTAAAAATCTCCGACCAGCCCCTGCACCCCATTCAAGACGTGAAACGAGCATCCCCATTTCAGCCTGTAGAGAATAGTGAAATGAATTCAACATCAAAGATTGGTCGTAATGCTCCCTGCATCTGTGGGAGCGGAAAAAAATACAAGCGCTGCTGTGGCAGTTAAACAAATGTTCCGAATTCCTACTTTACGTTCGTGGTGAGCCTTATGTTAAGCTTAAGAGAGTTTTATCAAACCATAAATGTGAAGACAGATTAGATGTATTCAAGTTTGTTCTCCCATCGACAGACCCAGGACGAACGGTCATTGAGTGGACAGAAATTCGAAACATTTATTTGGATACCAGGGAAATTATAGTTCCCTAAGTTGAGTTGAGGCCACGAGTCCCAACGAACAGTTTGACTTGAATATGGATTTAGGTTTGGATTCGTTCCTAACCCTAAACATCAACTAACAAAAACACCAATGACACTAATGAATGATCAATCCACACAAACCATGCTGAATCAGGCCCAGGCTCTGCTCGGACAAAATCGACTGGCTGAAGCCATGGAGATTTATCAAAAAATTTGCGCACAGGATCCAAATAATGACATGGTATGGATGATGCTGGGCAACCTGAATGGTGCTCTGGGGAATATTGCAGATGCTGAGAAATGTTGTAGAAAGGCCATTGAGCTAAACCCAAAGCTGGTCAATGCACACGCCAATCTGGGTAATGCGTTGATGTCACAAAACAGGTTTGAAGAAGCGACGGTATCATTTGCAAAAGCCACTCAACTTCAAGCCGATCTTGCACCCGCCTGGTTCATGCTGGGTAAAGCTCAGCAGCAACTTGGCCGATGGAGTAAAGCTGAAATTGCTTTTCGCAAGGCGATTGAACTCAAGCCGGACTGGCAGGATGCACATTTATTGCTGGGCAATGTGTTGCAGTTTATGGGGCGCTTTCAGGATGCAAGCCAGCAATATAAAACACTGATACTGAGCTACCCAGATCATGCTGAAGCACATTACCGTCTTGCTGTCTCTTTATCCAGCATGGGAAAAACCGCTCAGGCTGAAGCAAGTTGCCGCAAAGCACTTAAAATACAGCCTGAGCATATATCGGCTCTAAATAGTTTAAGTATGATTCTAACCACACAGGGCCAGACAAACGAAGCCCTGGAATGCTGCGAGCGCGCACTCAGCATCAAGCCAGATGATATTAATACAGCCTGCATGGCGGCTAATATTTATGAGCAGTCAGGAGAAGCACAAAAAGCTTATGAATATCTGCAACAACATATTAAAGCGGGAAGGCAACACCTTAATCTGGCACTGGCTTTTGCCGCCATCAGCAAAGAACTTGGCTTTCAGGATCAGGCCATTGCCATGATGGAGGATCTACTGGAGCATGCACATAGCCTGACTAATACGGGCCGTCGTAATCTGTATTTTACACTGGGCAAGTTATGTGATGGTACACAGCAATATGACCGTGCTTTTGCACATTACCGAAAGGGTAATATGCTACGACCAACACAATTTAATCCACATAAACACACGGCGGGAATAGATACCAGTATTCGCATACAGACGGCTAATTATTTCGATAATGCACCAAAATCATCAAACAAATCCGACAGACCAGTTTTTATTGTCGGTATGCCTCGTTCCGGCACCAGCCTTGTGGAGCAGATTCTGGCCAGCCACCCCCAGGTTTATGGCGCGGGTGAATTGGCTGAAATAAGCAAGCTGGCTCACAATCTGCCAGCATCATTAAACATTAACAAACCCTATCCTGAACTACTTGAGTCTATTACCCAGAAAGCTCTGAACCAATGCGCCAGTCAATATCTGCAACATCTGAATAATATGGATACCGACTCGCTACGGGTAATTGATAAAATGCCTGGTAACTTTTTTTATCTTGGACTCATTGAATTAATGTTTCCTAACGCACGTGTCATTCATTGTATGCGTAACCCTCTGGATAACTGCCTGTCCTGTTATTTTCAGGATTTTTTCCAGAGCATGGACTGGTGCTATGACCAGAAAAATATGGCCGCTTATTATCGTGGCTATGAGAAATTAATGAACCACTGGAAACAGGCACTGAATATTCCAATCATGGATGTCAGTTATGAGGGACTTGTTGGAGATCAGGAAAATATCAGTCGAAAACTGATTGAGTTTTGTGGCCTTGACTGGACGGATGACTGTTTACAATTTCACAAAACAAAACGTTTTGTGGCCACCGCCAGTTATGATCAGGTACGTAAGCCAATATATAAAAAATCAGTTGCAAGATGGAAAAATTATGAGCAACATATTGGATTGTTAATAGAAGAACTGGATGGAAGTCTTTTATAGGGCGGGATATAGTGCCCTTTGGGTATTCATCCTACCGCAGCGGTCGGTTGAAACCGACCCTACAGAAATATTGAGCGCATTGATACTTATTATGTAAATATGTATAGCATTTATTTATGTGATAAAATTCACATCCCATAATACGAAAAACAATTATGAACAACCAACAAGCCACAATTACCCCAGCTATTCAAAGTGCTTTATTAGATGAAGCCGGGTACATTTGTACTAACCCGGATTGTCAAAATAAAATATCAGTATCCGAGGCCCAATTTGCCTTTGTCTTTAAACCGGGGGTTCAGCAAAAAGAAAATTTGCTGGCACTGTGCAATGATTGTTATTCCTTACATACAAGTGGAAATATCCCGCCACCTGCTATTCAGACATGGAAAATATTACGATTGGCCATTAGTGGTGAGATACAATCAGCTCCAATGGATCTAAAGCTTGGAGTTATTCGTAATTATCCCGGCTTGCAGCCATTTATTCCTGATGATTATTTTGATTTCCCCTTCGTTGGCGGAAATATCTATCTCAATGTAAAAGAATCCCGCATGATGCTTGCGCGTGCCCTGGGTATTTATGAATCGGATAAAACACAAACCATTTGCTCCCTGCTTAAACCCGGTCAAACATTTATAGATGTTGGCTGCAATAAGGGTGACTTTTCTCTGTTAGCGGCGAAAATTATTGGCAAGGATGGTTCAGTTCTGGCATTTGAACCAGAGCCAGATAATTGTTACTGGATAGAAAAAAGTATCAAATTGAATAATTATGAAAATATTAAGTTATTTCAACTGGCTCTGGCAGATTCAAATGAAGATGCTCAACTGTATTTAGGTGAAAAAAGTGGTTGGCATAGTCTTGTGTCTAATTCAGATAATACTCAAAAATCAACTATCGAAGTCAAAAAGCGGACTCTGGACTCAATTCTCGATGAAGCAGGAAATATCGGGGTAGATATGATAAAAATAGATGTTGAAGGTGCAGAAATGGAAGTTCTTCAAGGTGCCTCTACAATGTTTGATAATAATTCTGAGCTAATTGTGTTGCTTGATCTGCACCCACACATGGGGGTTAATCCAGTTGAAGTTTGTGGTTTTTTAACTGAAAATGGTTTCAGTATTCTAAATATGAAAGCACCACACCTACCTCTGAAAAATATTGATAATACAACAACAGAAGTTTTGGCCAAACGGATAGGCGCTGTTTAATCTCTTTGGGTTGAATTCCCCGCTGCTTGCAGCGAAACATGTAGGAGCGAGCTTGCTCGCGAACATTATGGGATTCGATGAATATAGGTTCGTGAGCAAGCTCGCTCCTACGATTCAATACCCCGTCAGCTTACTGCGGGGTTGTTTATTTCGGTTGAAACCGACCCTACAGAAAAATAAAAAAATACATATATGGAGACAATATAATGAGCGTTTTTCTTGTTGGAGGAATAAATCGTTCAGGGACGACTTTATTGCAAAGTATTCTGTGCTCAGATAAAGAAACAAACCCGCTTATTCATGAGGCGAGTTATTTACGTAGCATCGTTGATGCCTATGTATCAGGCCAGCAGAAATTTGATGAGCATAATAAATATTATTTTTCATCTGTCGAAGATATGCGGGATTTCACTGCCGAATGGGCGAAAGCATTTCTTGATAAAACTCGCGCCCGTTATCCAGATGCAAAACACCTTGTTCTCAAACATCCTCCTCTTACCGCACGCTTTCCTGTTATTTATGATCTGCTTGCATCCATCGGGGAAGATCCACACTTCTTTGTCATTGTTCGTGATCCACGGGATGTTGCCGCCTCATTGGTACAGGTGGGGGAACGTCTTAGAAAAAAAGGCGAATCCGAGGGTAATACGCTGCCTCGGGACATGAACGTATTGGGTAACTACTATATGCAGACATACATGCCTGCCCTGTCTTACCAAAATCAGGACTATCAGAAACGAATAACAATTATTAAATATGAAGAACTCGTCAGTAAGCCGCAAGTTGTTATTCAGAATATTCGTCAGGCCAGTGGACTGGCGCTTGAAGAGTTCAATGAAACAGAAGATTGGAAAAGTGACAATATTGATTATGACGAACTAAAGAAAAGTAACAATGCCTGGTTATCAGAACTATGGGGGAAACAACTGTCAAGCTCAAGAATAGGGAGGTATAAAACAATACTTAAACCTGAGGAAATTTCACTGCTTGAGAAGGTCTGTGCCGGGCCGCTGAAAACCTTCGGGTACTAAAATTCCTGATTAATTCCATTCAACCTGAGCTTGACAACGGGGCTTACCATGAACAGGCCTGTCGCTGGTAGGAGCGAGCTTGCTCGCGAATGGATTCGGAGTATATTATCCCATTCGCGAGCAAGCTCGCTCCTACATAGCCCATCAGTCCTTTATATCTCTTTACTCAGTAATTACAAGAGTAGCATTAGCTGATGCAGTATTGCCAGAAGCATCAGCTGCCCTGACAGACAGAGCCAGGCTTTCTGCTTCAAGACCAATCCGGCCATTACGTTTACTTACAATGATAGTATCACCATCCTCCGTAGCAGCGCCTAGCATAGCTTCAACAGTCGGATCAGGATCACAAATATCAGTCGCCTCAGCCTGGATTTCAATCCTGCCTCGATGGCTTATCTGTGTAATGGCTGCATGGTGCTTGCGATCAAGAAATGCGGCACTAACAACGGGCGCAGTTGTGTCCTGAACAACAACATTGGCAATGGAATTTGCACTCAAACCATTAACTGTTGTGATCTCCACATTGACAACATGGCTACCTAATGCCATAAACATATCAAGAACTTCGCCATTCCCGACTACTGTGCCATCTACAGACCAGGTAATTGAACTAACCGCATCATCATCTGGCACTATTACCGTTGAACTCATGGAAACATTGGAGCCACCGGTAACAGAACATTCCTGTGTTGAACCACCTGAGATAATAATTGAAATACTGGTAGCTGGGGCTGTTGTTGTTGCTTCCAGGTGTAAACCATAATTAACACCACCAAAACCACTGGGATCTCCAATTGGAACATGTGCAGTATAATCAATATTTGACTTAAGACATTCAGCATCAATACAGCTAATCATTGCGCGGCCCGTATCATCAGAATAGTTTGCAGGATCGCCACCCATTGGAATATTGGCAATGCCAGCCCAGGTTACACCCCAACCCGTAAAGTTTAGGCTACCATCACCATTGTCTGTTACAGGGACAGATGCAGTTTGATGCATGCCGGTATTGCCGAAAAAACACCAGGGCATATCTGGTCCTGGTGTTTCTGAACCATCAGGACAACCTGCATGACTACCATAGGCGGGTTGTGCTACGCCAATGATAATGCCGCCATCCGGTCCAGGAATAATGGGGGTGCGTTCCTGTGGATCAAATGCACCATTACCATTGGCATCCATTGCAAAATAGGAACCTGTAACTTCAAAAATATCGTAAGGACAATCTGGATAAGTTCCACCCAGTATGCAAACACGCTTCCCCGGCTCGAAATCAATCACATCACCGGTGTTATATGCCAAAACATTTGATGCCGCAATGCTTCCCGCCGCAATTCCTAATGCGGTTTGTAAAATAGTTTTATTTAGTTTCATTTTAACTACTCCTTAGTTTAAGACAGCGGTCGGATGAATCCGACCCTACAGTAAGGTCAGGGTAAAATATTATGTAATTTTTTTACGTTTAATAACCCCAAGCAACCCAAGCAATCCTGAACCAAACAACCATACCGCAGCCGGTACAGGTACCGCAGATATGGCTCCTTCAAGGTGCAGGGTATATGCTATACCTCCGAAACCCGATGAGTCGCCCAATGGAATGTGCGCAGAATAATCCAGTATAAAGCTCTCGCCATTTGCACAAGCCGAAGTGGCACAGGTAATTGTAGCCAGACCTGTATCAA
>VAPL010067932.1_pt1 | contig 16594 bp, 10 predicted proteins | sample 3395061 | NCBI WGS metagenome assembly VAPL01 (sample SAMN08290444, study PRJNA428436) | hydrothermal vent metagenome | isolation source: Deep-sea hydrothermal vent chimney 2 | place: Pacific Ocean: Juan De Fuca Ridge | depth 2182 m m | reverse complement strand
CCAGTATTGGCGGTGCGTTTACAGGAAATGTTTGGTCTTGCTGATACGCCACATATCGCAGATGGAAAAATCGCGGTACTGTTGCATTTACTTTCTCCAGCGCGAAGACTGGTACAGATCACTCAAGATCTCGCTGGATTTTGGCAGACCTCGTATCATGAAGTCAAAAAAGATCTCAAAGGACGTTACCCCAAACACCATTGGCCGGATAATCCGTTGCAGGCACAGGCGACATCCAAAGCAAAACGTAGAGGCAAGTAAATATATTGCTGATTTATATTTGGTAAATACACAATTTATAGAATATTACACCTCTAAAAGTTCCATCGCTACATATTTAAACGGTTGTCCGAGCTTTGGGCGACGATTTGCTTCAGGACGTTGCTTTAAATTCAAATCAATTACTCACCACATTTCTGGTTGCGCCACAAAGATCCGAAGACACTTTGGGTTTCCATCAGTAGCCCAGATGACATATAATTTTGATACAGCATATATAATAGATTCTAAAATTTTACATTAGAGATAAAAATGATTTCAGTTGGACAGACGTATTATTTAAAAGTAGTGAAATACACCGATTTTGGTTTTTTTCTGGAAGCGGGTGAGCTTGGATTGGTGTTATTGCCACGAAAATATGCACCAAAAGGGCTTTCTGTGGACGATACTATTGAGGTATTTTTGTATCTTGATTCAGAGGATCGACCCATTGCAACCACGCAAAAACCCAAGGCTAAAGTTGGTGAATTTGCATATTTGAAGGTATTGGCTAAAACTGAGGTTGGATTCTTTTTAGATTGGGGTTTGGATAAGGATTTGATGGTACCTTTTTCGGAACAGCATCGGCCAATGGAAGTTGGGAAATCGTATTTGGTGTATTTGTATCTGGATAAGATTGATGAACGAATTACAGCATCATCTAAAATTGATAAATTTTTGGATGATGATAAACCGCATGAATTTCAAGCAAAACAAGCGGTGAGTTTGATTATCGCAAATAGCACTGAACTAGGTTTTAAGGCGATCGTTAATCATAGTCATTGGGGAGTGTTGTATAAAGATGATGTGCATCAACGATTAAGCTTCGGGCAGTCGATATCAGGTTTCATTAAATATGTGAGACCTGATGGACGGCTTGATTTAAGCTTACAAGGTGGGCAAGTAACTCGGGATAAGAGTGAAAGTTTGATTTTGAATGTATTAAGGCAAGAGAATGGGTATTTAGCCGTTCATGATAAGTCTGATCCACAGTTAATTTCTAAGATATTCAACATGAGCAAAGCATCATTCAAGAAAACGATTGGCCGATTGTATAAGCAAAAAGTAATTATTATCGAAAAAGCAGGAATTCGGTTAATTGAAAAATAATTTAAATTATCTTTATATCGATTTTGTATTTTTGGGTGGTAAACTATAAATTTTTTCAACATTATTTTAAAATAATGCAATTTGTTTTTTTGTTGTCTATAATTAGACTATTTAAAAATTAAGGAATGTTTCAATGGCACAAGCAAAAAATAAAGTAGTAAAAGGTGAGGCTTTAGCCACTGCAGTTGACAGCGCAGTTTCAGTTTTAGCCAATATCGCATCTAACACAGCAAAATCACTTGAATTAGTTGATAAAGAGAATAAGAAAATTGGTAAAGAAGCAAAACGTCTAAGCAAAAAGAAAGCCGTTTTAGCTAAAAAGAAGAAAAATGCTTCTGTTAAAGCTAAAAAATCACCTGTTGCTGATAATAAAAAAGCGTTAAAAGCAGTAGAAAAAGAATTGGCCTCCATTATGAAGGATGCCGCTAAAATTTTGACGCAAAAAGCGGCTGTATTGGATGAGTTAAAAACTCTTAAAGAAGTAGCAAAACGAACGGCTGCTTACAATAAGTCTTTATCGGCTACGGATAAAGTGTTGAATAAACCTAAACCTAAGCCTAAAAAGAAAAAAGCAGCAAAAAAACCAACCACAGCTAGTAGTGTCACATCTATTGGTAGAAAAGCAGCTTAAACAGTGCGTATTAATAGCACCCCTTTAGGGGTGCTATATTTAACAAATATCAGTCAGTAATTCATCGTAATTTCATTATTAATTTCAATTCGCTTAATTAGCCATATAATAGCAGTACAATTTTCAATTATAGTCTTATGAATGAGTCAAAAGTGTGTATCGGATTATTAAATCCTAAAAGCCCGGATAATGTTGGCTCTGTTATGCGTGCAGCAGGTAATTTTAGAGTTGAAAGCGTTATTTATACCGGTAAACGCTACCCACGAGCGTTGATGCGAAATCCTGATTTACCGGATATGCATCGGAAAGTCAGTAAAAATGTTCCATTATCCGAAGTATCCTGTCTTATTGACGACGCACCCGTTAATATGAGTATTGTTTGCGTTGAGTTCGCTGAAAATGCTATTTCATTACCGAATTACCAACATCCAGATAATCCTTTTTATATTTTTGGTCCTGAAGATGGCACAATAACGCAAAATATAATTGATCGTGCGGATTCGGTAATTTATGTGCCAACCATTGGTTGCATGAACCTTGCTGCAACAGTTAATGTGGTGCTTTATGATAGGTTGGCTAAATCGACTCAAAATTACGATAGTGTTGAGCTAATTCGTGCGAGTCGCGATATTAATAATAATTTGAAGGTCGAGATTTAATTCTAATAGTAAGATATTTATTAATATTAGAGTTTTTTAAATTAAAGGCACCGTAATGCTAATTCTTCCCTATAGTACGGCACTGCGTTTAGATCGTATTCCTTACGTGACATTTTCGATAATTCTTCTTTGTGTCGGCATTTTTCTGCTGCAATTGATGAATCGAGCAGATATTAATAAAGCCGTTTCTGAATATTGTTTTTCGATTAAAGATAGTGATGATTATGCTTCAAAGTATGATCAAATGGTATTTGATTTGTCTTATTGCAGTTTAACGCTACGTGTTATGCATAATCAATACGATATAAAAAATTGGCAACGTTTTTATCTGGATAATTATAGATCAGATGAAACCAAAGAAACTCTAAAAAAACACATTGAGTATGACTTGCAACACTATAATGAATTTTTATATCGTGGTGCACCTAGAAACTTAGACGTGAATTTAATGTATTATCCTTTTACGTTTAACCCGATAAAAATGCTAACAGCCACATTATCTCATGCTGATTGGCCTCATATTATTTTTAATTTAATCTTTTTCTTCGCTTTTACGCCAGCATTAGAAATTATCGTGGCTAGCAAATTAAAATTTATCGGTATTTTTGTTGCTATTGGGCTAATCACTGGTGTTTTATATTCACTGGTATCCATTTATGATGGCTCGAAAATTCCAACATTGGGATTATCTGGTGTGGTCATGGGTATGATTGGTTTTTCAGCTTACATGATGCCAAAGGCTCGAGTACACACATTATTTTGGTTTTTATTCTATATTAGGCGATTATTTATTCCTGTCTGGGCGTTGGCAATTTGGTTTATTGGGTGGGATATCTATGAGTTATTTTCAAGAACTGATAATGGTGGGGTAAATTTTTTAGCACATGTTTCAGGTGGATTTTCGGGATATGTTATTGCTCGAATTTGGTTTAAGGCTAGACGTGAAGATATTCAAGAAGAATTAGATGATGAAATTGAAAATACACGAGCCCGTAGAGAAGATTCAGGTAGTCGAATGAGTTCATCCATGGCAGATCAAGGTCGAATTCAAAGTGAATTTAGAGAATCTGAATCAAGTAAAAATTGGCAGGTATATAAGGACAAATTACACAAATTTATTCAAACGGGCAACTCTAGTGAAGCCATGATGTTATTGCTTCAGAATTATGACTTAAATGCGAAAAGCCCTGAAATATTTGAAGAGTTATTTAAAGACATTGGCGATTGGCGTAAAAAGCGCAGTTATTTTTGTGCTGGTCGATTGTTGATAAACTTATACCTTGATATGAACAAAATTGGATCGGCATTTCAAATTATAAATAAATGCGTTAAAGATGATAAATTGTTTTTATTACCAGATTCATCCAAGGTATTAATGTTGGCTCAAGAAGCAACTAATCATAAACGTTATGTATTAGCGTTTTATTTGATTACTAATTATAAAGCACGTTACAAAGTTAGCCATTCTTGTGTCCAGTGTGTAATTTTAGAAGCCAGTTTGTTGTATCAGCACTTAGATAGAAAGTTGAGCGCAATTAAACTACTAGAGACAGAAATTGCAAAAGTTGGAGATTCTGAAGCTGAAAAACTGGTGTTATTACTCGATGCTATAAATGGATAATGTTAATAATTTTTGATGTTCTGTTTATTTTTTATTGCAGCTCTCTGAAGTAATTTGCTAATTGTTGTATTACTGTGATTAAGTAAGGTTTATGTCTTAAATAAAACAATATTGTATAATAATTAGAGTTATTGTTTGAAATTGTTGTGATCAAAGTTTTATGTGCGTATGTCGATATAAGATAGTCATACCTTGTAAGAATGAGCAACATCAATGTCAGATTCGAATAAAACTGATGTGGTTACTAAGTTAGCAGAATTGCAAAATTTATTCTATGAACAGCTATTGTTTAAAATTAACGGCATAGAAAAATTGTGGAAATCAGCTGAAAAAGATTCGAATAAAAAACTACTATCTGAGTTACATCGTATATTCCATAGTATTGCAGGCACGGCTGGAACTTATGGTGCGTTTGCAGTTAGTTCAGCGTCTAAAGAGTTAGAGCGACTATTCTTTGATTTTATCAAAAATTCAAATAAAGATTGTATTAATAATCAAACTGTTAATGGCTTGATTTTACAGCTGAGACAAGCGGTTGATGATTGGCGACCGACAGATATATCACGTGTTGCTGCAATGGATGAGCCTGACAATACTAATAATAAATCAAATAATAATAATTTAATTTATCTAGTTGAAGACGATGAATTATTAGCAGTTGAACTTTGTTTGAAATTAGACGATTCAGGATACCGTGTTAGACATTTTAAAAATTTGAGTGAATTTGAAAGTAATTACGATAACGCTACGCCAGAAGTTATTATTATGGATATTTTTTTTGAGGGAAGTAATGATACTGGTATAGAAGTTATTAATAAATTTAAACTAGCTAAGAAAATTTTACCACCAGTTATCTTCATATCTGCGTTTGATGGCATGCAGGCACGCTTAGAAGCAGCTAGATTGGGAGCCCATCGTTATTTTAGCAAACCTTTAGACATAAATAAATTGGTTAATACGCTTGATGTGATAGTTAATGAAAGTGAATTAAAGCCCTATAAAATATTAATTGTTGATGATGATGAGGCATTATTAAGTTTTTATAAAACAGTGTTAATTAGTTCAGGGATGGAGGTTGATATATTATCAAATCCTTTAAAGTGTTTGGATAAATTGATTGAGTTTAAACCCGATATTATTGTTTTAGACGTATATATGCCTGAATGCAGTGGGCCTGAGTTAGCCACGGTAATTCGTCAAGATGATTTTTGGGCATTAACACCAATTATGTTTTTATCTAATGAGTCAAGTTTAGAGCTTCAGTTAGATGCTATGAGTTATGGTGGTGATGATTTTTTGGTGAAACCAGTAACTGCGCAGCATTTAATTTCAGCTGTGCAAATACGTGCTAAACGCGCAAGATTAACAAATAAGTTGAATTATGATTTAGAAGCATCAGTAAGAGAAGTACATTTTCAAATAGCGACAATGAATCAACATGATATCGTTAGTACGACAGATGTAGCAGGAAAAATAATAACTGTTAATGATAAATTTTGTAAAATTAGCGGCTATAACCGCTATGAGTTACTTGGCAATAACCATCGTATTTTAAAATCAGGAAAACATCCAAGTTTATTTTATGACGATATGTGGAAAACTATTTCTAATGGAAAAATATGGCACGGAGAAATATGTAATCGAAAGAAAGATGGTAATGAATATTGGGTTGAAGCTACTATTGTTCCTTTTTTAGATGAAAAAGGTAAACCTTATAAATATGTATCTGCTCGCACTGATATTACACCATTACGTCAGAGTGAAGATCGATTAATACAAAGTCAATTATTTGCTAATATTGGCACCTGGGATTGGGATATTATAACGGGAGCATTTTATTGGTCTGAGCGAATTTGGACATTATTTGGATATGACAAAGCCAAAGTAAAAATTACATATAATAATTTTATTAATGCAATTCATCCAGAGGATCGTGATTATGCAGTGAAAGCAATTAATGATTGTATTGAATATGGTGAAAATTTTAACATAGAGCATCGTGTTATTTGGCCTGATGGTAGTGTGCATTGGTTACATGAAAGTGGTGATGTTGTCCGATGTGATGTTGACGCTGATGCATTGCACATGCTCGGGGTAGTGCAGGATATAACAATACGAAAATACGCGCAAATAAATTTGAATGAAACAGAAGAGCGTAATCGATTGTTATTGGAATCTGTTGGGGAGGGTATATTTGGTATTGATTTAAAGGGTAACGCCACTTTCGTCAATCCTGTTTTTTGTGATATGTTGGGATTTACTCCTGAGGAAGTTATTGGAAATCAAGTACATCCACTAATCCATCATTCGTATTCAGATGGAAATTTTTATCCTCATCAGGAATGTCCCACCTATGCGGCATTAACTGATGGTAAAATTCGTAATGTACGTGATGAATATTTTTGGCATAAAGACGGCAGTCGTATTCCAGTCGAATATACTAGCACACCAATATTAAAAAATTCAGAGCTTATTGGTGTTGTAACTATCTTTCAAAATATTTCAAATCGTTTAAAGTTTGAAAATGAATTAATTAATGCTAAAGAGCAAGCCGAAACTGCAAATCGAACAAAATCCCAGTTTTTATCGAGTATGAGCCACGAACTACGTACGCCCATGAATGCCATTATGGGCTTTGGGCAACTGCTGTCAATGGATAGTGATCATCCCTTGGCGTCTTCACAACAGGAAAATGTTGATGAAATAATGAATGCAGCAGCTCACCTTCTTGAGCTTATTAACGAAATATTAGATTTGGCTAAAATTGAATCTGGTCAACTGAAACTATCAATTGAATCTATTATGTTAAGCGATGTTGTATCAGAGTCGATTCAATTGATAATACCGCAAGCTCAAGAAAAAAATATTGATATTAGTCTATTTTTAGATGGTTCTAAAATTTCATTAGAGCAAATGCAAGAAAAAAATCAAGCGGTGTTAGCAGATCATGTTCGGTTAAAGCAAGTATTATTAAACTTACTGAGTAATGCTGTAAAATATAACATTAATAACGGAATAATAGAAATTAGATGTGAACACTTAAATGATAGAATAAAAATTAGCATTGTTGATAGTGGTGATGGCATTAGTGATGAGCATCAATTAAAGTTGTTTGTTCCATTTGAACGTTTGGGAGCTGAGAATTCTGATAAAGAAGGTGCCGGCATAGGGTTATACATTACTAAAAGTTTCACTGAGCGTATGGGGGGTAGTATTGGTGTAAAAAGTAAATTAGGTAAGGGCAGTACCTTTTGGGTTGATTTTCCGAGAGATAATGTTGTATTAGAATATGAAACGATTCCTCATGCGCCAGACATATTAAGCAATCAGGCGATTGCAAAGAGCGATCGTAAATATACTGTTCTTTATATTGAAGATAATCCTGCTAATTTAAGATTGGTGTTTCAATTATTAAATCGTTTACCCAATATGAAAATGTTAAGTGCTCAGGAGCCATTGAGTGGTTTGGATATTGCAATTAATAGTTGCCCAGACTTAATTTTGTTGGATATAAACCTTCCTGTAATAGATGGTTTTGAGGTCCTTAAACGTTTGAAGAAAAATTCAGCAACAAATAAAATACCGGTTGTTGCGATTAGTGCAAATGCGATGGAATCTGATATTAAACAAGGGTTGGATGCAGGATTTTATGATTATTTAACAAAACCAATTAATGTTTCTATATTGCTAAAAGTAGTTGATAACTTATTATCAAAATTAATTTAAATTTATGAACTTAATAATTAACAATAAATTTGGTATCGTTAGTCGTTTAATTATTTACATGATGTTATTTAGTACGGTGGTGACGCTGTTAATTACTGGAATACAGTTTAAGTTTAATTATAGTAGTGATTTGAAATTAATTGATGACAATTTACAACAAATAAAAGAAATTTATCTTCGAACATTAATCAACAGTGTGTGGATGTCTAACAGTGAACAGTTAAGGATTGTTACAGAAGGTTTGTATCAATTACGAAATGTACAATATATTGAAGTGCGTGATGAGTCAAAAATTTTGATTCGTTATGGTGAAAAAATAAAAAATAATATTGTAATTCGTGAATATCCTATGATTCATAATTATCGAAATAAAAAAATTACTATTGGCTTATTAACAGTTATCGTCAGTTTAGATAGTGTTTATCAGCGTCTTATCAAAAAATCATGGGTTATTCTGATTATTAATGCTATTGAAATATTTTTAGTGTCAATTTTCATGTTAATTATGTTTTATAAATTGAATACACGTCATTTAGTTCATATCGCTAATTTTGCGAAAGGTTTAAATACAATTAATTTTGATAAAAGTTTAATTTTGAATCGTAAAAATCGAGAAAATAATAGTAAAGATGAACTTGATTTAGTTGTGGATGCTATTAATAAAATGCAAGTTAATATTAAGAATTCATTTAATGCTTTAGTAAAAAGTGAGAAACGTTTTCAAGTATTAGCGAAAGTATCCCCTGTGGGAGTATTTCATGCTGATAAACAAGGGGACTGTACTTATGTTAATGATAGCTGGTGCAAAATGGCCGACATTAGTTTCAATGATGCTCTGGGTGTCGGTTGGTTTTCTGCTATACATCCAGATGATCGTGATAGGGTATTTAAAGACTGGTATGAGAATATTAGAAATGCTACACGGTTTAAATCGGAGTTTCGATTTTTATGCGATGATGGAAAAATTACATGGTTATATGTTCAATTGGATTCAATTTTTGATGAATATAATGAATTAACAGGGTTTGTTGGTGCAGCAACTGATATCACTGATCGTAAACGATTAGAGAATGTATTACAGTCACTTGCTATTGGTAGTGTGGAAGATCATTTTGATTTGTTTATTTCAAAATCTCTTGGACATTTAATTGAATTTTTTAATTGTGAATATGCTTTTATTGGCGAGATTCTTCCCGATAAGAAGTCTGTAAAGACACTTGCTGTTCAATCGGTAAATTCGTTTTTAGAAAATTCTACTTTTTTATTAAATGGCACAGCTTTCGAAGAGGTGTTTTATAAGAAAAGAAAATTTATAGTTTCAGATGTTATTAAGTTGTATCCAAATGACCCACTGATAATAGATATGCAAGCTGAAAGTTATTTTGGCTCTCAATTAACATCGTCTTCGGGAGAAGTGATAGGGATTTTGGCTGTTTTGGATATACATCAACTCAAGTTTGAGTCATGGATGGATCCGGTGCTCGATTTGTTTGCTGCCAAAATGTCATTAGAATTAGAACGGGAAATGGCTACTCAAGATACTAAGGAACATCAAGTACAGTTAGAATACTTGGTTGATATTAGGACAAATGAATTGGTGACTGCACTAGAACAAGCCCAACATGCTAATGATGCAAAATCAGAGTTTTTGTCTAGAATGAGCCATGAATTACGTACACCCTTGAATGCAATTTTGGGTTTTGCACAAATCATTCAATTAGATTCTGACAAACTTGATGAGGGGCAGAAGGATAACTTAAATGAAATTTTAGCGGCAGGAGATCATTTGTTAAAACTAATTAATGAAGTATTAGATTTAGCAAAAATCGAATCAGGTAAATTAGAGATTACAATGCAGGATGTTTGTGTGAGTGATGTTATTAATCAAAGTTTATCTTTAGTTACAAATGCGGCTCTATATAAAGACATTGAATTAATAGATAATATTGCTGATAAAAATTATATTGTAATTGCTGATGTTATTCGATTAAAACAAGTTATTTTAAATATATTATCAAACGCGGTTAAATATAACCATGAACACGGAAAAATAATTATAGATAGCGAACTTCTGGATAATAATAGAATTCGCATACGAATTACAGATAATGGGGCAGGATTAAGTGAGCAAGATATAGAAAAGTTATTTACTTCTTTTGAACGACTAGATGCGATAAACAATGTTGAGGGGACGGGGATTGGCCTTGTCATCACTAAACATTTAATGGAGTTGATGGGGGGGGCAATTGGTGTTGAAAGTATAGTGAATGAAGGAAGTACTTTTTACATTGATTTAGAGCTATCAAATGATAATGTTGATTAAAATATTGATGTTTATAGTGAGTTGTCTATATGATGAAAAAGTTTGCAATTTTAGAGGTGTGGAACAACTATAAGTAGTGTATTTTGCAATGGTTGGCTAAAACCAAAACTGACGTTAAAGTATTAATGCAACGCTCAAAAGAGGAATATCTTGATGAATAATATATTTAACACACAATTTATTACAGGGTTTTGCAATTCATGCGTTTAACTCTCGTTTATAAACTTAGTTTGAGTGCAACATTTTTAGTGCTGTTAAGCTCAACTATGGTTGGATATTTATTTTATACTAAGACTACCTCATTATTGGTTGAACATACGCAACAGGATATTATCTCAGATATTAGTAAAGCTGGCAGTCATTTTCAATCGCTAATTAATGTTTTGCGTGATGATGTTTTATTTTTAGCGAATACGGCGCCTGTACAAGGAATGTGGCGAGATGATTCGCTAGGCATTAACGATAATAGCAATGTTTCTATTTATATCCAATCGACTAATCGTTTGCAAGCGATTTTTTACACTATGTTAGCGAGCAAACAAGCATATTTAAGAATTCGATTTTTGGATAAGTCTGGTGAGGAATTGATTGCGGTAGGACGAGAAAATAATAAAATTGTCATCGTAGATAATAATGGATTGCAAAACAAAGCTCATCGAAAATATGTCAAAAATACTATTTTATTAGCAAATGGTTCAGTTTTTCTTTCTGAAATAAACTTAAATCGCGAACATGGCATGGTTAGCGTGCCTCATCAGGAAGTATTACGAAGTGCAACCCCTGTGTACTACAGTCAAAATAAATCTGTTTTTGGAATTATTGTCATAACTGCGGATATTGGTCAAGAGCTACAATCAATACAAGATGATATGCAAGATTCCAGTCGTAATATTTATATCACTAATGATCGCGGTAGTTATTTAATTCATCCTGATGAATCTAAACGTTACGGTTTTGATCTTGGTAAACGTTATCGCATTCAGGATGACATTCCTGGTTTGGCAGAATTATTTGTCTCGGGTAATAAAGAAACCAGTTTTATTCAAACTCCAAAATCAGATAATGACAAAAATGTTGTAAACGTCAATAAAATATATTTTGATAGAGCTAAACCTGAAAGGTTTATTACCGTTGGCATCACTGAGTTACTAAGCAGTATCGTTGGGAAACAATCGCGGGTTTTAAATGATGTTGTGTTGCTCGCTTTAGCTCTCGCTTTGGCGGTGGCTTTATTAGCGGTATTTTTTTCTTATCGGTTAACCTTGCCCATTCGACAAGTGACTCAAGTGATGGATGATTACACTAACGAACGTGAATCGAATATTAACATGCCAACAGATCAAAGTGATGAAATTGGTGTTTTGGCTCGGAGTTATAAGGCTTTGATGGGGCAAGTGAAAGAAGCTCAATTAGCTCAGAATGAAATGACTCGAAATCTTGAATCAATGGTAACTGAACGCACTCATGAGTTAATGATTAGTGAAATTCGTCAACGGAGTATTGTTGAAAATATCGTAGATGGTTTAATCACGATTACTGAACTGGGTATTATTGAATCATTTAATCCTGCTGCAGAGAAAATTTTTGGTTATAGTCAAAAGGAGGTATTAGGTAAAAATATTAAAATGTTGATGCCCGAACCTTATCGCATGGAGCACGATGGTTATTTGAGTAATTATCATGAAACTGGCATAAAAAAAATTATCGGTATCGGTCAGGAATTAGTAGCCCAGCGTAAAGACAGCAGTACATTTCCAATGGAACTTGCTATAAGTGAAATCTATGTTAACGAAAATAAATTATTCACCGGCATTATTCGAGATATCACTGAACGTAAACAAATTGAAAAAATGAAGGATGAGTTTGTTTCAACAGTCAGTCATGAATTGCGAACACCTTTAACATCCATTCGTGGATCACTTGGGTTATTAAGTCGTGGTGTTGCCGGTGTATTACCTGAGTCTGCTATGGACATGTTAAATATTGCAGTTAATAACACTGAAAGATTATTATTTTTAATTAATGATATATTAGATATCCAGAAAATTGAATCCGGTCAATTAGATTTTAATTTTGAAAAGCTTGATATTATAGAGTTTTTAAACAATGCAGTTAATGATAATGCTGCTTATGGCGAACAATATGGTGTTAAATTTATATTGCATAGTGAGTTACACGATATCTTTGTTTATGCGGATAAAGAACGTTTAATGCAGGTGATGTCAAATTTATTATCTAATGCGGCAAAATTTTCTCCTAAAGACAGTAAGGTTGATGTAACTGTTCATCGAATTGGAGAGGTGTTGCGCATTTCTGTAACGGATTACGGTATTGGTATACCCGAAGAATTTCAACCCAAATTATTTGATAAATTCACTCAGTCTGATTCTTCCGATTCTAGACAAAAAGGTGGGACGGGGCTTGGTCTTAGTATTACAAAATTTATTGTTGAGCGACATGACGGAAATATTAGTTATACTACTAAACATGGTGAAGGAACTAGTTTTTATTTTGACTTAAATGAATACTGCGATTAATGGGTTTTAATATGGAAAAAATACTTATTGTTGATGATGTTGAAGCTAATCGAAAGCTTTTACGAAAAATGTTAAAAACACTTCGTTCTTGTGACATTGTTGAAGCTGTCAATGGACAAGAAGCTATTTTGCAATTTAAAGCAGAAAGTCCTGATTTGATATTAATGGATGTTAATATGCCGATTATGAACGGTTATGAATCAGCTACTGAAATTAAGTTATTATCATCTGATATTCATGTTCCTATCATTTTTATAACTGCGTTAAGTGGTGAGGCTTCTCTTGCAAAGTCATTAGAGTCTGGTGGTGATGATTTTATTAGCAAACCATTTAATGTTGAAGTGTTAGAATCTAAAATAAATGCGCATTTGCGCATTAGAGAATTAACCATAAATATAAGTGAAAAAAACTTACAATTAAATGATTACAATTTAAGGTTGCAATATGAACAACAATTAATTGAGCATTTTTTTGAAAGAGCGTTAAAACAAAATTACAAAAATGAAAATATTATTAAGTATCATATGTCGTCAATGTCTACCTTTAATGGTGATTTATTTTTAGTTGAAAAATCTCCTGATGGTGGTTTTTTTTTAGTAATGGGGGATTTTACTGGCCACGGATTGACTGCTGCAATGGGAACCTTACCTGTTGCGATGATTTTTTTTAAAATGGTGAATGAAGGATCGACGATTAATGATATTATTTGGGAGTTTAACCATCAACTACATAAATTGATGCCCAGTAATATTTTTTTTGCAGCTACAATCATTGAGCTTAATTCCAATAGTGACAAAATTTTTGTGTGGATGGGTAGTATGCCAGAATTTCATCTGATGGATAAATCGGGTAAAATTAAAGAAACTATTCATTCATCAAATTTACCTCTAGGCATTTTGAGTGACAAAGATTTTAATTCAGATACTACTGAATTTTCTGTCGCTTTAGGAGATAAAATTTATTTATGTAGTGATGGTGTTACTGAATCTCAAAGTCCAACTGGTGAGATGTTTGGTAATAAGCGTCTTGAAGCGCTTTTAATTTCAAATAATCATGATCGAATTGATGTGATTTTATCGGAATTATTGAAGTTTACTGGTACTCAGGATCAAACTGATGACATTACTTTAGTTGAAATAACGTGTGGAAAGCTTTTTGATAGTTAATGGAAATAATCCTGGTTTTACAAATTGGTATTTTGTGATTTGAACTATAGAGTAGTAATTCAGAGTAGTAATTCTTTATTGATTTCATGAAATTCTGATGCAGCTGTTATTAGCGAATTAGCGGTTAAAGCGGCTACTCCGTAAACTTGGGTTTGAACATTGTAGTCGGTGTTAATTTTCTCTAATAATAAGTCAAAATCACCATCACCGGATAATAATATTATTGTATCTATTTCACTTTTGCTGGCAGCTTGCATTACATCAATGGTAATACCGACATCCCAATCTCCTTTTGCCGATCCATCTTTGCGTTGGATATAGGGCTTTAATTTTACGGTGAAACCAATGTGTTTGAGAGCATCTTGAAATTTTAGCTGTTGTTGGTCATTTCGATGGATGGCATAGGCATTTGCTGAAATGATATCACCTTGGGCGCTTATTTTTTGCCATAGTTTTCGGTAATTAAACTGTCTACCGAAAGTTTCTCGGGATGTATAATAAATATTTTGGACATCGACGAAAATGGCAATTTTTTTCATGGCTAATGTTAGCAGCTTAATTAATTGGGCGGTAGGGCAGTTGTATGCACCTACCGCTAAGATTTAGAACTGATATCTTAGTTAATTATTTCCTGAACGGTTCGAAGACGTTTGTTTTTGGTTATTAGGCTGTCTTTTAGCATTTTGACGTTTCTTTTTCCAAGGTGAACCGGTTTTTTTACCGTTAGTTTTTTGATTTGTCGATTTACGTGTAGTTGTTTGTTGTCGCCCTCGACCACCCATATTAATGGGTTGTGCTTTGATATTCGGATCGGGTTTGTAGTCATCAAATACAACTTTTGGGATTTCACGTTTAATTAATCGCTCAATATCTCGGAGCAACTTTAATTCGTCAACACAAACTAGTGACATTGCAACTCCTTCGTTTCCTGCGCGGCCAGTTCTACCGATACGATGTACGTAATCTTCGGCAACATTAGGTAATTCAAAGTTGACAACATGGGGTAGTTGATTAATGTCTAGACCACGAGCTGCGATATCAGTGGCAACTAGCACTCTTACCTTACCAGATTTAAAGTTTGCTAAGGCTCGAGTGCGGGCTCCTTGGCTTTTATTGCCGTGGATAGCAGCAGAACTGATGCCATCTGTTATGAGTTGTTCAGTTAAACGGTTCGCACCGTGTTTCGTTCGAGTAAATACTAAGACCTGTTTCCAGTTTTTTGAACCAATCAGAAATGACAGTAGTTCGCGTTTTCGCTTTTTATCAACTGGATGGACTACTTGCGTGACGCGTTCAGAAGCAGTATTTCGCGCTGCTACTTCAATTAATGCTGGAGACACGAGTAAACCACTTGATAAACGTTTAATTTCATCAGAAAAAGTAGCGGAAAATAGCAATGTTTGTTTTTGTTTAGGAATGATGGCCAATACTTTACGAATATCGCGAATAAATCCCATATCCAGCATACGATCGGCTTCATCTAACACCAGAATATCAATTTTTGATAAATCTACGGTTCTTTGGTCGACATGATCCAATAACCGACCTGGGGTCGCAATTAAAATATCAACACCTTGGCGTAGTTTTTGTATTTGTTGATTTATTTTAACGCCACCAAAAATGACAGTTGATTTTAACGGCAGGTATTTGCCATACAAATGCACACTTTCAGCCACTTGGGCTGCTAATTCACGAGTTGGAGTTAAGATTAAGGCTCGAATAACACGTTTGCCTTGTTGTTTGGGGTTATCGGAAGACATTAATCGTTGTAACAAGGGCAGTGTAAATCCTGCCGTTTTGCCTGTCCCGGTTTGGGCTCCGCCCATTAAATCTCGGCCATCCAATATCATGGGAATTGCTTGAGATTGAATAGGAGTGGGGCTGTTATAGTTTTTTTCAGATACAGCACGAATTAATTCGGGCATAAGACCGAGTGATTCAAATGACATGGTTGGTATTCTCCGGAAATCGGCCTACCCTAAATACTCATGATTTTGTCATGTTTTGGGATGATCTAGGCGCAAATGTATTCGTATTTTGAGGGTTAATCGGGGTGGATTACCATATTAAATAAGGTGCAGACCATAGAGCACCAATGTTTGAAGGGGGAGTATATAGTAGTTTTGGAGGCAAAAATAGTTAAATATTAGAAATTGCTAATGAAATTAAGAGGCTTGAATTTGTTATATAGGGTTTTTTGAGATCGATATTTGATAGCTATTTTATCGCTAGCTTTGATTAATTAACCTGAGGTTTACAAAAGGATAGTGGATATTTTTTAAAACCTGAATTTTTAAAGAACCGTCATTCCGGTAGTGTTTTGAGCTGGAATTCAGGGCTAAAACATCAAGATTATCAGGTTACGCTATTATTTTTTGTTATGCTGATTAGAGCTTAATTAATTCACTTAATGTGAGATAACTATTTATTAAAAAACGTTAATAACCTTGAATTTCTTGTTTTGTACTTTATAATATGGACATGTGTGATGTTTTTGATGAAAATTCGCTTACACTGCATAGCGCTACATACTATCCTGGTTCTTGTCAGAAGTTTTCTCCTG
>VAPL011048847.1_pt1 | contig 16598 bp, 24 predicted proteins | sample 3395061 | NCBI WGS metagenome assembly VAPL01 (sample SAMN08290444, study PRJNA428436) | hydrothermal vent metagenome | isolation source: Deep-sea hydrothermal vent chimney 2 | place: Pacific Ocean: Juan De Fuca Ridge | depth 2182 m m | reverse complement strand
GAAAATGTTTTGTTCGATAGAATGAGAAGAGAGGAGGTTGAATACAATGATTTTGCTTATTGTTTAACAACCCCGCTACACACCCTATATGTTAGAAGAAATGGCATAGCTTCTTGGTGTGGTAACTGTGCTGATAGTACAAATTGTAGGACAGCTATATCTACACCTAATGGTGCTAGTAATAAGTTCGCTGAGTTAGCAAGGTCTAATATACGTAAAAAAGCACTACATTGGACACAGCACCCACTTAAGAATATAGGTGTTTATAGGTTAAATTTATCAACTGGTGAACACGAATCAATAGATATTTCAAAAAACCCAGACGCCGCTTATAAGACATGGATTGATGTACGTAAAGAAATACCACCAGCTGAGCTTGTAGGTGGATTAATAAGGTCTATTTGGTATGATAAAGAGTGTGAAAGGCGTAAAAGCTCTAAGGAGGTCGCAGAAGAGCTTGATATTGACTACGCTAGGTCAGGCATTCCTTTCTTTGATTTAAACAAGCTAGGGTCTCAGTATGTTTGGGAAGTGCTATACAGGAATAATCCTTATGATGTAATTCCTTATGGCAGATACATTATCACATCTTTAGTTGATGTGGACAATAATATAGAAGTTAGAGAGAATAGGACTGGCTGGCTTAGAATATTTGAAATGCCAGTTAAAGACGGTCAATATGTTATTGGTGCTGATATAAGCGAAGGTCTTGAAAAGCAAGATGAGTCTTTTGCAGTTGTACGCGATAAATGGACAAGAAACGTTGTTGCTGCGTGTAATGGGTTATATGATCCTGATGATTTCGCTATTAAACTTGAGAAGCTAGGTAAGTTTTATAATGGTTGTCTTACAGCACCAGAGAATAATAATCACGGTTTCTCTGTGTGTTCTGATCTTAAGCAAGTAGATTGTAACCTATATTGGACTAAAAGAAAGAACCCTAAGACTGGTGAGGTTGTAAGAGTTAAAGCTGGATGGACAACAACATCCCAAAGCAGACCTGAAATGCTTGATCAAGCAAAAGAAGAGGTAAGAAAAGAGTCTAACGAGATTAGAGACAAGGTGTTGATAGAGCAGATGGAAGTATTTGTGCATAATGATAAAGGAAAGCCAGAGGCTTTAGGTTCTTTTAAAGACGATGGCGTAATAGCTTATAGTATTTCAGGTCAAGTAATCAAAGAATATCCTTATAAGAAAGTAGTTAAAAAGGTAAGAAGACGAATTAAGAATCCAATATCTAATGCAGGGATAGGGTTTTAATAATTACGTAATCCCTGTGTAAAAGTGCCATGTGCCCACCCTATGGAGACTAATTATGAGTAAGAATTTCAAAACACCAATGGAGGCATTATCACGCATGGCTTTTAACCAAGTAATCTATAAGAATGTTATGCCTAAACCAATACTAACACTAGGCAAACACATATACACATGCGTAACAAAAGACTGCCCACAATCTATGGAAGAGAATATAATTAGGCACAAGTACGTTGCAGGCACTAATTCACTGTGCGGATACTGTGGTCAGTTGATGATGCACAAGTTTGAGAAGGAATATTATAATGAGTAAATACTTTGGAATTGAGTTTGGACACCTGAATTATGATGTGTCTTGGTAGAGTTCTGTACAAAATAGCATTAGATCAATGTAATTTCTTATCTAGGATTATGCAATGAGTTATAAATCAAGACAAAACTACGGTACAGGTGCGAAAGAATGTAGTGATAAGTGTATATGTTTAATTTGTAGGAGGTCAAGAGATGAAAGAGATCAACCTAAAAAAGATGTCAGAGGTAGAAAAACAAGGGATACTTTATAATGAGCTATTTGCAGTGTGCGAGAGATTCAAGTATGAATATGATATAAGTGTATTTTCATTCTTGGGAGTGTTAGATATATATAAGACTGATGCTTTATATTATTTATCATGTAAAGAAAAGGAATAATTTAAAATATATGTTGAGAAAAGACAAGAACTGTGATATGGTCAAAGTTAAGGAATGGTTATTGTCTGAAATAATTAGACGTATGAATAGATGTTTCACGGGAAACATAACAATAAATTTTTATAAAGGTGGCGTGACTAAGGTTACGCAAAGCAACACGGTAGAAAGACCAAAATAAATATATAGGTTATTTCGGGATACTGTGCAGCCCACAAGCCCATTAGAGCAATTAAATGCTTTGATGGGTTTTTTTCATTTTAGGGGATTTATGGAGCCACAACAAGACATTAAGAAAGACGAAGACTACGCTATTCGCTTACAAACTAGCGAAGAGAAAGATATTAATGATAACGGCGAAAACATACCTGAATACATAGTCGATCTTAACTTATCAGAGGATGAACAAAAAGACCTTACAGAGCATGTATTTTTAGAATTTGAAGCACTTAAACAGCAACGAGAAGAGTTGAAGTTGACTGAAATGTGGGAAGAAAGAGATAGACAGTATGACGGAGAAGTTAAAAATAATAGGACACTAACATTTAATCTAAACGTACCAGAATCTAAGATAAAGACAGACGCTATTGTTAGGGCTATTAACGAGGCATTTCTTGATAGTGACCCTATGTTTGACATATCACCTAGACCTGAAGAGGGTAGGAATGATGGATTTCAGGTGGCAGAGGATCAGTCAGACTTTCTATCATTTGCAGTTCAAGAAGAAATTAAACCTGAAACAGCACTTATTAAGATAGCGAAGAGTGCCGTCACTAAGTTTGTTGGTATTGGTAAATTGAAATGGGCTTATAAGCGTGAGAAACGACGTAGAGAAGAAAGTTATGTTGGAAAGAATGAGCCTGTTGGTGTAAATCCAGATGGTAGTGTGATACTCGATAACGAAGGGTTAAAGAAGTTCTTACAGGCTTATCCAGATGGAGTTGAGAAACAAAAAGGTATTGTAAAGAAGTTACTTGAAGAGAAAACAGTTGATCTTGTTGTAGAGTATTTGGATACGATCGATAATAGCCCAAAATTAGAGTACATCAAGATAGAGAATTTCTATGTTAATAACTCAACAGATTATTGGGATGGCTTAAAAGATACACATTTAATTGCTGAGAGACAAAGTTATTCTTATTGGGATTTAATGAAGAAGGAAGAAGATGGCGAGTTTATAAATGTAGAGAAGTTGTTTGATACCGCTGAAGAAGATAACCGTGATGTTGGACCCTCTAAAGAATATATCACAAAGGAATATGATGTACTTGAAGTAACTACATATTTCAAACCAAAAGGCGATAAAGAAGATATAAAAATAAAAGCTTGGTTCGGAGAAAAGAAAAAGGTCTTTTTAGGTGCGATAATGTACCAGTATTATGGTTTTGACACAGATTACCTGCCTTTTTACGTTAAAGTTAATGATGATGGCTTCTATGGCGGAGCTAAAAGCGTCATGTTTGATCTTAAAGACACAAACATAGCTGAAAATGCACTTCTTAACCTAGCTTTACATGGAACATTGATACGAAATACATTAACACCGATAGTTAGAGAAGGATCAGAGATTGAGTCTATGATGTTAGACCACCAGTGGCAAGCTGGCATGCCTCTTGTTGTTGATGAGCTAACAGATGATGTAAATAAGGCAATGGGTTTTGTTCAGTGGCCTAATGTTGATATGGGTAGTTCTATGGTATTGATGGAGAAGTTAAAGCGTATCGGTAGTGATGTTTCAAGGGTTAGTGATTTAACTACAGGTGGTGAAAGTGCATTAGACCCATCAGCACCAGCAAGTAAGACAATAGCACTTCTTCAACAGTCAGGTATAGGCATTAAAGACTATTTAAGGACGTTCTTACCTTCTTTTAATAACTTCGCATCTATGATATTACAATTATATTACCAAATGTCTAATGAAGACAAAAAGTATAAGGTTATTGGTAAAGCTAAAGCTGTCACAGGTGACAATCCATTCAAGTCATTTACACGAGATCAGATGATCGTTAAGACGAATATTGAGTCAAGAGCTGCTGCGTTTGCTTTCGATAAGGCTAATATCAAGAGAGAGGCACTTGCAGCGTATCAGACAGTAATGGCTGATCCTTACGCTAGTAGACAGCCTGAATTACAATACAAAGCATTAAAGACTTTATTAAATACATTTGGAGATCAGTGGAAGTCAATATCTGATACATCTTTGTTAAGCCCTGAAGAGTTCGCACAACAGCAACAGCAAGTTGCGGTTCAAGCAATTCAAACATTAATGCAAGCAGCACAGAAGCAAGCCGAAACAACAGGCGTCGATCCTGAACCAAGAGAGGTTATGTCTCGTGCACCTGATGCTGTTACTGAAGCACAAGCAATCAATTATAATCCTGCATTAGCATCGGAGGAAGAATGATAGATAATATGTTCGCAAAAGACGACGTAAAGAAAAGCAAATCTTCTGATGATATTGCTTATAATCATTTGGATTTGGTTGGTGATACGGCTAGAGCATGCTTAGGTATGGAGCAGTTTAATACGTATAGAAAGCAGTACGTTATAGCCGAGGAAAAGATGGTTGATGCGATGCTTATGTGTACGACATCGTATATGTCAGGTAGTTTCGGGCTAAATGAATACGCTTCAAAGATGTTGGTTTATATGACAAGGCTTAAAGATTTAAGAATGTTACTTGATACTGTGACAATAAATTCAAAGAAGGGTAAGAAATGAGCGAGAACATAATATGCAATAAGGATGATTTTGGCAAGGTAATGGAGCAACGAAAGAAAGACGGTAAGAATCATGTGATGAGCGGAAATGTAAAGGCAGATAAAGAGATAACAGTAGGACATGCAGAGTCAGGCAATTTACTTATTAAGTTGATAAATACGATACATATGGATCCAGTAATAAAGAAAGTTCTAACAATGCGTATAGTTGGTCCAATGACAACAGGTGTAGAGCGATCGCATATGTCAATAGCTATCGAGTTAGGTATAAACTGTGACGAAATTCACGAGATTGAAGCTGCTGGAATGGAGATTGTAGATAGCTACCTACAAAGAATATGTGCAGAAGATTACGTTGGAAAATTTAATGCTGACCGTAGATTGGAAGAAGAGGTAAGAAAAATACAACAAGAATCGGGTAAATCCGTTAATACGGAAGTCCAAAAGGAGACATGATGAATGTAGAAAAACATGAAGAAATGGATGAAGACTTAATAGCAAAAATGGCATATGAAGAGCAAGATGCTGAGAGGGAAGGTCGTGAGCCGAAAGACTTTTTGTCTAAACCTGAAAAGGATGACGAAGAAGAAACCGAAACTAATGATGATCCTAATGAGCCTGAAATAGATGAAGTACCTGTTGAAGATACTGAAGAGGAAACGGAAGAGACTGAGGACGAAGAACCTAAACTTGAAAAAGATGGTGAAGAAGAATCGGAAACTCAAGAGCCTGACCTTGATACAGTAATAACAGAGCATGCCCAGAAGTACAAAATGACCTATGCTGAAGCCAAGGACGATATTGAGAAGATTGACGGGATTGTAGAGCAGTTCAAAAGCGATCCTAAAGAGTTAGCTCAAGCCTTGCGCAATAAGGATAGGGAGTATGACAAGTTAAAGAATGAAAGCGTTAAGAAGGAGTCTGAGGCGGAACCAGTGTTTCAGGCTTTGACAGAGTCACAGTTTAGAAATATAGCAATAGATAAAATCGATAATGAGCCTGATAAGTATGTAGATGCTTATAAAAAGCGTTACCCTGCTAAAGCCGAGCTTATGAGTGATGAAGCTATCATAGAAGAGATAGTAGATCGCGAGTATGTTGGTTATCAGAGTTATGCAAAGGAGCAAGAAGTCGATATTAAAACTAATGCTATTTCTAAGCGTGATGAGATTCTATCAGGTATTTCTGAAGAAGATAGACGCTTTTTACCAGATGTAAAAGCTTTACTTTCGAAACTAACAGACGTGGATGTTTTATCTCCTGATTTTGATTCAACATATTTGATTCATATTTCAAAAGGCAAGAATTTCGATAAAGAGATTAAAGCCGCAGAAGAGCGTGGTTATAGGCGAGCAAAGGATGGTGCAACTATATTAGGTGTGAAATCCAGAGGTAAGCAGAAACCAACTCAGAAAGCAATTGAAACATCATTAAGTGAAGATCAAAAGCATAGAGCAGAAGAAATGTTCCCTGAATCAGATGGATATTCGAAAGAAAAAGCATACGCAGAGTTTAAGGATACTTTCAAGGATGCTCTCAAGAAAGATCCTCAATACATATAAGGAGACATTAAATGTCATTATTAGAAGGAGCAATGTTAAAATATGGGATGATTAAGAATGAATCTTGCGCGGTAGGTGTCCCAATGCCAATGGGTGCAAGTGAAGTAATCGCTTCTAAGTCAGGTCGATTTGTGACTAATGATGGAAGTGGACGTATGGAATTAGCTGACGATGGAGACGCATTGTTAGCTGGTTGGGTTGAGTTACCAGAAGGTGCTTTCTATAATTCTTCTGATATTTACACATGTTCTTCAACAGAAGGTGCTGATGTTGCTTTATTTTACCCTGCTGAAGCATTGTTAGGTGTAGTTTTCCGTATTCCTAATGATAGTAATGTAACTTTCACTACAGCAATGCGTGGAAAGACTTGTGACTTGGTTCGTAGCTCAAATGTCCAAGGTGCAAAACTAGACGCATCAGGTGAAGATAACTTACTTATCGTTGATGGTGATTTGACATCAGCATACGCTTGGGTCGATGTAATGATTAATTCATCTAAATTGACTGGAAGAACAGGTGTAGTGTAATAATAACATAAATGCGTAAAGCATTAATATATAAGGAGTATGTAATGTACAAATTGGGTATTTTAAATTACTTAGCACTTAAGCTTTCCAGTTACCTAGGTAACAAAGAAGGTTTCGCAGGTTTACGTGGGGATCAAGTGGATGGTTTCAGAAAGGACATGTACAAGTTCGAACGGGACGGAGTACAAGAAGAAGAAACAAAGTACCAAAAGATTTACAGAATGGTAACAGGTGCGAAAGTAACTGGTGCTGGTACAAAACACACACAACAATTATCAGCAGGTCCGTTAACACGGCATACCGCTGAAGGTCAAAATATTATCTTTAAGAGTCCTGTTCAGGGATGGTCAACTTACTGTAAGTACTATACTTATAGTGACGGTTTGACGTTCTCACCAGAAGCTATTGAAGATACTATTAAGTTAGGTAATATGCTTAACGATTTGGCTAATACATGGGGTGTTGAGAATCGCGTTGCTAAGGAAACACTTTCAGCTCGTGCTTTCAATAACGGTGGTACATTGCTTGGTGATTTCGTTTTTAACGGATCATATACAGGTGAAACTGATCCATCAGGTGATTTATTGTATGATAGTATTCCATTATTTAATTTGACTGGTAATACTCGTACAACAAAAGGTGGAGGAACTTACTTTAATTCAACAGCATCAGCGTATCCTACAAGCGGAGATATTTTACCTTCACAATTCGCTACTGTTTACAACCTGATGGTTTCTACAAATAACTACGATGAGCAAGATCGTGTTATTCGTAACATTCCTGATACAGTGTTGTCAAGACCAGGTGCAGATTGTTTCGCACTTAAACGTATTCTTTTGTCAGAGAGACTTGCTAGTTCAGAGTTAAATGATAAAAACGTTTACAATGGTTTAATTAAGAACATCTATGATTGGGATTACTTAACAGAATCAGCATTCTATGTTGGTAAAGCTCAGTCTAAAGAGATCGAATTCCATGATCGTATGCAACCAGCTATTCGTTTCTTCCGACACGAAGATACAGCAGGTTACAAAGCGTCAATTCGTCTTCGTTTTGGTTTGCATTTCAAGCCCGGCGCGTGGAGAAATTGGTCACGTGGTGGTGGAACCTCTGCATAATGGGTAATCCTGAAAAAACAATTTGGGGAAACAGTCCTCTCGGCGGTAATTCTGTCGAGGGGACAACCGATGGATTTGCTGCTGTTAGAGACACAGCAGTCCAAGGTGTGCCTTTATTTTGGGATGATAGGGTTAGTAATTATATATCAGAGCAAGCGGTACAAGACTTAGATGACAGAGATCAGTCTTTAGCTTATGCCTCTGAATTTGATATGAATGAAGAATTCCGAGTAAAAGTTGGATATACAAAAGATGGAACAAGAACATAAAAGGAGCATCGACTAATGGCAAAGAAAAAGCAAGCAAAACCTGTAGTGAAAGAAAAAGAACCTGAAGTATTACCAGAAGTAGTGGAAGAGGTTAATACTGATTTTGTACCAGAAGTAGTGGATGAGGGCGTTGTTCGTGATGAAGAGAAAGAAAACCCTATTGATTTAGTTAATTCCACTGTATCAGTACGAAAAGAAGGTAATTGGAAGAAAGTAACTCATGCGGAGCTTGTTCAACTAGAAGCCGATGGTCTTTTAGCAGGGTTTGACCCTGAAAATAGCGAAGTATTAATTAAGGAGAAGAAATAATGGTTCAACTATCAAGTTCAGATGGAGTGCCTAACGGAAGTGGGGTTCATCCTATAGAGGTTTTTGATGATGGAAGTATAAAAATAAATTCTGTAACTGTTAATACTCCAGCATCAGCGTCTGTTGTTTTATCAGCAGGGGCGGCAACAGATGAAATGGATATTACAATAACCGCACTTCCAGCAAGAGTTCATATGTTGGAAGTTTGGATTACAGATAGTATTAGTGCTTTAACTTTAACAGGGACAGCAGCATCAGGTGCATTAACAGCAGTTGATGGCGGCATATTATCAGTGCATACAGCAAAGAAACATATTACCTGTGTAACACCTATTACTGGTATTATTAACCTATCTCTTGTAGATAGTGCCAATACGGCTGGTGAGGTTGTTTGTGTTAGAATGCCTGACGGTACAATTGTAAAAAGTGATGCAAGTGTTTCTGGAAGTTATCAAGGTGGTTAATTATAATACTGTCATTGGCTTATGTCAGTGGCAGTATAGCCATATATATTAATTTTTTAAATGAATTTAAGTCTAGGTTAGAAAGAATAGATTGAGAAAATGTTATAATTTTGAAATAATGCTATTAAAGTTGAATTAAATAGGAGATAAAAAATGTCAAGATTCTTAGGTGCAGCGCAACCAGTTTTAAATAGTGACGGAACACCAGGAACAATTGCAGTTGCGAGTACAGGCGTTGTTTACACGCGTTCTTTTGCCTTAAATGGCGCGGAATACTTCGGTCTGTGGCTTATCGCTACATCTGTTTTAGGGACAGCAGATATTAAAGTTGAATTAGAGCAAAGTTATAAGTTGCCTACGACAGAAGGTGCGGCAGACGCCCTTTTATGGGCTGTTCCAGATGGAATGTCTGATGTTGTTTCATCAACAACCACAGAATTACCACATCAGTATTCTGTAGGACCAATTCCAATGACTTACGCGCGTTATAAGCTAACAGGTGTAGGATCAAATCCTGCTGATACTATCGTAGAAATGTATAATTTCTTACAAGAGTAATGTGTCTTTAAATTGGGAAGAATTTTTAATAAGGAGAAATAAAGTGAAAAGAGTATTAATATTATCAATATTTGTATTATTAATGGCTTCCCAGGCATTTGCTCAAAGAGGTGGATGGAGTCAGCAGGACTATGTGGGAACTAAAGAGCTAAAGGACGGGTCTAATATACCTACAGCAGGAAAGTGTCTTGTTGTTGATACCGATACAAGCTTAATAGATTATGCTACTTGCGGTGCTGGCGGTGGTTTATTTACTGATGGTGGTACAAACGCATATCTAACAACAACAACTGATGATTTGATTATAGGTGGTACAACTCAATTAAGCTCAAGTAAGTTCAGCATAGATGGGGATTCGGATCAAATACAGGTTACTATTCAAGGTAATAGTACACAGACTGCGGATTTGTTTGTTGTTGAGGATAGTGCTGGAGTTAATTTCTTGGATATTGATGGTTTGGGTGTTGCTACCTTCGCTTCAACTGTTAATGCGAATAGTGATTTGGTTGTTGGTGGAAATTTAACCGTTACAGGAAATACAACTTGGTCGGGGGTATCAACATATCCTTTAGGATCTACAGCAGATTTTAACGGGACATTAGATGCTGGGGATTCTGCTTTCACAATGGCAAATAGTTCTACACCATCATTAAGCTCTCAAGGTCAAATGGAGATTGATACTGCAATAACAAGTCACGATGGGTTACTTACATATTATACAACTGCAGCTGGAACTATGGTTATCCCTGCGTTTCCTTTAGCGGATTTAACAACCACAGATAATGACGTTGTTGCTTATTCAAGTGCAAAAGTTGGATTTAATATGGAAGCAGGAAGCGGAGGCGGTGGTACTCCTGGCGGAAGCGATACACAAGTGCAATTTAATGATTCATCATCATTTGGTGGTGACGCAGGTCTTATTTACAACAAAACAACTAACAAGCTAACTGTTGCTGGAACTCTTGAACTTACTTCTGGTGATATTTCAACAACTTCAAATACGATAAGTTTCTCTACAGCTGGATCAATTAATGCTCTTGATTTTGGCGACACAACAGCAGATCCTTGCGGAAGTTTGACAGAAGGCTCAATATTTTGGAACTCTACGTCAAATTATTTCTGTGCTTGTGATGGAACGAATGACGTGAAAATGAATGATAATACAACAGCATGTTTCTAAGGAGGAACTTTAATGCGTAAGTTTATATTTCTTTTTTTATTTATTTTGATATCAAATACATGTTTCGCAGATCATTGGGTATTTATTCGCCTTGAGGACAGGTCTGGTGTTACGTTAGATCAAGACGCTGGAAGATCGAAACGTGGTGATATTGTTCAGATAACTAATGTTGTTGAAGGTGAAGTCCCAACACCAGACGAACAAAGTGAATGGATGATTGTTAGAGTTGTTGGCTTAACTACGCAAGAAATAGAATCTTTAATGGAAGAGTGGAACGAAGGATCTAATAAAGCTTTTCGGCGAAAGAAAATTCTTCTAAATCAATTTACAGGTGTAAAAAGAGGGATATATCCTACGGTAATAAATAAAAATAAAATAATAAATGCTAGAAATAAAACAAGAGTAGACTTGCTCAGCTATAATAGGAAGAGAATATTCTACGCCTATTTTAAGAGGCCTATAATTAAACTTGTTAATTCTCTAGATATTAATAAGGCCTATGCAGCAACTCAAGTAATTTCTAAGATATGTGCAACTGGATCAAACTGTACAGATGAAAACTATAATACTCTACAGGCTTGGGAAGATGCAAAAGATGGAGATTTAGTAACAGCGGATCAAATACAGACAGCAGAATTATATGATGATGATGGAGATATTTCAGGAAGGTTAAGCATAAGTGGTTCAACAGTAGATAGTACGAGATACATGGAAGTGACTGCACCTGTTGGCGAAAGACACACAGGAACTCGTGGAACTGGTGCTACAATGATTTATACAGGCACAACTAGTAATATCATTGAAGTAGGTAATAATTTTACTCGGATAAGTTATATTGAAGTAGATTGTGGGAGCATGACAGGGGGTTTTCAATTTGGGCTTACAACATCTAGTACGGGTGGCTGGGCAGATTTTCACCATAATTTAATTTATGATGGTGGTGGTGAGGGTATAAAATTGGGAAGTGCAACGTCAACAGAAATATATCAAAATATTATATTGTCAGCTGGAAATGGTATAACTACAAATTCATCATCGACAAGTGTAAAGATTTATCAAAATACAATTATCAATAGTGGAACAGGAATTAATGCTGCAAATACAAGTGGCACGGATGTTAATGCTAAAAATAATCTTGTTCTTGGTGGAGGGACAAATTACTCTGGAACGTATAATACTAATTCTAGGAATAATGGATGCGACGATACAACTTGTCCAGATAACGCTGGTGCAAACCCATCCTCTGAAAATTTAACAATTGGAGATGAAATCACAGTAACAACATCAGGATCGGAAGATATTCATTTAATAGCAGGGGCAACTTCTATAAATAACGGGGTTGATCTAGGGTCAAATGTTTGGATTGCTGTTGATGTAGACGATAGAAACAGAGACACAGAGGGCGATGTTTGGGATATAGGCGCACATGAGTATGTTGTACCAGGGACAGGAATAAAAAATCATGGCACACATAAATTCTACGGAGATATTAAATTCTTATGAAAAAAATAATTTTATCATTCATATTATGTTTTTTTTGTTCTTTGGCATACGCTGCAACTTTAACCTCTGTTAATACAATATGTCTAGCTATTGATGGTGAAACATGTAACGCTGATAATGGTAGAAGTTACTTACATCCTACAGTGATTGATTTACTCGTTCCAAAAGACGGTTTTAGATATTGGATGTGGTTTACTCCTTGGCCATCAAATGCTGATGAAGATTTATGGTTATGTAGAAGCAACACAATGGAGCCTGACTCATGGGATTGTACAACAGATGTTACAAACCCACTTCTAACAGAAACAGATTTGGGAGCTACTTTTTACGCAGATCCAGACGTGCTATATATAAAAGAATACGACATGTTCTTACTTATATCTGGCCCAGGATATGCGGGCGGTGGAATGGTAACTCTGCATTATAGTTCTGATGGTAAATCTTGGAATAATTATGTAGGAAGTATAAACGGACTTACAAGCCCTAAATTAATAAGTGGAAATGATAGTGACGGTAGAACATGGGAGGTTGACGGTTCAAGCGACTCAGCCATACAATACTCAACTGCGTTATTTATGCCAGGGAATGATACATCTGATTGGGCAGATGATGAGATATGGGTATATTATGGAAGTACAGCAAACGGTGAAAATCAAGGTGAGGTTGGGTTAGCTAAATTCAAATTCAATCCAAACACAGGAACACCGAGTAGCTTTGCGCGATATGAAGGTTCAGGGGAAGATGGCGCATTGTTTTTTATTCCAGCGGATAATAGTAATACAAGTTTTGAAGCCCTTCAAGGTATGGGCCATTTAAGTGTTTCTATTGATTCATACTCTAACAAATTTCGTATGTTGCATTTGAGAATGAATGAATCTGGTAAATTTGCTGGAGGTGGTTTTTTTCTATCAATAATAGATTCTTCTGATGGTATAAATTGGAACTTACCAGAGGTAGACACAGATAATTGGACAAAATTATGTACTAATACAGGTATTGACGGGACTACATCGGAAGACTCTAGTGGGTGTTATAGATCAGTTTTTTTACATGATGGTACAGGTAGAGTTGTGAGATATGGGGCTTCTGTTTTAACAACCGAAAAGATTTTATTTTATACAGGGTACAATGGTACTTTTACAGCGCAGGAAGGTTATCATGTCGGGGTAACAGGTGATAATAGTAGATCATCGGGGGCGGCAGGGGTTGATACTGCATATATTTTATTAGGTGGATTTAGAAATATACCATAAAACTAAAAGGAGAAACAAAATGAACAAGTTTATCGTAGCACTAGCAGTATCCGTATTACTAGCAGGTAATGCTTTTGCAGGAGGAATGGTTGAGCGTAAATCCATGAAGCCTATTGTGGACAATGTAAGCGTAGATAACCCATCGTGGACTGGTGAGAAGTATAACTCTAACTCTGCGAAGTTTAATCAGGACTTCATTGGCGTTAACGTGAACTATATTCGTAAGATTGAGTTCTCAAGAGCAAAGAGGTCTAAGGTTAATAAGAATAATGTTAGAATCAGCTTCTACTCAGCAGATGAAGGAAAGAGTGTTTACACTAAGACTCTTAAGGATAGATCAAGATATTTGAGATTACCTAAGGTTCAATCAACATTTGGGTCACTAATTGAAACACAGGATAGTGGTGTGTTGATCAATGAGGATAGAATAGCTACATGGAGACCTTACTTATTACAGAGAAGGATTCGAAATGATAGGGATGGCAACAGACGTAGTAACTGGTACACAAAGATAGCCCTTGAAGTGTCTCAAGGAGAAGCTGATGCTATCCGAGCAGAACTGAACGCTTGGATTATAGGAAAGAACATTTTTATTACTAACAAATAAGGTGAACAAATGAGCTCAGAAGACATAAAAGAAATAAAAGAGGACGTAAAATCTATATTACTCATACTTAATGGTAATGGTAAAATGGGTTTAGTTGCAAGGGTTAGTGTACTCTGGGGGGTAAGTGTTTATGTTGTTGGTGGTGTGACAACGGCATTAATTAAAGTTTTCCTATTTAGCTGATCTTAAAGGGATAACAATGGCATTCAAGACGCATGGTTACAGCGAAAGAGTAGACGCAAAAATGGACTATGTAAAGGTGTCTAGGATAATAAGAGTAATTGAATATTACTTGGATATGTTAAAGAAGGAAATGGATGCCTCAGTTAAGGATGTTTCCAAATGAAATACATAATGATTATCTTAATTCTTTTTGTGTCTGGCTGTGCGATGAACAGGCATGTTGTAATGGAGATCGATGGCGATAATATCCAAACCCCGTTTGGTATCGTTGATGGTAAATTCAAGATTGATAAGATAACGCAATTTGGAAGGTGTGCTAAATGAAAGCTAATACAATATTTTCAGGCATGATTTATGGTACTTGGTGTTTTTCCATCGTAATGCACGTTATTTATGATACATCTGTCCCTCAAGAATTAACAAACATAGTTTTGATTTTAATGTCGTTTTACTATGGGAGTAAAATTGGAAAAAAAGAAATTCAAAAACCCACTTGATTTAAGGTTTATTAATGATGATCTTTTTCAACATCTGATAGATTTTAGTTATGCTTCTGAAAAATGGGGTCTGATAATAGTTCCAGCGCGCGATAAAACTGATGGCGCAAGCATACCTAGATTCCTTTGGGTTATTGTGGGAAGCCCTTGGTCTGGCAAATATCCAAGGGCAGCAGTGGTTCATGATAGGCTTTGCCGCGCGCAAGGTGAAATATATGGGACAGATATTGTTCTTACTAAGAAACAAGTAGATCAAGTTTTCTTAGAGATTATGAAATATTGCGAAGTAAGTAAATTTAAGAGATATAAGATGTACTCTGCAGTAAGGCTTGCAAGAGGTAAATTCGACTGGGAAAATAAAGTAGGGGTTTAATATGAAACTATCGGAGTTAATACAGAGAATAAGACTACAAGTTCCTAATATTGATCAAACAGGGATAAGTGATACATATTTAGCAACGCTACTTAATCAAGCGTGTAATCAGGTAAATCTATTAACAAAAGTCTATAAAACATACACAGATTTCAATATTGTAGCAGATCAAAGAATATATAATCTTTCTACATATGTTCCGTTATATCTTGGCACAGATAAAAGAGGTTTCTTTTTTAAGGACAGTAGTGGTAATTGGGATGATGTTATCCCTAAAACAGAGTCTTGGCTATCTGAAAGGTATCCAGACTATCTTAACGCATCATCTACAGCTATTCCTAGATGGGTATGGATTGAAGGTGACGAATTAGGCTTATATCCACCACCAAGTACAGCATATACAAATGGTGCACGTTTGTATCATTTACAGAAAGCTAATGATATGTCAAATGGCGATGATTACCCTTGGAGTGGTAATAGTACAGAGATAACAGCGTTAATTCCACTAGATGATGCCTTAGTAGCATATTGTAGATTTAAAATATCCCCTGCTTTCGGTGTAGTTGTAGATCAGCAAGCTTTAGAGGCTGAGTTTATTAGAGAAGCCAAGAAAGGCGCACAACAAGTTAAGAGAAGGCGTGATTTGACAAATGATTCGGATTATAGAATGAGGACGTATAGATGATACGAATAATATTAATATTATTATTTACTTTGTTTACTACACCAGTATTCTCTCAAATATCAATAGTAGAGAAAGATTCTTGGTATGTTATTGATGATTTCAGTAAAGAGTTAAGTAGTCATATATCACCGTTTCTTTTAGATAAGAAGTCAGCACAACAGGCTTTTAATGTTAGGTCTAATGATCAGTATGGTTCACTTGTAAAGAGAGAAAAGACCTTTTTATTAAGTACAACACCAACATCCGCTGTAAAGTCTATTTATCGATATTACAAGTCTGACGATACAAAATATACAGTTGTTAGTTATTCAACGATTCTTGCTTATATTAGTGATACAGGTATAGAAACACAATTATACGCCAGTGCTTCTGACTCTAAAGTTTGGTCTTTTGTAACCTACAAAGATATTTTGATAGGAATGGATGGCACAGATAATGCGAAGAAATGGGATGGCTCTACGACTACAACAGCTAATACGGATGGTGCTAGAACAGCTGGAGATTTAATAACAGATTTAGGCGCACCGTTCGCAGAACTTAATACTGGTTCAAATCTTGACGCTTCGAGTTGGTATCAATACCGCATTGCCTACTATGATGGATCATCCTACACGTACTCTTTGGCTCGCAGTAATCCGCTTTTGACTGGATCAGGTGTCAGAGATATTTATTTAACGAACATACCTTTGGGTCCATCAGGAACAACGCAAAGAATCATATACCGTACTGTAGGTGACGCTAGTAGAGCGGCAGTAGTAGCAGATTCAAGTTTTTATCGTGTAGCGACAATTTCAGATAATTCTACAACAGTATATGCGGACGCCATAACTGATGCGACTATTCTAG
>VAPL010211819.1_pt1 | contig 16598 bp, 20 predicted proteins | sample 3395061 | NCBI WGS metagenome assembly VAPL01 (sample SAMN08290444, study PRJNA428436) | hydrothermal vent metagenome | isolation source: Deep-sea hydrothermal vent chimney 2 | place: Pacific Ocean: Juan De Fuca Ridge | depth 2182 m m | reverse complement strand
TCCGCCTGTCTTCGCCCGTTCTTCCATCACAAAAGCTCGAAATAGAACGACTATTCCTGCACTTTTGTTCACTCAGAACGAACCAATACAAACCCAATCTGGGCGCCAAACAGGGAAGTTATTCCATGCCCATTCCTATCTCATCTCAGACGTATTCAAAGACGTCTTTACGTGTACGCCAGGTGCGAGGTGGTTTGGGGCGTTTTGTGTTTTTGCTGCTACGATAAAATCGATCATCTGAAGGGACGGCTTCTGGCGTCAGTTGTTGTTTATCATTTTCTTCACTTTGGCTGTCGACAACACTATCATCTATTTTTGGCATGAGGCTCTGGAGGGTTATTGGTGCATTGCCAGGTAATGCAACAAAATCGTATTTCCAAAGCTTATCTTGAAGCATTTCCATTGAGTTGAGTAGTCCGACCGGATCAAGACTCTGGTAGTATTCTGCGAGAAAATTTTTTGTTGTATCATTGAGGGGTGATGATGCCAATGTGCGTTGATAGGGTGTTTTAGCTGTATTATATTTCTTGCCAAGTGGCCTGTTGATAACGTGCTCTCATGCTGTTTAATAATTCTTTACGCGCTTGTAGACTCATGGATTTTATCATTATTTCAAACTCCTTTTGCTTAGCAGTCAAGGTAGTAAGAATTTACGTGAGGCAATGCGTGTCGTTCAGTTTTATTAAAATTATCATAATATTTTAAAATAATTATATTTATTAGTAATATAATTATGAAAATATAATAAATTTATTAGCTAAATTAAATAACTAAACGGCTCAGTTTCGCTAGTATTTGTGATGACGACTAATCCACTAATGGAGCATAATAATGAGCCGCCATCCACTATTACTGACATTGTTTATTACAGCCCTATTCGTAACTGAGTCAGCTAAGGCGCAACCCAACTTATCCAAGCCAATTGCCCACAGCACGCCCATCGCCGGTTTTTATCAACAAGCCATTTTGTATCCCGCCGATGACTGGGCGACCAATCAAGGTTATTTTAGCTCCAAAGCCATTTTAATTAAAGAACACAATGTCACCAATCATTATGTGAATAATGAGGCGAGTCTTGAGTCAGATTCAAATCCCAATACCCACCGTAAAGCCGCGCACCCATTAACCACTGAGCAGCTGAGTGGAAAAATTGTCCTGGTTGATGTGTCCGATCGAGTCCAAATGGAATTGGCTAAAAATGGCGGTAAACCCAGTCCTGATATTGCCATGACGGATATCTCTTATTCATCACAAGCGACGGTACGTGTAGCCGACATTGCGGTCGTTGCGGATCAGATTGAAGGTGGTGTTTGGGTGGTCGCCCGTGTGGGTTGGGATCAGTTTTACTTTGCAGGCACTGAGGACTGGGACGAGTCTGAGTATGTTGATGCGCTTAATCATCCCGGTTTCACCGCAGAATCAATGGAGAATTTGTCACAAATTGAGAATTTAGAACCAGTCAGTGCGGGTTCACTTAATTGGCCCAACCTTTTACTACTATCAATGTATAAAGTGGCTCCCCATAGCTAATGCCTTTATGCAAAAAAATAAGCGATAGAATTCATCAAATTTTCAGCGGGATAAAATTATATCGTAATTAATTGGCGGTCATATCCTGTCTTGCCATTTATTTTAACTAAGGGGAAAAGGAAATGAAAAAAAGTGTTTTACTTTCAATGTTAGTCACTTTTATTTTGAGCCAGGAAGTGGCTCAAGCTCATGATAAAAATGGAATCGATGCGGGATATGTCACAGTGAGTGATGAGCTGACGCTGTATTATCAACAAAGTGGTCAAGGTGATAAAACCATTCTGTTTATTCCTGGTTGGACACTAAGTACTGAAATATACGAAAAGCAACTGGAATACTTTAAAGACTCTACTGAATGGCGTTTTATTACTTATGATCCTAGAGGACACGGACGTAGTACCAAAACCGAGGGAGGACATTTTTATCGACAACATGGCAAGGATCTTAAAAATTTTTTAGTGGCAATGGATTTAAACGCTGTTGTATTAGGCGGTCACTCTTATGGCGCGTTTGATATTTTGTCTTATGTGCAACAGTTTGGCTCCCATCATCTAATAGGTTTGGTGATGATTGATTCGCCACCAAAATCCAGGGGCGTCGATAATCTAACCGAGTGGGTTTGGTATCGCTATGATGATGCGGATGGTTCTCAGGAATATTTTACCCTCGAACCGCTCCGTAATCGGCAAAAATTTAATCAGGGATTTGCTGAGTGGATGTTAGTGAATCCTACACCGGAGAGTACCAAGTGGTTAGATAATATTGCCAATCAAACTTCTGATACGGTGGCAGGTCTGTTAAATGCCGCAGGAATATTTCTTGATTATACCACTGAGTTAACAGGGCTGGAAGGTAAAATACCGTTATTGTATACGGTCAGAGCTGAAGTGAAAAATGTCGTTAAAGCTTGGGCTAAACAACAGACTCCCAGTGCAACAGTGGTCGCTTTTGGTGAACATATGTTATTTTGGGAGTTTCCTGAAAAATACAACAAAGTGCTAACAGACTATTTATCATCAATCAATCACCATGAGTAGGAATAAACAAGGCGACCAAACTCTCATGCTAATAAATTAGTTAATGCTGGTATATGTTAACTTGAAGTGTAGCCACTCAAACTTGATCTGACAGTTACCCGTTTTTAGGGTATCTGTTAGATTAAAACACAATCAATTCACTCGTCCCATATCATCATTCTCATTTTTGACCTGACTTTTTTTCTTGATCGTGTCTTTATCTCTATTCAGGGTTAGTCACACCATCAACGGCCGCCGCTGTCGGTGAATACAGATTAAATAATAAGCGTCATCTGTCCAAGTTATTTCGTGCACGCTCCTAAGGTTGTATCATGGCGTCACCGCGCAATTGATAATCGGCAATAGCCGTGACGCCGGCGGTGACAAATTCAATGCCGGGAATCATTTGATCAGTCATCACCCCATTTTTTCTTGCGGTATTTTGACAGAAAGATACCTTGCCCCCTTGATCCAATAAGTTCTGCACTTGTTCTTGGAATGGGTTTTCATCCGGATGTGGGTTAGCTGAGTTGTTATCCAATACCCGTCGGTAGCCTTTGCTATAGACTATGGCGACAACGTCATAGTCTGTTCTTGCTTGCAGACTGTGGGTGACTTGGTAATCATTGATCGCGTTGGTAATATTACTGGTGGCGTAAGATTTACTGCAGTCAGCGTTTTTGCAGGCCTGATTGATTTGATAAATCACTTTAATGTTGGTTTATTGGTCAAGGCAGTGGGGGGTGGGGGGCGGAGGCACCGGCCCTAAATTCTTCGTCTAGCGGGATATCCGAAACTAATCCAACCGGGCAATCAGCATTGTTGTACTTGCGTAATAAGGATGGCTTGCTTGGATGCCGAAAAATGTTGATCATAAATAATGCTGCAATCGATCCTTGGCATTCGGTCCATACCAACGTATGTCAGCTTGGTCTGTTAAATATTGCCGATAAAATTTAATCGCTACTTTCCAATGAGTCAGTTGTTTTGCCTCTTCGAATAAAAAATCAAGTTCTCCGATGGTTTGTTGTCCGCGGTATATCTGAATTCGGCGGCTAATCCATTGTATATTGGCGGTATGGCGTAATCAGAATTCGATCAATAATTCAAAATAAATTCCTAAGGGATCGCGCTTATTATGCGTCAACCAGGTGATGAGTGGTTGTGGATTTTGGTCTAGGTCGGACAGCCAACCGAGACGTTGTTGATGCTGTTTAATACACCATGAATCGGATACGATGCAGGGTTTGCGTTTTGCCAAGAGTCCGGGGCTACTGATGCACCAACTGAGGTCTTGCACGACTTTGTTTTTATATTGCGGTAACATGCGGTAAGCGGTGGCCAATAATTTTAATCGCTAAAGGATATCATGGGCTTGAGTGAAAGAAAAAAAAATAGCATTAGCGTAATTATTCCAACGTATAATCGAAATCCACTGTTACAACGTGCATTATCATCCGTTTTCGCGCAGCGTCTAGCGGCTGATCAGGTGATTGTCATTGATGATGGTTCCAGCGATAATAGCGCCGCCATGGTAGGCCGCGAATTTCCGGCCGTTGAGTTGATTGTTCAGCAAAACGCGGGCGTTAGCCAGGCTCGTAATACAGCGATCAACGTGGCTACAGGGGAATGGATTGCGTTATTGGATTCTGATGATGAGTGGTTGCCAAATAAGCTACAACAACAGCAAAAAGCGCTATCGGCTCATAGCCAGTTCTTGATTTGTCACAGTGAAGAGATTTGGATACGTAACGGGGTACGCGTCAATGCGATGAAAAAGCATGTAAAAAGCGGCGGTTGGATTTTTGAAAAATGTTTGCCTTTGTGTGTCATTTCACCGTCGTCGGTGATGATTCATTATACGCTGTTTGAGCAAGTAGGGTTGTTTGATCCTTTATTGCCCGCTTGTGAAGATTACGATTTATGGCTCAGAATTTGTGCTAAATTTCCGGTGCTTTATATTGAAACGCCTTTAATTGTCAAGTACGGAGGACACCCAGATCAATTATCACAACAGCACTGGGGGATGGACCGTTTTCGAATGCAAGCTTTGCAGAGGTTGATGGAACGAACAGCGCTGACGGCTGAGCAGTGGGTATTGGCCCGTAATGTGTTAATTAAAAAAGCGAAAATTTATCTAAAAGGGGCGCAAAAACGTGATAAGCAGCAAGAAGTGATACATTATACTCAAATGATCAATCAATATTTAGGTTAAATATGTTGCAGCTATTTTGTGCGCTTGCTTGTGAAGCGAAACCGATCATCGCGTTTTATCAACTTAAAAATATTCTGCATCATCCTTTTCAGGTTTATGAAAAGGATCAATTACGTGTGGTAGTGACCGGCTTAGGCAAACAGGCGATGGCGGCGGCAGTGGCTTATCTCTATGGGCGATTTGATTTGCCAGCGTCTACCGCTAACCTGAATGTGGGGATTGCGGGTCATTATGATGCACCCTTAGGTAGCACGGTATTAATCAATAAAATCGTTGATCAAGCCACCGCCACGTCGATGTATCCGGTGCGGGTTTTTTCTTATCGGGGGCGCACCGGGTGGTTAGAAACGAGGGATTGTCCGTGCCATGAATATCAACCGATCGTGTATTATGACATGGAAGCGTCTGCATATTTTTTAACAGCGACGCGTTTTAGCCCTGCAGAATTGGTGCATTGCTTTAAGGTGGTTTCGGATAACAAAGACCATACCGCAGAACAAATGGATAAAAAGTGGGTGGCTTCATTGATAAACGACAGTTTGCCAATAATTGATGAATTGATCCATCAGTTATTGGTACTGCAACAGTCATTAGCTGAAAGTGTACAAATGCCTCAAGAATTGACTGTGTTATTGGCCCAATGGAAATTCAGTCACTATCAACGTATGCAGTTGGTACGTATATTACAACGCTGGCAAGCCTTTTTTCCCACCACATCCATCCGTGATACTTTATCGGGCCAGGCTGTTAAAAGCGCCTCGGACGTCATGCGCCATTTAGAACAAAAATTAAAAAATCTTCCTGGATTATTATAAACGCGATGATCGATAGCATTTACATTGAAGAGGAAATTAAGCATCATCCTCGGGTGATGAACATCTGTGAGCGGTTTCCTAACGCGGAACGTATTACTTGTTATCGTTATGGTGAAATCTTTAATAAAAAATCACAAAACTTCCGTTTGCAAAAACAACAACCCGCGTTGATTTTGGCGAAAAAACATAAAAATTTTGTGTTGCCGGCCCCGGAGGGTTATGGCATTGGTGGGACCCAAAATTTTTATTTTTCCCATATGTTGAATTGTCTGTACGATTGTCGATATTGTTTTTTACAAGGGATGTACCGTTCCGCGCATTATGTGCTGTTTGTGAATTACGAAGATTATGCCGATGATATCGTGGCCCATTGTCAGCAAACACTGGAGACAGACAGTTATTATTTTTCAGGGTATGATTGTGACAGTTTAGCCTTGGAACCGGTGACCCAGTTTTTAGATTTTTTTATGCCGCTGTTTCGCAAGCATCCTCAGGCTTGGTTAGAGTTGCGTACTAAGAGCACTCAAATCCGAAAATTATTGGAGCAGCCCCCGGTTGAGAATTGTGTTGTGGCTTATAGTTTATCACCGGATCCGATTGCCCAGGCACTGGAACATAAAGCGCCATCATTACCGCGTCGTCTGGAATCGTTAGCTAAATTGCAAGCCCAGGGCTGGAATATTGGCTTGCGGTTCGATCCCTTGATATATCATGAGAATTTTTCGGAAATTTATCAATCGTTTTTTGCGATGGTTTTTCAACAGATCAAGCTGGATAATTTGCATTCGGTGAGTTTAGGCGCATTTCGTTTGCCGGAGAGTTATTTTCGTAATGTTGTGAAACTCTATCCGTATGAAAAATTGTTTGCCGGGCCGTTACAAAGTCAGGCTGGGATGGTGGCTTATGAGGCCGATCTGGAGCAAGCGTTGTTAACTTTTTGTCAACAACAAATTTTAAACTACATTCCGCAAGAAAAATTTTTTCCTTGTCAGTATCGTGGGTAATGATCATGACGAAACGGAAATTGTTAGTGACCGGGGCGAGTTCCGGGATTGGCCAGTCGATTGCTATACGTTTGTTAATGGGCGGTCATCGGGTATTGGGAGTGGCACGCGATTTTAGCCATTTTCCAGCAGGTTACCCTGGATTTGCTCATGAAATTATTGATTTTTCTGATCTAACCCAAACGGTCATAAAATTGAAAAGGCTGATAACGAAACACCCAGACCTTGATGGTCTGGTGTGCTGTGCAGGACAAGGTCAGTTTGGGTCTTTGGAAGAGTTTTCTTATGCTCAAATTCAAGATCTGATGAATGTCAATTTTGTTAGCCAGGCCTTTGTGGTCAAATCGGTGTTGCCCGATTTAAAACGAAAAGGACGAGGCGATATTATTGTGGTCGGTTCGGAAGCCGCATTAAAGGGAAGTCGTAAAGGGAGTATTTATTGTGCGAGTAAATTTGCGTTACGCGGTTTTACTCAAGCCTTGCGTGATGAATGTGGCAGTGCCGGGGTGCGCGTGAGTTTGATTAATCCAGGGATGGTACGCACCGCTTTTTTTGATGATTTAGCTTTTTCGCCAGGTGCGGATGAAAGTAATTTTGTCACACCCGAAGATATTGCTGATCTGGTTGAAATGATACTTCAGACCCGGTCGGGTACCGCGTTTGATGAAATTAATTTGTCGCCGCTGAAAAAAGTCATCGATTTTAAAAAGAAACAATAGGCTTGGGAATGCGTTACCAGCCAGCCGTCGAAATGAATCTATCCATACATTGATAAGGAGAGGACGATTGAATCAGGTAGGTGATGAGGCGGCCTGTGTTAATCAGGAACTTGTTAAGCAGCTGTATGGTAGCAGTACGTTAACTTTATTGGCAAGTCAGGCCGTTGCGTTAGCGGCGGCTTCGGTGATTTATGGTCATGTCTCAATATTGTCATGGTATCTTTGGATTGGTCTATTTTCATTCATTACCCTTATTCGACTGGCATTAACGTACGCTTGGCGCCGTCAAACAGATGTGCCAGCGAGTGAATTGTCACAATGGACCAGAAAGTACATGTTGGGTGCTTTTGCCGCCGGCCTGAGTTGGAGCAGCATTGCCTTCTTAGATTCTGCGTCAATGCCGTTATATCATCAGCTTTTTCTTATGATTATTCTCGTAGGAATGCCTGTTGCCTCAATGCCAACCAACGCAATATACCTGCCTATTTATTATGCCTTCTCAGTTCCGCCCTTAGCCAGGGTCTACTATTGGTCGCTATTTGAGGTCGAAGACCTAGGGATGCATTTCTTCTGGGTGGCGATTGTTTATACGGTCATGCTCTTAGTTACGGTGCATCGATATTATGGTAATCTGCGTAAAAAGATCGAAATGGATTTGAAGAATAATCAACTGATAAAAGACCTCTCTTTAGCCAATCAACGGCTTGAAAGCCTGGCTTATTTTGATCCTCTCACGGGCTTGGCAAACCGACGTTGGTTTTATGAGAATGCTGAAAAAGTACTGGCGAGGTGTGAACGTTATGGTTCACAGATGGCCGTCATGTTAATTGATCTGGATAATTTTAAGGGAATAAACGATGAATATGGGCATGATGCTGGCGATCGATTATTGATTTCTGTGGCGGATCGTTTGCGTGTGTCCATTAGGCAGACGGATACAGTCATGCATAAGTCCAATGAAGCGATTCGTTTGGGCGGTGATGAATTTATGGTGTTATTGGAAGATGTCAAAGGCGAAGTGAATGTGAAATTCATTGCACGCCGTATTATTGAACGAATCAATCAACCTGTTTCGTTTGCGGATAAAGAATTTCCTGTGACAGGAAGTATTGGCGTCGCATTGTATCCAACACATGGGGATAGTATCAGTACTTTGCTTCGTTATGCTGATATTGCGATGTATAGGGCAAAACACAAAGGACGCAATCAATACTGTTTTTTTGACCCTAGCGTAGATACGGCGTAAGGTGAAAATTGGCAATGCAATCATTTCCCAGTTTGGCCAGGTCTCTCGGCTTTGTCTCCTGAGCCGCCCTAGCTCCTGCTTCCGTGCAGTCGTCGGCTTTGTCTCGATAACGGTTCCATGCGTTATTCTACTCCTTAAATTCCTTTAGTCGTCAATCGAAATCTGAGCGCCAAACAAGGAAGTGATTGTATTTGCCAGTCCCTATTATTTACTAGGCGCTCTAATGTCGATTGAGTGAAGATTTAATCTGTTAATTGCTGATCCAAGGCAAACATCAGGTCACCGCATTTTTGTTTTTGTGCGCTGGCCTCAGCGGATAATTTACCGTCATCCGAGAAGTTACATACTACACCGGCATCGTCTTTGTCTTCCCGTATCATTAAACCATCACCAGGTTTGTATTTTGCCTCCATGAGTCCGCCAATGTAAAAGGTATAGGTTTGGTCACCACTCCAGTAGAGCGTCAACGGGTTGTCGCCAATTTTTTGTATCACGCTGGTATAAGTGCCTTGCTTAATGTCTTCTTCTTGGGTTTCAGGCATGGCTGTTACGTCTGGAGTGACGGCAGGTGAGACTTCTGTGGCTTGCGTATCGCTGGTTATTGGGGATGTCGGTTCAACAATTTGCACGGTTTGTTCAATTTTCTCTTCGGCTTTTGTTTCGGTTTGCGCTAATTCTTGTCCTTTTGATGCGCAGCCAGACAACCAGATTGCCATGCACAGTAGTGCTAGGCATAGAGAACTGCCAAGATAGTTTGTACGTATCATTTATTCTGCCTCCAACAATTAAACCCTAAATAACGTGTAAAAAATAAGTTAATTATTTTTTACACGTTTCTAATATAAAAAATTGTTATTATTGTCACCGGCATTGGACAGGCTAACGTTTGACAATCGCAGCGAAAATCGATGGCCCAAGGCTTTTTCTGACGGTGACTCATACGGGTTGTATGGCCTACTGAAGAAAAGTCCCTGTGGGATTTAGGTCTCAAGCGAGGTCAACGGATAGGCTCTCCAATGTTGGTTTCAAGCATGATGCTTTGATTTTCACGGTACACTATAAAAAAACAAAATTCAAACGTCCGTGTTATTTGTGGTATGAATTGTCCACGATGGTAAAGCTTGACGTTAATAACCAAGGTTCCATATGTCTTGACGAGAAGTGTAGGCTAATAATTTATGTTTGCTATGGTATTTATTTTATATCAATCAGGGGAATAATTCATCATCGGAGGCATTTTAGATTGTATTTTATTGAAACCTAGATTTGATGGGATGTTAAAAATAGGCTTTTCACTGGCCATATTTTGTATATCAGGTGAGCATTATTACAATGATAATTAATGGGTGTATTATTTTTATTAGAGCGAATTATGTTGAAAACAATTGAGTTTAATAAAAGTGCAGGAACTAATTTAGTGGCTTTGGGCTTAGTCATTATTGGATGTTTTCCTACAGCCTATCAAGTGCAAATATTTTCTATTGGTGTGTTCGCCTTATCGGGCGCCATGACTAATTGGTTAGCCGTTTATATGTTGTTTGAACGTGTGCCGCTATTATATGGATCTGGGGTTATCCCAAATCGTTTTGAAGCCTTTAAATCATCAATTAAGATATTGATTATGGAGCAATTTTTTACAAAAGATAATATGCGGCGATTCATTGAAGAAGAGGAACAAGTGCTGGTTGAAGTTTTTCGGCCTGAGCCATTGATTGAGACGCTAGATTATGACAAGTTATTTAATAATTTGGTTGATGCAATTATGAATTCGTCATTTGGTGGGATGTTGGGCATGGTGGGTGGGGCAGAGGCCTTGCAGCCCTTAAAACAACCGGTGATTGAGAAGATAAAAAGTACACTCATCGAGATGACGAATACGGCATCATTTCAACGTGGCATTGCTGCGAGCTTAGATGCTAATAAGTTAACGGATGACATGATTAAAAAAATCGAGCAGGTGGTTGATAAGCGCCTGGACGAACTCACTCCGCAATTAGTGAAACAAATGGTGCAACGAATGATAAAACAGCATTTGGGTTGGCTGGTGGTTTGGGGCGGGGTATTTGGAGGGCTTATTGGTTTTTTTATGAGTTTTTCCCGACACTGGGCCGCCTAGCGTTTGAAAATCGCGATGAGAATTGATTTCACCGGGGTTTTTCTGGAGGAGGCCATACGTTGTTGTATGGTCGACTGACGAAAAATTTCTGTGGAATCAAGGATCAAGTGAGATTAAATGATAGGCGACTCAATGTCGGTTTTTCACCCATTTGAGCGGTTAAGTCTTGCCTCTTGTATAACCCGGTGAAATTAATTGGCTTCGAGGATTGTAAGCGTTAGATGGAGCAATAAGCAAAAAGCCCCGTATAGACAACATTTGAGTTGGCTCTATGGGGCTTTTTTTTAGGTGGCTTGCGTTAACACAAATCCCGCAAGGCTGGCATAGAAAAACAACACGAACATAAAAACAATGATGACTCGTGTGCTTTCGCCTCTGAAGTGTTTTTTCACCTTGAACATTTTTTACTCCCTATACTGACATATACCTCGATGCAATACCTTAGTATAATTAACGAGTATTTGCCATATATTTTTTTGTGGATGAATGGGGTGATGTGGTTTTCATGAAAATAAAATTGCACTTCAGCGTTGAATCTGCGGTGTTGGGGCGCAGGGCAGGGATGCATTCTAAATTAAAATCCAAACCGTACAATATCACCTGGATATAATTCAGCTTTTTTAATTTCTAATTTACCGATGGAAAAATGGGGTTGTACTTGGTGGATATCAATGGTGGCGACGGGTGTTTCGACGAAACCTAATAGTTGCTCATTGGTGGAATAGAGGGGATCAGGATCGAGTCGATAGGTCATCAGTGAGTCACCGACTTGGATATGTGATAGAGAGCCAGCATTCAGTATTATCGTTTTTTTATCACTCTGCACTACCCGTGCTGAAAAAGGGATTTGATTGAGGTCTTGTTCAATCATTTCGATTTGGCGATTGATGATTTGACTCAGTGCTAATCCAAAATGGCTATGGCTAAATAGGGTGTTGCTAAACAGGGTGGTATTTAGTGAAAAGTAATCACCATCTTCGACATTTTCGCTATACCTGTGGCTGGCAATTTTTGCTCCAGATAGACCGTCGTAAAGTAATAAATCTAATTCGATTCTTCGGTAGGCGCTAAACCATTTCTGGTGTACGCCCATATCGCGTATGATGCCGGAGATAATGATTTGTGCACCAATCTTATCCGCAATTTTCACATAGATTTTTGAATCATTGTTTGGTAAGCCGCCATTTTGATTAGAAAGTAAATATTGAGTCGCGTCGATGCCAATGAAGCGATTGGTCGTTTCTAAGCGACGCATTAATTCTTTTGGCAGTTCACGTTCTATATGAGGTAAATCCTGGATTTGTTCGCGTTTCACCACATCAAACTGGATAACCCCAATTTTTTTTTTGTAACGTGCAGCTGGTGAAGGTTCTCGACGTTTGTCTTCAGGTACTTGGGCACGAATTCTGACAAAAAATACGCCGTCGTTGATCCATTCATCGAGTATTTTGACATTTTCTACGGTACCGGCGGCATTGACCCGAGAGCTTTCGACAACTAATACATTGGAGGAAACTAACGCTGTTGTATCAACTTTTGCTTCCGACTGGATCATGGCTTGCTGCATGGCATTTTTGATGGCATTTTGTTTGGCCATCATCATCGCATCGTCGATAATGGCTGCTGAGCCAACGGCTTCGATGAATTTCTCAGCGAAAACAGGGTTGGGTAGGTAGATTGCACATAATATCAATAGGACACGGATTTTTTGCAAAATTAGCATAGCTGTACTCTTTCAAGTGTAGGGTTATGCCTCTTGCAATTTTTATTCTCGATTGATGTAAAAATTATTTGAGTTGGTGCTTGGGCGTTGGGTGTCTGTTCGATGTCGAGGAGAAGAGAAAACTTGTTCTGGTGAGGGTTGAGTTAATACCTGAGTTTGATATTGTCCGTTGACCTGCAGGGCTATGTCAGGACAAGGGTTATTGAAGGTTTGGGTATTTTGACTCGTACCACCTAAGGCATGGTGTAAGAAATTTTGGTCAACTTTGAGCTCAATGACGGTTTCATAGGTGCCGTCTTCCATGGGATTAGCTGAGAGAACCCGTGCGCCACGGATATGCGTGTCTAAAAAGATACGATACCGATCTTTTTCCACCACCATATCACCAATGGTGGTACCACCCCAAATATGAATGCCGTTGACGCGTTCGGCTAAACTGCGGTAACCATCGATTTTTGATGCACGCATTGCCATCAGTCGTCGTTGAGGCTCAGGAAAAAAAGCTTTAGGTGGCGCACCATAACCGGTGCTTCTTATTTTGACAGATTCTTGTTTGATGCCATTTTGGTTAATAAATAACGCATTATTATAGTTGGGATTAGCTGGTGTACATTCTTGGGGCTGCATTGCCTCGGAGCGTAATGCGCCGGCAGCTGGCGCGGTGGCATTGGCTTCCAGAACGGGGTTGGATTTTGCCTCTTCCGCATTCGTTAACGATTCTTCTGGCGTGTCACCCACGACATTAAAATGTGTGCAGCTTGTCAGTAATATACTGGCAAGCGCCATTGATATCGTCGAATAAATCGCCTTTTGTTTCATAATTACTCCTAATGCAAGCTGCATTATCCGTGGAAAAATAAGTCTCCTTGCTAGTATCGGCAAGCTTGAATTTTACTTGAGTGAGCTATCCATGGTAAGCTGTTAATTTATATTGATTTTATTGTTTTTTATCAAGTATTGATGAGTGCTGGCGAGGTTAAGTATTTTAATGGTAAACCGATGAAATAAAAAATACTTACGATGGGTTGTCGCGGTAATGGTGGATAATGACGGAATAAATTTTCGAAAGTGGCCGGGGTTTGCTTCGGGGAAAATAATGACTGACTGGATGTATGATTGCATCTGGGTGGGGATGATGCTGTTGTTATCTTCTGGCGTGGTGTTCGCGAGTTGTTATGATCCCATTAATTATGGCAAACCATTCAAGTCGGATATTGATCGTGCGTTATATATTTTTGTTGACCAAACGACCCCGTTAACTGAAAAAATGCGTGATCAAGTGAGTCGACTGGTGACTCATTGGGGGCAGCCGGGTGACTTAGCAAAGATTGTCCGTTTTTCAGCGAATTTTCGTGATTTGCAGCCGGAGTTGATTTTTTCTAAGGTCGTAGAAAAAAAACCAGGCGATGCTTATTTGTTTCAATTGCGATGGCGGGATAAAAGAGTGCTGAGAGAATGCCTTACCGCACAACAAGAATCCTTTGGGCAAGCCTTCCGAAAGAGCTTAGCGTCCGCGTTAAGCGGTATTAACTCAGAAATCCCCAAAACTGATTTACTGAATTCGCTGAAACAATTAGCTAAATTAGTGGTATTGGCCGACGAAGCGAAAACGCAAAATATACTGCTGATATCGGATGGTATGGAAAATAGCAGTTTAATGAGTTTTTACAAAAAAGGAAAAATCAACACAATTAATGCCCGAAAATTAATTGCTAAAGTGCGCCGTCAAGGACTGATTGCTAATTGGAAGAGCGCGAATATTTATATGGTTGGATTAGGCTTAGCGACGGACCCGAAAGACTATATCACCATGAGCACGACAAAATCATTGTATCAATTTTGGGAACGGTATTTTGTGGAAGGCAATGGACGAATTAAAGCCATAGGCAGTCCGGGGTTGTTGATTACCACCATTGACTGAGGAACGTGCATGTTCCTCAGTCAATGGTATTTAGGGTAGTGGCTTCCCAACAACATCGCCTTAAAAGCATTTCGGGTCTGCTCTGACATATCTCTATAATTTTCAAAACGTGCATGTTGATCTTCTTTATCCATCTTCTCGATACCCCATAACGGCACTGGACAACATCGAGTAGCGAATGTCCCCGGTTGAATTGGAGGGGCGATAATGTTTTCTGGGCGAAACCGGTTCGGGATCAGGTGCATTGGGCAACACTATTTTTTTAATCAATTGATACCCATTAGCCGATTTTAAAGAAAAGGAAAAAAATAAAGCTAGAAATGCAGCATGCAGAAGTAAAAATAGGTTTACTTGAATTAGAGCGAAAATAAATACCCAGCAAAGTAGAAACAAATATGAAAGACGAAAGTGTTATAAGTTGCCAAAGTCGACGAATGTTTATTAACATCGTTAAAACAATGAATTACAATTGTGAAAAATGGTTACAACAATTTTTTTGTGAATACGACTCGAAAACAGATCAATACACTCGGGTATTCTCCTCATTTCAATGCCCGATTGAAACAGGATGATGTTCACTCATAGCGGAGTGGATTCGCTACGTTTAATCCACACGACATGGACAAAATGAAGATGAGGAGATATTTTTTAATGATCTTTCTTGTAAAAAAGCGGCATAAAATAAATTTTCCTTTGAAAACAGTTTAAACTTACATCAGATGAAACTTTATCCTTAATCAGGCATGTATTGAAACAGCCTGGATGCATTCGATAGCTAGAGGTTGAACTGCAGGGATAAACCCAGTCCATCAGGTGATATAATTGAATTATCAGTGACCACATTAAGTACCGTGAGTATACGTTTGTTATCAATGCAGATATTGATTTTCGATAGGGCTTGAAAATCTTCAACGCGGTATATTTCACCGTTACGATGGAGATACTCGACATTTTCATGATAAGTATCAATGCCAACACGACGCAATTTTAATGTATCTGTATTCATTCTAACCGATTATTCAATGAACCAAATAAATGGTATGATGATAGTTGTTTGTTATGAATAAGTTTATGCTGTCTTGTATTTTCTCAAGTATACAATATGCCGGGGGTCGTGATGAGTATCTACCAAAAAATTTTAGTGGCCGTCGATTTATCGGGAGAGGCTAAATATTTGCTGCAACGCGCCAGTGAATTTGCTGAGAAATTTACGGCGGAATTAAATTTAGTTCACGTAGTACAGCCTTTGGTGGTTGATGTGGGCTATGACTTAGTCGCTAGCATTCCACAAGACATTGATATTAGCTTGGTGGACCGGGCAGAAAAATTTTTAACGCTGTTAAAAGCTGAGGCGAGCCAGCAAGATATTGACTGCTTTGTTAAAATGGGTTCCATCAAAAGAGAAATATTAGACTTAGCGGCAGAACAACAAGCAGACCTCATTATTATTGGTACCCATGGTCGGCATGGTGTGGCCTTGTTGTTAGGGTCTAATGCTGGTGCGGTTTTGCATGGTACACCTTGTGATGTGTTAGCGATTCGGGTGGGGTTGCCACCCGTCCGTCGTGAGTTGTTGGTAAGGAATGGGCATAGAATAACTTCCCTAGCTTTGCGCCGTAAAAAATCACTGGGCGACTGACCAGACGGTCTAAAAACAACAGGCCGTCCAGGTGATCCATTTCATGTTGTACAAGACGGTTTTCAAAACCATTCATGTTAAAGTTAAACAGGCTTTCCGCTGAAATACTTAGCGTAGCCCGACTCGTCAAGACTGCCAGTCCTTAGTCGTAACACGTTTTTAGCACATTGACAGAATATGTCAATAACCTTATTGAGTACCACTATGCCAGAATTAAATAAGACAATAAATGTTCCTGAGGATATATCATTCTTCAAAGCGATTTGTTGGCAAGCGAATGGTATCGCTCAGTTTTTTAGATGAAATGTTAAGTCGATACGAACGCGGTTGGATACATTTAGATGTCATTGCCACCCTAGGAAAGCAAGAGTGAGTCTTCTTACGCCAACTGGCAAAAAGCCGTGGATCTTGTGGATAAGTGATGAAATTTAATCACCCCTATCACCAAAAAATTCTTTCGATTTTAGCGTGCGTCAATTCGAATTTTTTTGATACATCAACACCATGAATCTCGATCGGAATATTTTTACGTTCTAATTTTTCTATTAATTGACTGGTGCCTATACCAACATCGAGCCACTTCAAATCCGACGCCACAAAATCCAATGTTTTTATTTGATCAATTCTCGGCATCTTTGTTTTATGATGCAGCTA
>VAPL010842152.1_pt1 | contig 16610 bp, 13 predicted proteins | sample 3395061 | NCBI WGS metagenome assembly VAPL01 (sample SAMN08290444, study PRJNA428436) | hydrothermal vent metagenome | isolation source: Deep-sea hydrothermal vent chimney 2 | place: Pacific Ocean: Juan De Fuca Ridge | depth 2182 m m | reverse complement strand
GGTGGACGTATGTCATTTTTGTAAAATAATTTAAAACCAGTAAATTGAATTGGTTCTTTGTAGATAACATCACGATATGTATGTTTTTTTCGTGCAGGAGACCCCCACCCATCCATATCTAAAACTATCTGAACCTCTGGCAGCGGTTTAATTTCTTTGTAGTTTGTAACCATATCTTCAGTAAATCTATGTATTACCAAAAACTTTGGCGGTAAGTGATACTCTCGTACAAGACTAGCCAAATAACCAGAAGCATAGTTCACGTCTACTGCATCAAACGTCCCTATAACAGTACCAGGCGCTGCACCACTTTTTTTCATTGAAAACTCTGGATCTATGGCAAGCTCAACTTGTGGTAACTTAAGGAACTTTCTTAAGTATGGTAATTCTTGTTGTAATGTACTAAGTCCAACCTGGACATCAAGTATAACTACTCCACCCGCCTCATTTGCTATTTGTATAGCTTTGTTAATTTGGCTATCTGGCATTCGTAGACGATATTTCAAGTCCTTACCAGGACGGTCTTGAGCAGTAACGGCTATATAATCAATAGCAGGTATTACAGGAGTGTTTGGGTCTGCCGTATTCCACGCAGTTACTTCTTTTGACAGTCGTTTTAAAACTTCATCTACAGGATATTCACCAAGTACGCCCATTTGTTTGGAATAAAAATTACCATAATATGCAACTACACGATTAAACGGGAAAATTGCCCTATATTTTGGATATACTGTATCTACAGGCCATAAACTTATAGAGGTTGTTGCGTCTGCGCTTTGTTTGGTAATAGTTATAGAGGTATTGGACGCATCACTAGTCTCAAGAGGTTGAGAAAGTAAAAGCATGCGCACATCGTACTCACTCTTGTTTAATTTTGGTGGTGTAAACACTACAGTTTTTTTTGAACTTACAACAGACCTTATTAAAGGGTTATATACTGACGGAACAAATCCAGCATAACTAACTAAAAACAATCCAAATAAAGAAGCTAAAATTATAGATACTATATTTATAATAAACGAAGTACGCGCCGTTTTTGTCGTGTATTTTTTATTTTTAGGCGCTGAACGATGCATGAAGTACTTTATTATATTTGTTTTATGTAATTACTTATAGAATAACACGACTGTATTTAAACAGCATTTGTTTCTAAACAAATATAGAATACTTTGGTTTATTTTTCTAAATCTAAAGTGTCATTTAGATTAATTTGGTCAACAAACTCTTGAACGTGACTAACTAAAATCATTGCTCCTTTGTACTCATCAAGAGATTTTGCAATTACTGGCAAGTGACGGAAGTTAATATGGTTAGTAGGTTCATCAAGTATAAGCAATCCAGGTCTTTCAAGAACCAATGACGCAAAGGCTACAAGACCTTTTTGACCCTCTGACAAACTCCCTATTTTAGTATGCATAACATCTGATGTTATTAAAAAACCAGCAGCAACAGACCGTAACAACCCTTCATCATATTTATCCATTGCATTTTCTAATGATTTATACACTGTTTTGTCAAAATCCAATGTTGAAAAATCTTGACGATAATACCCAACCTTAACTCCATCTGTGATAAATGATTCGTCAGTTGTAGAACGAGCAATTGTTTCAAGTAATGTACTTTTCCCTATACCATTTGGACCGTACAATAATAACTTTTCATTTTTCCTAAGAGAAATATTCGATTTTTTTTGAATAATTTTATTACTTTTCTGAATTGAAAATGCTTTTAACGAAAAAATAATACCACCTATTCCATCTTGAACAGGAATTGTAAACGGACGTATTGTCCTATCTTCCTTTCGTACGTTTACTTTTGCGTCTTCCATTTCCGCCGCTTCTGTCCGCATTTTTTTAGCGACAAGACGCATTCCTCCACCTTTTTGTGCAAAAAAGTTTGCCTTATCTTTATTGTCTTGAATCTTTTTTGAAAGCTGAGCATTTTTCCTATTCTCCTTTTCCATTCGTACTTCTATATCTTTCATCACATTATTATAGTTACCGGGATATTGTTCTATTGAACGTGTAAATATATCTAAATACAAAACTCCATTTGTAAATGCATTTAAAAACGCTGCATCATGCGAAATAACGATACATGTATTTTTATACGAAACCAAAAACTTCGTTAGATGTTTAACACCAGCTAGGTCAAGGTTGTTAGTAGGTTCGTCTAGTAACAACAAATCTGGTTTTTGTATAAGCGCTGAAGCAAGTAACAACCGCGCTTGTTGACCTCCTGAAAAATCTTTTATCTTTTTATCCTTTGATAACAAACTTTTTGTGTCATGAAGTTTCAAGTTCACAACATCAAGAACATCATCAATGCGAGGGTCTATATCATAAACAGTTTCATTAAAATAACTTTGAAAAAACTCTCTCAATGTTAAGTCTATTTTGTCACGAGGAATTACTTGCGACGCAGTTGCACTACTCATTCCTCGAGATGTGTGTATTTCTCCTGACTCTTGTTTTAGGGCTCCTGTCATAAGAGCAAACAAAGTTGACTTACCAGCGCCGTTTTGACCCATTATTGCCATCTTCATTCCACGTCGTATAGAAAAATTAACCTCATCTAAAATAGGCTTATTGTGACCGTACTCAAACGAAACATTCTCAAAACGTATTATACTTTCTCCTTTAGTCATCCATGAAGACTAACGCACTTCTCCAAAAAGGCAAAGAAATCATTCTTTTTTCAAAAACAAACATATCAAAACACCCGAAATCTTTAAGATTTCGGGTGTTATAACAGACATTTCATTAATGTCTGATTTCAGACAGCGGCATAATACTGCAAAAACCCATAGTCTCTAATGGGTTTCTCATACATTCCAATATGTAGAGAACCGCCTCTTTTTCTGATTGTGAATTATCTTTCACAATCAGAATTTGCCAGAAACATGTTGCGACAATTCTTTCAACCAAAAGGACAAGACCCCTGTTGTCGTGCTTTATGTTTTCATGCAAAAATCTAGAGCACTGCATGGACATACCCACAAAGAGCTCAACAGACTGCATGTCTAATTGTTTTTCGTGCAACCTTTCTACTGTTTTCACGTACTTCTTACTAAGCACGCTACCAGCATCCTCCTTCCATGAACCATCTGGATTCTTGAAAGGTGCGTCAATAACCTGACACAAAGAATCGTACGTTGCCATGACCAATCTCCTTTTTCTTTCTCCCAGAACAACCAAAAATCTACTATCTAATATATCGCAACAAAATAAAAATTCAAATAACTGCTGCGGGACTAGGACTCGAACCTAGATAACATGCTCCAGAGGCATGTGTCCTACCATTAGACGATCCCGCAATTGGTATGATAGTAGCTAAAAAACATCTTAAACTCAAGTTATAGATTATTTTTGTTTTTATATACAAGTGCTGCTTTTAAAAATGAAGTAAATAATGGATGTGGTGAAAGAGGTCTCGCTTTTAGTTCAGGGTGAAATTGTGTTCCAAGCATGAAAGGATGTTCGCTCTTTGGTAGTTCAGCTATTTCCATTAGAACACCGTCTGGCGATGAACCTGAAAAAACCAATCCAGTATCTTCTAAAGTTTGTATATATTTAGGGTTTATTTCATAACGATGTCTATGTCTTTCTTCTATAGAATCAGTCTTGTATGCAGAATATGCTGTTGTGTTTTTCTTAATCTTTGCAGAATAAGAACCAAGACGCATAGAACCTCCATAACTTCCAGATTCTATAAGTTTTTTTTGTGACTCCATAACAGCAACAACAGGTTGCGATGTTTTTGGTTTGATTTCTTCTGTATGAGCTTCTTTAAGATTTGCCACATTTCGTGCGTACTCAATCACAAACAATTGCATGCCGTAGCAGATACCAAAGTATGGAACTTTATTTTTCCTTGCATATTCAACTGCTTTTATTTTTCCGTCTATACCACTTTTTCCAAAACCACCAGGAACTAAAATACCATCATATTTTGCAAGTTTTTTCATTGAAGATTTATCTTCAAAGTCTTTTGCGTTCACCCAGTGTATACGCGGAGACATATTCAAGGTTGCTGCAGAAAACTTAATGGCTTCAATTATCGATAGATACGCGTCAGACAGCACAAAATCTCCAGTATCAAAGTATTTTCCTATTATTGCTATATTCACTTCTTGTAAGTTATCTCGCTTAGTCGCACGCACGAACTTCTTCCATGCAGATAAGTCTGTTTTTTTATTGTTTGGTAGATTAAGAGCTTCAACAAGCATTTCTGAAACCTTATCTTTCTCAAAGTTTAACGGTACATCGTATATGCTTTTTATATCTGGAGCAGAAATAACATGATCAGGGCGTATTGAACATGCTGTTGCTATTTTTTCTTTTCGCTTTATATCTAGAGGATATTTACCGCGAGCTATTAAAAACTCTGGTTGTACACCGTATGAGTTTAGCTGGCGTACAGCATTTTGTGTTGGTTTTGTTTTCATTTCACCAAGAGTTCCAGGGACAGGTAGATACGAAACCATAACAAACAAAACGTCACTTGGATGTTGCATTTTCAAAACACGAGCAGCATCTATAAACAGTTCATTTTGAAAATCACCAACAGTACCACCAATCTCTATTATCGACACGTTGCTACCGTTATAGTCTGCAGCTGCGTCTATTCTTGCTAAAATCTCATCACGTACGTGTGGCACTGCTTCTACACACTTTCCACCGTAGCCAAGAGACCTTTCTCTAGCTATTACAGATTGATACACCATTCCACTAGTCATATAATCTTCTGGACCTAAATCACGATTAAGGAAACGTTCGTAATTACCCATGTCTTGATCTGTTTCTAGACCAGAGTTAAGAACAAACACTTCTCCATGTTCTGTTGGATTCATGGTACCAGCATCAACGTTTAGATAAGGATCAACTTTTACAAGATTAACAGAAGACCCTCTAGCCTGAAGAAGTAAACCCATCGAAGAACTAGCAATACCCTTTCCAACACCAGACATAACACCTCCTATAACAAAAATGTATTTATGATTTTTCTTTGCCATACTTTTTTAAACCGTAAGATAACGTCTTATTGCCAAGAAACTAGCAGTTCCTCCGAGCAATATACCTGAACTAATAAGCACTAACGAAAGCATTGGCAGATTTGATAGATAAAAAGATAAGAAGTTAAACCCGCCAAACCACGTTGTTGTCATGCTACTTATATACCAAGTCGTTGGCAAGAATATAAGCAACACAAATACAGCCGCAACGAAACCTGAAATAATACCAGCGATAATAAAAGGTCCTCGTATATACATATTTGATGCACCAACAAGACGCATAACAGCCACTTCGTCTCGTGCTGTGTATATAGCTAACCTAACAGTTGCCAGAGCTATTATTATAGAAGCGATTGCAAAGAACAGAACTATAGCAACACCGACTTTTTGAGTTGTGTTTATTGCCAAAGATAAACGGTCAATAACTGTTTTGTTTTGTTCGTAGTTTATACGGTCTATTATTGAAGTACCTCCAGCAGATAGTGCTGGTCCAGTATTTAGAAAATTAACAATGTTTTCATATTGCGAGGGTTCTTTTGCTTTTATAGAAAGTGTGGCATCAAGAGGGTTCTTACCTAGCTCATTTAAGGCCTGAAGTGTTAGTTGGTCATTTGCGTGTCTTGCACGAAACTCAGAAATAGCTTGTTCGCGCGATGTGTATGCTACAGATTTTACTTGAGGTAACTTTGTAAGCTTTTGCTGAAGAGCAATTATGTCTTTTGGAGCTGCTGTTGTTACAAAATAGACGTTTACATCTACTTTATTTCGTATTTCTGTAAGTGTGTAGTTCAACAATGCAGACAAGAATATTAAAGCTCCAATTATAGACAATGTTACTGTCATTATTAACACTGTCGCAAAAGAAACAGCACCACTTCTGACAAAGTTCTTTGACCCTGATGTAATAATTCTGCGAATAGTAATCCAAATCATAATTTTTATAAGATAAACTGCCCTTTAGCATCATCGCGAACTATACGTCCACGATCCATTGTAATAACTCTTTTACCCACTGAATCAACCACGCCTTTGTTGTGTGTGGTTATCAGTACAGTTGTTCCAAGCTCATTTATTTTTTTCAATATCTGCACAATTTCGTATGTATTTATTGGGTCTAAGTTACCAGTAGGCTCATCTGCAACGATAACGTCAGGCTGGTTAATAATTGCCCTACCAATAGCAACTCTTTGTTGTTCACCTCCAGAGAGTTGATGTGGAAAATGATTTTCTTTATCTGTAAGGTCAATCAATTCTAGTATATGAGGAACGTCTGACGCAATCTCTTCATCATCGCGACCAGCAGACTCCATTGCAAACGCAATATTTTCATATGTTGTTTTGTGCGGTATCAATCTAAAATCTTGGAACACTGTTCCTATTTTACGTCTGTAATGATATAGAGCAGATGAAGGTAATTCATTTATGTTCACTGATTCAAAAAATATATTTCCAGATGTTGGACTGTCTTCAGCTAGAAGCATTTTTAACAAAGTTGTTTTACCAGCACCAGAATGCCCAACTATTGATATAAATTCTTTTGGAGCTATCGAGAGAGTTATGTCTTCTAGTGCAGGATATGAATCACCGTTATACATCTTTGATACTTTCTCGAAATAAATCATAACATTACTATTGTACCTCACTCTCGGCAACTGCGTCTATAAAATCGTCAATTTGCCCTGATAATACAGCTTCGACATCGTGTGATTCGTGATTTGTACGATGATCTTTAACCATTTTATACGGATGTAGAACATATGAACGTATTTGACTACCCCATTCGTTTGCTGTTGTTGCGGCTATCGAACGTCCTTTTGCCTCTGCTTGTCTTTGCGCTTTCTGCTTTGCAAATATCTTTGATTTAAGAAGTTTTAACGCTTTCTCACGATTTGCCTGTTGTGAACGTTCGCTTGAAACATGAACTGACAAATTAGTTGGTGTATGTAAAATACGCACAGCTGTTTCTCTTTTATTTACATTTTGTCCACCAGCTCCTCCAGACCGAGCAAATTGCATTACTAAGTCATCTTGGTTTAGCTCGACGACGTCATTTTGTGTTAGTGTCGGCAACACTTCAACAAGAGCAAACGATGTTTGTCTTTTGGAGTTTGCATTAAACGGAGATATACGAACAAGTCTGTGCACACCAGCTTCATACCTTAACCTGCCATACGCACCAGAACCATTAACCTCTATCATAAAATTACGATAACCACCGTTATTATTTTTATTTGAATGAATTTCATGTGTACGCCACCCTTTTTTAGACGCATAGCCTTCATACATACCTCGCAACATTGCTACAAAGTCTTCAGCATCATCTCCACCAGCTCCAGCAAGTACTGATAACGTTGCATCTCCTGAATCATGAGGATCACCTGACGCCCCTGTTTTAAGTGTCTGATATTCTCGCACAGCACGTTGCGCAGCATCTTTGTCGGACCAAAAGTCAGATGATGACATAAGTGCTTCTAACTCTTCAAGTCTTGTTTCTTTTGAATTCCCCATGTACATATGATTATAACAAACACAGCGACGCTATGCGTCGCTGTGTTTGTTAACATGAGCCGGAAGTCGGATTCGAACCGACGACCTACCCCTTACGGGGGGGTTGCTCTACCAACTGAGCTATTCCGGCGAAATATATATTCTACAATACAGCAGAAAGTGTATCTCACACATAAACAAACGCAAGTAAAAACATAATCATAAGCTTGAGCCGATGGTCGGGCTTGAACCGACGACCTCACCCTTACCATGGGCGTGCTCTACCAACTGAGCTACATCGGCTGTATTACAAAGACAAAACGGTACGTTTGTATAAAAACAATACGTTATTCCTCTACCATATTCAATATACGTTAATTATATTTAACAAACAAAAGAACAATGACTGTATTGTTTATATTAGCTTGACTTTATCGCAAACATATGGCATATTTGTATTTAGTTTCAACAAGAAGGAGAGAGACCATGAAAGTCTTTCTGAGTTCTTTTTTAATTACCACAACAATATTCGGTATTGTTGTGGCGTATATTTACGCCACTGCACTTCCGACAGTTTATTTTTCTGCACGCACGAACGAGTGTGTGCGGATAATGGGCGTAGATGGGTCAGCCCATTTGTGCCCAGACACCCTACCCGCAAAATACGTTGCGGTATGGGTAAAATAAAAAACAAAAAGGGCTGGTTAAGAATCTTTCAAGATTTTTAACCAGCCCTTTACTTATTTATATACACTTAGAATATCAACAAAACCTTTTTATTTTTGACAAGATACATAGATTATGTTAAAAACACACATATTATGTCTAGACTTGAACGATTTTTCATCAGAAACAATGTTCACAAAAACGCAGTAAATATACTTGCTATTGTTGGTTTTGTGTCACTTGTTAGTATTGGTATTTATTTTGCTTTTTATACGTCACAATTTATGCCAAAAATAGTGAAAAACATGGAGTATGCATCTGTATCGCTTTCTAATGTATTACTACAAAAAAAACAGAACTCTCTTATTGTTGTTCCACAACCCAAAACCTCGTTTGTTAAAAAATCTCAAATAAAAAACACTAACTTAGAAAAAATAACAAAAGTTAAACAACCAGTAACGCAACCAAAACGTAAAATAAACACAACACATGCAGGCAAACAAACATTAGGTACATATACAATACAAAGCACAACAACACCACTTTATGGGCTGCCAGATTTAACAACTAAAATACTAGAAACTGGCTATATGACATCTACGTCAACAAACTCATTTGTTGCAACAACAACGATACCGTATGGTTCACGTGTTGCAATAAAATTCTCAGTTACAAATGACGGAACAAACTTAACAGGACTATGGACGTTTAGAGCGTCTATACCAACGGAGTCAAGTTATATATTTAACTCTCCAAAACAACAATCTCTAAACCCAGGAGACCATATAAGCTATATTTTAGGTTTTGATCAAGGAATACCAGGTACAAATCAAATGATATCAATAACAGCAGATGCAGATAAAAGTATCACAGAATCAAACGAAACAAACAATAGTGCATCTGCGAATGTAAAAATACTTGGCAAATAACACAAATTAAAACACTGTTACGTTAACAGTGTTTTAATTTGTTAAATATCTATGTTAGCAAGTTTTGCGTTGTTTTGTATAAAGTTCTTTCGAGCAGGAACATCTGTCCCCATCAATATATCAAAGATATTATCAGCCTCTTGTGCGTCTTCTATTTTTACGCGTTTTAATACACGTCTTTCTGGATCCATAGTTGTCTCCCACAATTCAGACGGGTTCATTTCACCAAGTCCTTTGTACCTTTGAATATTTGCTTTTGCCGGCTTCTTTGTTTTTGTTTTTCCGTCAGGTTCTTGTTTTTCATCTATAACAACCTCTTCAGATACGTCAGACGCGGACACACCCATACTTTTCAAAACAGATTCTTTTTCTTTATCAGAATATGCGTACTTTATGTTTTTACCTTTACTTATTTTATACAAAGGAGGTTGTGCTATGTACACAAAACCACCTAATATAATATCTTTGAAATGTCTATAAAATAGTGTTAGCAGAAGTGTACGTATATGTGCTCCATCGACATCTGCGTCGGTTGCGATTATCACCTTATGGTATCTTAGTTTTGATATATCAAATACATCTCCTATTGCAGTTCCAAGAGCAACTACAAGAGCCCTTATTTCAACAGACGCAAGCATTCTGTCTATACGAGCACGTTCAACGTTTAGAATCTTACCTCTAAGAGGAAGTATTGCTTGTGTTCTTCTGTCACGACCCTGCTTACTTGAGCCACCAGCAGAATCTCCCTCAACAATAAACAGCTCAGCTTCTTCTGGTGTTTTTACCTGACAGTCAGAAAGTTTTCCAGGAAGAGTAATACCTTCAAGAGCCCCTTTTCTAAGTACAGAATCTTTTGCCGCTTTTGCCGCTTTTCTTGCTTTAAGAGCGAGTAATACCTTATTAATTATCGAACGTGCATCATCTGGATTTTCCTCTAGGAATGAAGACAATGCTTGTCCAAACACCGAAGCAACAGCTCCTTGAGCTTCTGTAGAACCAAGTTTTCCTTTTGTCTGTCCTTCAAATTGTATTTCCTGCATCTTTACAGAAACAACTGCCGTTATCCCTTCAAGAACATCATCTCCCGTAAAGTTTTCGTCTTTTTCTTTTAAAATATTTGCTGAACGTCCATAGTTATTGAGCGAGCGTGTTAGTGCTGTTTTGAAACCAGTAACGTGTGTTCCGTGTTCTGGATTGTATATATTGTTAGCAAACGCAGTTAGTCTAGGAGTTATATCATCAACATATTGAAAAGCAACTTCGACAGTTACGTTGTCATGCTCTTTTTCTACATAAAAGATATTTTTATGTACTGGTTTTTGTCGTTTGTTATAAAATGATACCAAAGACTTAAGACCTCCTTCAAAATAAAAAGTCATTGACGGAACTTCCAGTACACTGTTACGCAAGAATGGACGCTCAAAACCGAACGCCGAGTCATCAGAACGGGCGTCAATTATACTCATCCTAGTTCCTTTAACTAAATATGCTTGTTGACGCATATGATTAACTATTTTGTCCCAATTCCATTCTATTCCTTCCTTAAAAATAGTTATGTCAGGTTTGAAAAAAACTATAGTTCCATGCGCTTTTGTAGTACCTATTTTTTTAACCTTTCCAAGTGACTTACCAGCCTTATACTCTTGCATATGTATTCCACCGTCTTGGTGAACTACAACTTTTGCATGTTCGGAAAGAGCATTTACAACAGAAGCTCCAACACCATGCAAACCGCCAGAAAACTTATACGCATCATTGTCAAACTTACCACCAGCATGAAGCGTGGTCATAATAGTCTCAAGAGCAGATACTTTTGTTTTTGGGTGTATACCTACTGGAATACCATTTCCATTGTCAGCAACACGAACATAACCGTCTGGAAGTAGTGCAACCTCTATATCATCACAACGCCCAACCATCGCTTCATCACGAGAGTTGTCAAAAATCTCCCACACCAAATGGTGTAGACCTTCAGGACCCGTTGTGCCAATGTACATTCCAGGTCGTTTACGCACAGGTTCAAGCCCTTCAAGTACTTGAATTGATGCTGCGTTATATTCCTTCGTGTTACGTTTAGTTACACGTTTTTTAGGTTCTTTTTCTTCCTTTTTATCCATGATTTACAGTATGTTTTGTGTGTTAAGTATAGCATAAATACCATGCAAATACTCGTTTATTTGAGTCACTATCAATTAGTTATTCCACGATGCAATTTGCCATGAGTTTTTATCAGAATCATATACGGCGTGAATAATTCCAGTATTATCAACACGCATACTCTCCATCATTCTATAGTGACCTTCTTTAGTTAAGTCATTACCAAACACAACAGACCCAAGAACTGCACGCAAAAATCCACCATGAGTTACTACAGCGATTTTACTTGCTTCATGTTTTTCCAAAAAAGACATAGCTTCTCGCACCCTCTTATAAAAACCGTCAAAATACTCTTCATCAGAATGACCTCCACTACTGTTAGCTGTATCATTTATTTGGTTTACAATATCAATTATCTCAGGTTCTTCTCTATTTCTACCAAACAAGACTGTTGCTTCACCTTTCTCACCAAACAATTCATTTTCTTCTACATTCAAACCTGTACCTTCAGCAATAATCCCAGCTGTTTCTATTGCACGCCCAAAGTGACTAGCTACAAACACTTCTGGTGCAAACTTAGAAACCTTTTCTGATGCTACCCTTGCTTGTTCACGTCCTCTTTCTGTTAGATTTGCTGTTGTTCCTCTATATATACCGTCAACATTTGATTCGCTTTCGCCATGTCTTATAAAATAAATTTCTTTTTTCATGATTATCGTACATTATATCCGTCTTTTTTATTCAAAACGTCTGTTAATCTATCTATGATTAAATTTATCTCTCCGTCAGTAAGTGTACGGTCTTTAGATTCAAACACAATACGAAAAGCATACGATACACGTCCGTCTTTTTCGAAGGAATCAAATTCATCTACACGAACGAGCAACTCACCAACGTTGTTTATTATAACACTCTTAATATCTTCGCTTTCTGTTCCCTCAGGTGTCCATACCGCAATATCTCGCAACATAAACGGATATATAGAAAATGGTTTGTATTTACTTAGTTTGTATTGTTTTGGAACATAATCAGAGCTATCTGAAATATCAGGAATATCCTGAACAGGTTCCGATGTTTCAACTACCATTTCCTCGCCATTTTTTGTAAAAACATTTCCTATTTCAAACAGCATAACGTTTACGCCAGGTTCAAGTGTTCTTTGTGCATACTGTTTTGCATTTGAAAATGCTTTTTCCATATTTTTAGAAAGAGACGTTCTTAATGATGGTTTAGTTTTATCAAACGGATTGGATAGTGTTATGTCACCTTTTTTTGCAAACGATTGCGTACTTATTTCTATAAACCCTTTTTCAACCAAAAAATCCTTTATTTTTTCTATACTGCGATAACGTCCAGAATCTTGAGAGTTACTTATTGACGATAATTGTTTAGGAATTATTCTGTCATATCCCAAAATACTTATAACCTCTTCTATTAAATCTTCTGGCAAGTTCAAATCTGTACGTTCAAATGGAGGAGTTACTGTAAACACATCTCCTGAAACTTCTGTATCTAAACCAAGCATTGAAAATACATTTAACACTTCTTCTTTTGTAAACTCAGAACCAAGAACGCTGTTAACTCTAGAAAGACTAACTGATACTTGTTTTGTTTTTGATGGTTTTGGATATAAGTCTACGACACTTTCTATTTCACCACCTGCAATATCTATTATTAATTTTAAGACATCACGCATGCCATATACTGCCAATTCTGGTGACGGTCTGTTTTGAAACCGTAGCGATGCATCTGTTATTAGTTTCAGATATTGCGTTGCGTGACGTACCGTAGGTCCGTCAAAGCTAGCAGACTCTACAATTATATCTACAGTATGTTCATCAACTTCAGCAACAACACCACCTTTGATACCAGCTATTCCAAGAGCGTTGTCAGAGTTTCCATCTGATATAACAAGAACTTCTTTTTGTAATGTATATTCATCACCAGAAAGTGTTGTTATATTTTCACCGTCTTTTGCATTTCGTATATTGATTGAATAACTACTATTAGTTTTCTTTAACTTACTTGCATCAAACACATGTAACGGTTGTCCAATATTCAACATCACATAATTAGTGGCATCTACAACATTGTTTATTGAACGCTGACCGACAGACTCAAGTGTCTCTTTAAGCCATACTGGAGATTGTTTAACCTTAATTCCACGCACCAAAGCACCAATATATCTTTTACATTTGTTTTCATCTTCTATTTTTATTACCAAAGACTCTTTTGTTGGAAATTCTGGTATAGATGATTTAAGCGGATCATTGCTTATTGCCGTACCAAGTATTGCACCAAGCTCTTTTGCGACACCTCTATGAGAAAGACAATCTGCGGCTCTATTTGGAAGAACGTTTAATTCTATTAAATCACCATTTCGTTCTTCTATTTCAAAGGCATGAAATGTGAAAGCATTATCAATGACACTTTCACTAGGAAGTGTTTCATTAAAAAACTTTTGTAGCCAAGATTGTGATACTTTCATATTTTATATTTTTTGTTCATCAAATCCATACACAAAACGAATATCGCCAGAATGGAACAGCCTAACATCTGGTATTCCGTATTTAACCATTGCCAAACGTTCAATACCACCACCAAAGGCAAACCCTTGATACTGTATTGGGTCAATTCCAACATTAGAAAGAACTGTTGGATGAACCATACCAGCGCCCATAACCTCTAACCACGCACCATTACCGTGGTCACCTTCAGCAAACCACACGTCAACCTCAACAGACGGCTCTGTAAATGGAAAATAACTTGGACGAAAACGAACCTTTGCTTCTTTTCCAAGATATTCTTGAAAAAATTTATTTAGCGTTCCTTTTAAATGCGCCATTGTTATGTTTTCACCTACGACCAGCCCTTCGTTCTGGTAAAATTGCGCTTCGTGCGTAGAGTCTGTAGCCTCGTTTCTAAAAACCTTACCAGGTGCGATTATTCTATATGGAGGATTTGTATTTTCTTTTAGCTTTTCAGTCATGTAGCGTATTTGAACTGAAGATGTTTGTGTACGCAAAACACGTCTAGGGTTTTCACGTGTCCAAAAAGTATCTTGCATATCTCTAGATGAATGGTCAGCCGGAACATTAAGAGCGTCGAAGTTATACCATTCGTCTTCAAGCTCTGGACCAAAGGCAACTCCAAAACCCATACTGTCGAATATAGACACTATATCTCTAACGACGATTGTCATTGGGTGCAACCTTCCTTTTTTCATAAACAAACTATACTCGCACAAGTGAACAATTCCAAATCTACAAAAAAACATATCTTCTATGCATAATACAACAAATAGCTAAAAACCCCTTTATTTGCTACATTAAAAGTAATGGTTTGGAGTCCTGAATTTTTAGTTTACCCGTTTCTATTTATAGCGATTTATTTCGAGTCATTTCTACTCGTTACGTTCTTGTCAAAACCTGCGCGAGAACAAAGAAGTCGCCCAACAGCAATAAAAACGCCAAACGTTGCAATAATAGTTCCCTGCTGGAACGAATCAAGCACAATCAAAGGAACAGCTGATTCTCTCTTGAAATTGGAATATCCAAAAGACAAACTGTCAATAGTATTGGTTAATGACGGTTCGACAGATACTACCCCACAAGTCATGGCAATGTTCGCAAACAATCCTCAGATTAAAATAATTCACAAAAAAAATGGAGGGAAACATACAGCCTTAAATGCTGGTATTGAGGCATCTCCAGAAGCAGAACTAATCGGATGTTTAGACGCAGACTCATTTGTAGAACCAGATGCATTACGTGAAATTATTTCTTGTTTTGATAAACCAAATGTAATGGCAGCGACAGCCTCGATGTCTGTACACAAGCCAAAGACGATAATACAAAGAATGCAGTACACCGAATACATCCTTGGTATAACACTTAGGCATATTTTATCTTCTGTAAATGGACTCTACGTAACTCCTGGCCCTTTTTCAATATATAGAGCAATTATTTTTAAAACTCTCGGAGGTTTTGTTCATGCACACCAAACAGAAGACATGGAAATGGCATTACGAACACAACGCGCAGGATACGTAATAGAAAACGCAATACGGGCGAGAGTATACACAAAAGCACCAGCAACATTTTTCAAACTACTGGAACAAAGAACAAGATGGTCGAGCGGTTTTCTTAGAAACATGATCTATGAGTACCGTAGTCTTATAGCAAACCCACGATATGGAACGTTAGGAATGCTGGTCCTACCAATAGCTTTGTTTTCTCTTATTGGAAGTATCTTCATGTTCGTAACTTCTATAGTTGTGTTCACTCAGAACATATTAAACTCAGTATTTATGACAAGCGGAGTACCTCTGTCGTACGCCGTTGCTTCACAACAGCTAAACTGGTTCTACCTTCCAACAAACGGCATAGTTATATTTGGAATAATACTTATATCAGTAACAACATTTTTCATATTTGCTGGAAAACATCTGTCAAAAACACCTGGAGGACTTACTGCAAACTTAATCATATTTACTTTACTGTATGGGCTTATATCACCACTCTGGGCGATACGGTCAGTTGCAGACGTAGCAAGAGGCACACGTAGAGCGTGGAGGATAATTAACTAAACTTATATGTCTATTTTTATACGCAATGCAATAATAGCTTTCGGAATAACGATATTAATAATCAGTACAGTTGCATATACCGTACACTATATGAACCAACAGCGTTTGTATGAAATAAACACAATGGAAACAAGACTTTCTACTGACACTCTGTCATTAGAAACACAATTTTCACTTCTAGAAAACGCACCATGTGAAAACATATCAGAAGGTACAACTTTCTCACAGGAGTTATCTAACTTAGATAACAGACTTTCATTTGCAGAAGAACATTTTGGTAGTAACGACAAACAAGTGATAGAACTTAAAAAAGAATATGCTCTTTTGGAAATACGTGATTATCTACTAATGCAAAAACTTTCAAAAACATGTCATGTCACACCTGTTGTAGTTCTTTATTTTTATTCTAACGATGGTGACTGCAGTAGCTGTAACAGCGCTGGATATGCACTATCTTACTTGAGACAAAAATACCCAAGACTTCGTGTGTACTCTTTTGACTATAACCTAAACCTTGGAGCACTAAAAACACTGATTAAAGTAGAAAAACTCAAACCACAGTTACCTGCGTTTGTTATCCAGAACAAAAGGTATTATGGCTTCACATCTCTAAAAGACTTAAAAACAAACTTTCCTAAAGACCTTTTTGCAACAAGCACCGCAACATCTACTCAAATTAAAAAATAGCCATAAAAACGAGCCCGATTTGTTTTTTTATGTTAGGATACTTTCGTGCCGCGGATTAACTAAGTTTAGCTAATCTAAGCGGCATTAACTTGTTTTTACTTACGGTCAAACCATCGTTGTAAGCAAGAGCTTTCTCCGAGCG
>VAPL010850480.1_pt1 | contig 16614 bp, 17 predicted proteins | sample 3395061 | NCBI WGS metagenome assembly VAPL01 (sample SAMN08290444, study PRJNA428436) | hydrothermal vent metagenome | isolation source: Deep-sea hydrothermal vent chimney 2 | place: Pacific Ocean: Juan De Fuca Ridge | depth 2182 m m | reverse complement strand
TAAAACCTGTGCTTACAGCACCTCTTACAGCAAAATTATCGCTTAGCTTATATCTTGCTGCGAGTTTTCCATTTACAGTACTTCCAAAGTCACTATAGTTTTCAAATCTACCAGCGACACCCACCATAAATTGTTCCGTAAAGTTAAACTCAAAATCTGCATAAACACCAATAGATGTTCTTCCTTCGTTTACTTCATTTAAAGGTGAGAATCCAGGGAATGAATTTGCACCATCTCCTTCATATGAACCTGGTTCTCCAGCATCTATCTTATAGTTTTCATATCTAAATTCTGCTCCAAAAGCGATTCCCAATCCACTCATTACATCCTCGTTAAATTTAGCAATGTCAGCATTTACAGTATTTTGTAAAAATGAATGTCCACCTGCATCAAAACTAGTGGGGCTATTAGCACCCAGCGCATCATTTACCGTATTATTAACGGTAAAATCAAAATCGTTAGAACCAATAGTATTACTGATGTCAAATTTCCAATCTCCTAATTTTGTCTTGAATCCGGTTATCATAGATAAGTCAATTACATCAGATTCTAATTCAGGTTGAAATCCATTAGGAAAAATAGCAAGTACATGTCCTTCTGAAGGAAGTCTTCTAAACCCAAATCCGGTACCGGATCTAAAACTTACGCCACCCGAAGCATAAAATTCACCATCTCCACCAGTAGGTAAAGAGAGGTTTACAAATAACTGCGTATTTGTAATATCTGCGTCACCTACTTGAAAATTAAAATCATCTCTGGTTAGGCCAGCTGCGGCTATTAATTCATCATCCCTTTCTCTGGCACCATCGTTTGAAAAAGGGTAGGCAAAGAAATTACCCAAATCTGATTGGTCATAAATAACCAGTTCATGGTTGCCAGATCTACTTGTCTTTTGCCTGTCATTAAACTCTGCAGATAAATTTAAGGTTCCATTATCACCAATTTTAGTTCCATAGTTAAGATTTATATTTGCGGTTTCACCATCACCTTCAGAAGTAGCTCCATAGGAAGTTGTTACTTCAAGTCCTTCGGATTTCTTCAATATTATATTGATAACACCTGCAATGGCGTCTGAGCCATACTGAGCAGAGGCACCATCTCTCAATACTTCAATTCTTTCGATAGCAGAAGTAGGGATAGCAGATAAATCAGTTCCTACGGAACCATTACCAACAGTAGATTGATTATTGACTAACGATGTTGTATGTCTTCTTTTACCATTAATAAGGACAAGTACTTGGTCGGGTCCTAAACCCCTTAAAGATGCAGGGTCAATATGTTCTGTACCGTCAGATGCCGATTGTCTTGTAGAGTTAAAGGAAGGTATTAAATTAGCCAACATATCATTTAATGTGGTTTGTGATACCCTTGTTTTTATAGTAGAAATATCTACAATATCAACAGGAACTGGTGTTTCTAGTTTTGTCATTCGAGGATTTCTACTTCCTACAAGTACAATTTCTCCAAGAGATTCGCTACTAGGAACCATTTGAACACTCATGTTTTGTGACCCAATAATTTCCTGTGTTTCAAATCCTATCATAGAAAAAACAAGTATTGTATTTTCCTGATTTGTAGTAATAGAAAACAATCCTTCAAAATCTGTTACTGCTCCGGTAGTTGTTCCTTTTACCAATATATTAATGCCGGGAAGTGGTAAATTACTATCGTCTACTACCTTTCCTGAAAAAACATTTTGACTCATTGCGATTGTAGTTGATAAACTAATAATTAACACTAGAAGTAACTGTTTCATGTTTTAGTATTTAAGGATTACCCATCGAAGATAAATATTTTTTATTAGTATTTATACCTCAATTATCTTAAAGTAATGGTTTTTTTAATTTTAACTAAATTTGTAGGAATTATAAATCATTAAAGATAAAATCATTGAATAGTACTAAAATTCCAGAAGATAAAGTTTCATTTCAGTATTCTTTTAAAGTGAAACGAGAAGATATAGATGAATTGAATCATGTAAATAATATTGTGTATTTACAATGGGTACAAGAAGTGTCTTATTTGCATTGGGAAGCATTGGCATCTTCTTCAATCAAAGAAACATGTGTTTGGATGACCTTACGCCATGAAATAGATTATAAAAATCAGGCATTTCTTGATGATATGATTACCGTCTATACATGGATAGATGAGAGTTATGGTGTAAAATCAACAAGGATTGTACATATTTATTCTGAAGACACATTACTAACAACATCGAAAACTACATTTTGCTTATTAGATGCAACGACCTTAAAACCCAAACGTATTAGTGAGGATATTTTAAAATTATTTACCAAGTAGAGTTAGCTTTTATTTTGAATTTCAGTAGCTACTTTTTGAACATCATCTAATACACGTAATAAATTATCAGCCCATAGTTTGTGTATCTGTATTTCAGTATATCCACGTTTTACTAATTCAAGTGTTACATTAAATGTTTCTGAGGCATCTTCCCAGCCTTCAATGCCACCACCACCATCAAAATCTGAACTGATACCAACGTGGTCAACACCCATTTTTTCAACCAAATAATCTATATGATCCACAAAATCTCCAACATCAACTGCAGGTGGTAAATCTTTCATATGTTTCATTTTTTTGTTACGAATAGGAACCATTTTGCCTAAATGCTCAAAATAGACTCCACGATCAGCCGCAGAAAGTTTTCCAATTTCTTCACGTTCTAACCATTCTACATTCATTGAATCTAAAATTTGTTTGGCTACTTCAATATCATACTTTACACGTTTATCAAACTTTTCAGTATTTAAATAGGACTTAAAAGCTACCGCTTGTACAACTCCATTATTTTCTTTTACTAATTGTAGCAATTCATCATCCAAATTTCTACTGTGATTACATAGTGCTCTCGCTGAAGAATGTGAAGCAATAACCGGAGCTTTAGACAAGGCTATCATTTGTTTGATGGCTTCTTTTGAAGGATGTGAAATATCTACCATGATTCCATATTTATTCATTTCAGCAATCACTTGCTTTCCTAATTCACTCAACCCATTATGCAACCATATATTGTCTTTTTCTCCAGTATGAGAATCACTTAACTGACTATGTCCATTATGCGCTAATGACATATACCTAGCTCCTAAATCATAGAATTTTTTAACATTACCAATATCTGTACCTACGGGATATCCATTTTCTACACCAATCATTGCTATTTTCTTGCCAGAAGTATATAGTATACGAACTTCATCAGCACTTAAGGCCAACTCAATCTGGTCTGGTGCATATTGTTCTACCAATCTATGAATTGCCTCAAATTTAGACATAGCATTATCATAGGCTTTTTCATAGCCTTCTGTATTCAATGAATCTTGACCCGTATACACTATAAGCCATGATACATCTAGACCTCCTTCTTTCATTTTAGGTAAATTCACTTGATTATCTAAGCGCTGGCTATAATTTATGCTGTCAGTGAAATTTTTCACATTAATGTCATTATGCGTATCCAATATTATTACATGTTTATGTATTTCCTTTGCATATTGGACTAATTCTTCTGTTGTCATTTTCTTTTCAGTATTACAAGAGCTAAATATTGAAATTAATAAAATTAGGGTGATAACTTTCATACAAGTATTATTTTTAACGAAGTAAATATAACAAAACCTTTTTAGTTATAGGAAAAATATAGATGCACAAACACTTTAAAGAACATCAACCTATAAATATAGCTTAAAATAAAAATTTAACAATTAACTAAATTAATTATAGTAATTTAGTCGGGAGATAATCTAATATAACGCTATCACTATTATGCATATTTTAAAAATTTACAAAAATTTACTAGTTGTTGTTTTACTATTATTATTGATAATTAGTTGTAAGGAAGCTGAGAAGAAAACAGAATTAACTAAATCAATAGAAGGGATTAAAACAGTTGTTGTTGAAGAAAAAATTCCTAACCAAAAATTAAATGCTACCCAGCAAATAGCTTCTGCATTGCTGGCTGCACCTCAAGAAGTACGAGAAGGAGCCAAAGTTTATGGTTATGACGATGAGGGGAACTTTATAACGCTTAAAGAAGGAACAAATGAAATGATTTGTATTGCTGACAATCCTAATAAAGGAGGATTTGAAGTTGTAAGTTACCATATAGGTTTAGATCCATATATGGCAAGAGGAAGAGCGTTGAAATTAGAAGGGAAGTCATTTACAGAACGTAGAGATATTAGAGAAAAAGAGGCTAAAGAAGGTGCTTTAGAAATGCCAAAAAAACCTGCAACATTGCATTTGTTGCATGGAAAAAATGGTTGGTTTGATATCGATAGTAGTAAAGTTAGAAATGCCAAATATCGTTATGTGGTATATATTCCGTTTGCAACTCAAGCAAGTACAGGTTTATCTTTAAAGCCTAATGCTCCTGGACATCCATGGTTAATGTTTCCAGGTAAAGCCAATGCGCATATTATGATTACTCCAACAGTGAATGGAGAGAAATAAATTTTACAAATGTATCATGAAAAATTATCATAAATATGTTATTTTACTAGCATTATTTTCTTGTGTTGGAATTTTTGGACAGGAGAAAATAGATTCTATTACAAAACTGGATGCCAATGGTTTTCGCAAAGTTCTTGTACAAGTAAATGATTTATACATCGCAGGGCAACCAGAAAAAAAAGGATTGAACAAACTTAAATCTTTAGGAGTTACGACGGTTGTAAATTTAAGAACGGATGGAGAAATGAATAATAGAGACATAGTACCTTATGATGAAGCAGCCTATATTGATAGTTTAAAAATGAAATATGTTCATATTCCTCTTGGTGGTAAAGACAATCCCTATACGCCCGAAGCCTTAATTAAATTCAATGATGCGATTAATCAGTCAGATGGTAAAGTACTATTACATTGTACAGTTGCTTGGAGAGCCAGCCATTTATGGGTTGCATATTTAGTTAAATACAAAGGGGTAGCTACTGATGAAGCTATTGAATTGGGAAAACAAATCAATTTGGGAACACTTCCATTAGAAAAGTTTTTAGATAAAAAAATAACTTTAAAAGATAATTAAACCTTATAAGAAGTAATTCTTTATGGAGACTTTATTAAAGAAGATTTCTAATTGTACCGAATGTTCTGAATATTTGACCTTAGGTGTCAATCCAATACTTACTGCCCATCCCAAAAGCAACATCATTATTATTGGGCAAGCTCCTGGGTTAATCGTTCATAACAGTTCTATTCCTTGGGATGATAAAAGCGGAGAGACATTACGAGAATGGTTACAATTATCTAAAGCTAGTTTTTACAATCCTAAAAAAGTCGCTTTACTACCAATGGGTTTTTGCTATCCAGGCAAGGGTACTTCCGGTGATTTATCACCACGTAAAGAATGTGCACCCTTATGGCACCAGAAAGTGTTAGATTTAATTGAAAATGCTAAATTGATTGTACTTATTGGTAAGTATGCACAAGATTATTATTTAGGTAAATCATCTAAAAGAAACTTAACAGAAACGGTTAGAAATTTCAATGAATATTTGCCCAAGTATTTAGTTTTACCACACCCTTCGCCTAGAAATAATATATGGAAAGCTAAAAATAGATGGTTCGAAAATGATGTTATTCCTGTAGTACAAAAACTTTTTAAAGATTTACAGTCTTAGTAAATGAAGTGTGTATAATTTTCCGTCATATTTCTTGATTTCTTAAGAATTCCTTTAGATTTTGTTTATAATCTTGCAGTAGTAAAGCTATGGCTAAGATTTGCCATTGCAAATAATTATAAACCTAATATATAAATCATGTTAAAGAAAGTTATCACAGTAGTTATTTTAACAACATTATTAGCCTCATGTGTTTCTAAAAAGAAATACTTAGAATTAGAACAAAACTTAACTAATACCAGAGGAGAGTTACAAAAAACAACCATTGAAAAGGAAGAACTTGAAACAAAATTCGCAAAAATTAACAAGAGAGTAGAAGAGTACAATTCAAAAATAAGCTCTTTGAAACAGGAAACGAGTACTTTAAAAGAAGAAAGCAACATGAAAATGGAGTTTGTTGATGGTGCCGTAATTTCCAACAATATACGTGCTAAGCTGAATGCAACACTTTCAAATGTATCTTCAGAAGAATTAGCAACGGCAAAAACATTAAAAGATTCGATGAATTTAGCAATTGCGTATCAATTAAAAAAATCAATCAAGGCTAGTGATTTGAATAGTGATGCTGATATTGATGTAAATATTGATAATACCGTTGTAATGATTTCTGTTGCAGATAGTTTATTATTTAGAACAGCTAGTTATCGTGTTAGTCGTAATGCCTATTCTCTGCTACAAAAATTGGCTGATGTGTTAAATGCAGAGCCAAGTATCAATGTAATGGTAGAAGGACATACAGATGCAAGAACTATTCATACAGATGGTATTCAAGATAATTGGGACCTAAGTGTAAAAAGATCAACAGCTATTGTAAGATTATTGCAAAATAAATACAAGGTGGATCCAGCAAGATTAATCCCTTCAGGAAGAAGTAGCTATGTGCCTTTAGCAGGAAATAGTACAAGAAAAGAAAGAGCGCGTAATAGACGTACAAATATTATTATAATGCCAGATTTGAATAAATTCTTCGCTTTACTAGCTAGTGAAGAAGTTGTAAAACTCTAACTATTTTTCTAGTTTCATTGAAACATTAAAGATCCAATATTTTATTGGATCTTTAATGTTTTTAAACTTCATATAGAATTATTATATATCTATTTCACTGGGTCTTTTTTGTTGCTAATAGATATGTTAAAAGCCCGTAATATATATTCTTTATAAATAATTTTCACTAAATTTATAAGCTTTTATCATTGGAAATTGATGATATCAGACCTTAAATTTAGTAGTCATGAAAATACTAACCTTTTTCTCCCAACAAAAATCAATTGGTGTATTACTAATGTTTGTTATTGGATTTTCAATTACAATACAAGCACAAAATAAGTATCATGAATATAGCGGAATAGTTGTAGACAGTAGAACAGAAAAACCTTTGGTGTTTGCATCACTTTCTGTAAATGATACGAATATTAGTACTATCACTAATAAAGATGGTGAATTTTTAGTAAAGGTACCTAGCAATATAAAAAATGCAAAGGTTTCAGTATCTTTTTTAGGATATCACAAAAGAATACTACTCCTATCAGAATTTAAAAACGGGGAAATACGTGTATCACTAACAACTTCAACAACCATATTACCAGGAATTAATCTTTCTTTGCCATCAGATGCTAAAGCATTGATAAAAGAGACTCTTAAGAAGAAAGGTGAAAACAATTTGAATGAAGATGTGTTAATGACCGCATTTTATCGTGAAACGATTAAAAAGCGTAAGAAAAATATATCGTTGGCAGAAGCAATTGTAAAAATATATAAACAGCCTTATACTTCATTAAAAAAGGACTATATAACACTTTATAAAGCTAGAAAAAGTACAGATTATACAAAACTTGATACACTTACATTGAAACTGCAAGGAGGGCCATTTAATGCATTGTATATAGATTTAATGAAATATCCTGAATATATGTTTACTGACGATGTAATTGACCTTTATACCTTTAGTTTTGATCCTTCTACTACAATCAATGAAAAACCTGTATATGTAGTTAAATTTAGACAACGTAAAGAAGTTGCAGAGCCATTGTATTATGGCAAATTATTTATTGATTCTAAAACATTGGCGTTAACAAGTGCGGTATATAGTCTTAATGTAGAAAATAAAGAACTAACAAGTAAGTTATTTGTAAAGAAAAAACCTAAAGATGTTTTTGTATATCCTACGGTGGCCGCATATAGAGTTGATTATCGCGAAAAAAAAGGAAAATGGTATTATGGATATAGTAATGTGCAATTGACATTTAAAATTAAGCGTAAAGGAAAGTTATTTAATTCTATCTATTCATTAACAAGTGAAATGGCGGTTACAGATTGGAAAATGAATACAACTAAGGAAAAAGTTAAATTTAAAGAACGTCTGCGAACTTCAGTTATTATTAGCGATGAGGCCTCTGGGTTTTCTGACCCAGAGTTTTGGGGTGCTTACAATGTGATTGAACCTGAGAAATCGATAGAATCTGCTATAAATAAGATTAAACGACAATTAAAAAAAGTAAATAAAAGATAGAAGTTTCACACTATAGTTCACGGAAGTATGTCTTGCAGTTAAATTTGCATATTTAGGATTTATATAAGATATATAATTTTTTATTGGAGCATCTAAATCTATTTTACCTTGACTAACTAAACGACCAATTTCCGTAGCGGTAATTACTTTAGAAACCGATACTGTTCTCATTCTAGTATCGTTTCCCATTTTAATTTTTGACTTTACATCTGCAAATCCAAAGCTCTTAGAATAAATTAGTTGATCGTTTTTTCTAAAAATTGCTTTGCTAATATTTCTATTTTAGCGTTAGAAAAGGTTGTTTGTTGCGCTATTGCTTTATTTGATATTATTAAAATTAATATCAATAATGCTTTATATATTATTCTATTTTTCATAATTATTTTAAATTTTTGCACCTTTGCTTATTAAATAATCAATCACATCATTATATTTTCCACGCTTTGCCATTTTTAAAGCACTTCTTTTTTCAGAAAATAAAGAGTAACTATCTCTCACAGATTTATTAATATCCGCTCTATGCGAGATAAGATATTTTACAATATCTAAATGCCCGTTCCAAGCTGCACCAATAAGTGGTGTTTCATCTCCAACAACATAAGCATTAACTTTTGCTCCAGATGCTATTAAATATTTCACAACCTCTAAACGACCATATTTAGAAGCCATAATTAATGGATTGCCATCTCCATTACTTTTTTTATTTACATCAGCACCAAGTTTTACAACGGTTTTTACCATTTCAAGGTTCCCTTTAGCTGAAGCCTGAATTAATGCCGTACCATCACCAATTGTTTCTTTATCAATATCTGTTGTGTAAGACATTAATAGTTTTAAGATTTCTATATTATTAAACTTCCCTGCTAAGATCAATGGATTACCATCTCCAATAACTTCTGTATTTGGGTTTGCACCTTTTTGCAATAATAGTTTTACAATCTGATAATTACCACCTTTAACTGCAGCCATTAATGGTGTGCCATCACTTTTAATTTTTGTATTTATTTTTGCCCCTTTATTTAATAGCAATTTCACAACTTCTATATGACTGTTTTGTGCAGCAATCATTAAAGCGCTTGCATCGTTTCTATATCTATAATTAGCTTTGGCATTTGCATTAAATAAGGCTTTAGAAATTTCTAAATTTCCGATTTTGGCTGCCATACCAAGAGGTGAACGAGGTTGTAAAGTGCTGATATAAAGACAATTTGGGTTTACTGATTTTAAGAATGTTTCTACCTTTTGTAAATTGTTGCTTTTTACTGCAAGAAGTAAGTCTTTACAAGATTGTGATTGTACTGAAATGGAACTAATTAAAAATAAGATTAATGCTGTTATTAGATTTATCATAATTGTTTGTTTTTAATGAATAAATTGTATTGTTTTTATGATACCTCAAAAGTATAGGCTAAATACACTCATATTTTAGAAAATAGACCAACACTCATTATTTACAAACAGATACGTTATTTTATGCATAAGTAATTTCATCATTCACAAATTTGATTCTGTTGGTAGATATTTGGGTTTGAGACATTTTTTCAGTTTCATTTGGCTTTATTGGTTACTTTTATGATTCTTATGAATACAGATAATTCATTTATTGATAAAATAATTCAAAGCAGAACAGTATCACATATACTATTCTGGCTTGCTTTTTTGATTGTATTTACCATTCTTGCAAGTATAAGTACAGGCTCAATTAAAATGCATTTAATAAGTCATCTTGCAATGCTTCCTTCTCAAATTATTGCAGCCTATTTGTTAAGCTATTATCAGATACCAAAACTACTTTTAAAGAGGAAATTCTTACTTTTTGGAATTTCTATATTGCTTTCTATTTACCTATTATCTGCTGTTGCAAGGTTTAGTATGGTTTACATTGCAGAACCTTTTTTTAGAAAAGATTTTGAACAAGAATCTCTTCTTGAAATTTTAGCAGATATAGGCTATTTATTTATTACTTATTTTCCAGCCGTTTATATTTATGCGTTTATTATGCTTATTATTAAATCTGTTAAAAATAGGTTTGAAGAAAAGCATCAAATAGAAATTTTACAAAAGGAAAAAGCTACTAATGAATTGAAGTCTTTAATGATAAGCCTTTAAAAAGCAAAAAGAATATTCAAAAAAAAGGGATTGGTACAATTAATCTAAAACGACAATTAGAACTTAATTACCTTAATAAATATGAATTAAATGTTGAAGATTTAGATAAAAATTACAAAGTAAATTTGCAAATTGATTTGAATTAAAAGCATATGACAATACAATGTGTAATTATTGATGATGAACCTTTAGCAATCCAAGTGATACAAAGGCATTTAGAACAATTAAGAGAATTGAAACTTATAGGTACATTTCAGAATCCGTTAGAAGCTTTTGAGTTGCTTAAAAAGACAAATATTGATCTGATTTTTTTAGATATTGAAATGCCATTAATGTCTGGAATAGATTTTATAAAAACCTTGCAGAATCCACCAAAAGTAATTTTTACAACAGCTTATCGAAATTATGCTATTGAAAGCTATGAGTTAGATGTAGTAGATTATTTATTGAAGCCAATATCGTTTACACGGTTTTTTCAAGCTATAAATAAGTTTAAAAAACTATCAAACCTATCAGTTACAAAACAGTTACCAATTGAAGACGATGTTGCTAATGATCATATATACGTAAACTCAAATAAGAAACATATTAAAATTAATTTTGAAAAGGTACTTTTTATAGAAAGCATAAAAGATTATGTCAGAATTCATATGAAAGAAAAGAGTGTGATTACAAAAGATTCCATCACTAATTTTGAAACAAAACTACCAGATGAATTTTTAAGAATTCATCGTTCGTATATTGTAAACACTACAAAAATAACTGCCTTCACAAAAATGGATATAGAAATAGGAGAGAAGGAAATTCCCATTGGAGCGAGTTATAAGCAAAAGGTTTCTGAAGCTTTATAATAATGTTTTTAATCCTCCTTCTCATTCAGTAGACCAGATGTTTTTCTTGTATAATTTATTCCTTAAGACTCTATTTTATAATTAATAAAAGGTACTAACCCCAGCTGTGTGTTTAGTCCTGATTCTCTGGTATTTGAGTTGTAAATCAAGAGTTTCAAAAATTATATAAAGCATTATTGTAACTGGTATGTATATTAAGAGTTTAACTCAAATTAATATAATAAATTATTTGTCTATTTTTAATAGTTTAAATAGTATCAATTTTAGAATTCAAATATGAAAATATATATTAATCTATCATTATATTTCTTATTATTCATATAGATAATAATTCGATCAATTTTTCAGTAAATATTTACGATATTTGTCATCCATTAAAAGAATTTACAACCCATTTAAATAGTATAGAATATGATGATGAATAAAAATACCGTTCTTGGTTATGCAACTTTGATTATGATCGTAGTAGGTCTTGGTTTAATAGCACTTGGTGCATTTAGATATAATGAAATTGCCGGTTGGGGATTTGCAGCTGTTGGTATTGGTTTCTTTGCCATTGCTTGGGTATTCAATGCGTTGAAGGGAAGAGTCTAATGCCCATTCCTAACCTTTCCCAAAGGGAAGGGGTAATATTTACTTAATTAAATATACGAATCAAAAACTACTAACAATCTTCTCAAATTTTTCCATTGGGGAAATGTCAGCCTTAAGCGGACAAAGGAGATAATAACTAACTACCAATATGTCTGACGATAATAAAGTCATTTTTTCAATGAATAAGGTTTCTAAAACCTATCAAAATGCTAATAAACCAGTTTTAAAAGATATTTATTTAAGCTTCTTCTATGGAGCCAAGATTGGTATTTTAGGTTTGAATGGGTCCGGTAAATCAACCTTATTAAAAATTATTGCAGGTATAGAAAAGAACTACCAAGGCGATGTTGTTTTTTCTCCAGGATATAAGGTAGGTTATTTAGAACAAGAACCTAAACTAGATGAATCGAAGACAGTGATTGAAATTGTAAGAGAAGGTGTGGCAGAAACCGTAGCTATTCTCGACGAATACAATAAAATCAATGATATGTTTGGTTTGGAAGAAGTCTATTCTGATGCCGGTAAGATGGATAAGTTAATGGCAAAACAAGCCGAATTGCAAGATAAAATTGATGCTTCCAACGCATGGGAACTAGATACCAAACTTGAAATTGCTATGGATGCCTTACGAACACCTGAGCCCAATAAATCAATCAGTGTACTTTCTGGTGGTGAACGTCGTAGAGTCGCTTTGTGTAGATTATTATTGCAAGAACCAGAGATTTTATTGTTAGATGAACCTACCAACCATTTAGATGCAGAATCTGTACATTGGTTAGAGCATCACTTAGCACAATATAAAGGGACTGTTATTGCAGTTACACACGATAGATATTTTCTAGATAATGTAGCAGGCTGGATTTTGGAATTGGATAGAGGAGAAGGTATCCCTTGGAAAGGAAATTATTCATCTTGGCTAGACCAAAAATCAAAACGACTCGCACAAGAAAGCAAGACAGCTTCTAAAAGACAAAAAACATTAGAACGTGAATTAGAATGGGTACGCCAAGGAGCCAAAGGTCGTCAAACAAAGCAAAAAGCACGTTTGAAGAATTATGACAAACTAATGAGTCAAGACCAAAAGCAATTGGATGAAAAGTTAGAAATATACATTCCTAATGGTCCACGTTTAGGCACCAATGTAATTGAAGCAAAAGGAGTAAGTAAAGCATATGATGATAAATTGTTATATGAGAGTTTAGAATTTAATTTACCACAAGCTGGTATTGTAGGTATTATTGGGCCAAATGGCGCTGGAAAAACAACCATTTTTAAAATGATAATGGGAGAAGAAACTCCAGATAAAGGCGAGTTTATTGTCGGTGAAACTGCAAAAATTGCTTATGTAGATCAAGCACATTCAAATATTGATGCTGAAAAATCTATTTGGCAGAATTTTTCCGATGAGCAAGAATTGATAATGATGGGAGGGAAGCAAGTAAATTCTCGTGCTTATTTAAGCCGTTTTAATTTTTCTGGTAGTGAACAAAATAAAAAGGTTTCTGCCTTGTCTGGTGGAGAACGTAACCGATTACATTTAGCAATGACCTTAAAAGAAGAAGGAAATGTGCTGCTATTGGATGAACCTACCAATGATTTGGATGTAAATACATTACGAGCCTTAGAAGAAGGATTGGAAAACTTTGCAGGTTGTGCGGTAATCATTAGTCACGACCGTTGGTTTTTAGACAGAGTTTGTACACATATATTGGCTTTTGAAGGAGATAGTCAAGTGTATTTCTTTGAAGGAAGTTTCTCAGATTATGAAGAAAATAAAAAGAAACGTCTAGGAGGTGATTTGATACCAAAACGTATTAAATATAAAAAGCTAATTCGGTAAGGTAAGTGTAGCTTATAATCGTTTTATATTTTCTCAATTATTTCAGAAACTTTATCCATCTCTTCCAATGTGTTAAAATAATGAGGAGATAAACGAATCGTCCAATCAATTCCTTTTTTAGCATAATCAATCAATCCCCAATGTTTTTGACTTAAGCTAAAAAAAACATTATTTGAATCAAGGTGTTTCATTATTTTTTTAACAGCTAGATCCTTTTTTCTAAATGTTAAAATATTACAATTTTCAGTTCCATTATCGAATGTTTTAATATCAGAAATGTTTGATAGGTTTTCCCGAAGACGCATCATTAATTTATGATTATAAGATTGAATTATATCCATTCCAATATTGTTTGCATATTTTAGTGCTTCACTAAAACCGATTACAAGCGCATAAGGAGCTTCCCAGGTTGCAAATCGTTTTGCTGTTTGTAAGATATCGAAATGATTTAATTCTGTCCAAATAGCACCACCACCATCAATAAGTAAAGGGAAATAATCATTGTTAAGTACGTTGTCCGACACAAATAAAAAACCTGTACCTCTTGGTCCTCTTAAAAACTTCCTACCAGTTGCTGTCAAGAAATCACATTTTATTTTTTTAACATTTACCATTAATTGACAAACAGATTGACAAGCATCTAATAGAAATAAAATATGTTGTTTATTACATATTTCTCCAATAGCTTCAATATTTTGAATTAAACCTGAGTTTGTAGGTACATGGGTAACAGCAACTAATTTTGGTTTCGTTTTTTCTACTAATTCTTGAAAGTTGGCAATGTCCAAATCCCCATTTTCAAGATTTTTTATTCTAATTATAGTAATACCAAATCGTTTTTGTAAGGATATAAATTGAATCTGATTAGAAGCATAATCATCATTTGTTGTTATAACAACGTCTCCTTTTTTAAAAGGAATAGAAGACAATGCTTTTATATATGCATCTGTGGCATCATGTGTAAATGCTATATTATGAGGTTTACAATTTATTAATTTTGCTGTTTGAATATAAAAATCATGAATATCATTCTCTCTTAATTCCGCAACCTTATAGCCTCCATATTTTTCTTCCTGATGTAAATATTGTTCAATTTTTTGAACAACAGATTGTGGCATTAATGAGGCTCCAGCACTGTTTAAAAATAATTTACTCCCATAAGTTGGGATATCATTTCTTATTTGTTGAGTATCCATTTTTATGATTATAACCGATTAAATGTTTGGTACATTTCTATGTTGTAGCCCGTTTTTTATTTTTTATTTTCGGCAAATTCTTTAAATTGATTCATCCATTTTTGGTTTTGTTCTTTAAACTTAATCATAATTCCGTTGAACTTTGTATATTCAGCTTCCGATATATATTGTGTCTTATTTTCTTCGATTACTTTAAAACGAGTAGTTTGTGTATTTACCATATGACTATGTTCATAAAGAGCAATTTTCTCTTTAGGTAAATCTACTGAAATAATTGTTTCCAATAATTCGATTTTTCTTTTGTCTTGAAAAACTATTTTTGATGTTGCACCTTTTGTATTTAGAGTACCACTTAAATGCTCAATGCTTTTAAATCCATCTTGCCATTCTTTGAAATTATTTTCATTGTCCCAAAGTGCCACTACTTTATCAATAGGCAAATCGATGTCAACTGTACAAGTGTATTTCAATTTTGATTTGCTCATTGGTTTTTTCTACAATAGGCTGCAATGTCTATATTAGTTTAGCTACTAAGTTAGCAAATAAACACTTACCAATTGTTCATATGCGAGGACTTTCGTAGGCTAGAAATAGTAATTAGCTTTCGGTCTTTTACTACATTTTATTTAAAGGCATAAACTTTGAATTTAGCTCAAAACCCGCAATTAAGTATATTTTTTGTTGGCAATAGTTTTTATTTATTAATCAGTTCTATTAATTTATATGCAACAGCCTGTGCAGGTATATTTTCATTGATTGAAATTGCCATAATTATTTTTGACTTAGTATCATATAAAAGAATAGCTCTATAATTTTCAGTTCCTCCAGAGTGCCCTATCCAAACAGTATTTGTTTGATTGATTTTGTTAAAATCATATAACATTATTCCTTTACCATAGTATTGACCATTATCAAACATTGGGTATAGGTCTTTCATCATATTATGAACATTTTTTAATGGAATTATTTTACCTGTAAGTAAAGTACTTAAAAACACAGCCATATCTTTGGAATTACTAAACAAACCTCCAGCACCTAAAAGAATGGAATAATCTTTATGTATAACCGAATCCTTATTGTGAGCTAAAGCTAGATTAGGTTCATTTTTTGTAGCCGCTTTTAATGTTTTTAAATTTAATGGTTTAGAAATTCTATCCAGTATTACTTGACTAAATGTTTTGGATTCTATTTCTTCTATTATTAATGACAACAATAAATAGCCTGTATTTGTGTACGACCAGTATTCACCTGGTTTAAACATGTTATCGTGTGATTTTGATATTTCTAAAAGCTCCTTAGTTGTAAAACTTTTATTTTTGTGTGACTTTGTATCATAATTAAAACTATAAATGCCATTAGTATGATTAAGTAATTGATCTATAGTTATTTTTTTAGAATATTCAATATCAGGAAACCAGTTAGAAAGTTTGTCATCAAATGAAAGCCGACCTTCTAAAACTAATTGATAAATGATTGTACTTGTTATTAATTTACCAACACTTGCCCAAAAAAATACAGAAGAGCTATCAATAACTTTATTATCTGGTTTAGATATATAACCTCTATTGGTTTCCCAGATTCCCTTTTTTGGAATTAATACAGTTGCTGTAATACCTGCAACATTGTGTTTACTAAAAAGGTCATCAATTTTTTTATTTAATTTAGTTTCTAGCGTATCGTTTAGTTTTTTATCAAAAATATATTCAACATCTTTTGGAAGAGATTCAATTTTAGGTTGTTTATGTTTTGTTCCTCCTTTGTATTTTTTCTGTACAATTATTTTATTACTTGTACATGAAATCATTGACAGTAGAATTAGTATTAAAATAAATTTATTTTTCATGTTTTTTTCAAATGTTAAATCTCGTTTTTAATT
>VAPL010315580.1_pt1 | contig 16624 bp, 15 predicted proteins | sample 3395061 | NCBI WGS metagenome assembly VAPL01 (sample SAMN08290444, study PRJNA428436) | hydrothermal vent metagenome | isolation source: Deep-sea hydrothermal vent chimney 2 | place: Pacific Ocean: Juan De Fuca Ridge | depth 2182 m m | reverse complement strand
TAGCGTCAATCAATTCAGCTTTGTTCATAATTTTTAATTTTTAATTAACATTTAAACAATTGATGTAACAAATATAGTGGTAAATTAATCAAATGCAAGGATATATGCTAAAAAAAGTCAGGAAATGTTGATAAATCCCTTATTTTGTTAATAAGATCGGGCTAAACAGGCTAAAGACAAGGGCTGAAGGCACTTTTTCAGGCAAAGTGCCAGCTATCGTTGATGGTAAAACCACGTAGAAATTCTGCGATTTGCAACCTCTTTTTGCCTGCCAGTTGTAGCTCATGAAGCCGGATGAAGCCATCTACAACAGCCACTTTTACGTAGGTATTGCCATCCGTAAAAATGGTTCCGGGATGAAACTGCCGGGGACTTTTTTCCCGTGAGGCTTTATAAATTTTCATGATAATACTCTCTCCATCGGGAGAGGTAAGCATAGAAAAAGCACATGGATACGGACTAAGACCACGGATAAAATTATGCACAGTATCCAAGTCGTTATTCCATCTGATCCGGCAGTTTTCTTTGAAAATTTTTGGAGCAGGTTTTAGTACGGTTCCGGATGGAATAAGCTGATTCTGGTCAATAGGGACAACTCCGCCTTTACAAAGTCTTTCGATGGTTTCCACCAGCAGCTGTCCACCGGCAACCATCATCCGGTCATGCAGTTCGCCTACGGTTTCCTCCGGACCTATTTCCAGCTTTTTCCGGAACAAAATATTCCCCGTATCAATCTCTTTTTGAAGTAGGAATGTGGTTAGTCCCGTCTCTTTTTCACCATTGATGATGGCATGATGAATGGGCGCTGCTCCGCGGTATTGCGGCAAAAGAGAGGCATGCAGGTTGATGGTTCCCATAGGTGGCATGTCCCAAACCTGCTCCGGAAGCATCCGGAAAGCCACCACCACCTGCAAGTCAGCTTTCAGCGACTTTAATTCTTTCAAAAACTCCGGGTTTTTTAACTTAGGGGGTTGCAAAACTTTCAAACCTTGTCCCACAGCATATCTTTTCACTGCCGGTTGGCTTATTTTCTTTCCCCGCCCTGCTGGTTTATCCGGTGCAGTTATGACGGCAACAATATTATAATCAGCGTCCAATAAAGCTTTCAGAGAGGATACAGCAAAATCGGGTGTCCCCATAAATACAATTCTGAGATCTATTTTTCTTTTCATAACCTCCCGGTTTCAGTTTTGTTACGAAAGTACGGAAATAAAAAAACCTGATGGATTTCCATCAGGTTTTTTTTTGAGAAAATCTTTTGTTATTTATTCTTTTTCAACGCCTCGGCCCGGGCAATATATTTTTGAATATTTCTGGCTTCCACACTTTTAGAATATTCCTGCTGAATGCGTTTATATACTACAATGGCTTGATCGTAATTTCCTATATCTTCGTTTACCTCGCCGGCCCTGAGTAAAAACATCGGACTGGTAAACTCATTATTTTTCAGATTGGCAGCTTCCATATAGGAGGTAACCGCTTCGGCTTTTTTCCCTTCCTCCAGATAGGCATCGCCAAGGGCTCCTTTAGCCATGGGACCAACAATTTCATCATCACTGTCAAATTTTTTCAGGTACTTGACGGCACTACCATAATTCCCTTTTTTCAGGAAACAAATGCCGGCGTAATAATTAGCCAAATTCCCGGCTTTGGTGATGCTATAAGTTTTGGCAATATCCACAAAGCCGAGGTTGTTTCCATCACCGTAAAGGGCTTTGTCCAGAGAATCGGCCTGGAAATAATGCTGTGCAGGGTAAATTTGTTCCTGCGCCTCCTTCTCTTTCGGTTGCAGATAATATTTTTTAAGACCAAAAAATCCCAAAACAATGACAACCAAAATAGCCACGATAATAGTTAGAAGCTTCTGGTGTTCAACAATATATTCTTCTGTTCTGGAAAGAGATTCTTCAATATTCTCAAACTGCTGCTGTGTTTTCTTTTCTTTTTGTTTCTTTTTCGACATTGTACGGATTTTTTTTGAGTTTGCAAAAGTATATTTTTATTCGGTATAATAAAATAACAAGCCGCAATTTTTTTTGCCTTTCCCGGTGAAAATACTGATTTTTTTTGAAAAAAATTTCAAAATAAAGTTTCACAGAAGAAACAGCCGTACTCTCGCGTAATTTTTTTTCACCTTTTACGCGGGTAATTCAGGGTGAGAGAATTTCGTGTACATTTGTTACGCTGAAAATTTGAAGAATCCATTTTTTTAAACAGGTATTTAACAATTATTTATGTGGAAAACAGCTTTTTTCTGGACAATACTTTTGTTTCTGGCCTTTGCACAGACAGCTGAAGCTGGATGGGTCATTACGACACAAAGCAGCGATAGTTTCGGAAACAAATCTTTTAGTACTACCTTTATTCAGGACAGCATTATCCGAATCGACAAGCCGACCTCCATCAGCATAATCAATTTTAACAAAAAACTTATTACACTTATTTTTGCGCAGCACAGGGCCTACTGGCAGGGAACTGCCGAAGATTTGAATAAAACGACCGCCGAGATGGCCGAAGGACAGCTGACCAAACTGCTGGCCTTCGCCCCCGAACAAAAAAAACAAGATATAAAACAAGCACTGGCATCTTTTAAGCGAAATCAGGCAAAACCGGATAGCCTGAGGGTTTTCCCGGATGTGACTGTTAGAAAGACAGGCCAAAGGGATACGCTTCTCGGTTATCCAGGTACAGAATATGAAATTATTATCGACAGCATTGTCAAGCAGCACGTGTGGGTAACCCAAAAGGTAAAACCATATCATGAAGCCAATATTGAGCGGATTATGGCATTTAGCAGGGCTATGAATCCTTTTACCATTCAAACCAGTCTGAGCCGAAGCAAAGATTATATGAGGTTACTGGAGGAAGGTATTGTTTTGAAATCTGTCAATTATACCACTGACGGCAACAAACTCGTTACGAAAGTCACTAAAGTTAGAAAGATGAATATCCCGCAAGCCATTTTTCAGACTCCTCCGGGCTATGTTAAGACAAGTCTTGAGAACATCATGATTCTGGATATGAAAAACAATATCCTTAACCCTAAGAATCTAACACCGGATGACGGCTCAACAGACGACGGTCTGCCGCAGCTTCCCCACAACAACGATATTAATCAAAATCTATATTAGTATGTATAAAATCAGAATATTTTTTATCGGATTCCTTTTTTTACTTGGAGGAGCCGGATTTGCTCAGGACACGGTAAACTATGACGTACAGGTAAAACAATTTCTAGTTGCAGGACCTCTCGATGTCCAATTACCTGCCTTTAATAACAAACCGAACCTGGAAGGAAAAACTTTTCAGCCTGTTGACTTACTGAAATTTTCCCAGAAGAAAGTTTCCGACCCCAAAATGGGAAAAATCTTTCTGAAAAATGCCAACGAAACGCTGAGATGGGAAACGACTATGGCTCAAACAGCATTGAAAATCAATAATTCTGCACCGTACGCCATTTACTGGCAGGCCTTTTATTTAAATGCAAACCGGTTTGTGAAATTGGAACTAAAAGCCGAAAGCAAGCTTCCTTTTGAAGTTTTTGTAAAGGGCGAGAAGAAGACCTTCAACTATAGCACCGATAACAAGCCGGTTACAAAAGATGCCTCATTAAAACTTGAAAAAGGGCGATATCTTGTTGTTGTAAAATCACTTGTGAAGAAAGGTACAACGCCTGTCATGCCTGTAAAAGTCTCCCTGTCGTATACCAAGTCTTTCACCACCAAAGCTATAACAGCCTCTTTAACAGACACGCAATTTTTAGATATTTCACATATTCTACTCGGACAGAAACTTACGGCAACAGCCCTTTGCGATGATGGCAGCCTGATTTTGTTGCGGTATTCTGAGGCCTATCCTCCCAAAGGGAAGACTGTCAACAGGGTCGAAGTAAGGAACTCTAAAACAAATCAGGTTTTGTTTTCGTCACGTCATGGCGACATAAGCCAGATAGAATGGATTCCAGGGACACATAATATCAGTTATGTAACGAAAAACGGAATTACTTCCGCGTTGATGGCCTATAACCTAAAAACGCACAAAGAGACGCTTTTAATGAAAACTTCCAAGCAGTTTTCGGGTTACAACTGGAGTCCGAAAGGTGATTTCATCATCTATTCCGTTCGCGAAAAATATAAGAAAAACAAAACTGGTGTTTATGAACTCCGGGGGATGCCCGATCGCTGGCCATGGTATCGCACACGTACACAACTGTTTCTGTTTCGCCCGGCAGATCACAGCACCAAACAACTCACTTACGGCTATCTTACCAACAATCTACAAGATATTTCGCAGGACGAAAACCATATTCTATTTTCACAAAGTTTCCCCTACTATTCAAAACGTCCTTATACCAAACAGGTTATGATGCAGATGGATCTTAAAAACGGACAGGTGGATACCCTTTGGAATGCCAGTTTTGGCGGCAGCGCTGTTTATTCGCCAAACGGGAAACAATTGCTGGTTACCGGAAGTGCCGCCATGTTTGACGGAGCCGGAATTCATTTGAAAAAAGCCAAAATTCCCAATGATTTCGATATTCAGGCTTACATCTATACCCTTGCTACCAAGAAAATAGAGCCTATAACCAAAAACTTCAATCCATCCATAGAAAATGCCTGGTGGAATCCATCGGATCATCAGATTTACTTTCTGACACAAGATAGGTCTTATGTTGATATTTGGAAGTATAATACTGATAACCATAATTTTAAAAGGCTATCTATGAATGTGGATGTGGTAACGGGTGTAAGCTTTGCTCCAAAAGCACAGGTTATGAGCTATTCGGGAAGTAGCATCTCCTACCCTACTACAGGCTGGCTGTACGATCTGAAAGAAAACAAGCAATCGGAAATAGCCAATCCGGAAAAAACATTTTTTGCCAACATCAAATTCGGGAAAACAGAAGACTGGAATTTTAAAAACAAACAGGGATATACCATACAAGGACGTATTTATTATCCACCGGATTATAATCCCGGTAAAAAATACCCGTTGTTGGTTTATTACTATGGCGGAACAGTTCCTACATCAAGAGATTTCGGCGGTCGTTACCCGAAAAACCTATTTGCTGCCATGGGATACATCGTATATGACCTCCAGCCCAGCGGTGCTATCGGATATGGTCAGGATTTCTCGGCACTACATGTAAACGGCTGGGGCAAAGAAAATGCCAGCGACATTATTGAAGGAACCAAAAAATTTATCAAAGCTCATCCTCAGGTTAACCCGAATGCCGTTGGATGCCTCGGAGCCTCTTATGGTGGGTATATGACAATGTGGCTGCAAACACAAACGGACATTTTTACCACAGCCATTGCTCACGCGGGTATCAGCGACATTAGCTCTTACTGGGGCCAGGGATACTGGGGCTATTTGTACAGCTCTGTGGCTTCCGCCAATAGTTTCCCGTGGAATAACAAAAAACTTTACGTTGACCACAGTCCGCTGTTCAATGCAGAAAAAATCCACACACCCATGTTGCTTATTCAGGGAACTGCCGACACCAACGTGCCCACTGGCGAAAGTATTCAGCTTTACACTGCACTGAAACTACTCGGACGTCCGGTAAAATTTGTGGAGATAAAAGGTCAGAATCATCATATTGTTGATTACAACAAGCGGATTTTATGGCAGAAGACCATTTTCGCCTGGCTGGCAAAATACTTGAAAGACCAGCCGCAGTGGTGGAACGAAATGTATCCGAAAAAAGATCTTTAGTATGATATATTCCATATCTGTTTCATAATCATGTGCTCCGAATCAATAACTAATCAGCCTCTGTAGGAGGTAATATAATTGACCGGGGACTGAGTCCCCTGGTTCTGCTTCGCGTATGGACATACAAACGAAAAATGAATTTTTAGACTTTCTGTCGGGATATCTTACCGAAAACCGGAGGCAGCTCTTCGATAAAGTTATTCAGAACCGCACACGGCATATCACGGTGGTACTGGAAGATATTTATCAGCCACACAATGCAAGTGCTGTGCTGCGTAGTGCCGATCTCACCGGTATTCAGGATATTCACATTATTGAAAACAGGAACCGGTATCAGGTAAATCCGGAAGTGGCCATGGGCTCTTCTAAGTGGCTGAACCTGATAAAGTACAATGAATCGGAAGACAACACACCGGTGGCTTATGATGCTTTGCGCAAAGCCGGCTACAGAATAGTGGCCACTACACCGCATACCAATGATCAGACGCTGGAAGAGATTCCCCTTGACGGGAAGATGGCATTGGTCTTCGGAACGGAATTGAAAGGCCTCTCAGAAGCGGCTATTGTCCATGCTGATGAGTACCTGCGCATTCCTATGTACGGATTTACAGAGAGCTACAATATCTCTGTTTCTGCAGCACTAACACTTTTCGCCCTTACGGAAAAACTGAGGAAGTCATCTATTTCCTGGCAGTTAAGTGATGAGGAGAAGCTGGATATCCTCATCGAATGGGCAAAACGCACTATCAAACATTCCGAACTTTTTGAGAAAGAGTTTCTTCAAAAAAGAAAAATCGGGTAATAATTTTGGAGACTGTGGTTTTTTTAATAATTTTACAGCAGTAAATTAAATCTAATCATTCATTTAAAACTATATAACAATGGGAAAAGGTGACAAAAAGACGAAAAGAGGTAAAATTGTAAACGGTTCGTACGGGAGATTAAGAAGAAGAAAAAAACTTAACGCGAAGTTTGAGAAACCGGTTGTTGCTGAGGTTCCCAAAGAAGTAGTAGTTAAAACAGTGGAGGAAAAGCCAAAACCAAAAAAAGTTGTTGCTAAAAAGAGAGTGGCGGTAAAAAAGGTTGTTAAATCCGAAGAAAAGGAGATAAAAAAACCTGCTGAAAAAAAAGCACCTGCTAAGAAGGCTCCGGTAAAAAAAACAACTGTAAAAATAAAAGTCGAAGAAGAAAAAGCATAACAATAAAAAAAACGGGGCGAAAGCCCCGTTTTTTATTTATTTTTCCCAAACTTCTCTGCCAACTTCCTAAAAAAATCTCCCCGGTGTTCGAAGTTATGAAACTGGTCGTAACTCGCGGCAGCAGGTGATAACAGACAACAGGAAACATCTTGAAGTTCTTGCAATTGAACAAAAATATCAGACAAACCAACTACCGGAAAAAGGTTTTTATGGTTAACTGTGGCTTCAAACAGCTTCAATATCCTCTCTCCCGCTTTTCCGAGAAAGAAAATATTTTTTATTTCTGTTTCCGTTAAAAAATCTACCAATTCCTTATAGTCAAGTCCACGGTCGAAACCACCGAGAATAAGTGTATCCACCTGCGGGATACTTTTTACCGCCGCCATGGTCGATTGTGGAACGGTGGAGATACTGTCGTTGTAAAAATCAACACCGCCAAAATGTCCAACATATTCCAGCCTGTGAGGCAAAGTGTTGAAGCCGGTTAAAGCCTGTGGTAGCAAGGTAAGCGGTATCCCAAGACAATGTAGGACACGAAAAGCCAGCAGAATATTATTCAGATTATGTTCGCCCATTAAACCGCAACGTAGCAGCAGATCTTCTGGACGAAAGCCATTTTTCAAACTCTTTGCCGTTTCGCAATGGCCAGCCATATCCGGAATCTCTTCTCCACAAAAGGCGTTGTCACCTGTTTTTTGAAATCGGAAAATGTTCAGTTTAGCCCGTTTGTATCGTTCAAAAGTGCCGAAATAATCCAAATGTTCAGGAAAAATATTCAGTAACACAGCTATATGTGGGCTGCTGTGTACCAACTCGAGCTGGTGAGCCGACAATTCATAAACAATTAGATCATCAGCATTAATCTTTTCAATAAAATCGAAGGCAGGCAGACCGATATTGCCCATTAATACAGCATGTTTTCCCGTATTTTTCAGTAGATGATAAATCAGACTGGCCGTAGTACTTTTCCCTTTAGTTCCTGTTACGCCAATAGTTTGCCGGCCAAATTTATGTAGGAAAAGGTCCGTTTGGGAAGTGATTTTTTCTTTTGTGTTTTCCGGAATATCCCCAAGTATGATTCCAGGTGATTTGATAATCAAATCGTAATTGTTTATGGCTTGCAGATAATCCTTACCGAGATGAAGCGGAGTATTAATTTCCTCATCCGCAATCTGTGTATTTTGGTCGGCAATCCCAACTTTGCATCCCGGAAAATGTTTCGATAAAAAGGAAAATGTCGAACGTCCCTCCTTTCCAAAGCCGAGGATAAGAGTGGACTTCCCTTCCGTGAATATTTCTTTAAACGGTAACATTGTCGATGGCCTTTTTAATAATTTGGAAGAACTTTTCCGAAAGAAAATGCTCTTGGTTCAGATGGTGAAGCAACTTTTGAAAAGCTTCATTATCCGGTCTGCTTTCCTGCAAAACAATGTTTTGAACCAACGGAATTTGTACGTCAACTTTTTTGGTGTCGACCGATTCCCAAAGTGCAGCATTTACTTCTTCCGGTGTCCCCACGCATTCAAAAGGTTTCACGGCCGCTTTACCATCCAGCTTGTCCATAATCGTTTTCAGGCTGCTGTCTTCCAGTAGGTTTTTACCAAATATTTTCTCTAATTTTTCTTGGGGTAAAAAAGGCGATAACATCACGTAAGTAAATAAACATTTGGGACAATCTCCGCACCAGCTGTCCGTTTTGCCGCCCACGTTGCAACTACGAAAGCTAAAATGGTGCTGTGGAAATTTGGAGAACAAAGCAGCAATCTGTAATTCATTCAGGGGCCGCAGAAAACTGAAATAGTGCAATTCCGGGTGGATATATCTTTTCACATACCCGTTGAAATCTTGTTCAAATTCAAACGATTTGGAATATTGATGGTTGATTTTGGAGCCCGGAACTGTACTTTGGTTGGCGCTGCTTTCGTTGGAAAGAGCAATATTACCGCTGCCTGACAAAAGTGCTGTGAAAGCTGACACAAAAGCCAACAACGCCGAAAACGGCGTATGGCCGTTCAAAAATCCGGCTTCGTTTAGTTCCAGTAATTTAAGGTCAAGCTTCCGGTTGACAATGATGGAATTCTCTTCTGAAAAACCGGAAATATGGATGGTTCGCAGGCTGGCTTCGCGGGGATTCAGCAAAAACGGTATTACTTTTAAGTCTCTTATCTTCAATAATTCAAGGCTTACTGCAGAATCTTTGCCCCCCCCAATGGGAACCAGCACTTGTTCACTATCAAGCCTTACATTTGAAATTTCTTTCGCCTCACCTTCTGAAATGATTTCCATGAAATAATCCCTATTCACCTTTATACCATTGAGATAGAAAAACTCGCCCAAACCATTGAAATAGAGCTTTTTCCACCAGGAGATCTGTTCTGCATCCAGATGGCCTGCCCGCACAATCACCTTTGGCGGACAGGCTGCTTTCCAGTAGCTCACCAACTCCACCATACCGATATTAAAAATTAGATTATCGACAACGTTATCTGGTACATTTTCAAAGTTGTAAAAATCACGTAAAGGTATTTCTATCTCCGGCTGAAATGAGTACTTTCCTGCCAGGTCGAAAAGGTATTTTACCCGCAGATTTGTTTTTGTCCGGAAAATAGAATAACTTTGAAACGCAAAGTATGGGTAAGCATTTCGCAGCTCAAGAAACCTGTTGTGATTGTTTGTCTTATCCAAAATGGTTTGGTATGTTTTTTGATTAATTAATAGGGTGTAAAAATAAAGTAATAAGCGGAAAAATGAAAATCGACCGACTGGTACAAATAAAACCCAATAATCTGAAGCCTGCAAAAGGCCGGTTGTTGCTGTCAGAGCCTTTCATGGGAGATTATTATTTTGGCCGTTCGGTTATTTTACTGGCCGAACATAATCCGGAGGGTTCTTTTGGCCTTATACTGAACAAACCTGTAAGCAAATTGCTTAGCGAAGTATCGGAAGATTTTCCCGAGTTGGAAACTCCGTTATACCTTGGCGGACCGGTGGAACCAAACCGTCTGTTTTTTATTCACTCCCTTGGCGACCAAATTAGTGACTCTATCGAGATTCTGAAAGGACTTTTTTGGGGTGGAAATATGGAAGATGTGCTTGAAATGACGCAGTTGAAAAGGCTTACCCCACAAAATAGCAGGTTTTTTCTCGGCTATGCCGGATGGGGAGCCCGCCAAATGGAGGAAGAGTTAAAAAGAAATTCATGGGCCATTACCAAGGCATCCGCTGAAATCATACTCACAACCAAATCGGACTTGTTGTGGAAAAAGCTGACCCGCAAACTTGGCCAGGATTATCGCTTATGGGATAAGTTTCCGGTAAATCCGAATCTCAATTAAATTATTATTAGTTAATGTTTTACCTTCTTTCGCGGATAAATCATCTTGTAGGTAGCTTTGTGTTTGCCGGCACTTATGTCGCTGAGTTTCCTTTTTAGAAGTAACTTTTTAAAACTGGGAAGGCGGTCAACAAAAAGAATACCCTCGGTGTGGTCATATTCGTGCTGCATGATGCGTGCCGGAATACCCTCAAACCTCTCACTTTTATGAAAATTGAAACTTTCGTCGTAATAACTCATGTAAATAACGGGCTTACGCGAAACATACTCGTTGATACCCGGAACACTCAGGCAACCCTCTTCAAATTCCCATACTTCGCCTTCCTCACGGTCAATATGAGCATTTATAAAAACACGTTTAAAATTGTTGGTCTCAGGATGTTCTTCTGCAAAAGGTGAGGCATCGACCAAAAAGAGCCGGATGGTGCGGTTTACCTGCTGGGCAGCCAGACCTACGCCGTTAGACTCATACATGGTTTTAAACATGTCTTCAATAAGCTTCTCCAGTCCCGGATAGTCTTTGTCAATAATTTCCCCTTTCTTTTTCAAGGTGGGATGTCCGTATGCGGTGATGGGTAACATAAGGTTTCTATTTTACTGATTCAAGATAAGATTGTAGGATCAGGGTTGCGCTGATGGTATCAATTAGGGCCTTGTTGCGACGTTTTTTCTTTCCCAGCCCGCCATCAATCATAGTCTGAAAAGCTATTTTTGATGTAAAACGTTCATCAAAACGTTCTATCTTCATATCGGGATAAGCCTTTCTTAATTTCCTAACGAAAGGTTCCACAAAGCGACTCGAATCCGATGGACGGTTCATCATGTCGCGAGGTTCGCCTACAACAATGGCCTCCACATTTTCGCGCTGCAAGTAATCTGAGAGATATTTCCACACATCTTTCGCCGCCACGGTTTCCAGCCCAGTGGCAATAATCTGCAACTCGTCGGTTACCGCAAGGCCAACCCTTTTTTGCCCGTAATCTATCGCTATAATTCTTCCCATAAATTAAGCTGCAAAAATAATGTTTTAATGGTTTCTATATAACTAAAGTTTCATTCTTAATTAACATTATGGTTCTCAAATCTATACAGAATATTTACGAATGCTTTTCAAATTTCGTATTTCTATGTATATTTCTGTCCCAGAAAATTTTCACCAATTGTGGTAAAAGGAATACAGGAGATTATAATTTTTGAGATTCAATACTTATTTTGAATCGTTTGCAGGGCTTAACCGGGGTTTTCAAAGGATGGGTTTTCAAGACCTCCGGAACAAAAACAGCACATATTGTATTGGCAGCATGCACGAGGTATTTCCGTTTGTCAGCCGGCATCCCATCCATAATGGCAGCAAATACTTCCGGTCGCATTTTTTCGGGGTGGTAGGCATAATCGTGCCAAACAACAATACTTTTCTCATGAACCAGATGAGCAAAAACGTTTTCCGTATCCTTTTTTACAACATCATAATGATGGTCGCCATCGATAAAAATCAAATCGAATTTTTTGTTGAATCCGGAAAAATCGAAAGTCAGCGAATTGCCCTCCAAATGGGTAATATTTTCCTTTCCTTTGGAGAAAAAACCATGTAAATCAGCGTATTTCTCATCCAGCCCTCTTTCCAACATCTCCCTTTTGGAGAGATTCAAAGTGAAACATTGGGATGCTACATCGGCTACATTAGCCACACTCTCACCACGCCATGTGCCAATTTCAAAATACTTACAATCAGCGTATTGCTTTGCCAGCAACTTCAGTAGTGCAACATCTATTGGCAATGACCCTCCATCCAAAAACGCAAAAGTATTCAGCACTTCTGAAAATTCCGGGAAGAGCGTATCAAGCTCAACTACAGGCAACCCTTTTTCAGGATGGTTTTTCTTATGAAGATACTTTTCCCAAACCGTATCATCTGCCAGCACCCGATTCAGTAGCCAGGGATTTCTGAGAATAGCACCCATGGCCTTGAGCGACTTTTTTATTTTCTTCATTTATTATACAACATTTCTGAAATATGGAGTTTATGACTGTCCCAGCTTCCTAAAAGCAGATAGAATAAGATTCAAATCTTTTTGGACACTATAATCGCGGGCATACAAGACATTGAGTTTCTGTAAGATTTCATCGTCAGGCACATCAGGTTTCATACCATCTGCTGGTGAAAGTACACCGCGTTTTATATCCGGCAGATGAATAGCGGCTTCGCTCACAGGAGTATAACCCACCCACGACCTGGAGCCAAACAAAACTTTAAGAATATTTTTTAGAAATCCCACCGGATGTCTCACAAGAAACAAAATTACAGGATAAAGTACCAAAAATACCAGCGACGTTATCATATCGAAAAGCCGCTTGCTCCGCAGGTTTGCAGGTTTATCCACCGAATTAATATCCACTGTGTATAATTCGCCCTGCGTGTTGATGGAGCTACTACCGATAATAGAAAGGCTGTCTTCCGGAGCGATTTTAAAATCGATATGTTCCGATTTCCATCCGGTCATTTTGTCAATAATGGTCTGATGAGAAATGCTTTTTGAGCAGAAAATAACTTCATCGACAGAAAAGATATTGATAATATCTTTTACCTGTAAGATATTTCCCAAAAAGCCTTTCGGCTTTTCGACTTTTTCATCAGGACTTATGAGCCCGACAAAGCCCGGGGTAACGTAAGAATTTTTTAGAATAGACGCCACACGCCTGGCCTCTTTTTCATCACCGATAACCAAAAACCGCTTGTTGGCCGGCTTCCCAAGTTTAAATCCGGGGATGCTCAGAACATGAAGCAAAAACCGTAGTGCACTCAGATTGACAAGCGCCCAGGTCATATCCGTGAGAATCTGTCCCCGAGAAAACCGCAAACTATCCGGCACCAGCGCATACAGGATAAGTATTAAAACAGTTCCCGAAAAAACTCCACGTATCACCGGGCGGATACGTAACGGTTTGTCATATCCCCCGTTAAAATAAATAGCTATAATCCATATGATTACATACGATGGCAGGACAAAATGTGAAAATAAGGGGGGGTAATGACCGCCGTTGGGATAGACAATGTTATTTTCCCAGAACATTTTGACGAGAACAACCCCACTAAACAAAATAAGCGTGTCCAGTATCGGTAAAATTAACTTTTTGAAAAAGCGGAATAGGATAGCGAGGAAAGCACGGAAATAGATGGCAATATTGATGAAAAAGGCAAAGGCTCTGGCTCTTTTGGCAGTAAAATGTTTCCGCGCGAAAACCACCATAGCCCGGTAAAAAACCAGTACATAGTTCACACTGCTTTTCTTTGTGCTTTCTCCTTTGTAGTGAATGATGCGTGTTTCCGGAAAATAATAGTTGTTGTAGCCACCCTGTGTTATCCGGTACGAAAGGTCAATATCTTCACCGTACATAAAAAATATTTCGTCCAGCAGACCGATTTCATCCAGAGCGCTCTTTCGTAACAGCATGAATGCCCCGGCCAGTATATCAACTTTGTTGATTTCATTTTCATCAAGATACCCCAAATGGTATTTTGAAAAACGTTTTGAGTGTGAAAAAAGTGATGACAGCCCGAAAATTTTATAGAAAGCCGTAACAGGCGTAGGCAGCCCTCTCTTCGATTCAGGAAGGAATTTCCCAGAGCCATCCACCATTTTCACCCCGAGTCCGCCGGCATCAGGATGGGCATCCATAAAATCAATAACTTTTGTGAAAGTATCATCCTCCACAACCGTATCAGGGTTTAATAATAAAAAATATTCACCTTTTGCTTGCCTGATAGCCTGGTTGTTGGCCTTTGCAAACCCCAGGTTTTCTTTGTTGACAATAAGATGCACCTGCGGAAACTTCTCTCGTACCATTTCAACAGAACCGTCCACCGAATTGTTATCCACCACAAAGATTTCTCCCGCTATATTTTCCATAGCTTTCTTCACAGAGATAAGGCATTGCTCAAGAAAATGCTTTACATTGTAATTAACAATAACTACGGAGAGTTTCATGGTTTGTTATTCAATCCTGCTTCAAAAATAAAACATAATCGGTTCTCTGCAATGATATCTAATACATTTCAGAATACAATGTGAAATAATCTATGTGATAATTGCTATTTTTGCTATTCGGTCATGATTTTTAAAAACATCCTTCGTACGGCGGGAACACGTATTCTGAATGCACTGTTTAATTTGGTTGTCCTTTTGCTGATAACCAATTTTATAGGTAGCAAAGGATTTGGCATTATTAGCCTTATAGTTCTGGATATAACGGTTATCCAGCTATTTATGGGGTTACTGGCAGGCGGATCTCTCATTTATTTTGCATCGCGGAGCAAAACAGAACAGATACTTCTTACTTCTTACCTTTGGATTTTATTTATTGTTTTGCTCTTCACAGGAGCGGGCTGGGTAGTCTGGCATTTTTATCTGCCGTTGATGCATGTGGTTGTCCCCGGGGGATTTGGTATAGATATTTTGGTATTGGCGCTACTCAACGGCTTTATGCAGATACATTATAATTTGCTTATTGGCCAAAAGCGGATCACGGCTTACAATCTTATTTTCACTGTTCAGATTACACTTTTCCTACTTCTGTTTCTTTCAGAAATACTGGTTAAAAAGCAAACCGGACCGGAAGCTTATGTTTTTGCACTGTATTTTTCCTGGGGAGTGGGTAGTCTTTTGGGCCTTTACAGTGTGCTGAAAAAAGTGAAACATTTTTCGTTCCGTGGCTGGGTATCTGTTTCCAGAAAGATTCTAGCTTATGGTTTGCCTACCCAGTCGGCAGTTATGTTACACATTGCCAACAAACGCTTAAGCTTTTACTTTATCCGGATTTTTGCCGGCCTCTCCCCTTTGGGAATATACAGCGCCGGGGTACAACTTACCGAAGGTCTGCGGCTGATTGGCCAAAGCATTTCACTGGTGCAATACAGTGTTATCTCCAATAGCGGCGACAAAGATTATGCACGCACGTTAAGTATCCGCCTGATGAAATTCACTTTGCTGCTTACTTTTTTTGCCCTTCTTGTTCTCCTGGCGATTCCTCAAAGTATTTATCAACTTATTTTCAGTCAGGCTTTCGGTGTAATAAAAATAATTGTTTTGATTCTGAGCCCGGGTGTGCTGGCTCTGGCAGCCAATACCATTTTCAGTCACTATTTTTCGGGGGTGGGACAGCCGGCGGTAAACCTTCGCGCCAACATCCTTGGCTTTATATTTACCCTGCTGTTTGCTTTCCTTCTTATTCCGCCTTTTGGCTATATCGGAGCTGCCGCAACGGCTTCTTTGAATTATCTCGCCAGCGTAATATATCAGTATATCATATTTAACAAGCAAACTCAAACCCATTTTTCCGAATGGATTCCACGAAAAGGCGATTTAAAATTATTTATAGCGACAATCAAACAGCTCTTAAACAAACAAGGCATCCATGAAAATTAGCAAAGCAGGAAAAGGTATTCTACTGGCTGTTGGCGCCGCTTTTGCAGTAAGTACTGTTTATATTTTTAGCAAGGCCGCCCTCAACGAAATTCAACTTCCTCAATTTGGCTTTTACTGGTTCGGACTAGGTATTTTCTGGAATCTGATTTATATTTTTTCTTTCAAAAAACAGAAAAAATTAAAAAATATCCGAAGAAAGTCATGGGGAGCGCTACTGTTGATTGCCATACTGGAAATGTTTGGGACATTATTCTTCTTTCTCGCGCTGAAAACGGTGAGGAATCCGGCTGTGATTTCCTTTTTGGCAAACATCAACCCTTTGCTGGTTACCACACTGGGTATCCTCATGCTCAAAGAGCGTTTTAACCGTTATGAATTTGTCGGAATGCTAATTACGCTTTTGGGTGCGTTGATGATTTCTTTCCGTGGGCAGGGAACAATAAGTAATCTTTTTATTTCTGGAACAGAATATGTTTGGATATCGGGAATTATTTATGCATTTTCCAATATTGTGGCCAAGAAGAATATAGAGTCGTTGGATGCTTCCTTTCTGGCGCTCGCCAGGCTGTTATTCCTTTTTTCCCTCTCTCTGGTGGTCATGCTGGTGATGAAACTACCTTTTGCCATACCGCTTTCAGCTTTTAAAAATGTAGTGATTGGTTCGGTTATGGGTCCATTTTTAACAGCAATGCTGGGTTATCTTTCTCTGAAATACATCGAAGTTTCCAAAGCATCTATTGTTCGCAGTGTGCGCAGCTTGTTTGTTCTAACCGGTGCTTATCTTTACTTTGGAAGTTTTCCTACACAAGTTCAGATTATCGGCGGACTGTTTACTATGGCAGGTGTTATTTTTATCTCTTTGGGTAAGCTTCGCATGAATTACAAAAAACGGAGTTCCGGAAAAAGTATAAGTTAAATAATGAGCCAGTACCAAAAACAGCCTGAATCGT
>VAPL011041324.1_pt1 | contig 16629 bp, 18 predicted proteins | sample 3395061 | NCBI WGS metagenome assembly VAPL01 (sample SAMN08290444, study PRJNA428436) | hydrothermal vent metagenome | isolation source: Deep-sea hydrothermal vent chimney 2 | place: Pacific Ocean: Juan De Fuca Ridge | depth 2182 m m | reverse complement strand
CCTCTTTTGCAACTTTAACTTCATATTTTGATAAACCTATGGGATATATACTTGAAAAAAAGATTATTTTACTAAAAGAGGTGCTTGATGAGATAATAATAGTTGCAAACGCCTTAGAGATTAATATTGGGCAAGAAGAGAGGGAAAAAGTGATAAATCAGGTACAAAATGTTTCATATAATTCAAAAACCTCCATGCAATTAGATTTTGAAAATTCAAATAAGACGGAATTAGAGTCACTTACAGGATATATAGTTCATGAAGCCAAAAAATTTGGAATCGAAGTTAAAAATATGAAAATGATGTACGAGGAGTTATCTAAAAGGTCTATTTAAGTATATTTTATGCCATTTTTAAGTATTATCTACTTTCATTTTATGTAATGGTCGCGTAGCTCAGTTGGTAGAGCACTACCTTGACATGGTAGTGGTCGTTGGTTCAAGTCCAATCGTGGCCACCATATTTCGTTCTCTCGGGGTTTGAGAGTTCATACAAGGATAAAAATGCAAAATGAAGTTATAGCCTACAAAGATGGCGACACACTTCTTGACACACAAACTGTTGCTTCACAAAACTCAACCGATTTTCAAAAAGTTTTATTTGATAATTCAGATGATGCTCTTGAGGTGATTCGTCACTCTACAGCTCACATGATGGCTCAAGCCATAAAAGAGCTTTTTCCTGATGTTAAGTTTTTTGTTGGACCTGTTATAGAAGATGGTTTTTACTACGATTTTCGTGCAAATGAAAAGATAAGTGATAGTGATTTAAAGATGATAGAAAAAAAGATGCAAGAGATTGCAAAAAGAAAACTTCCTATCATAAAAACATACATGGCAAAACAAGATGCACTTAAGCATTTTGGCGATGATGACTTAAAACAAGAGGTGATGCTACGCATACCTAATGGCGAAGTTTCTACTTATAAACAGGGTGATTTTGAAGATTTGTGTCGTGGTCCGCATGTGCCAAATACCAGATATTTAAGATTTTTTAAGCTCATTCGTGTAGCTGGAGCTTATCTTGGTGGTGATGAAAAACGAGAGATGTTAACTCGTATATATGGTACAGCATTTGCGGATAAACAAAGCCTTATAGACTATTCTAAAATGATTGAAGAGGCTAAAAAAAGAGACCATAGAAAGCTTGGAAAAGAGCTTAAACTTTTTGCATTTGACGAAGAGGTGGGAGCTGGTCTTCCTATATGGCTTCCAAATGGTGCTAGACTTAGAAGTAGGCTTGAGCATCTTTTGTTTAAAGCTCATAGATTAAGAGGATATCAACCCGTTCGTGGTCCTGAAATTCTAAAAAGCGATGCTTGGAAAGTAAGTGGGCATTATGATAATTATGGTGAAAATATGTACTTTACCACCATCGATGATACAGAATATGGCATAAAACCTATGAATTGCCTGGGACATATCAAAGTTTTTCAAGATGAAGTGCGAAGTTATAGAGATTTGCCCTTGAAATTTTTTGAGTATGGCGTAGTTCATAGACATGAAAAAAGTGGAGTGCTTCATGGTCTTTTTAGGGTAAGAGAATTTACCCAAGATGATGCACATATATTTTGCACACCTGACCAGATAAAAGAGAATGTTTTAGAGATTCTTGATTTTGTCGATACTCTTATGAGTGCTTTTGGATTTGAGTATGAGATGGAAGTCTCTACAAAACCCGAAAAAGCTATCGGCGAAGATACCTATTGGGAAGCGGCTACAAAAGGCTTGATGGATGCCCTTGATGGAAATGGTATAGAGTATGGTATAGACGAAGGTGGTGGAGCATTTTATGGTCCTAAGATTGATATAAAAATAACAGACGCACTAAAAAGAAAGTGGCAATGTGGAACTATTCAGGTTGATTTTAATTTACCTGAGAGATTTGATTTGGCTTATGTGGATGCCAACAATGAGCACACTCGCCCTGTTATGCTTCATCGTGCAATTTTGGGTTCATTTGAAAGATTTATAGGCATACTTATAGAGCATACCGCTGGGGAGTTACCATTTTTTATAGCTCCTACACAAGCTATAATAGTGCCGATTTCTGAAGCTCATCATGAGTATGCTAAAAAGCTATTTGAGATACTCCTAGAAGAGGGAATTGATACAGAAATTTCAGCAAAAAACGAGAGCCTAAATAAAAGAATAAGAAATGCAGAAAAGATGAAAGTTCCAATGATTTTGGTAGTAGGCGATGAAGAAATTAAGAAAAATAGTGTCGCCCTAAGGGATAGAAGAGAAAGAAAACAGTATAATCTAAGCATAGACGAATTAAAAATAAAAATAAAGGAGAAACTTAGTGAGGTACACTTTTGAGTAAAAGCAAAGAAGTAATGCTCAATGACGACATTCGAGCAAGCGAAGTTAGGTGTTTAGGTGATGATGGCACGCAATATGGTGTGATTTCAAGAAACAAAGCCCTAGCGATAGCTGAGGGAATAGGCTTGGATTTGGTTCTTATCGCTCCAGATGCAAAACCACCAGTCTGCAAGATTATGGATTATGGTAAGTTTAAGTATCAACAAGTAAAGAAGCAAAAAGAAGCAAAAAAGAAGCAAAAAACTATCGAAGTTAAAGAGATTAAACTTTCAGTTAAGATTGCCCAAAATGATGTAAACTACAAGATTAAACATGCTAGAGAGTTTTTAGAAGAGGGAAAGCATGTTAAATTCCGAGTTTTTCTAAGAGGGCGAGAGATGTCAAATCCTGATGCAGGAAAAGAAGTTCTTGAGAGAGTTTGGCCTATGGTTGAAGATCTCGGAGATAGAGATAAGCCCCCTATATTTGAAGGTCGTTATGTAAATATGCTTGTTGTTCCAAAAAAATAGCAAAAATTATATTATTTTAAGAGATTTTAAGCTAAAATTATCAGCTTATAAAAAAGATAGAGATATCTTTAAAATATAAAGGGAGAAAGCATGCCGAAAATGAAGACGGTACGCGGTGCAGCTAAGCGATTTAAAGCTAGTAAAAATAGGATAAAAAGAGGTTCTGCCTTTAGAAGTCATATTCTTACTAAAAAGCCTACGAAAAGAATGCGTGGACTTAAAGAATCAAAAAGCGTAGATAGCCGTGATATGGCATCTGTAAAATTGATGTTAGGCAAGAAGTAGAGAGTTTTAACAAAAAGTTAATAAAAAATCATTGCAATTTTCCCCTCAACAGAGGGCAAGTTCCCACAAAGGGACACCAATTAAGGTCAAGGAGACATAAATGGCAAGAGTAAAAACAGGTATTGTCAGAAGACGAAGACACAAAAAAATACTAAAGCAAGCAAAAGGTTTCTACAGCGGTAGAAGAAAACATTTTAGAAAAGCGAAAGAGCAGTTAGAGAGAAGTCTAGTCTATGCTTACAGAGATAGAAGAAACAAAAAGAGAGATTTTAGAAGACTTTGGATTGTAAGAATCAATGCTGCTTGTAGATTAAATGATATAAGTTATTCTCGCTTCATCAATGCTTTAAACAAAGCAAACATACAATTAGATAGAAAAATTTTAGCAGATATGGCTATGAATGACCCGCAAGCATTTGCAATTGTGGTAAAGCAGGCTAAAGCTGCACTATAAAACTATTTAGAGGTACGCCATACCTCTAAATACCTCATTTTGTACTCTTAACAGTACTTTTAGATAAAAAATAGATCAATTTTTATCTAAAAAAAATCTTAAAATAAGTTTAGTTTAATCTTTCTTTGTGTATAATCCATTCCTAAAAATAAAATAAAAGGCTATAAAATGGCAGATCATAAATCAGCAGAAAAAAGAATAAGACAAACAAAAAAGAGAACTGAGAGAAATAGATTTTATAAAACTAGAATCAAAAATCTTACAAGAGCTCTTAGAGAATCAGTAGATGCAGGCGATAAAGAAACTGCACTAAAAGCTTTAAAAGATGTAAACAAAAACTTTCATGCATATGTCAACAAAGGCATCTTAAAATCAAATACAGCTGCAAGAAGAGTAAGCAGACTTGCTAAACTTGTAAATAGACTAAATGGTGATGCGTAAGCATTTACTACTAAGTATAAAAATTGCTCAAAAACAAACTTCAACCTTTTTTAGATAGATATGATGAGATAAGCAGGCTCTTAAGTGAGCCTGATATTGCAAATAATATCAATAAAATGACTGCGTTATCGAAAGAACAATCTCATCTCCAAGACATAAAAGACAAAGCAGATGAGTATATACAAACTTTAGACTCCATAGAGGAAAACAAAACCCTACTTGATGATAGTGATTTAGGGGAACTTGCGAAAGAAGAGTTAAAAGAGCTAGAACCTTTAAAAGAGAGAATACAAGAGGAGATAAAAGTCATACTTCTACCAACAGATCCAAATGATGATAAAAATATCTTTTTAGAGATAAGAGCTGGAACAGGTGGCGATGAAGCTGCTCTTTTTGTGTCTGATCTTTTTAAATCTTACCTCAGATATGCTGAAATAAAAAATTGGAAAGTTGAAATAGTCAACTCAAGTGAAGGTGTACTAGATGGTTATAAAGAGGTTGTTGCTCTTATAAAAGGCGAAAGTGTTTATTCAAAATTAAAATTTGAAGGCGGGGTTCATAGAGTTCAAAGAGTTCCAAAAACAGAATCTCAAGGAAGAGTTCACACCTCAGCGGTTACAGTCGCTGTTATGCCCGAAGTTGATGATGTTGAGATAGAGATAAACCCAAATGATTTGAAAATTGATGTCATGAGGTCAAGTGGAAATGGTGGTCAATCTGTAAATACAACAGATAGTGCTGTAAGAATTACTCACCTACCAAGTGGCTTAGTTGTTACAAATCAAGACGGAAAAAGCCAACATAAAAATAAAGCCTCAGCTATGAAAATTTTAAAAGCTAGATTATATGACTTGCAAATGCAAGAACAAAATAGTGTGGAGAGCGAAAAGAGAAAATTGCAAGTAGGTTCAGGCGATAGAAGTGCAAGAATCAGAACATATAATTATCCACAAAACCGCATAACAGACCATAGAATAGGACTTACATTATATAGGCTAGATGCTATTATGGAAGGTGGTTTATATGATGAGATTATCGACCTCTTGATAACACACTACCAAGCAGAGGCTATAAGAGAAGCAGGATTATAATCTATCATAGTACAATAAGTTATTTCTCTTGATAACACTATCTAGTATATTTATATACTGCTGCTTTAAAGCAGAGTAGTTAATCATCGTTTTCGAAGCCATCAAACCATTATAAATTATCTTTTCTTCTCTTGCTTTTAATCTATCTACTCTAAATTTTCTATAAGCTCTATTTCTGTTTAAATTTAAAATATATGCATTTACTGAACTTTGGAGTGAATTAAAAATCCTTATCATATGAGTTTTGCCTTCATCTCTATTGGCTGGTATCAGCCCATTGCCCGTATATGTCCAGTGTCCAAAGATATTATTTGCCTCTATCACAAATCTACTTTTTCCCCAACCACTCTCTATAGCTCCTTGTGCCAAAGCCAATGAAGTTGGAACAGTATCAACTCTTTTTAAATACTCTGTTTGGTTAAAAAGTCCTTTTATCTTGTATTTTTTATAAATCTTTATTAGATTTTTAAGTGATGTATTATCCAAATTTCTAAAGCTATTTGCCCATACACTCACTAAAAAAGTTTTAATAAACACTCTGTCTTTTGTTACTTGCTTATTGCTTCTCTCTATGAGTGGTAAAAGTATTTTGATAAACTCTTTTTTCTGTATTTTAGGACTTCTTATATCATAATAATAGCTAGGAAACCCTGCACCAAAAGCATTTAAACCCAAGATAAATAAAAATAAAAATCTAAAAAGCATCTAGCGCCGTATCAAAAATTTTAGAGACTTTACCTTTAAAATAAAGCTTTTCATTTGATATTTGCAACTCTAGCTCTTCTTTACTTGTTGGATAAACTTTTGCAAAATCTCCAATTTGTCCAATCTGATTTGCACTATAAAAACAAGCTGCCATGCCAGTCCCACATGCCAAAGTTTCTGCCTCAACACCTCTCTCATATGTCCTTACATATAGCTTATTTTTTTCAATGGTTGTAAAATTTATATTTGCATCATACTTATATCTCATTTTTGCTGCAATTTGCAAATCAAAACTATCTATATCTTCTACAAATGTGACAAGATGGGGAACTCCTGTATCGTAAAAATACCAGGTTTTGCCCTCTTCTTTAAAAGGTTTGCTTAATTTTTGTGGCTGTGTTAGTAAAGTTTCCACTATATTTCCATTAACTGTTGAAGTTATAACCCCAGCTCCTGTTAAAAAGCTCATCTTACTTCTAGCTAAACCATTCGCAAAAGCATAGTGAGAACAAGCTCTTGTTCCATTTCCACACATATTTGCAATTGAGCCATTATTATTATAAAATTGCCATTTAAAATCCTCTTTATCATGAGGTAAAAGAACTATCAAACCATCTGCCCCTACTCCATCTTGACGGTCACACAACTTGATAGCAAGCTTACTTCTATCTAGCTCCTTAAAAGTGTGAAATATCACAAAATCATTTCCACTTGCATTATACTTTGAAATTTGCACTTAAATACTCCATTAATTTTTTACTCTGCTCTATCAAATATTCCACATCTTTCGAGTTGTCTATGACGAAATCGGCATTTTTCCTTTTTTCTTCTATATCTATTTGAGAATCAACTCTTTTTATGGCCTCTTTTTTACTTATATTATCTCTTTTCATAACTCTTTTTATCTGTAACTCTTTTGGACAATAAACTAAGACTACCTTGCTCGCATCATAATTTCCACTCTCAAAATACAAAGGAATATCTACTATATACTTTATGTTTTCCTCTTTTAGCATTGCAACTTGTTTGCTTATCTCTTGTCTTATCAAAGGATGAATATACTCATTTAGTTTTTTTCTCTGGTTAACATTATTAAAAATCAAAGTGCCAAGAGCTTTTCGGTCTATCTCACCATTTTTGATAAAATTTGAGCCAAAAAGCGCTTCTATCACTTTGGCATCTATCAACTCTTTTGCAATTTTATCTGCATCAACCACTGCCCAACCATTTTTTTCAAGAAGCTTGCAAATTGAGCTTTTTCCAGTTGCAATTGAACCTGTAAGTACAATCATTCTCCATCCTTATGATGATTTTAACATATATTTTGCTAAAATCCCATAAAAATAGAAAAAGGTCAAGAGATGAGTAATGTAAGTTATAAAGATGCAGGAGTTGATATAGATGCTGGTGCACAATTTGTAGAAAATATAAAACCATTAGTAAAGTCAACATTTGATGCAAATGTAATAGGTGGAATTGGTTCATTTGCTGGCGCCTATGAACTCCCTAGTGGCTATGATAAACCTGTTATACTAGGTGCAACTGATGGAGTTGGTACGAAACTAAAACTTGCTATTGATTCAGGAAAATTTGATACTGTAGGTATAGACTTAGTTGCTATGTGTGTAAATGACCTCATCTGTAACTTTGGTACACCTCTATTTTTTTTAGATTACTACGCAACAAGCAAACTCAAAATTGACGAATCAACAGCAGTTGTGAGTGGAATTGCTAAGGGTTGCCGACAATCAGAATGCTCTTTGATAGGTGGAGAAACTGCTGAGATGCCTGGTATGTATGCTCCAAAAGATTTTGATTTAGCTGGTTTTGCAGTAGGCATCGCAGAAAAAGATGAAATGAACAGACTCTTGCATGTAAGTGCTGGTGATATTTTAATAGCCCTTCCAAGCTCTGGTATCCACTCAAACGGTTATTCCCTTGTTAGAAAACTTTTTTTTGAAAAATTAAATTATAAATTTGATGATAAAATTGATGGAAAACCTCTTATAGACACTCTTTTAGCACCGACAAAAATCTATGTAAAAATATTTAAAAAACTTAAAAATAAGATAAATGCATTAGCACACATAACAGGTGGCGGAATCATAGAAAACCTTCCTAGAATTTTGCCTGATAACCTTCAAGCAATTGTGCAAAAAGATAAGATAAAGACTTTACCTATATTTGATTTGATGAAAAAACATATAGATGAACTCGAAATGTATAGAACTTTTAATATGGGAATTGGCATGATTTTAGTAGCTAGTCCTAAAAATGTGGATTATATCCTACAAAATAGTGACGGATATGTAATTGGCGAGCTAAAAGATGGAAAAAAAGAGGTTGTATTGGTATAGCAGATGAGTTTGATTTATATAGTTTCTAAACTTTTTACCTACCTTGTTCTACCTCCAGGAATTTTTATCATACTCTTTTTCTTTGCAGCATTTTATGTAAAAAAATTCAAATCAATATTTATTTTTTTTGCTCTTACTTTCTATCTTCTTAGCAACTCATATGTGTCAGATTTTTTACTCTCTCCACTAGAAACTCCTTATAATAAAAAGATAGAACAGAGCAAAAAAGCTCTAGCAGTTATCGTTTTAGCAGGTGGAAGTATCGTCGGAAGTACAAATATCCCAATGGCAAATGATGCCTACAAAAGAGCTATGTGGGGTATTATGTTGGCAAAATCAAAAAATCTTCCACTCCTTTTTAGTGGTGCAGGATTATATAAAAAATACACGCAAGCTGACGCTTTTGTAGAGAGCATGAAAGAGTTAGAAAAAAATCTTGGTATCTCTATCGTGCTATCAAAAGATATAATTTTAAATAAATTTTCTTTAAGCACAGAAAATAGAAGCCTAAGCACTTATCAAAATGCAAAATTTTCTAAAGAGAGTTTTGATAAACTAGGCATAAAAAATCCTACAATTTACCTTGTTACTTCTGCATACCACATGAAAAGGTCAGCTTTACTATATAAGTATTTTGGTTTTAATGTTATCCCTGCCGCTACCGATTTTAAAATCAGCCATAAGCCAAAATCATTTTGGGATTTTTTACCAAATATTGGAGCACTCAATAGAAGCTATATAGCACTTCACGAATATGTAGGGATATTAAGTCTAAAACTAAGAGGAGTTTAAAATGGTTATTCGAGAAGTTCAACAATTTGCAGAATCAAGAACAAGAGCAAGAGCATATTTGTGTTATCTGTTTAGCAGAAACATATCTTCGCATTTGCCAAGTTCAAGTATAATGGAGATAAAAAAATCACTTAAGAAGATAGTTGATGAAGTTGATGATTTTGAAGCACTGTATATTCTTGATAATAATGGTTTACAAGCTACTGACAATATAACAAATAAACCAAGCCACAAAGGAGGCAAAGGGGAAAATAGGAGTAGCAAATCTTACTTTTATCGCTGTGTTAAAGAGAAAAGATGTGTACTCACTGACCCCTATCCATCAACAATAACAAATGAATTGACTGTCACAGCATCATATCCTATCTACAATGATAAAGATGAGTTAATGTATGTTGTGTGCATAGATATATCTTTAAAAGATATAGTTAAAATTTCTCAACCATCTTCTATGCAATCAATTTTTGCAAATTTTACAAAAATTACCTACAGCATGTTCTCTTTTGCGCTTTTAGCAATAGCTTTTTTACTGTTTTTTAACAGTATCGCAAATCTCATGACACATAGTTTTTTTAGTGCAATTCGAGATATAGATATGATGTTTAAGTCAACGATATTACTAACCTTATCTTTAGCAATTTTTGACCTCGTAAAAACTATCTTCGAAGAAGAAGTTCTAGGAAAAAGTAAAAAAGATGAGGCTCATGATATACACAAAACTATGGTAAGATTTTTAGGTTCAATAGTCATAGCGCTAGCGATAGAAGCTCTGATGCTAGTATTTAAATTTGCTATCACGGATCCAAAAAATATGCTCTCAGCCATCTATCTCATACTTGGGGTTTCAGCACTTTTGGTTTCGCTGGCAATTTATGTCAAAATGGTATCAATAAAAAAATAAAGGGGTGAAAATGAGTGAAGCAAAAAAGCAAAAAAGAGTAGTCTTGTTTACATCTCCAGGTTGTCATTGGTGTGTAACAGCAAAACAGTATCTAAAAACTAATAACATAAAGTTTAAAAATATAGATATAAGCAAAGATACAGATGCTGCAAAAGATTGTCAAAAACACGGTTGCAAAGGGGTTCCTGCTCTTTTAATTGGGAGCAGATGGATATGTGGATTTGACAAAATAAAAATCAGTAAAGAGTTAGGGCTGTAATTTAAAATTCAGCCCCCTAAAATATCTCTTTTATAATCTCTTTTGCAACTCTTTTTGAATTTCCTACACAATCATTTAGCCCTACTCCAAAGTAGGCATTTGAGCTTAAATATAAGTTTTTATGGGTTTTTAATTTTTTAAATAATTTATCCATTCGCTCTAAGTGTCCTAATCTATAATTTGGTATGCCCCTTTTCCATTGTTTCACATATACAACATCAGGACTCTCTTCTACGCCCATTGTCTCTTTTACCCCTTTTATCGCTATATTTTTTAGCTCCTCTTCACTTTTTAGTGCTAAAGATGGGTTTCTTTGTCCTCCTATCATGACTCTGAGGGCTTTTTTATTTTTTGGGGCACGATCAGCAAAAATCGAACTATCCCACAAAACGCCTAAAACCTCTTTTTTTGACGAACTTGTCGTCAATAGTCCAAAACCCTCAAGATTGGCAGAAAGTTCATTGTAGCCCAAACCTACAACGCTTATAGGTGAATACTCTATATCATCTAGCATTTTTGATAGTTCTGGGTCTATTTGTCTCAATATCTCTGCACTCTCATATGCGGGGGTTGAGAGTATAACTATATCGAACTCTTCTGTTTTATCATCTGCTTGAATTAGATATTTATTTGAATTTTGGCTAATACTCTTTATAGATACTCCTGTTTTTATCTTGATATCTAAAGAGTTTGAGAGTGATTTTATAAAAGCACTAACTCCACCTTTAAAGCTCATCAAAACTCCGCCTGGTCCTGCCTCTTTTTTCTTCTTTTTCATCATTCCTTTAAAGAGTCCACCATACTCTTTTTCAAGTTTAACAACTGCTGGAAAAGCAGAATTAACAGATATTTTATCGGGTGCAGAGGCAAAAATACCTGCAACCATCGGATCTAAAAATGCATCTGTCATTTCCCGCCCTACTCTTCTGTATCCGAAAGATTGTAGGGTTTCGTCACTATCATCTTTTTTAGCAGGTATAAAAATTTCTCCTGCAACTCTTAGTTTTCCAAGTAGTGACAAAAGTGGTGTTCGTAAAAAAGCTTTTGCAGATTCTGGGAGCTGATGAAGTGCGTTTTTATAAATAAATCTCACTCTTGCATTGTCACTACTTCTCATAAGTAACTCTTCGCTTCCACTCTCCTTGACGAGTTCTAGCGTATCAGGTTTATTTGATAAAAAGCCGTTACTACCCTCTTCAAATAAAAAACCATCTATATTTTTAGTCATCATTTTTCCACCAAGTGAACTCTGTTTTTCAAAAAGTGTAATTTTTACATCTGTCTTTTCTTGTTTGATATAAAAAGCTGTGGCCAATCCGCTGATTCCACCACCCACGATAGCTATCTTCATTTAATCTCCCCTTTTTACAAAAGTAATTACACAAAAATTCCTCGCTACTATTGCATGAGCTGTCGCTGTGTAAAAGTTCATTTTATTATCTCTTGTTTTTGATTTTATTTAGCCACTCATCTAAAGTTTTTTCAAAGCCTACATGAGAGCTTTCATAAAATTTCAAATCAGTCTCTAGGTATTTTTGCTCAACCCACCCTCCAAAAGAGTGAGGATATTTATACTTCTTTGCACCTAACTTAGTCAACTGTTTTGGTATATTTAGCATTTTATTAGTTTTGACATAGCTTTGTGCCTTATTAATAGCCTCATATGCACTATTTGATTTTGGGCAATTTGAAAGATATATGAGTACTTGTGAAAGTATAATTCTTGCTTCGGGAAAACCTATTTTACTAACTGCTTGCAAACAACTATTTGCCAGACTTAAAGCATTTGGATTTGCATTTCCTATATCTTCACTTGCTAAAACAATAAGTCTTCTAGCAATAAAATCGGCACTCTCCCCTCCATCTATCAATCTTGCTAGATAGTAAAGCCCAGCATCCGCATCACTTCCTCGTACACTTTTTATCATAGCACTTATTAGGTTGTAGTGAGTATCATTTGAGCTAACTCCATCTTTTAATGCATTTGGTCTTAGTGATTTTAGGATTTTGAGGTCTATTTGTGAAGAGACTTTTAAAGCAAATTCCAATAGATTTAGCATGGAGCGCACATCTCCCGAAGATGAGCTTATGAGATACTCTTTTGCATCTTCTTGAAAAGAAAAATCCAATTCGTTTTTGACTTTTATCAAAACCTCTTCCAAATCACTATCAATAAGTGGGAAAAACTCAAATAACATCGAACGCGATCTGATACCATTTGTTAGAGTAAAGTATGGGTTTTCTGTTGAAGCTCCTATAATGATAGCTTCTCTTTTTTCCATAGGTACTAAAAGTACTTCTTGCTGAGTTTTTGAGAGTCTATGTACCTCATCTATAAAGATAAGTGGTTTTAAGAGTGAATTTTGATGGTTTTTGAGTATCTTTCTTATCTCTTCGACTTTTAAATTTGTAGCATCCATCTCATAGAAGGGCAACTCCATTTGAGTAGATATAATTTTAGCAAGAGTTGTTTTTCCAACTCCTGCAGGTCCAAAAAATATACTATGAGATATGCTTTGCTTCTCAAGCAATTTTCTAAAAGATGCATCTTTTCCACACAGATGCTTTTGTCCACACATATCTTTTATATTTTTAGGTCTAAAATATAGAGCTAAATTATCTATCAATCTTTAACTTTCTCATTTTTTGTATAAGCTAGATAATCCCTAAGTGCGTCATACTCGGTATTTGTCAAAAATCTATGTTTTCCAGGCTTTAGCATGTCTAAATCTACTTTGCCATAGCTTACTCTTTTAAGTCCAACAACATCTGCATCAAAGTAACCAAAAAACCTTCTTAATTCTCTATTCTTTCCCTCATTTATAGTAACTTTGATAGTTGAGTAAGTGGGTGTACTTTTAATAATGCGATAATTCAAAAACGGTGCAAACTCCATAGACCTAACTCTGCTTTGTTCATGTCCGCCTTTGCTTGCATCTGCAAGGAATAACCCCTCTTTCATGGCTATTTCCATTTGGACTGTTATCTTTCCTTTTATCTTCACATAATATACTCTTTCCAAATCACCATGCATCAAAGCTGAAACTATATCTGCTGCATCACTTAGCAAAAGCAGTCCCTCACTCGTAAAATCAAGTCTTCCAACACTCATAAAGTGTGAAAATTTTGATGGTAAAGTATCAAATATTGTTTTTCTGCCCCTGTCATCTCTCTTGCTAACTAACTCACCTTTTTTCTTATGGTAAACGATAACAGAGTACTTTGTTTTCCTATAAAGACTTCTACCTTTAATTTTTATCTTATCATCATAAGTCACTTTTGTTGATAAATCTGTAACAATTTCTCCATCAATCGTCACTAATCCATCTTCTATAAGCTTATCCGCTTCTCTTCTAGAATGTCTTGTATTATGTGATATCATTTTGTTTAATCGTATAGGTTCCACTATTTTATACCTGCCTCTATCAAGTCATGGATATGAAGCACACCCACTACTTTTTGATTTTTATTTACGATAGCGATGAGCTGTATTTTATACATTTCCACAAAAGAAAGGGCATCGCTGGCTAGAGTATTTTCACCCTCTAAAACTTTAGGATTTTTTGTTGCAAAATCAATCGCTTTAGTATCCATGGAAAAGTCCTCTCTCATGATTGCTCTTCGCAAGTCCCCATCACTTAGTATCGCTAAAAGTTTCCCATTACTATCTTCAATAAGAACATTTCCAAGCATTCCTTCGCTCATAACAACTATAGCATCTTTTAAACTAGAATCTTTTTGCACAACTGGTAAATCATCTGTATGCATCAAATCCTTGACTTTTATAAATAGCCTCTTGCCTAGACTTCCGCCAGGATGAAATAACGCAAAATCCTCTTTTTGAAAATTCTTTTTCTTCATCAAACAAACAGAAATAGCATCTCCCATAGCAAGGGTCAAAGTTGTCGAAGTTGTAGGGGCTGCGTCAAGTGGACAAGCCTCTTTTGAAACATTTATGGATAAAAAAGCATCCCCATATCGACCTAGTGATGAATTTTTATCTCTAGCCATTGCAATTAATGGTATATCAAATCTTTTTATATGAGGAAGAATTTTGATAAGCTCTTCACTTTCACCACTATAGCTAATGGCTAATACTGCATCATCTTTCCCTATCATCCCTAAATCCCCATGAAGTGCTTCTGTGGGATGAATAAAAAAACTACTTGTTCCCGTACTTGCCATAGTTGCAGCAATTTTTGCTCCTATTAATCCACTTTTTCCAACACCTGTTATAATTAGTTTACCTTTTATATTGGCTATTAACCCTACGGCTCTATCTATCTCATCATCTATCATTTCAGCTGCATCAAGTAACTCTTTGGCTTCGAGTTTGAGTACATCTCTTGCTATCTCTTTAAAATCCATAATCTCTACCTTACATCATAAATATTGTCGGAACAATGGTTGGATATTTTTTCATTTTTCTATAAATATGCTTTCTTAGAACTTGCCTAAGTTCATTTTCAAGAGCTTTTTTATTTTGAAAAAGCTCTTTTTTGGCATTTATCGTAAACTGGTCTATAACGCCTTCCATCTCTTGTGAAAATTTTCTATCGTCCTTATCTGAAACCAAACCATAGCTTACTACTCTTGGTTTACTTGCTAGTTTTTGCTCATTTAAGTTGACTTGGGCTACAACCATAACAAGTCCAGCTTCTGCCATTTTTTGTCTATCTATCACAACATCATTTGCTATCTTTTCATTGGCCTGATTATCGACAAAAACTTTTCCTGTTTTGACAGATTTTACTTTTTTGATGTACTTAGGACATACTTCTATCTGATCACCATCACTCATAAGCAAAATATTTTTTGGTGGTACTCCGCATTTGATAGCGGTTTCTTTGTGTTTTGCCGTATGATTATGCTCTCCGTGCACTGGTAGGAAAAATTTTGGTTTCACAAGTCTTAGTATTAGTTTTTGTTCCTCTTGAGCAGCATGACCGCTCACATGTATTTCGCTAAAGTCTTGATAAGCCACACTTGCGCCACTCTTTATCAAAAAGTTTAGCACCTTAGACACGCTAGCCTCGTTTCCTGGAATTGCTTTTGCTGATATGATTATCTGGTCACTTGTTTTTATCTTGATATGTCTATGCTCATCCGTTGCCATCCTATACAGTGCTGCCATAGTTTCACCTTGACTTCCTGTAGTGACTATTAAAACTTCGTTATCATTATGCTTATTTACCTCAAATGGATCTATAAATATATTTTTATCAAGGTCTATATAACCCAAGTCTACTGCAGTAAAAAGATTTCTCTCCATGGATCTACCTATTACACAAACTTTTCTATTGTGTTTTAGCCCATAGCTAATCGCTTGATAAACTCTGTGGATATTTGAAGAAAAAGTTGACATTATTACTCTTCCTTTTGATTTTGAAAATATATAATCAAAAGTCTTTCCCACTGTGCTTTCACTTCTAGTTATACCCTCTTTATGTGAATTTGTACTATCGCTAAGCAGGCATAAAACCCCTTTTTCGCCATACTCTGCAAATCTATTTAAATCTGTCACATATCCATCTATTGGAGTATGGTCTATCTTAAAATCACCTGTATGGATTATAGTCCCAGCTTCAGTAGTTATCGCCAATGACGAAGCGTCTATGATAGAGTGTGTTATATGCATCCACTCTACTTTTATATCACCAATATCATATACTTTTCTCTTTTGAACTGGTCTAAAAAGTTTTCTATACTGCTTTAATCCATGCTCTTCAAATTTATTTGAAAGCATTCCAAGTGGAAGTGGACTTGCATATATAGGAAATTGCATCTCTTTAAAAAGATAAGCGACAGCGCCTATATGGTCTTCGTGAGCATGAGTTATCACGATAGCTTTTATCTTCTTTTTTATTTGCCTCAAGTAGGTAAAATCAGGGATTAAAATATCAACTCCGTGCATATCATCAGTAGGAAAGCTCATGCCAACATCCACGATAATTGCACTTGTATCCGTCTCTATAACAGTTATATTCCCACCAATTTCACCAAGTCCACCAAGAGGAGTAATTTTTACCTTTGCTTTTGTATTTTGATTTATAAGATTAAATTTTTCTAATCTTTCCTTATGTATTTTATGATTTGTTGCAATAGCAATTTGCATATCTTTTTGCCATTTTTCACTACCATCAAGCACACTTGGTTGATTTTTAGCACTTTTCCTTTTTCTATTTTGTTTATTGGGATTTTGTTTTTTTGTTTGCCCTTGCGGTTTTTTTGCACTATTTGGACTATCTTGCGTTTTTTGGTTTACTGGCTTTTTGCCAGCAACATTTTTCTTGTTTTCTTGCATATTTTTACCTTAATTTTGAAAAGAGATCTTTTCATATAAATTAAGATGATCTGTGACACTTAGTTCATGAGGTCTTGTATTTGTTGCTATATTTACATTATTTAACAACTTTTTAGCAAAATCTTTATTGTAAATTGAGGATATATTTTTCACCCAAGTTTTTCTAGGACTAGAAAAAGAAATTTTTAGATACTTTTTAAATCCAAT
>VAPL010192938.1_pt1 | contig 16629 bp, 16 predicted proteins | sample 3395061 | NCBI WGS metagenome assembly VAPL01 (sample SAMN08290444, study PRJNA428436) | hydrothermal vent metagenome | isolation source: Deep-sea hydrothermal vent chimney 2 | place: Pacific Ocean: Juan De Fuca Ridge | depth 2182 m m | reverse complement strand
TGATCCCGACCCGGGGGATCAGCCGGGTCCGGGGAAGCGGTACGTCTACACGGCAACCGATCCGGGCATCGGAGCCTGCTACTCCTGGTCCAACGTTCCCGGCGGACTCGATGCATGGGACCCGGCCAACGACGGGGCAGTGATCGCCATCACCACCAGCCTGCCGCTGTGTCCTCCCCAACCCACACCCGATCCCGAGACCCGGGCATGGTCGATCTTCCGGTCATGGGACCTCGACCCACCGGCACCGTCCATCACCCCGGCAGCGAACGGCATCACCGGCGTTGCGACACAGCTGAGCGCAACACCCCCTCCCCAGATCATCCACTCCGAGGTGATGCCCGACGGGAGGCCCCTCGAGGTTCGCGCACGAGTGTCGCTCCTCACCGTCATATGGGGGGACGGCTCCACGACACGCCACAACCCATCGACGGCGACCGGGTACCCCGACGGAGCGGTGGCCCACACCTACACCCTCAAGACATGTACAGCCCGGTACCGCGACAACCACCCCTCCGGTGGCCTCTGTCACCCCACCGCGGCGTTCTACGCCATTGCAGCCGGCTACGAGTGGACGGGCGAGTACTCGGTCGGATCGACCTGGATGACGCTCGGCTCGCTGACGGTCACGGCTCCTCCCGTCGCCTATGACGTCGATGAGGCGATCGGTATCGTCACGCCCTGACCTGCTGTCACGATCGTCGAACATCACGTTCGGGAACAACGCACACAGTCGAGTAGCGTGACGCCATGACTTTCTACCTCGGAGCACCCGCCGACGCCTCCGGCAAACGCGTCGACGATGAGACCACGACGTTCGATCCCTCCGACCTCACCACCCACGGCGTGATCGTCGGCATGACCGGATCAGGCAAGACCGGTCTCGGCATCATCTACCTCGAGGAGGCCCTACGGGCCAACATCCCAACGCTCATCATCGATCCCAAGGGGGACATGACCAACCTCCTCCTCACGTTCCCAAATCTTGCCCCTGCCGACTTTCGACCTTGGATCGACGAGGGGTCCGCCGCAAAAGCAGGGCGCACACCCGACGAGGAGGCGGCAGCAAAAGCCGAGCTCTGGGGGTCGGGGCTCGCGTCGTGGGACATCTCGGGGGAGGACATCGCAGCTCTCCGATCGTCGGTGGACATGACGATCTACACGCCTGGGTCCGAATCAGGCGTTCCCCTCAACGTCATCGGGCGGATGCTGCCACCGGACCTGTCGTGGGACACCGACGCTGAAACGATCCGCGACGAGATCCAAGGGATCGTCTCAGGGCTGCTCTCCCTCATCGACGTCGACACGGACCCCATCGCGTCCAGAGAGCACATCCTCGTCTCGAACCTCATCGAGAACGCGTGGCGCAACGGCGATGCGACCGACCTCCCCACACTGATCAACCAGGTTGCCACACCACCGATACGAAAACTGGGAGTGTTCGACGTCGACACCTTCTTCCCGGAGAAGGACCGCATGGCGTTCGCCATGAGACTCAACGGCCTGCTTGCGTCCCCATCGTTCGCTTCGTGGATGGCGGGCGTAGACCTCGACATCGAGAAACTCCTGTGGTCCAACGGCAAGCCACAGGCCTCGATCATCTACCTCGCGCACCTCAGCGACACCGAGCGCCAGTTCATCGTGACGATCGTCCTCTCGAGGGTCATCACCTGGATGCGTTCACAACCGGGAAGCAGCGACCTGCGGGCGTTGATCTACATGGACGAGGTGTTCGGGTTCGTGCCACCAACGGCGGAGCCACCCGCCAAACGGCCGATCCTCACGATCCTCAAACAAGGCAGAGCGTTCGGCGTCGGGATGCTGCTCTCGACCCAGAACCCCGTCGACCTCGACTACAAGGCAATGTCGAACGCGGGAACCTGGTGTATCGGCCGGCTGCAGACGGAACGAGACAAGGCGCGCATCATCGAGGCGCTCACCACGGCAACCGGCGAAGTCGATATCCCAGATCTCGATGCAACGATCTCGAACCTCTCGAAACGGGTCTTTCTGCTTCACAGCACCAAGCGTTCGACCCCGACGGTCTTCACGACACGATGGGCGATGTCCTACCTCCGGGGACCGATGACCCGCGAGGAGATCACCCGGATCACGGAACGGTCACCTTCAGAAGCGACGTCGACGGACCCCGTCACGCCCTCCCCACCACCCGACGTAGACGATGCAACACAATCGGCCCCAGCCGTAGCCGACGGCATCGATGTCGCCACCCTGCACCCGGCGGCTCCATGGGCGACCACGATCGGTTACGCCGAGAACGGGACCACATACAGGGCAGCGTTGGCGGTCACCGTCTCAACTCGGTACGACGAGGCACGTCTCGGAGTCGACCAAACAGAAACATGGGAAGCCATCCTCTCCCCACTCACCGACCCTCCCGACGCAGGCAACCTGATCGAGGTCGATCACGACCCACGGGACTTCATGAGCCTCCAGAGCGATGTGTCGTTCACCGAACCGGACGCTCCGATAGCCCAGAAACGGTACTTCGACAACGTCTCGCGGATGATCATCCGCGACCTCGACGCCCGCAAGACGATCACCGTCCACCGCAACCAGTCTCTCAAGCTCACCTCGCGACCCGGGGAGTCGTTGACGGATTTCGAGGCTCGTTGCCTGGTGGTCGCAACGGATCGGGCCGATGCGGACATCGCCAAGCTCACACAGCGATACATGAAGCGGATTCGCACCGCGAGACGGGACTACGAGAACGCCGTGCGAACGGCAGACTCGGCAGCACAGGCCATGGACGCACTCCAGGGCGAGGCCGCCGTGGGCATGGTATTCGATCTCCTTTCGGGTCGACGTCCACGAGCGTCGTCTTCCAAACGTCGTTCCGCCGAAACGCGCCTCGCACGAGCGGAGGACAAGATCGAGGACAAGAAGGCAAGGTTCGAAGACCTCAACGACGAACTCGCCTCCGAGGTCGCTGCCACACAGGACGAGTGGACGGAGAAGGCGACCGATATCGAGGAGATCGATGTCGGGCTCGAGAAAGACGACATCGAGGTGGACCGAGTGACGCTGGTGTGGGTGAGGAGCGATCCGTCGACGGACGGCACCTAGCGCGCCTCAACCATTCACCGGAGGCGACGACCCTTCCCTCCGCAAACCACCAGGCCGGCGACCGATCACACCCAACCTCACGTCTTGGGGATCAACGCCCACAAAACGTCGCGTGAATCCACGATGCCGAGCAACTCTCCATCTTCGACGACGGGAAGATGCCTGTACCCGGTCTCGAGCATCCACGCCGCTGCGTCGACAACGGGAACATCCGGATCGATGAGGTCGGGACCCGGCGTCATGCACTCGGACACGGGGGTCTCGGAACCCTTGCCATCAGAGACAGCCTGCGTCAGATCCCTGTCCGTGCAGATTCCGATGATCCCCGATCGGTCGACGACGGCCACAGCGCCGACGTGACACTCGATCATGAGCGCCGCCACTTCCTCGATCGGCGCATCGGGTCCAACGATCTCGCTCTGTCGTCCCACCAACGCACGTACACGCATGATGACCTCCAGCTCTAACGGTAGACGGTGCAACCGAGAGATGAAAGACCACAGAGAGGGACAGGACGCGCGGTTCAGAATCCGTTGTTCTCCGTTTACCGTTCTCAGCCAAGACCCGAGCGTCCAGGAGATGACTCGGATTTCCGACTGTGAACTGTGAACTGTCAGCTGTGAACTTCCGTTCGTGAACTGTCAGCTGTGAACTTCCGTTCGTGAACTGTCAGCTGTGAACTTCCTGATCCGCTTAGATCAGGTCCTGTTCACGGATACCGAAGCTCGGGTGACGGAGTCGGCACAGCGCCAACTTCTCGAGTTGACGGATACGCTCACGCGTGAGGTTGAACTCCTCACCGATCTCTTCGAGCGTCCTGGGGATCCCGTCGTAGAAGCCGTACCGCAGGGCAAGGATCCGTCCCTCTCGCATGGGAAGCCTGTCGATGGATTTCCTCAGCGAGTTCGCGATATCGAGCTCTTCGGTGACCCGAACGGGGTCAACAGCATCGTCATCCTCGATGAAATCGCCCAGCTGGGCACCATCTTCACCGATCGGCTGCTCGAGCGAGACGGTGTCTGCAACAGCGAGCGCGAGCTCGACCTTCGACACCTCGACACCGGCTTCCTCCGCGATCTCGTCGGGCTTGGGATCCCGTCCGAGCTCCGCCTTCAAGGATGCCTGAGCTGCACGGACCGCTGCAAGGGTGTCATGGAGATGCACAGGGATGCGAACCGTTCGGGACTTGTCGGCGATCGCACGAGTGATTGCCTGACGGATCCACCACGTCGCGTATGTGGAGAACTTGAAACCCTTGCGCCAGTCGAACTTCTCAACGGCGCGGATCAACCCGAGGTTGCCTTCCTGGATCAGGTCCAGGAAATCGATTCCCGACGTGTTGGCGTATCGACGAGCGTTCGCAACGACGAGACGCAGGTTGGCAGTGAGGAACGCGTCCTTCGCCTCGCCACCCCGTCGTACCTGACGCTTGAGCATGAGCTCTTCGGCCTTCGTGGAGTAGCCATCTGCATCGAGCCGCTCCTGGGCCGTCTGACCCGCCTCGATCTTCTGGGCGTAGTCGACCTCGTTCTCGGCTGTGAGGAGTTCGTACTCACCTATCGATGTGAGGTACTGACTGACAAGATCGGTCGTGAGCCTTCCGCGGTCATCGGTCAACTTGGAACGTTCCCGATCCTTTATAGATCGGCTGAGCGTGTCCCTATCCATCCGCTCCTTGGCCTCTTCGCGTTCACGAACAGCCTTGTTGACGATTGCCTTACGAGGCTTCGACCCTGTCGTCATCAACTTCCTCCACGAGGTAGACGGTCGCTTCGCACAGAGAACACGTGGCCCAATCGACGGTGTGTTTCGGATTCACCAATCCGAGGCGTGCACCTCAATATCACACAGGCCACAGGATTTGTGAACCCACTTTCTCGCTCGGAAGGTACGGACGTTGTGAACCTACCCGCACGTCACCCGGAGACGTCACACACCCGTCGGAGCCTCGGGGGGACCGCCAGACCGTTCTCGAGGCGCTCGACGACCCGCCCACAGAGGTCATCGAGCATCAGCTCGTCAAGGTCCGACACGCCCGGAGCAACTCGACCGAAATGGTCGCCACCACCGCCGGAGAGTCCATGCTCGAAGCCAAAGAAGTCGTCTCCAGGTGGGAGACCAAAGACATCACCTCCTGGCGGGAAACCGCCGAACATATCGAGAAGATCGACGAACTCCGTAATCGCATCAGGGGCATCGTCACGGCACGCATCGAACGCGGCACCTACCGACGCGATGTCTGGCACTCCCTCGAGCACCGTGGCATCGAACGTGATCCGAAACCCCCCGTCTCTGAGAGACTCGACCAGTGGTACCGGAGCACCCTCGGAACGCAAACACCGCGACCACGTCTCGAGTTCCCGTGCCACCGTGTCCTCCTCGGCGGAGTTCGACGCGTACGCAACCACACCCATGACGACGATGAGGATCACCGCGACACCGGCCATGATCGCGGGAACCACCCAGTCCGTGTCTCGAGCTCGTGGTGTTTCCACCTCTCCGACTCCTCCGTTGCTGATCTGATTTTCGCACGACGTGACCTCTACAGACACAAGTAACCTTCCGTGATGCCCGAAGGAACCACGATCCTCGTCGTCGCCCTCGCCTCGCTCGTGCTCGTAGTCATCCCGGGACCTGCCGTGATCTACATCCTCACCCGCAGCGTGAGCCAGGGCCGCGACGCCGGGCTCGTGTCGGCGATCGGTGTGAACCTCGGTTCGACGGTCCACGTCCTTGCAGCCGTCGCCGGACTGACCGTGCTCCTCGCCAGCTCCACGGCTGCCTACACGGCCGTGAAGTGGGCCGGAGTCGTCTATCTCGCATGGATCGGTATTCGCACGCTGATGTCAGGCGACGAAGTCTTCTCCGAGCCTGCCGTTGAGCCTGCAAGCCTGAAACGGATCTTCATTCAGGGTGTTCTGGTGAACATGTTGAACCCGAAGGTCGCCATCTTCTTTCTGGCCTTCCTCCCCCAGTTCGTCGACCCGAACGCACCGAATGCAGCGACCCAGACGCTCGTCCTCGGTCTGACCCTCGTGACGATCGGGCTCATCTCCGATTCTGTGTACGCCTTCATCGGTGGATCGATCGGGGATCTGTTCCGCAAACGCCCCGGCGCGGCTCGGGTTTCCCGCATCACGGCAGGCTCGGTGTATCTAGCCCTCGCAGGGATCGCCGCGGTCGCAGGAACCAGGAATTGACGGTGTTCCCACCTCCAGACGATGCTCGGTACGTGCGCCTTGGCTCGGACCCGCGACTGGGATTCTGCGTCTCTCGGCCAGAACAAGTGACAGCACACCGAGAAGTTGATATGATTGCATAGCTGCCCGCTAAGGAATAGTCTGGAGGGCCAATCAAATGCGGCTCGAACTGACAAAGAAGACGGACCTGGCGTTCCAGGCACTCGCCTCGATCGCCACCCACGGTGACCAGCGAATGAACGGCTCGGAACTCGCCGCGAGCCTCGACATAACCACGCACTACCTACCACACGTCATGGCTCCACTCACCCGCGCCGGTTGGGTGGCGTCGACCTCTGGTCCTCACGGGGGATACTCGATCGCGATCGACCTACACGACATCACGCTGCTCGACCTCGTCGAAGCGGTGGAAGGATCGATCGACAACAACCGCTGTCTCCACCTCGGCCCGCAACACTCTGCAAACCAGGCCACTTGTGCGCTCCACCATCCATGGACGAAAGCGCGTCAAGCCCTGATCGACGCCCTCGCCGAGACGGACATCGGTGAGATCATCGAATCAGTTCCGGATCTAACCATCATCGAACGTGAACAGACACTGTCCGCGTAGGTCGTTTCGGCCAGAGCCAACAACAGAAACGAGTAGGGGTGAGGAGAACCGGTAGGAGGGTCGCCATGGTCGGGGCGGTGCTCGCCCTCGCCCTCGCCGCATGCGTATGCGAGGACACCAGCGGCTCATGGAACGCATCTCAAGTACCGGTCGGTCCGGGAGATCCCATCGCCGGCGCCAGGACATACACCCTCGTGTGTTCGTCCTGCCACGGTGCCGATCTCCAAGGGGTTGACGACCTCGGTACGCAACTCGCCCCTTCAGACTTCATCGCCGAACAGACCGAAACCTCACTCGCTGAGTACATCAGGGTCGGAAGAGAGGAAGATGACCCTGAGAACATCACCGGTGTCCTCATGCCTCCAAGCGGTGGAGCTCCCTGGTTGAGTAACCAGGATATCGTCAACACCGCCGCGTATCTCTTGGGCCACCAGTAGCGAAACCTCACCCCGTACGACGGGGAGATCTGGCCGCTCACAGCCGAATCGGCGCAGATGGCCGAGAAATGTCCGTCACAGCACGGTATATTGCCAACTCAATCTCTAAGGAACGAATCGTGCGGCTCGAAATGACCAAGAAGTCCGACCTGGCGCTCAAATCTCTGCGGTGCATCGGAGATGCCGAAGGTGAGCTCGTTGCCGGCAAGTGGCTCGCCGACAAACTCGATATCACGACCCACTACCTTCCCCAGGTGATCTCTCCTCTGGTCAAGGCGGGTTGGGTCACATCGACTCCGGGACCCCGAGGCGGCTACCGGCTCCTTGTCGATCTCGAGAACATCAGCGTCCTCGAGGTCATCGAGTCGATCGAGGGCCGCATCGAGGACCAGGGATGCGTCCAGCGTGGGATCCCCTGTCCCGAGTTCGACCTGTGCGCCCTCCATACTCCATGGCAATCGGCACGCGACGCCATGCTCAAGGAGCTCTCGGCCGCCACGATCGCTGAGAACGTTCGACCCTGCAAGGACATGTAGAAGCGTTCACCGTTCACCGTTCACCGGTTGCCAGAGCAACGGTGAACTGCCGGCTGGCAGCTGGCTCTCGGCAATGACACGCTCTATAGGGGTCTCGTCGTATCCTCCGCGGCAATGGATACGACATCATCACAGCTCCCCATCTGCATCCACTGTGGAACGCCACGACCCGCAGACGAAACTCTCTGCCCGACCTGTGGCAAGCCATGGATCGACACCAAGATCGAGACACCCGAGGATGCAGGAGAACAGGTACCGGTTGTACCCGTCGATCCGGGCGACACGGCGGAGCTCCCCCCTGCCCCGGTCCCCGTCCCCCCGCCATCGCCTCTCGATGACACAGGCGAGTTCTTCTTCGAGGACTGGACCGATCCACCTGAGGAGAAACGCAGAAGCGCAGCCGTCTGGCTGATCCCTGCACTTCTCCTGGCTGTAGCCGCAGCGGCAGTCTGGGTGGTCGTGTTCCTCGACAGCGGGGCAACGTCATCGACGACGACCGTCGCTGCGCTCCCAGAAACGACGACAAGCACACCCGCGTCGACGACGACCACGCAGGCAGGCAAGACAACAACGACACCCCCAACCACCACGACCACGACCGTCTCCTTCGCTCAGCCGTCGGACTGGGAGCCGCAGGGGCCTGCAATCGCAACGACCGACCTCACGCTCAAGGCGGCAGGGATCGGACCCATCGCCATCGGCTCCCCGGCACGCGATGTAGCAGGGACCCTCACCGCGAGCCTCGGTGAAGCCGACAAGGCTGGCCTCACCGAACTCTGCCCCAACCAGGAGAGCTACTGGTTGCAGTGGGGTGCGCTCACGGCCTACTTCGACGGCGACACCGACGATTCGGTGTTCCTCGAGTACCGCTACGAGGACGCGGATGCCGTGGAGCCGCACGCGATCCTTGCGACTCTCTCCGGCGTAGCCCTGGGCGATACCGTCGCCGACCTCCAGTCGACCTACAACTCCTATACCGTCTCGTTCGAGGTGATCGACTCGCGGGACTACTTCCGCCTCAGCGACGCTGGCGAGCTGCTCCTTTGGGGACCGATCACCGGCACCGAGCCGAGCGGCACGATCGAAGGAATCTACTCTCCGAGTTCATGCGAATGACCGAGCCGGGGTTCCACAGACAGGCGGGGTATCGTCGTACCATGGCGGTTTCGCCAAACCGCCGTAACCGATGGGGGATCCATGTCGGAAGAACCAGCTGACCTCCCCGACAGAAGCATCATCCGACGCATCTTCAGCGTCGATCACGTCGTCCCCATACTGGCGGGGCTAGTCGTCTTCGCCGCGCTCACACGGTTGTGGAACACGAATCTCGGAATCGTGGTCGCTGCCGTCGCAGCCGGCGTGGTGACCGGGACGACGTGGGTGATCACTGCCAAGTCACAGAAGGGACCAGATTTGCGATCGGTCCTCTCGGACTACCCGATGCTTGGAGCGATCCCTTCCGACGAATCGGGCCCAGCCCCTGCGCTCACCGAGTCAGATACAGCGCACAGCTACACCGGACTCCTCGGCGAGATCGAGGCCAGAACCACCGGCAGAGTCGTGCTCGTCAGCTCGCCAGCACCGGGCCAGGGCTCATCGACCGTCTCACTCAACGTCGCCATAGCGGCGGCTCGTGCCGGACGTCGGGTCATGCTCATCGATGCCGATCCGTCACCGCACGGCATCAGCCGGTTCCTTTCGAGCGGCAACACGCCTGGCCTGTCCGACGTTGCAGCCGGAACGGCAACGCTTGCAGAGGCGACTCGCATGTGGACCGTTGACGACGGTGCCGCGTTCCCGATGCTTCCGTCGGGAACCGATCTCTCCGACGTCGATGCCCTCGCAGGGCTTCTCGTAGCCGACGCCCTCGACACCGTTTCCGAACGCGCAGACCTCATCGTCATCGATGTGCCGCCCATCCTGTGGTCGGAGGCAACACCGGAACTCGGTCGTCATGCAGATGGCACGATCCTGGTCCTCTCGGACACTGCGGATGCCGGTGTCGTATCTGACGCGATCGCTCAGCTCGACACTGCCGGAGCCCCGGTCCTCGGCTACGTTCGTAACAGATCGACGGGAACCAAGAAGCTGGCACCACCATGGTTCCGCAAGGCGTCGCTACGCGCCGTCGGGATGACGGCCGCTCTCGTGCTGGCGTTCGGTCTACTCACCACCTTCACCTTGTGGAACACGTGGCGCTCCGTCGAGACGCAGGCGTTCTCGAGGGAAGAGGTACAGGCTCTCGCACCCGACCCGGCCACAGCAGTCGACGACACATCCGGAGAAGGTGAGGTCTCCGAGGCTGACAGTCGCGACGCTGAGAACAACACCCCCGGCACGACGGCACCGGAACAGGCGTATCAGACGGTCCTTCTCCTCGGTAGCGACAAGGCCGCCGGCGCTGCAGACGTGATCCTCTACCTCGTGATGCCCACCAACGGTGCAGACCCATTCATGGTCTCTCTGCCCAGAGACCTCTATGTCAAGAACCCCTGCACCGGGCGTCAGGGCCGAATCAACACGCTGATGCGCGGCTGTGAATCCCAGGGAATCAACGGCCCTTCCCTGGTTGCCTACCAGGTTGGCCTGTTCACCGGAATCGAGGTCGACCACTTCGCCACCTTCAACTTCGAGAGCTTCGAGCAGATCATCGATGCCGTCGGAGGTGTTGAGATCTGCGTCGAGTACCCGGTGTTCGACGCGAAGTCGCAGTTGAACCTTCCCGCGGGATGCACCAACGCCACGGGGGAACAAGCGCTCGCCTGGGTCAGATCACGACATACCCAACAGAAGGTGAACGGAAGCTGGAAATCGATGCCCGGTGCCGGCGATCTCCTGCGCAACCAGCATCAGCAGGACGTGATCATCGAACTGTTCAAGAAACTGAAGGCCTTCGACTCTCCGGCACAGCTCACTGCGTCGGTGGCGAGCCTGGCCGACACGTTCGTTCTCTCAGACACCCTGGGACTCGCCGGGGCAGTGAACCTTGCGTGGAGCATCCGCGGTATCGACGTCGATACCATCAACAGGATCAAGATTCCGGTTCGCCTCACCCGGTCATCGACCAACCAATCGATCCTCGTTGCCACAGCGCCGTTCGATGAAGTGCTCGTCGAGCAGTACGGTGGGAGCCTCCCCGGTGAGGACCGCGAACCCAAAGAGACGTCAGCGCAGAGCCGATAGGCCGTACAATGCAGCAACGACCGAGCAGGAACACAGCGTGAGCGATCCCCAAGACCCATACGCGAACCCGCCAGGATGGACCGACCCGTACGAAGATCTTGCCGATCTCTCAGGCGACGATCCACTTCCCCCGATGGAACCACCGACGACACCGCCTGCCCAGCCGCCGGGCTCCCCCCTCCTGACGGGACTCATCATCGGTCTCTTGCTCGTCGCCCTCTCCGTAGCTGTGTTCCAGCTGCTGCGTCCGGACGACGCCGGCACTGCCGCCGACACGACGACCACCACGACGATCGGTGACGACACGACGACGACCACTGCCGGAGACGGCGGTACGACGACGACGGTCCCCGGCACGACGACGACGGTCCCCGGCGCAGACGCCTACGATCCCGTGCCCCCGCCGATCCCCGTCGACCGGTTGAAGCTGATCGCGGACGGCCTTCGTGTCAACGACAACGACATCCCAGACATCGTCTTTGGAACCAAAGCAAGCACGGCTATCGGGCGCTTTGTGGCAAGCTTCGGGGACCCCTCGAGCGACACGGGGTGGCAGGTCTCGACTGGACAGTACGGAACATGTGAAGGAGAACTCGAGCGGGTCCTGTTCTTCGGTCCGTTCGCTGCAGTCGTCACGAAGCCCAACAGCCAGGAGATCTTCAACGGCTACCGGCAGGACCTCACGTTCGGCGACCTCACGCACGATGCCGCCAACCTCGAGACCCTCAGCGGGCTGAGGATCGGCGCAACGGTCCTGGAGCTCAAGGACATCTACAGCGGGGAAACCGTCGAGTTCGCGACGGATCCGAAGCTCGGCGACATCTACCAGGTCATCGGTGGCTCATCGGGCAAGCTGCTCCTGTGGGGCCCCGTCAAGGGAACCGCAGACGATGACACGGTCATCGGAATCTACGCACCGGACTCGTGTGACCGATAGCCCGGTACTCACGACAACGACACCGGTACAATCGTCGCCATGAAACCCAGCTACGGAACTTCGCTGATCGTCGGGGCAGTCGCAGGCCTCTTCCTCGCCGTTGCGATGTTCCTGTTCCTCGCGTCTCTCGGAGCCGTCTCCTCCTTGCAGCCGGCGATCGAGACGAACTCTGTCGAACCCGTCTTTTCGATGCCAGCATCGACGCTGTGGTGGATGACGATCCTCGTCGGCGGGTTCTCGGGAGCGTTGCTCGGTGTCATCACAAAGGCCGTTGCAGCGATCATCGATCCGGACGCCTCACCGGCACCGGTGTGGTTCATCGCGCCGCTTGGTGCGATGGTTGGTGCAGTGATCGGTGTCGTCGTGTTTCCCCTCGGTGTCACCGTGATCGGAACGCTGACGGAAGGGATCGCAACGGTGACCGTGACACAGATGGTGGTTCTTCTTGCCACAGCCGGCTTCCTCGGTGGGGCCATCGTCGTGTGGCAGTCCTATCTCCTCGCTCGTCCCCCGGTGCACGAAGGCGACCCCGAGCTCCTCGCTACCTGACCGTCGCTGCCCTTCTCGGACTCCCTCACCTTCTCGATTCTGCAGGTACGTTGCCTCGGGCGGCCACCTCGCGACGATGTGGTGGCAACGGTGGAACCCGACGTCCATCTACTGTTCCCTCATGTCCATCGCTCTGTGGGTCCTTGCCCTCGCCGTCACAGCAGGAGCCGCAACGATCCAGGGGACCGTCGGCCTCGGATTCGCCATGGTTTCGGTGCCGATCCTCTCACTCATCGACGCGAGGCTTGCGCCGGTGCCACAGCTGATCGTCGTGCTCCCCCTCACGCTGTCCATGGCGTGGCGTGAACGACACAGCATCGATCTGCAGGGCTTCTGGTGGCTCATTCTCGGACGTATCCCCGGCGCCATCGCAGGGATCGCCCTTCTCGCCGTTGCAACACAACAGGCGCTCGACATCTTCATCGGGCTCGTCGTCCTCGTTGCCGTTGCCATCATCGCAACAGGCGTCCACGTGCGACGCACCTCGGTCACACAGTTCGCGACCGGAGTCGCATCCGGAACCACCGGTATCGTCGCCTCGATCGGCGGTCCTGCAATCGCTCTTCTCTACTCGAGTGCAGAGGCACGTACGATTCGCCCAACCCTCGCTGCGATCTTCACGATCGGCATCTCGATGTCGATCTTCTTCAGATCGCTCTCCGGCAACATCTCGAGATCGGACTTCGTCGTGTCCGCCGTGCTGTTCCCCGCCGTCGTCGCCGGGTACTTCCTGTCATCGGTGATCAAGGACAAGATCCCAACGGAGCGTGTGCGTATCGCAATACTCGTCATCTCCGCCGCTGCTGCCGCCGGCCTCCTTGCACGAGCACTCATCCGATGAGCGCTGCCGTCACAACACGGCCAAGAACACTTGCCGGTTCGACGACGCTTCTACCCGGCCGTACCAACATCGAAGGAATCGAGTACCTCACGTAACGCGTCGATGAGTTCGCCGAGTGCCCACAGGAGAACCACGACCAGGATGATCAGTACGACCGCGGTCATCAGTCCCCGAACCCATCCAATCCACGACGACTTACTCCCGAAGAACGCCTGGGACACGTCGCTGAACAGCCCACCTCGGCTCGCCGACGTCCCACCGGGATGCACCTCCGCCGGATGAGGCTTGGCAACGACGGAACCGTTCGACACGGTCTCCCCCTCGATCGTCGATCGGGTGATCGGCTCTTCCGGAGACGACGAGGGAACAGAGGCTGTGGCTGTGCTCCCCGAGCGCAACCGCTGCAGCTCCTCCTCGTCGAGTTCGAGTGCCGCTGCGAGGTCGGGCAGGATGGCGATGGCCGGGGGAACCTCGTCGCGCTCCCACCGTCGGACCGACGACGATGATCTGCCAACTTTCGAAGCGAGCTGCCCGAGGGAGAGACCGCGTTCGAGACGGGATTCCCTGATGAGTCTCCCCAGGGTGAGCGAGTCGTTCATGTAGGCCAGGATATCGCAATTCTCTCCATCCACCGTGACCTGCGGCGCCTAATGTGAGGCCATCGACGAAAGGACTTCCGTGACCGCAAGGATCGAGACCCTCGTAGATCTCTACTCGAACAGTGTCGCAGCGTACCCAGACAACCCGATCATCGGTCAACGCGAGGAGAGCGGCGACTGGGCCTGGTTGACGTACGGCGAGTTCGGCGAAGCGATCGCAAGGGTGCGCGGTGGGCTCGCATCTCTTGGAGTCACCAGCGGTGATCGCGTCGCGATCATCTCGGACAACCGGGTCGAGTGGGCTGTCGGCGCCTACGCAACGTACTCCCTCGGTGCCGCCTGGGTACCGATGTACGAGGCACAGACACAGAAGGATTGGAAGTTCATCCTCAAGGACTGCGGAGCCAAGGTGCTCTTCAGCGCGACCGACGGGATACGCGCCCAGATCGATGAGATAGCGTCCGAACTCCCTGAGCTGTCGTCGATCGTCGTCATCGATGATCCTGCGGGTGGAGATGCGATCGACTACACCGAGTTGATGGCGCGCGGATCAGAGAACCCTGTTCCGGCAGCCGTCGTTTCGGGCTCGGATCTCGCAGGGCTCATCTACACGTCGGGCACCACAGGTGACCCGAAGGGCGTGATGCTGTCGCACAGCAACTTCGCATCCAACATCAACGCCATCGCCGAGATCTTCCCCCTGGAGCAGGAAGATCGCTCGGCGTCGTTCCTTCCCTGGGCTCACTCGTTCGGCCAGACCCTCGAGCTCCACGCGATGATCTACTTCGGATCCTCGCTCGGCCTGACGAGCGCAAAGACCCTGACCAGGGACATGCCCGAGATCAAGCCCACGATCCTCGTGTCCGTACCGACCGTGTTCAACAAGGTGTACGACGGCATCCAGAAGATGATGGAGGCCGAGGGCGGGATCAAGAAGACCATGTTCGACGCCGCCATCGCCAACGCGATCAAGCGGGAACAGTTGCTCAAGCAGGGCAAACGAAGCCGTTGGATCGACATGCAGCACGGGTTCTTCGACAAGGTCGTGCTCAGCAAGGTTCGAGACGCCTTCGGCGGTCGCCTCAAGTACGCGTTCTCGGGCGGTGCTGCGATCTCGACGGAGGTCGCCGAGTTCATCTCGGGCGTCGGTATCACCGTCTATGAGGGCTACGGTCTCACGGAGACGAGTCCGATCGTCACGGCCAACACCAAGAACGCGCGACGCATCGGTTCGGTCGGCAAGCCGATTCCAGGAGTGACCGTGGAGATCGACACCGACCTGACGGGCGATCCCGAGATCGGTGAGATCGTCGTGCACGGCCCGAACGTCATGATGGGTTACTACAACCTTCCGGAAGCGAACGAGGAAGTGTTCACGCCGAACCGTGGTTTCCGCACGGGAGACCTCGGCCACGTCGATGAGGACGGGTTCCTCTTCATCCGTGGACGGATCAAGGAGCAGTACAAGCTCGAGAACGGCAAGTACGTCGTTCCCTCCCCGATCGAAGAGCAGCTCACGCTCTCGGGCTACATCGCCCAGGCGATGGTGTACGGCGAACAGCGTCCGTACAACGTCGCGGTGATCGTCCCGGACTTCGAGTACCTGAACAAGTGGGCAGAGGAGAAGGGTCTCGACACATCCGACATCGATGCTCTGCTCGCACAGCCCGAGGTGAGGGAGCTCTTCACGACCGAGATCAACAGGGCCCAATCGTCGATCAAGCACTACGAGCGGGTGCGGGCATTCATCCTCGAGGACGAGGAGTTCACGCCGGAGAACACCATGTTGACGCCGTCCCTCAAGATCAAGCGCCGGGCGGTGATGGCCAAGCTCGGTGACCGGATCAACGACCTCTACGACGGCGACGACCCCCTCATCGGCCGCAACGAATAGGCGTCTGGCGCTGATATGGCTCGTATTCGAGCCATATCAGCGCCAGAGTCCAAGTGGCGGAGGCGGACGGGAATCGAACCCGCCAGGGAACTCTCGCCCCCTCATCGGATTTGAAGTCCGTGACGTCCACCAGGCACGCAGTCGCCTCCACAGACGAGGGTACCCGGACACACCCGGTTAGGTACCGGTGTCGGGTGGCGCAAGGACGGACGCATCGAGACGGGTCGAACGTACCGACCCCCCGCTATCCTCGCTGCCCGTAGCCCCAACTGAGGACGGACATGGCTGACGCATCGTTGATGGTTTGGATCGATCAGGATCTGTGCACCGGTGACGGGATCTGCGAGGAGATCGCACCCGACGTATTTCAGGCACGCGACGACGGGCTTTGGGTCGTCAAGGAGAGTGCCGAGCACTGGGGCACCGAGATCGTCTTCGACGGCAACCAGGCGGCCGACGGCTCTCGCGGCGTTGCGCGCGTCCATGAATCTCAACTCGAGGCCGTCGTCGAGTCCGCAGAGGAGTGCCCGGGTGAGTGCATCATGATCGAGCCCTTCGACGAGGAGATCTTCGCCAAGCGCGGTGGGTGATATCGCATTGCCAGGATCGAGGGCCTGTCACACCATGCCGTCATGGGTGTCTCGCTCCTGATCGCCGCCTCAGATGTCATCACGACGTGACGACAACCAGCCACGCAAGGCACCACACCCACGATCCAGCTTCTGGTGGAACCTCTAGCCGGCGGCCGATGGCCGA
>VAPL010866354.1_pt1 | contig 16630 bp, 15 predicted proteins | sample 3395061 | NCBI WGS metagenome assembly VAPL01 (sample SAMN08290444, study PRJNA428436) | hydrothermal vent metagenome | isolation source: Deep-sea hydrothermal vent chimney 2 | place: Pacific Ocean: Juan De Fuca Ridge | depth 2182 m m | reverse complement strand
ATAAGAGGGACAGATTATTGCTGCTGCAATATCTGCATTCCCGCCATCCGCAACAGATGGCGGGGTCGTGAATCTATTACTTTTTCTTCTCCCGCTACATTCCTACTGCTACATGGGAGAGGGTTGATTAGGCTTGATTAGACGTACTGGTTTGTGTGGGTAGTAACAATTTTGAGAGTGCGATACTTGCTAGCTTGTAAATCAATGCACCACTTACAGCGAAAAGAACAAAAACAATTTTAAACAGTTGGCTTAATAACATTATTTCGTCTCCATCTATTAGCATTGGTTGTAAACGAAAGTTCGAGAACAGCAGTGCCAGTCAAGTCAGATATTTAAAGTTAAAAAGATTCGTTCTGTTCGGGTACAAACAATAAAAATAACCTTTTACCCTTGTATTAACCGTAGAAGGCTAATCTTAATTTAATATTAATTTAAGATTAATTTTTCGATAAAAATGAAGAGCTTAGAAGAGAAGAATGTTGGAAATTAGTGAATAAATATATTTTTGCTACAGTTGTGAAAAACTAAATAGCCTTAAAAACAACAATTGAGTCAATTATGCAACAAGATGTTGTTGGGCCGATATTTTTCAATAAATAGACGGCAATAGACGGCTTTAAAATGTTACTTTAAGACGGTTATTTTTACATTTGGCGATTTTGCGCCAAACCAACCAACACCTTCTTCAAACATTTGCCATTGAAAATCATAGATACCCGGTTTGGTCGGCACAACAGCATTAAATGTGAACGTTTTAAATTCCCCTGGGTTCACTTTTTCTTTGGCGTTCAGTGCGACTTGGTCGATTAACCAGGTAAGATTTTTTGCTGGTTTTTGTGAACCAATTTTATATTTTCCCCAGGTCCAGGTACTGCTGCCCGTATTTTTTATTATAAGCTTAACAGTGAAATTTTGACCAACATTTAATACGGTGTAAGGAGGGCCGACTTTTACCAGCCCGGGTAATTCTTGTAAGACGAAATCAGCATTGTTTTTATTCCCTTTGCCTTCCACCGGGATTATTATATTTGGTGATTTCTGACCAAACCAATCGCCACCAGCACGCAACATTTGCCATTGGAAATTATAGTCGCCCGGTTTACTAGGTGCGGTGACGGTAAATTTTGCCGTGAGCGTATTGCCCGGCCGGACAGCGTTATCGGATGAAATTTTAACTCGTTTTTTACCCCAGAATTGATTATTTGATGGATTTTTTGAGCCTAGCGTATAGCTTGAACTCGTCCATGTTGTGTTGCCGGTATTTTTAAATTGGATCATCACATTGTATTTTTTGCCTGTTTCCATGCTGGAGGGCGCAAACTGGGCCATTGCCTGGGAGTTATCGGCAGCCAATACAGAAGTACTGCTTGCGATCAAAAGCAGTATTGTGAGAAGCATAATAATGGTTACAGAGTGAAATTCACGCATCATTTTCATTCAAATCCGCCAAGAGTGAGGTAAGTTTGTTGAAGTTAGGTTTTCAAAGATAATCATCACATTATAGTTATATCTGCAAACTAATGTCAGATAATACTGACCTTTATCGATATTTTATATGTTTGCATATACTTTTATGTTCGATACTGCATACCTTTTTGTATGCAAGGTATTAAAGCTTGCGTTGAATCCTCTGCCTAGGTGAGGGCATTGAATTGATCGGGTTATTGAAAATTTGCTTGTTTTAAAGCGGGGCTTGTACCCGCAGCACAATTGAAAAATACATTAATCGCGTAACTGTGCGCTGTATCCTCCCACAAGTATGCGTCCAGCATGATGATTAACGTATTCGTGAAGTAGGTACTGTTTTCTTTCGACGGTGTTCCTGTTTTCAAGGACAATCTCAATGCGTGTTCTGGCGGAACACCCGCTCGTGCGTTGATAACTGAATCCATACCGACCATTGCTTTTGCGTAGCAGGATTGTGCAGAAGTACCGTATACGTCAAATTGATACGCGTGGCTTTGCAAAGGAAATATAAGACCAAAACATAGTACCGCTAATAACTGTTTCATCTGACTTAACCTCCCTAAATCACAAGATACCTATCTTTATGGAGTCAACGTTCTTCCACAAAACAGGATGAAACTATGTGCCATAAAATACTTGTTATAAATAAAGGTTCTGTCAAAACATAACCTATAAAAATACTTAATGATTGATATAGAGGCAGTTTTTGAACCTAACAATTGGCCACAACTTGTAAGTTGGACACCGTAAGTTTCGATACATTCCCTTCGCTAAAAATTGTTTCCCACCGCTAATATTAGCTTGTTGCTATTAACTTGGTGTATCGGCGCTATAGCGAAAAAGTTGAGGCATGGAAACAATAAATACTAAAACAAATGCTGCGTTTGTTGTGTTCAATGCGCTAGTCGAAAAATAGTTAACGAATGGGCAGGGTTATACGAGGTACAAATACTCAAATTCTTCAAGGGGGGGCTACGTAGCCAAGGTTAACGACTCGCCTGGTGAACCTCTTGTTTTATCGAACTAATTTTGCGTCAATTGAGCTAAAAATCGAATAAACTTCCATCTGCAAGCCCATTACGTATAAAATACGCCTAAATTATTACCTTGACGGAGTACCAGTGGCGGATGAGAGCCGCCCCTGCGACGGCACATTGATCATTAAATAAAAAAAACATTGTTATGGCTTTATATAGTGTAGATAAACTAATGGTTGAAGCGCGCAAGCTTGCGGCTGAATACCGTAAAACAACTGGCAAACCCTTGGGTATTAGCAGTGAGATTGCAAAATTTGATGTCGCTCGCTTAATGGGACTTGAATCAGTGGATCCTACACAATCCGGTGGTTATGATGCTATCGGTACCGGTGAACGCAACGGTAAATTAGTACAGATCAAGGGAAGGGCGATACTTGAGGAAAAAAAATCAGGACAGAGAATTGGTCAACTTAAGGTTGACCAGGAATGGGACAGTGTCATGTTGGTGATGATGAACGAAGAATACGAGCCCATTGAAATTTATGAAGCTCAAAGAAGCGAGTTATTGGAAGATCTCCAAGATAGCACACACAATAAACGAAAAAAACGCGGTGCAATGACGGTGGCGAAGTTTAAAAAAATAGGAAAACTGGTCTGGAGCTGTTTTGAAGGCGAGATTAAGGATTAGGTGTGAGAGAACCAAACGAGTAACAAATAGACGTCACGCCATGACTTAATCAGAGGTTCCTTGCTTATTACTTACTTTTTTTATTTCAACTTTTATTATCTAAACTATTTATTATCTAAACTATTGATAATCAATCATGAACACCATTAATGAAGTTATGGGTGAAAAGGGTTTGCTGTCACAATATATAGCAAACTTTGCGCCTAGAAGTCAGCAAATCGATATGGCGAATGCCGTCTCAGATACGTTGAGCAAAGGCACTGTCGCGGTGATCGAAGCCGGCACAGGAACGGGTAAAACATTTGCTTATCTGGTGCCTGCTCTGTTGTCTGGAAAAAGAATAATTATCTCTACGGGGACAAAAAACTTACAAGACCAAATTTTTAAACGTGATCTGCCTCTGATTAGAAAAATAATGGGCATTCCGTTAACAGCCGCCATGTTAAAAGGGCGTGCTAATTACATCTGTTTATATCGTCTGGAAAATGTGGCGCCGTTTCAACTCAAATTCAGTCGTCAATTTGATAAGGATATGGACTCGATTCAAACTTGGATAGGGCGCACCAAAAGCGGTGATGTGGCAGAATTATCTGCTGTTAAGGAAGATTCCCCCGTATGGCCTTATGTTACTTCATCTGTTGATAATTGTCTGGGGCAGGATTGTGTATCCTATAATGAATGTTTTTTAATGAATCGACGTCGCGAAGCACAAAAAGCGGATATTTTAGTGATAAACCACCATTTGTTTTTTGCGGACATGGCATTAAAAGATGATGGATATGGTGAATTATTGCCGGGTGTCAGTGGTGTGATATTTGACGAGGCGCATCAGATACCAGGTATCGCATCCAGGTTTTTCAGTAAAAATATAACCAGTAATCAGCTTAATGGCCTGGCGAATGACACATTAACTGAACAGGAAGAGGGCGCGTCGGACCATCTGGAATTAGCCGAGTGTGCCGAAGAACTTAAAGTACATGTCTCGGTGTTAAAAACAAAGCTGGAAAAAATTTCTAAAAAGGCTGGTTGGGAAGAACTAATCGCACGCGCCGATATAGATAATGCGTTATCCAGATTGAATAAAGCTTTGAGGGAATTAAAGCTTTGCCTGGAAATCGCCGCACCCAGAAGTAAAGGCCTTGAAGGCTGCTGGAAACGTGCAATTAGTTTGCATGAGCAATTGAGTTTGCATATAGCGAATGAACTTGAGAATTATATACATTGGTATGAAGTGTTCAAACGTGGATTCAGCTTTAGTTTGACACCCATGCATATGTCAGAGATATTCAATTCGTATATGGCTGCAAACGAACTTGCCTGGGTTTTTACTTCGGCGACCTTATCGGTCGGAGACAAGTTTGATTATTTTAATTCTGAATTGGGTCTGGATTTGGGTTTAAATAAGGCCAAAACATTAAAACTGGATAGTCCTTTTAACTTTCAGCAGCAGGTTTTATTGTATCTTCCCGAAGATGTGCCAGAACCTAATAGCAGAATGTACACATTGACAATAACGGAAATGCTGTTACCGGTTATTAAAGCCAGTCAAGGACGCGCTTTTTTACTATTTACAAGTTATCAAGCATTGAATGATGCCCACCACTATTTGCGGGATAAAGTGGATTATGAAATCCTGGTGCAAGGTAGTATGCCTCGATCAAATTTGCTAGACCGGTTTCGGAAATCTGGTAACGCAATATTGATTGGTACCAGTAGTTTTTGGGAGGGGGTTGATGTTCGCGGTGATGCATTATCCTGTGTTATTATCGACAAACTCCCTTTTGCCAGTCCAGGAGATCCCATTCTGCAAGCCAGAATGAAAGCAATGCGTGAAGATGGACGTAACCCCTTTATGGAATATCAATTACCTCAGGCAGTGATTTCACTTAAGCAAGGGTTCGGGCGTTTGATTCGGGATGTGACTGACCGGGGGGTGGTTATGTTATGCGATCCAAGGATTAAAACGAAAGCATATGGGAAACTATTTTTACAAAGTCTACCGAAAACCAGCGTGACACAGAATGTTACGGATGTAGAAAATTTTTTTGCTGAAGACCTTGTGGTTGGAAATACCACTGAAGATTCGACAGCGCGTCGTCGTGAGTAAATTAATATTAAACAAAAAACACCAAACCCGTTCTCTCATAATCCCGTTTAAAAATGAAAATAATATCTATTGAGACATCAACAGAGGCGTGTTCGGCAGCACTTCATATCGATAATGAAGTGATTGAACGATTTGAGATTGCACCGAGCAAGCACTCTCAACTTATACTGCCGATGATTGAATCTCTTCTGAATGAAGCACATATCACCTTGTCGCAGTTGGACGTGATCGCTTTTGGTCGCGGCCCTGGTTCATTTACCGGGCTGCGAATTGCAGCAGGCGTTATCCAGGGGATTGCTTTAGGGGCGGATTTACCGGTAGCACCCGTGTCAACATTAGCGACGCTTGCTCAGTATGCATATGAAGAAAAAAGGCAAGTCAACATATTGGCTGCACTTGATGCAAGGATGAGTGAGGTTTATTGGGGAATTTTTCAATTTGATTCGAAAGGTGAATTACACAGGGTTGATCAAGAGGTTGTTTGTCCACCTGTACTAATTACAAAACCGAACTCAGAATTGGCGACAAAACCTTGGTTTGGAGTAGGGCCGGGATGGACAACGTATTCACCGGAATTGCAGAGTACCTTAGAAGGAATAAAAGTGGATTGGGAAATAAACGTATTTCCTCGAGCACGCTATGTTGCGACATTGGCGCGACAGGCGTTATTAAGGGGCAATGTTGTTGCACCGCAACAAGCAATTCCAGTTTATTTACGTGACAATATTGCAAAGAAAAAAGCCGCTAAGTAGCCGCGTTTTGGCGTTCTACAATAATCAGTCACATTTGCTGATTGAGGTGAGGTTAGACAATTACTATAATTTAACATAACATGCTGTATGCTGACAGGTGCCGAAGGTTGAGGTGACAATATTTTCGCCATTAGTTTTCGCATTAATGTTAAAATACGTTGAATGAATGTTAAGTAATATATTTAAAATATATTAGTAACTGCTTGTAATATATGTGGAAAATGTATGAACGATTTAGTTAAAGTAATTTTTATTGTCGTCGTGTTTTTAATGGCGGCTTGCAGTGATTTTGCTGAACGAAAATATAACTCCAGGCCACTGACGCGGATAGAAGTGCAGCGTAGTGTTGCGATAAAAGACGGACGCGAAACACCTGATTTGGCCGGTAAGAATTTGTCAGATACAAATTTGAATAGCATTAATTTTCGCGGTGCAGATCTTCAAGGCGCTTCGCTAAATGGAGCGACGTTAGTCGGTGTAAATTTGGTAGGCGTTTCATTAAAAGGCGCAGATTTGAGAAACGTCGATTTAACAGATGCGGATTTACAGAATGCGGATTTAAGGGGTGCTATTTTGAATGGCGCTATTTTAGCGGGCGCTAATTTAACGAATGCTGACTTACGTGATGCTAAGTTGGTGGATGCTGATTTCAACAACGCGGTTATTCTGGGTGTGTCATTGAGTGGCGCCGATATGTCGGGTGCGAAAATGGCAGGCGTTTACATAGGCGGAGGCGAGTTAATAAAAGTAAATCTGAAAGGGGCTGACTTAAGAGGCGCAGATTTTAGTGGAATGCAATTAACGGATGTGGATTTTAGGGGTGCTGATTTACGTTTAGCGATTTTGAATTCAACGAAAATGTTGCGAGTGGATTTTCGTGATGCAAAACTGGAATTAGCCGATGTCTCTCTATCTGTTATAGAGGAAGTCAATTTTAGCAAAGCCGATTTACAAAAAGCAGATTTAAATGAAGTTGTTATTAAGAATTCAATACTGCTCGCTGTCAACTTGAGTAATGCGAGACTGCGTAAAATTTATATTCGAAATTCTACCTTTATGGAGGCGAATCTAGATGGTGCAAACATGTATCAGGCTGACATCAGCGTAACCAATATGCGCTACAGTACTTTAAACAACGTCAACATGATCGGTTCTAATTTAACAAAAACCGACTTCCGAAATGTGGAATTTAAAAATGCAAATTTATACAATTCGATATTGATTGGGACAGATTTTAAATTTGCCAAACTCATTAATGTGAATTTCCAGTTTGCAGACCTAAAAGGTGCAAAGTTTAGTGGCGCAAATGTAAATAAAGCTAATTTTAAATCAACTAAAAACCTTGATTTAGCTGCAGGGTTGGATCGTACCAGTAATCTTGATCAGGCAGATTTTTAGCCTAAATAAGTCACTGTAATGGCCGATTAATATATAATGATTGTGAAAAATAATTCACCTATTTAATATGCAAATTAACACCACATCTTCACTGCTTGCCGGGAATCAGACTGCTCAGATTCTTTTTACACGGACGTCTTTGTCTCAGACAAATGCGTCTTCGTTTAATAAGCAGGATAATCGCGATGAATTATTACGTGGTGCCAACACGAATGAATATCGCGCTGGTAAAAGCAATATCGTTGAAAGGGTAATAGATAGACCTCGTGCGACATCTACGGATAATAAGCAGTTAGTTACTTCAAACAATGACTACTTACCCGCGAGCGTGAGTAACCAACACCGATCATCCGCTCGCGTGGTAAACCCAGTGAATACCTTGGCGGTATTTTCACGAAACGCAATAGTGGCATATGAAACAACGAGCCGCTTGGAAGAAAATAATCAATTAACCCAGGTTTTGGGGTTTGATGCGTTTGCCTAAGGTTTTTTTATTATAGGGTTACCATCGTAAGCCGAATTTTAGTGTGTACGATGTATTATCGCCGGTTTTATCTGTTTCCAGTCCAACATTTAAAAGACCAAAATTCATATTTACGCCCACATAGGTTTTCGAGCTGGTAAAGCTTTCTTTTGAAAGCAACACGGCAGCGCTGCCCGTTGGTTTACTCTCGGTTTTAATTCGGCCAATACCGGCATAGGGGGTAAATAATATAAATCCTTTGGATATTGAAAACTCATACCCAGTATTGGTTAAACTTAGCTGATCCACACCGCTTAGCCTTGATGATGTGACACGCAACGCGATGGCAGGTGTTGCAATTCCGCCGTCTAAAATAGCGTAGCGTATTTCTCCGCCGGTGACGTCAATGTTGCTGCCGGGAACAGAGGTGACAGAAAAACCGACATCAATACCGAAAGGTAAACCTTTGTGTGCATGTAATCGTGTTAAAGGCAGTGTGCTTGTCACTTTCGTGTCGCCCGTCGCCTTTTCCCACCAGATATTTGCATTTGACATTTTTGTACCGGTAAGTTCTACGCCTATATCAAAACCGGTGATACCTTGCGCTTCTCCTGGTGAGACTGATTTATAACTGAGCGCTGATGCAAGGTCTTCTGAAAAGAGTCTGAATTCGGGTTGAATCAATGCATTGATTGTATCAAGATCGCTGGCCCTACTCACGTTTGAAATTATTATTAAACAAGCGATGCTGGCTAAAATAATTCGTTTCATGCTGTTATCCTCGGTCTTTTCGGTTTAACTATTTAAAATGAGACTTACATTAGATTAGCATAGCAAACATTCATTTGTATCAATTATTAACGGCCGTAAACGCGGGTTCTTTAGAGGTAAATATACCTTTCTTAACCCGATTGTTTTTTATCTTTTACCTGTTCCAGCAAATTATAATAAGAATTGAGACGGCGCTGATTAATTTTTCCCTCAAGCTTAGCGTATAATAACGCACAATCGGGTTCATGGATATGTGTGCAGTTTTTGAATTTACATTGCCCAATAAAAGGCCGAAATTCAACGAAACCATTGATCACTTCATCGCTATTTAAGTTTCCCAGACCAAAGTCGCGCACACCTGGTGAATCAATTATATTACCTCCTGTTAACAGGTGATAGAGTCGAGAAACCGTTGTGGTGTGTTTCCCTTTTTCCTTTGTGTTAGAGATTTTGCCTATTTTTATTTTTTCATCGGGCAACAGATTTTTGATGATTGTGGATTTACCTACGCCGGATTGGCCTACTAATATACTTGTTTTGTTATTTAAAAAAGAAAGCAGTTGATCTAGACCATTAACAGACTTGGCGCAGATTGAGATTAGCTGGTAACCAATGTCGGCATAATTCGATAATTGTGTATTAAATTGTCTGGTTTCGTTTTCATTAAGTAAATCTACTTTGTTTAATACGATAAGTGGCTTGATGCCGAGGCATTCTATTGCAACAAGATAACGGTCAATTAATGCTTCGCGAAACATCGGTTTAGGTGCGCAAATAATAATAACTTGATCAATGTTTGCTGCGATTGGCTTGAGTTTTCCGTAATTATCAGTGCGTGCCAGGAGGGTGCGTCGAGGCGCGAGTGCCGTAATAACCCCAGATAATTCTTTTCCCTTAACCCAGTACACGCTGTCGCCACAAACAAGTTGCTCTAAATTTTGTCTCGTTGTACAGAGCGTGATGTTGCCACTCGCATCTTCAACATCCAGCGTGGCGCCATAATGAGAAACGATAGTGCCAGGCAGGTGTTCACTTTCCGAATCAATATTGGAATACGAATTCGGTTTTTCTTTTTTTTGAAGTAAACGATTATCCTGAATTTTTTTAATTCTGAGTTGTTGTTGTTTTGTGAGTTTTCGTTTGGCCATGTGACGAGTGTATAGAATAAAATGTATATATTAGGTGGCTTAAATTAGATAGCTTATTCCATTAGCAATGTATTTATTTTTTACATAGATGACATTTTCGGATAATCCCCTAATGGCGTGCATCGTGTAACGTACCAGGCAGCGATTTTAGGATACTTCTGTATCGGGGTGAGGGTCTTCTTGATTGGCTATCCATGCAACTGAATTTACAAACGCAATCGTTTCATAATAATTCTTGAATTCAAAAGATCGTAATATTCCCTTTCCTTTGCCTTCTATTCCTGCTTTTGCGTGCTTATTCGCTTCGGCCTCTCAATCCGTTTTCGACTCTACTATCCGTTCTATCCATTCTATCCGTTTTCGACAATGTCCCGTGTTCTACTTTCTTCCAGTTAATGTGTGTACTGTATCAATTTTTAACAAGGTAACACCACCTTCTTTCGCATAGTTTACATATTTCGTTTTCCGATTTACCCATAATAATTCGCTCATAATATCGTCTCACTATGGTAATGTAAGTGGGTATTTAGTATGAAAATTTGTCACAGTGGGCAATTATAACTAATTTTACACTCTAACATGCTATTTTAACGATTCAGGTAATTGACCGATATATCGTTAAATTATCATCTTGACGGAGTACTAGGTATTATTTGCAGTTATTCTGCGAGTAAATGAGGGATTTTAATGAAGAATGATAACAATTTAATCTGGATCGACCTGGAAATGACAGGCCTGGATACCCAGAATGACTTAATAATAGAAATAGCAACTGTTGTCACAGATGAATTTTTGACAACGCTTGAGGAAGGTCCGGTTATTGCGATTCACCAAAACGATGACGTATTAAATGCAATGGATGAATGGAATACAAAACAACATGCTAAATCCGGATTAGTGCAGCGTGTAAAACAAAGTAAGATAAATGAATTGCAAGCTGAACGCAGCACGATTGATTTTCTGGAAAAGCATGTAGGGGAAGGAAAATCGCCTATGTGTGGTAACAGTATTTGCCAGGACCGGCGTTTTTTGGCGAGATGTATGCCAACTTTGGAACGCTATCTTCATTACCGTAACCTGGATGTCAGTACGCTTAAAGAGTTGGCTCGTCGTTGGGCGCCGGATGTTTATAAAGGTTTTTCAAAAGGCGGAGCACATCTGGCACTGGACGATATCAAGGAATCAATCAGCGAAATGAAATATTACCGCGAATTTTTTATTAAGGTCTAACCTAATTCGCTACGGGTATATTATGCACTTAAACATATGCAGGCTGGCACAATGGCTATGATTACAATGATAACTCCTGTAACAGCGCTGATTTTAGGTCGTCAAATTAACCATGAAATAATCGATGGTTTTGTCTGGTTAGGTGCGTTTTGTGTTATCGCCGCATTAGTTGTATATCAATGGGGTGAACGATTTTTTAGCACTAAAACTCAAAATAATTAGGAAAATTGTGAAATCAGCGGTTTGATCAGCAAAAATGGTTGGTTGCGAGTAGCTGTTTCGTAATAACTAAAAGTGATTCTGACTATAGGGGGTTATTGCAAAATTTTATTAAGCTAAGCGCGTTATTGTTGACAAATTCATGAAAATTCTAGAACCTATCAGTAAGGAGATCTTTCAATGGATTAATGGGAGCACCTATGGTTAGAGCGGTTAGAGTGAAAAATTTTTTGTTGGAAATTCTAGGATTGTTATGGTATCCAAATGTCTCAAAAAAATTGGATGAAGTAGAAGAGTCAACTTAAGTTGTACTACGGTATTACTACCGTAATATTGACTATCGTTATATAAAAAAACACCAAATGTGGTTTAGTCTATTCGGTGTTTTTTTTGCTGTGTTGTGCGATGGCCCATTGCACATGCTCAACAACTAATTTTGAGCGGTCGTTAAGTCTGAGGTTCAATGCGTAAATAATAGCTTGTGATGTGCGCGCATTGCCAAGTGCAACCGCGATATTCCGTAACCAGCACTCATAGCCAATACGGCGTATGGGTGATCCTGTTGTTTTTGAAAAAAAGTCTGATTCTGACCAGGAAAACAGTTCGATTAACTTGGGTGAATCCAGATTGTGTCTCGGTAGAAAATCGTTTTCGGGAGTGGTTTGTGCAAAACGATTCCAGGGGCATACCAGTTGGCAGTCATCACAACCATAAATACGATTTCCAATATAGGATCGCAGAACTTCCGGAATAGAACCGTGCAACTCAATAGTCAGGTAGGAAACACATCGACGTGCATCAACCTGGTAAGGTGCGATTATTGCGCCAGTCGGACAAATATCAATGCAGGCTGTGCAATTTCCACAATGGTTTTTTGCCGGCTTGTCGATGGGTAGCGGTAGATCAGTATATATTTCTCCGAGAAAAAACCAGGAGCCATGTTGTTTTTGAATTAAATTAGAATGCTTACCTATCCAGCCTAACCCGGCCTTTTCCCCTATGGCTTTTTCCAATACTGGTGCGCTATCAGTAAAAACGCGATACTTATAGTTGCCAGTCAGTTGCTCTATCCTGGTTGCGAGTTTCTGCAAGCGATGGCGTAATACTTTATGATAATCACGGCCAAGCGCATAACGGGCGATGTATCCTGTGTCATCATTTTCCAGTAATTTCAGTGGGTCGCTGGTCGATTTCGGCAAATAATCCATTCGCGCTGAAATGATAGAAATGGTGGTGGGGATTAATTCGTTTGGCCTGCTTCTTTTGGTGCCATGGCGTGCCATGTAATCCATCTGACCATGGTACTTTGCTTTTAGCCAACTCATTAGACGGTTTTCTGCCTCAGCTAACTGTGTATTGGTGATGCCCACTTGCTGAAAACCTAACTCAATTCCCCAATGTTTAATGTCTTTGGCGAGTCTATTGAAATCGATGTATTTTCCGTTAGCGGCATTAAATTCTTGAGAATGACTTTCTATTTCCTGCATACCCGCTATGATACCCCTGATGAAGGAGTTACCCCAATATTTATATCGAGCAGCACAAGTTAAAAAACTTGATCAGGCTGCGATAGAAAATCACAATATTCCTGGCGCCACACTGATGGAAAGAGCTGGTCAGGTGGCATTTGAGTTGCTGCAGCAGCGTTGGCCAAAGGTGGCACGTATTGCGGTGCTTTGTGGTATTGGCAACAATGCTGGTGATGGTTTTGTTGTCGCAAGGCTGGCAAAAAGTGCGGGAATCGAAGTCGCTGTGTTTCAGGTAGGAGATGAAATAAACATTTGCGGCGATGCGCTTAGCGCAAATAAAGCATTGCAGAAAGCGGGTGTGACTGTTAACCCATACAAGCGCGGTGAATTGAATAACTGGGATGTGATCGTAGACGGTTTGTTTGGCACGGGTTTATCAAGAGAAGTGACTGGCATTTGGCGGTCAGCTATCGAGGCGATTAATCGAAGTGGTCGACCGGTCTTATCACTGGATATTCCCTCCGGTCTGCAGGCAGATACCGGACATGCGTTGGGCATAGCCGTTAAAGCGACGACGACGATCACCTTTATAGGCTTAAAACAGGGCATGCTGACTGGGGAGGGCCCCTTCTATTGTGGCGAATTACAATTCAATGATTTAGCGATACCCAAGGAAATTTATACCGATGTGTCGCCTGCCGCACGTCGGCTGGATATGCAATTTGTGTCTAAACGGCTCGCAAAGCGTTCGCGGACAGCTCATAAGGGACATTTTGGACATGTTCTCATCATGGGTGGCATGCCTGGTATGTCCGGTGCTGTAAAATTGGCTGGCGAAGCTGCGGCGCGTGTCGGCGCGGGTTTGGTAAGTATTGCAACACGAAAAATACACGCTGCTTTCCTGAATATGACGCGGCCAGAACTGATGGTGCATGGCGTTGAGGCTGCCAGTGAAATCAAACCCTTGTTAGATAAAGCGACCGTAGTCGGAATTGGGCCAGGTTTGGGGCAGAGTGAATGGGCGCAAGAGTTGCTTGCGTGTGTTCTCGAAACCGAGTTACCCGTTGTTATGGATGCCGATGCGCTCAATTTAATTTCCAAAGACCCTGTTAGTCGAAAAAACTGGATTTTAACACCGCATCCCGGTGAAGCTGCGAGACTAATAAATAGCAGCGTGGAAAAAATTGAAGCGGATCGGTTCGCTTCTATTCTGGAGATTCAGCAACGCTTTGGCGGTGTTGTTGTGTTAAAGGGTAAGGGGAGCCTGGTCGCTGCCGATGATTTTTCAATTGATGTTAGTTCGGCGGGTAATCCTGGTATGGCAAGTGGTGGTATGGGCGATGTGCTGACAGGTGTTATTTGCGGGCTATTAGCGCAACGTTTAAGCTTGACAGATGCTGCAAAAGTGGGGGTTTATATTCATTCAGAAGCCGCTGATCGGGCGTCACGCTATGGGGAAAGAGGCATGTTAGCCAGCGATTTAATGGACCCTTTACGCCAACTTGTTAACGTAAATAAGTAGTCATTAACCCGTGCATTTTATTCAATTCACTACACTTGCGGTTCCCGTCAATTCACATGTATTTAAAAGATGAGTCAGCGACTGTTCTGATTGCAGCACAATTAGCCCAACGATTAACGAAATCGACTATACAATCGAATTTTACCCTTTATTTAACGGGCGAGCTGGGTACCGGTAAGACCAGTTTTGCCAGAGGGTTTCTGCGAGGACTTGGCTATCCGGGACGGGTAAAAAGCCCAACATTTACCGTTGTTGAGCCTTATCAATTAAATGAAATGACGGTTTATCATCTTGATTTATACCGTCTCGCGCATGCAGAAGAGCTCGAGTACCTGGGATTGCGTGACTTTTTTGATAGTAACGTCATTTTACTGATCGAATGGCCTGAACGTGGTAGTGAATATTTACCCAACGCCGATATTGAAATCCAGTTGCAACATTGCCAGGATCCGCAGCAAGATGGTCGGCAGCTGCATATTGAAGCCGTCAGTGAGGTCGGGCAGGCGGTTTTAACTGATGTGTTAGGTTAACCCATTTAGTTCATTTGCTGAGCACGAATGCGCTTTGTATCGCAAGATTGGTAATTATTCCCTATAAAATCTTGTCTCACATGTTAGTATCTAACGTAATAGTGAGATTATAGGCGTATCTATATATTTTAACTATATATTTTAAGTGAAGCTTAAGCTGTTTTTACTCGAAACGTACTCGGCACAAAGTTTGCTGTGAGTTTGATATGTTTATTAAAACGTCAATTTTACATTCTATTAGTGTCAAGAGAAGCGCCAACATAATTGTTTTTATTATTTTATGTTCGGTAATCTTAACGATGCCTTTTGATGTCGATGCGGCGTCGTCGAAGACAGGATACATCAAAAGCCTGCGTACCTGGTCTGCACCGGATAGCATTCGTGTGGTGTTCGATACCAACCGAGATCTAAAACATCGATTATTTGTATTACACAATCCAGAGCGTGTGGTCATTGATTTTTACAATACTAAACTAGGTAAGCCACTCGATAAACTGGATTTCTCCGGGAGTTTGATTAAACGCATTCGTAGTTCCGTTAAGGGGAACAGACAATTTCGCGTCGTATTTGACATGAATGTGAATGTGCAGCCGAAAAGCTTTACATTGGCGCCTAACAGTAAATACGGTCACCGGCTGGTAGTGGATTTATTTGAGAAAAAGAAAAATGCAAAAAATCTAACAGTCAAATCGATCTCTTCATCGGGTAAATTAAATAGACTACGTGATGTAGTAATTGCAATTGACGCAGGCCATGGTGGTGAAGACCCTGGTGCATTAGGTCACCTGGGTACCTATGAAAAAGAAGTTGTTTTGTCTATTGCGCGACGACTGGAAAAAATGATTGCCAAGGAAAGAGGCATGCGACCGGTCATGATACGCAACAGCGATTATTTTGTTAGTTTGAATTCAAGGAAAAAAATAGCGAGAAAAAACAAGGCAGACATGTTTATTTCAATACATGCGGATTCCTTTAGAAAAACCAGTGCGGCTGGCGCCTCGGTTTATGCGCTTTCCTCGCGTGGAGCCAGTAGTGAGGCGGCAAGAATTTTGGCAAAAAAGGAAAATGCGACAGATCTTATCGGTGGGGTGGATTTTGACAACAAGGATAGTTTATTGACTTCAGTGTTACTTGATTTAACCCAAACAGGGACAATAGAAACCAGCCTAAGTCTGGGAAATAAGGTTTTAAATGAACTGAAAAAGATAGGTTCTGTTCACAAGCCTAACGTTGAACGCGCGCGTTTTGTTGTGTTGCAATCGTTGGGGATACCCTCTATTTTGGTTGAAACCGGATTTATCAGTAACAGAACAGAAGAGCGCAAGCTTAAAAATTGGCGCTACCAACAATCTGTAGCCCGTTCAATATTGAAAGGCATAAAAAATTATTTCGTCGATCAGTCACCACCAAATACGTTTTTTGCGAAGCGCGATAAAAATATTGAGGATGACAGCGTCAATTATACTATAAAACGAGGCGATACGCTTTCAGAAATTGCCAGTTCGTATAATGTGACGATGAATAATATACGCAGCTTTAATGATCTTGTTAACGACAATCTCAATATAGGGCAAATTATTCGTATTCCCAGGTGAGTAATATATTATTTACAGTTGCTAAACTGCTCGTCATCAAAATTATAAGAAATAATAGAGTTTTATTTTCGTCACGCTCTATTTCATCCGACTAATTCACTAAGCTATACCAAGCTAAGTAATACCAATAAAAAAATAATTTAAACAATATTCAATTACTTAATGCCTCGTTCATTTTCCATTCAGCTTCAATCCGTAATATACCAAGTAGAAACTTTTGTGCAGGAGGATTTCACAATAGTGATGGATGTATTTGTATCAAAAAATAATAAACAAGAAAGACAATCAACT